>Ga0206913_1008_pt1 | contig 69493 bp, 58 predicted proteins | sample Alteio_BWOrgHeat_72_FD_152942 | JGI IMG/M metagenome (GOLD analysis project Ga0206913, IMG submission 152942) | Enriched cells from forest soil in Barre Woods Harvard Forest LTER site, Petersham, Massachusetts, United States -... | ecosystem: Environmental > Terrestrial > Soil > Temperate forest >... | reverse complement strand
AATAATGAACATCCGGGATATTCTGATGTGGAAGCAGGGGAGAGCCATACCGTGGAACTGGTAAATGATGTGCTCAATGGTCCGAATGGCGATGAGGCCGTCATCATTATTACGTATGATGAAAACGGAGGATTCTGGGATCACGTGGCACCGCCGGTAATCGATCAGAAATGGGGACCCGGAACACGCGTACCTGGGATCATTATTTCACCGTTTGCAAGAAAAGGTTATATTGATCATACTCAATATGAAACCGTCAGTATTTTATCCTTTATCGAGAAAAGATGGCATCTCAGCCCCCTGGCGGACAGGGATAGAAATGCGAATCCATTAGATAACGCCTTCGATTTTAACAATTTTAGCATCATTCCGGCAATACATAAATAATTAACGACTACCAACTTGTTGAAGGGGCGGCTCATATGAGTCGCTCCTCACATTTTTATCATCTTATACCACCCGGATCATCAGAATGATTCCGATGATTGTAACTTAGTCTCTCTTATTCGACTAATGAAGAAATATATTCAGCTTCTTGTTTTGCTGGCCATGATTAGCTGTTTTATCTCCGTATCCTGTCAGCAAAAACCCATCAACCCGGAGAAAGAGATTGCAAGCGTTCTCCTAACACAAATAGATAGTTTTTCATTTGTTTGTAACCGGATGAAAACATATGCAGAATCAACATCCACAGATCAGACCACATTACAACAAACATTTCTTCAAAGCAGACTGGCATTTAAAAAATTTGAATGGGCGGCCGAATATTTTGAACCCGCCACCGCAAAGGCCGTGAACGGTCCGCCCGTGCAGGAAGTGGAAATTTCCGGACAGGTTTTTGAACCTTCCGGTTTGCAGATCCTCGAGGGCCTGTTATTTCCTTCATATGATACTACACGCAAACGGGAACTATTAAAACAGATTGCGGTATTGCAGGCCGGATGTGACCGTTACCGGACAAGATTTAAAAATATAGATATTCTTGACTGGCAGGTTTTTGATGCCGCAAAACTGGAAGTTTTCAGAATCGAAACGCTGGGCATTACAGGTTTTGATAACCCGCTCACAAAAAAAAGTATGCAGGAATCCGCAGCCGCGCTGGAAGCTGTGCAGAAAGCGCTCGTATATTATGAAAAAAAGAATGATACTGTACAATTAGCGGAAAAATTGAATAAGGCCGCGGATTATCTTTCAACTCATCCCGATTTCGACCAGTTCAACAGGATGGAATTCATAACGGCACATGCTAATCCAATTACAGAGGATATCTCTGATCTCGAAACAAAATTGAATATTCATATTATCCGATACAACCGGTTATTAAACCAGGATGCAAAAACCCTGTTTGATACCAATGCCTTTAACGTGAATGCCTATACGCCGGATCATTCTTCTTTTATTTCCGATGATAAAGTGGCACTGGGTAAGATATTATTTTCCGATCCGGTATTATCCGGTACCGGGAAAAGAAGCTGCCAGTCCTGTCATCAGCCAGGCAAGGCATTTACAGACGGACTGATAAAAAATACGATCATCGGCCAGAACGAATTGCTGGAGAGAAATACGCCCACCCTGATCAATGCGGCACTGCAGCCGGCATTATTTTATGATCTGAGGGTGAATACCCTGGAAGACCAGTCGGTCAACGTGGTGCAGAGCAGTAAGGAAATGCACGGATCGATGGTCATGTCCGTGAAACGTCTCTGGCAGGATCAGAAATACCGGCAAATGTTTCTGATGGCTTTCCCCTATGAAGACAAAACCCGGATAGACACTTTTGAAGTCATGAATGCGATCGGATCCTATATCAGGAGCCTGGTATTTCTCAACAGCCGTTTTGATGAATATATGAGGGGCGACAGATCCAAAATGAATGCAGACGAGATCAATGGATTTAATCTTTTCATGGGTAAGGCAAAATGCGCCACCTGCCATTATATGCCCCTGTTCAACGGAACCTTTCCACCGAGGTTTGCGAGGATTGAAGCCGAAGTGATTGGCGTTCCAAAATCATTGAAAGAAAATATCATTGATCCCGACATGGGCAGATATGCAGTATTAAAAGTGGAATCTTTTAAGCATGCATTCAAAACATCTACTGTTCGGAATACGGCGCTGACTGCTCCCTACATGCACAACGGTGTATTCAATACGCTGGAACAGGTTATGGATTTTTATAACAAGGGTGGGGGAACGGGCCTGGGAATAAAAATTGAAAACCAGACATTGCCATTTGACAGTCTTTCGCTTTCCCGGAAAGAACAGGATGATATTGTTTCCTTTATCAGGAGCCTGAACAGCCGGTTGCCAAAGAATTAATTTCAGATTCGCTTTTACGATTTTGAAAAAGTAATGGACTTAAAATCAAATCCTCCCTTATCTATCCTGATCCGTAAATGATTAATTCCTTTTTTCAATGGAATGTTTTTGGCGACAATAAGTTCCCAGTTTTCATTTCCACCTGTCGAAGGAATACGGATCGATGGTTGTTCCTGACCGGAACCACTGCTAACAGATAAAGCGCCTCCACTATTGTTTGCGGAAACGGCGATTTTCAGATTATAATTACCTTCTTCCAAAACATCAATCGTGTATTGCAACCATTCTCCATCCTCAGTATGACCAACATACCATGTTTCCCGCTGAATAGAATCTTCGTAAATATCAACACCGTCATTCCGGTAGGTTCTTCCCCGGTTGCCCATACTTTCCTTGCCAGTCGATATACGGTAGTTTGCTGTATCCATATCATAATACGCTACCCCGTTCACTCCCAGATCATAGTCCACCGCATAAATAACCGTTCCGTCTGAGATTTTATTTGCTTTAAACGGAATCGCATCATTACTGAAGGGTTGTCTGATCATCGCATCGATGACATCGCGATGCACAATATTATTTTCGCATTTTGTCTGTCTGGCCAGTTCCATAACGGCCTCGCGTACACGAACGGGAGGCATGGATGATTTCCCGTTCCAATAATTAACCAGTGAATCGTAGGAAGGGTTGGATTTGATTTGCAGTGGATTGTTGTTGCCCAGTTTTTTTAGCGGCCACCAGGACCATCCCATATTATTCTTTTCAAACAATTGGATGGCTTCTGTAAACCATGTATTCGAATTTTCTCCCGTCTCGCCAATCCAGACAGGCATATGATATTGATTACGGAAGTTTACGATATGCTGGATAGACTGCTGGTCATTATGGTTCCAGTATTTGTGAAAACTAAGTACCATATTGTTGTCCCAGGGGCCCAGCATGCCTTTGTAATTATTACCCCACCCATTTCCCTCAATTATGATAAGATGATTTTTATCCACCTCCCGGATGGCATGGGTGATATCTACTAACAACTGTTTTAGCTGAACATTTTTTTCTTCTTTGAGACCATTGCGGTCGTGCAGGGTATCCTCAAATCCCCAGTTGGGCTCATTCAGTATATCATAACCGCCGACGGTTGGTTCATTTACATATCGTGTGGCAATCTTTTGCCATAATGCCACCGTCTTTTGCCTGTTGGCCTCGGTTTGCCATAGGGAAGGTTTGGAAGGATCCCGGTCAGAAATATTCAGATCATTTCCCTGACCACCCGGCGCTGCGTGTAAATCAAGGATCACGTACATATGATTGGCCTTGCACCACGACACGAGACTATCCGTCAACGCAAATCCAATCGCCAGCCAGGTATTTTTCCCCGCTTCCGGTTCCTGATCGACGGGTAATGTAAACAGATTGTAATGCATCGGCAGCCGGACGGAATTGAAGCCCCAGGCATGCAGGGAATCAATATCTGATTTTGTAGTATGATTTGAAAGCCAGGCTTTATAAAATGCATTTGTTTCTTCTTCCCCTATTAATGAAGCAATACGCTGTTTTATCCTGTACTGCTGTCCTTCCTTATTCAGACGAAGCATGTAACCTTCCTGTAACATCCATCCTCCCAGACCGATTCCACGAAGCAGTACGTTGTCACCATTTCCGTTTACGATTTTTTGACCATCTGCTTTTAAAAAGCCCTGGCATTTTAATCGCGTTGAAAAACCGAAAATGGAAATAGTTAGAAATAAGATGGCCTTCGATTTCATATGGAGCTGATTTTCATGAATAAATGTTTAGACAATCACCGGAGCTGATTAATTCCCTTTTTCTTTACTTTCGGTGGAGAATAAAATTAATCAATTAAAGAAGTCAAAATAATGAATCTGATTATCCGGCCGGTTGCCCGCAATGATTACGATCAATGGTTACCCTTGTGGGATGGTTACAATACTTTTTACGGAAGATCGGGTCCGACTGCGCTACCGGAAGAAATCACGCAGACGACATGGGATCGTTTTTTTGATGAATCAGAACCGGTGTTTGCCCTTGTTGCCGAGAGTGACGGAAAGCTTGTAGGACTGACGCATTATTTGTTCCACCGAAGCACGACCCAGATTAAACCGGTTTGTTACCTGCAGGATCTGTTTACAGATCAGGCTCTGCGTGGCCATGGTATTGGACGGGCACTGATCAATGGAGTTTATGAGCGCGCACAGCTTGATGGCTCCAGCCGTGTATATTGGCTCACCCATAACACGAACTCAACTGCCATGTTACTTTATGATAAAGTAGCGGATAACTCCGGCTTTGTCGTTTATCGTAAAATATTCTGAAACGATTATGGAAATACTGGAAAACTAAATAACTAAACAACTCACTTCCAGTCTTCCATACTTCCATACTTGTTAGAGTCCTTCAAATGGAAACACATCATTGACCAATTTCTTTCGCGGTAAGAGATCGGGTCTGATACTCGCCTGGTACACGAAAGCTGCAACGATAATGGCGGCCTGTTTCATATCGTCCAATTGGAGATAATCATAGGTATCCATATTCGTATGATGCGTTTTGGATTCATAATCCAGCGGATCCTGTATAAATTGGAAGCCCGGAATGCCGGCCCATTCAAACGAGACATGATCCGTGGAGCCCGAACTATTCAAGGTTACGGTCTGTGCACCGAGATCATGAAACGGCACCAGCCATTGTTCAAATATGGGTTTGATGGCCGTATCTCCGTCGGCGAAAATGCCCCTGATCCTGCCACTGCCATCATCCAGATTAAAATAGACGGACACTTTAGCCTGCTCAGGTTTTAAAACCCCGGTTTCACCATTTCCAAAATGGTTCCTGACATAATTATATGAACCGAATACGCCCTGTTCCTCTCCGCTCCATAAAGCGATTCGAATAGTACGTTTTGGTTTTAGCTTTAAAGAATCCAATAAACGCACTACTTCCAGCATGACGGCTGATCCGGCTGCATTGTCGGTAGCGCCTGTTGCCGCATTCCAGGAATCCAGGTGCCCGCCCAGCATCACGATCTGATCTTTCAAAACAGGATCGGTACCGGGAATTTCTGCGACCACATTGTATCCTTTCGTATCATCACTGTAAAATTTTCCTTTGATATTGAGCGCCACTTCCACATGCTGACCGGATGCCAGCAGGCGTTTGATTTTAAATCCATCTTCCGCCGAGATAGCCGCTTCGGGTAAGAGAACCGGACTGTTCGTTCTGAATCCGGTAGAATTCTGGACAAAGACGGTTCCGTCGCGATATGTGCCCCTGGAACCAATGACGGCCAGTGCCCCAAACTCTTTCAGTTTTATTTTCCCGTCGACCGCACGTTTCATAAAGGGTATAAAAAATGCAATCTGCTTATGATTATATACATAGATATTTGGAATGTGAACGAGTTCACTGTCGGTGTATCTCGTTGAAACCGGTTTAAAATCTTCTTCGTGTTTGGTACTCGGATTCGTTAGAAAGATGATCTTCCCCCTGATATCATTCCGGTGTTTTTCCATCCATACTGAATCTCCGAGCTGGCTGTCCAATATTTCAAAAACAGGCGCGCGAATTTCACCATTGGTATTTGAGCTCCAGGGAAGTGGATAACCGATGATATATCCGGTATAGGGCGCCTTCAGTGAAATATTAAATTCTTCCACATCCCAGCCGCGGCCATATTCACCCCAGGGTTCAAATGAAGCATTCTGAAGACCCCATTTTTTCATCGACTCAATGGCCCATGTTCCTGCCCTTTTAAAACCCGGTGAATTGGTGAGTCTTGAACCGGAAACATCCGTCAGATAATATGCAATCTGCGGGATCTGGGAGCTGTTCAGTTCGGCAATACGGATCTTTTGAAATACGGCTGTATCCAGCATTTCATGTTGTGCATACAGAAAACCGGAGGAGCCAATTAGAAAAATAAAAATAAATAAACGGGCGATCGTATTCATGGTTCAAAATTAGAATGCGCAAGATAAGTAAAACTTCAACTGCCGCCCGGCTCCGTTTATCTGAGATAATTATTTTGCTTTCCCCAAACCCATTTTATAGTCGTCCGGAGTACCGGTGATTTTCAGATTGATAAAATGTATTTTCTTATCCTTATCGCGGTATTGAATGGCATCTACCTGATCGGGATCTACTTCTTCCTGTTTTTTGCCAAACAGTTTTTTGAAGGCGACCTGTGTTACCATTTTCAACGGGATGCGGAGATAATATTCCATTTGTTTATCCATCCCCTGGCTACCGGAGATCTCGAGAAAACCGAGTGAGGAATTGATATTCATGGACGGGATGGACAATGTGTTGTTCTTGAACGTAAGTTGGTTTCTCAATGTATCAAACTTCACCATGTTCAGGTTTTTATCACTGAAATAAGATGACATGGCCTGTATGGGTGTAAAATTATCCAGCTCTCCGTCATAAATATTTACATCTATTTGCGCTTCGGATTGATCCATGATCGGCGTCAGATCGGGGTGTATCTGTACATAACATTTCACCTGTCCCGTAAGCCGTCCCTTAATGTTTTTGTTGATCACATAATCCTGCCCCAGATAATCCAGTTTCAGCATCAGCTTTTCAAGATTCACATCATATATGCGGATCCTGCTTTTCAGATATATCTTATTCGGATCCGATCCGTTGAAATGTGCCCTTGCGCCGATTTTTCCGCCCGCTACTTCAATACCAAACGTATCCAGATACAATTGCTGGTTTGCCATCATACGTACTTTGGTGGAGAAATTCTTTAGCCCCAGTCGGCCGTATTTGATCTTGCCGATATCTACGGATGCATTGAAATTGATAAAGGGGATATTGAAAATATTAAATCCATTTTCGTGGGTGGAACCAGAAACCGCTGTAGCAACTGCTGCTGTATCCGATGGCTTGTTATCCATATCATCTGCCGCAGTCATTACGTAATTCGTCAATTGATTCACATCCACAAAACGGGAAGAAAACTGCAGGTAGTTCTCTTTCCTGCTTTTGGCAGTGTCTTTTCCTGTATACAATCGCATGCTGATATTAAAGTCGCTATTTCCGATTTTGCCTTGCAGTGTATCAATCTTTACAAAGTTGCTGTTGTTGAATTTTATATTTCCGCGAATACTGTCCAGGCGGTATGGATGATTGGTCAGTTCACCCGATACATTGGCAATCTTTATATTGGCGAACTTGAAAACAGAATCATACTTCAACTCAACCTTCGAACGCAGCCAGACATTCGAAAATATCTCATGAACGTATTCTTTTGGAACATAATTCCGGCTGCGTTTTCCCAGTAGTTCATACAGTGCCAGACGCTGTGATTTCAGATCAAATGCAATCAGGGTATTACCCTTCTTCACTTTGTCAAACCAAAGGGCGTAATTATTTACACGGCCACTCAAACAAAGATCACTGCTGTCTACCCGTCCGTTGAAATTCCGGAGCTTCAATGAAGTATCATTGATCGTCAGCTCTGCGCCGAAATCATGAAATACGTGCGGGTATCTCTTAAAAGCTATGCTGAGGTGATCGATTGTAAACTTTCCCCTGGGAAGCGGCTTCGGATGAAGCAGTTCATTCACCGATGTCTCCAGCGACAGCCCGATATGAAAACCATTGATCTCTTCTTTCGCTTTCGCACTCCTCGCCGAATCAAATGCAAACAATTCTTTCAAAACCATTTTATTACTACCCGCGTTCAGAGTAAGTGTAGTCGGCTCCTGCTGTTTATGAAAGATGGCAGGCAGATTGCTCAGCGAGCCGCTCATATGAAAATCAGACTGGCCCACATGAAATGATAGTGTATCGAGTTTCACAAAGCCATTTTTCATATTGGCATGCATGTCGAGGTGCTCAATGATGTAAGGATAGGAGGGAATACGGAAACTCAGATTAGTGACTGTTAGCTCACTTTGTATACCACCGGTCAGTTTGTCGATCGTTTGCTCCGGCAGACTGATATCTACCAACTCCTTGAAATCCATTTTCAGACTGATATGACCTGTTACTCGCTGCAGATCCTTTATACCCAGGAAGCCGCCGATAAATTCAAGTTCCAGTTCTGAATTGACCCGCATGGATATTTTTGGATCTGTAAAATCGCGGAGAACCAGGTTCCCTTTGAAAATTCCTTTGTCCGGCCGCGCATTAAAATCCAGCAGGCGCAGCTCAGAGGTTTGCAAAGACTGACCCGCACCATTTGTATAGAATCCTTTAAATGACAGGGAATCCAGTTTCCTCCTGGAGTCAGTATTATGAAGCCAGCCGTTTTTACAGGAGAAAGAAATATCAATCCGCGGAAGCTTTTTGCCTTTCAGTTTTCCTTTCACTGTTCCCTTAAAGTCCAGGTGCCCGTCGTATTTAAAATGCTTTAGTTCCTTCGCCAGATTTTCCGGAGCAAAGGCAAACAATTGTCTGAAATCCGTTTTATCTCCTGAAAATTGGAGATCCACCAGGTTGTCGTGCAGCAGGTCGGCAGTTCCTGTAATATTAAACATGGCATCTTCCAGTTTCAGTTTGCCCTGTTGCAACGCCAGCATCCCGTTCGCTTTATAGTAGGATAATGTAATGTCTGTTTCCAAACGTTTATGTCTTAACAGGGAACTATCACCCGGCCAGATATAATCCACCAGCATGGCGGCCTGCAGATCAGCATCCAGCTGAAGACTGTCACTGCGGAAGGAAGACTGTATTCTGTCGATATGTGTATGAACCTGTTCACGACTTTGTTTGTCAAAAAAAGAAATATCCATGTTTTTTAAAACCAGTTTCTTCAGGACCAGGTCGAGTGCCTTTGTGGTATCGATGGTTGATGTATCCTGGCTCAGATGGATTGCGTCCATCAGATTGAGCCTGCCATTATCTTTTATGATATCTATGCAACCATTTTTCAGGAAGATCACTTTTGCGTGATATTGCTGTTTCAGAATATCTGTCAGATTGAAACCGACATAAATTTTTTCTGCTTCAAATATGGTCTTACCCGTCGTGTCTTTGTCTGCAAAAAACCGCACATTTTTGACCGCGATCGATATATAAGGATAATTTTGAAAAACTGAAATATCACTGCCTCCCACGACGAGTTCACCGGGAAGTTTTTTATTCAGTTCGCCAACGGCCAGTCTTACCAGGCGCTGTTGCTGGTTATATAAAATGGCTGCCGCCGCAAACACCAGGATGATAAGGGAAATGACGGGTAGGATCAGGAACCGGAAGATTATTTTCCGCAGTCGGGTTTTCATTGGATTTTATTTGACGGCCGGCTATTTCCGCGGGCGGAATGGCCCTGTAAAATAGTCAGCCGTACCTTATAAAACAACCAGTTACGGGATTTATTGCATGATGGGAGACATTGATTCTAACTTGTGTAATATATTGATAATAAAGTAATTATGCCGGCATCCTCCATATTATATTCACTTGAAGTATTGGGTAATTTTAATGGCCATATCTCACCTTATCAATGCCAGGCGATGCCCCCACCTGTAATGGCTCCTGTTTACATGCGCGCTAAGTCAAAAGAAAATTCTAATTTTCTCAATCGTTAAATACAAAACATCCAATCATGAGCGATAAGGAACGATCTGTTAGTTTGGGCACCGTGGTTGCTTTCGGATTTATCATTTTAGGTATTTTGAATTTATTCGGCGCGTTGCACTACAAAAAGTCGTCACCCATTTCGACAACCAGAACACCGGCTATTTTGTTCATGGTAACCGGACTGATCATTCTCATTGTAAAAGCGATCAGGAAGTCAGGAGAGCAGTGAACAAATTGACAGATGGCAGGCCTCGGGAACTCCTTTCTGTTCTCAATTACGAGCGAAAAAATTATTATATTACAGTAAGAAAAATGCAAATCTGACGATATGAAATTTGCTTTATTAACCGTAACATATGGTGGATTGTTTTACAAAGGGAAGTCCTTGTCTTTGGAAGATCAGATTCACCGGGCCAAAGAATTTGGATTTGATGCCCTGGCTGTGGAAACCAAACGACCGGTTGCTTCTCCACTGGATTTGAATAAAACCGATCGGACACGAATAAAAAATCTGGCTGCTGACGAGGGTATCACATTGTGTGCGGTTGAAAGTATGTCGAATTTTGCAGGGAAGCATATGGAAGAAAGGGAGAACAATCTGGCCATGATGCGCTATGTGCTGGAAATGGCCAAGGACCTGGGAGTCGATCTGGTAAAAGTTTTTGCGGCCTGGCCCGGACTGATCAATGATGAAGAGGATATAGCCCTGTATGGTCAATTTGAAAGAGGCAATTATTATAAACGGTTATGGCCGGCCGAACTAAGAAAATGGAATCACTGTGTGGAAGGAATACGGGAAGTGGCCGATATCGCTTCTGATATGGGGATTACCCTGGCATTGCAGAATCATGCACCGGTATTATCAAAAGGATACGAGGATACGCTGACCATGATGCAGGAAATTGACCGCCGTAACGTAAAGCTTTGTATTGATGTGCCCTTATTCTACGAGCGCCAGAGCGATGAATATATTCGTGAAGCAGTAGAGAAATGCCAGGGACAAATCGTGCACACGCATTATGGGGCCTGGAATTTTAGCCAGAAAAAAAATGGTGAGATTATACAGGATCCTTCTCCTTCTACCGGCGATCTGATCAATTACCAGGCTTACATTGAAGCTTTATATCATGCCGGTTATACGGGTTATCTCACATCAGAATATTGTTTGCCGGTGATCAGGAATCATCAACTGGCGGGCATCGAAGAAGTGGATCATGCTACGCGTATTTCCCTTCAATACATGAAACAACTGGTACAGCAGGCCGTGTTGGCTTAGCGATTATCCATAAAACAACCATGCTTCGATACGCGAAGACCCGCCTCAGCATCATGATGTTTTTGCAATTCTTTATCTGGGGAGCATGGTATGCCACGGGTGGAAATTATATGAAGAGTCATGGCATGGGCGATGTGATCTATCTGGCTTATATGACGAGCGCCATCGGCGCCATTGTTTCCCCGTTTTTTCTTGGCATGATCGCCGACCGGTTTTTCCCTGTTCAGAAAGTACTTGGATGGATGCATATCCTGAGTGGCATATTTGTTTTTTGTGCACCATTCTTTGCCGAAGGAAATTTTATATCAACTCCTTTATTTCTTGGGTTCCTTTTATTGCATATGCTTTGTTATATGCCAACGGTAAACCTCGCGGCGGCTACCGCATTTCATTTGCTGGACAACCGCGAAAAACAATTTCCGATCATCCGATTATTCGGAACGATCGGATGGATCGCTGCCGGCTTCGTGGTGAGTAAACTTCTTCAGGGTGATGCCACGGCCACGCCTATGCGCATTTCAGGAATCGGCGGACTCCTGATGGGTTTATATTGTTTTACACTGCCGCATATTCCCCCGGCAGGTGCGGGCAAAAAAATGTCTTTCCGCGACGTGATCGGTGCAGATGCCTTTGCAAAATTGAAATCAGGGCCCTTCATCATTTTTATCATCAGCCTGCTGCTGATCAGTGTGCCCTTTGCGGCTTATTTTTCTTATGTGCCGGTATTCCTGCAATCCGCTCATATTACAAACCCTGCATTCAAAATGACATTCGGGCAAATGTCCGAGATCCTCTTTTTACTGATATTGCCCTGGTTCTTTGCACGATTCGGTCTCAAATGGGTTTTACTCACGGGCATGCTGGCCTGGGTCTGCCGCTACGCGTTATTTGCATGGGCCGCACCGGATGCCATTGGATGGATGATCATGGCCGGCATTGTTTTACATGGCTGCTGTTATGATTTTGTTTATGTAGCCGGACAGATATATATCGATAAAAAAGCCACGCCCGAAATCCGCGCACAGGCGCAGGGCCTTTTTGTGCTGGTCTCTTATGGGGTGGGGCAGGGACTGGGAACACTGGCCGCAGGCTGGATCTTCAACAACATCATGGGTAATGGCTCTTCCCTTCAGCAATGGCAGCATTTCTGGACCATTCCAATGTACTTTGCCATAGTTGTTACCGTGTTATTTATAGTCGGATTCAGAGAGGAAAAAAATTAGGGCCAAGGCGTAAGGCGAAGGCGTAAGGCCAGTAAATCAGTTTCCCAGCCATATAGAGTTCTGACTAAGAAACTGATCACTAAAGCACTAACGTTACGCGTTACGCGTTAAGCGTTACGCTTACTTTATGAGCTTGTACCAGCGGACAGTTGGAGGGCTATCCACCCCGGCATCTGTCATTATTTTTTTCAACTCAGGGCTGGAGGATCTTGCTTTCGCCTTTGCCATATCGCTGACTTCGAATAAAATGGATACAGTGTTGGAATCATTGAGATTACGGGCGATACCTCGAGTTATTAATCCATTGGCTCTTCTTACAGAATCGCCTTCAGCATCAAAAGCCTTCATCCAGGTGCCGAAATCTTTTACATGATGGGTGATCGCCATACCGTCGAGGTATTGCACGGGGTTATCGTTGCCGGTCACGAATTCTGCAAATGTAAATCCGGGAGGGTTCATGACACCTGCCTTCTTCATAGTTTCTTTCGCGCCGGGCAGGGCATAAAAAGCTTTCGCTTTTTCTTCGTCTTGTATTTTGTCGACAACAAAAACAGTGTTGGAATCTTTTGCATCACGACCAATTACATAGTGGGTAATTCCATAAGTGTTACGGAGCGAGTCCCGGTTAAAATATTCTGTTTCCGCTTTTCCGAAATTTTTCACTTTTTGCTGCACGATAACGACTTTGAATGGAGTAAACACCGGTTTCACTTCAGCAGGAGCAACCGCCGCCGCAGTATCAGTTTTTTGATCTTCTTTAGCCGGGCCATTATTGCAGGCAAATAGGAGGGCCACTATCAGGACTAGAGGCGTTTTTTTCATTTTGTATTGTTTTAAATGAGTAATTACAATTTTTAGGCCGCAATGGCGACGTTCGTTTGAGTAGGGTGGGACTATCGAAAAAATGGATCAGAAAACTACCAAATTATCAGAGAGAAACAAAAAAGAATTGTACAATATTCATTTTTCTACTTCATTGAATGTCTATCGCCCGGGCTTCGTATGCACTTAGTCCCGTCTCATCAGGATGCGTTGAGGTAAAAGGATTTATCCAGGAAGGTTTTATGAAGTATTCTAAGGAGCAAGAGCCCCGCCTATTCCATCTCCTGTACGTAATATAAAATCGCAACGGTGGTCTCCGTTAATATCGCCACATTGCAGCGTGTTACTATAAAAAGGAGCCATTAATCCCGGATAATCATTGAAGTCCGAATGGTACCAGATCATATCATCCTGAAAGGCGTGGCCATTGGATAGCAGGACATGTATTCCATCCTTAGACTTTGCAATGATATCTGCCTTTCCGTCTCCATTGACATCACCGAGACGGATCGCTCCATATTTACTCACATCATTGCCCCATCCACTTGCATCGGAAAATGAAGCAGACCATAAGGAGGCAGGTTGAAATCCATTTCCCTTTGATAAACTGACCAATATACCCTTAGGACCTCTTGCGATCAGATCAGCCATGCCATCACCATTCACGTCGGCCAGTTGAAAAGTTGAGCTGTATTTTGCGTCTTTCCATGCAATAGTACCCAGATCAGAAAATTCAGTAGTCCATATGCTTGGCGGCAGGAATGAACTGGATGAAGACAAGCTCACATATATTCCGCCGGGCCCTCTCGCCACAATATCTGCAAATCCGTCACCATTTACGTCTGCCGCGCAAATGGTTCCTGAATAACCTACCACTTTCTTCCATGGTTGTGTTGGATCATCAGAAAAATAATTTGTCCAGAGAGTTGATTGTTCAAAACCATTTCCTGTACTTAATGCTACCCGTATGCCATCCCGGCTTCTGATGATGAGATCGGCGTTGTGATCACCATTTACATCTGCCCACCTGATGGTGGAGCTGTATTCCTTTGCACCCCAGCCCTCCTTATCTGAAAACTCACGACTCCACACTTCTTCATTTGCAAATCCCAATCCTGTTGATAGCGCAACATGAATACCTTCTGCATTGCGGCCGATGATGTCGGCCTTCCCGTCTCCATTTACATCGGCCAGGCGTATCGACTGGAAATGTTTTGTGGCCCATTTTTGGTCTCCGGAAAATTCACCGGGCTGAACGAGATTTGATTCGGAAGGCGAAAATTCAAGCGTAGGTGAAACGAACACATATCCCCTGGACTTCAGAAGATTTACGATCATCTTTGTTTCCTCCAAAGCAAAATCCTTATCAACATAGGAATTGAAATCATGCATCTTAATAATGCCGCCGTCTCTTCTGTTAAACCTTTTTACATTGGTGGAATCGTGAACAAATTTATTCGCACATATAGTTGCAGACTCGTATTTTCTGTACAAATAATCTTCTGAATCAAAGGTCATACCGATAGGACCTCTCAGGTGATTTAATTCCGGATCAGAAAGTATACAGTCAGACACAGGCCGTGACCAGCTGAACCAGGGGGGAGTAAAATAACATAGATTATTAAGTATCAGAGGATCAATAGCCAACTGATTCTGCTTGATTTGATATATTCGATCCGGACAGGAAAGAGTCCTCAGGTCACGATGGTTAAGCGTGTGGTTGCCTATTCTCTGTCCATAATAAATGAGACTGTCCAATAAAGGATAGTGCATATATCCGCCTCCCGGTTCAGAATCTCCAACAACAAAAAAAGTAGCGCAAATATGTTCACTGTGAAGCCATTTCGCAAGATCCAGGGTTCCCGGGCCCGGACCATCATCATAGGTCAGGGAAATATAGCCCTTTGGTAATGTTATGTACAAAGGGGTTCCAAGCGAAACAGTTCCGTCTTTTGGAGATATATAGCTTGGCTTGCAGGAAACGAATAAGAGAGGAGTTAAGATAAGGCTGCGAATGACAAGTAAGGAACAGGGATACTGAACAGGTAATCTGGAAATTTTTATCATAGCAATACTTTTCAGGGGGCTTTGATTTTCACAGGATACTATCGAGTTCAGTCGACTTTTCCAATATTTCAAGCTTCCCAATAATAGTCCGGGCTAAAGATATTGTAAAAACCTGCAATATGTAAAATCCGGCAATAATAGTCTTCTATAATAGTCATCTAATTGAACGGTAGAAGGCCCGTCGGGGGATGAAATTCTATTTCATCACCGGCACGAAGACCTGGAAATCCACTGAAATGACCCTGAACTATACTGTAAAAAATAACCAAAGCTATACGCTTCCGAATGCGAGAGAAGAGGAAAGGTCGCGATAAGCATTGATTTGCTGTTGAAGTGTGGCAACGACCTGCTCTGCGGTGCCAATGGCATCTGCACCTGCAATAAAACGTCGCGGAGGCTTTTCCTGGTTCGAGATTTTAATCAATGCTTTGGCGAGTTTGGACGGGTCGCCGGTCTGCTGACCATTGTATCCCTTCCAAAACTGCATTTGCTGCACTCTGCGTTCATTGTAATCATCGATGGAATGCGTTGCAAAATTGGTTGACTCCTCTGTGAGAAGTTCTGTTCGAAAAAAACCGGGATTGACAATGGTGGTATTGATGCCGAATGGTTCGACCTCTGCCTGCAGCGACTGCATCCAGCCTTCCAGTCCGAACTTTGATGCGGCATATGCAGTGCCGAACTCAAATCCAATAAGTCCCGCAGTGGACGAAATGGAAATAATCTGACCCGAGCGCTGTTTGCGCATCACAGGCAGGACAGCACGGGTTACATTCATAGGACCGACCAGACTGGTCGACAATTGTCGTTCCATTTGTTCCTGAGACAGTTCCTCAAAATAGCCGGCATAAAAACTGGCAGCATTATTAACCAGCACATCGAGGTGTCCAAACTTCTCGACTGCAGCCTGAACAGCCGACTCTGCGTCGGAAGGTTTGGTGATGTCAAGCTTCACGACCAATAAATCTTCAGATTCACCCAGTGCCTGGATTATCTTATTTGTATTGCGGCCGGTGGCAACCACACTGTTACCAGCGGCCAGAGCAGCTTTCGCAATATCGACACCCATACCACGACCGGCTCCTGTGATGAGCCAAACTTTTTTGTTTTGCATACGCTTCTTTTATTTTCAATCAGGTTATAAAAGTCTTTCCGGCTATAGTTATGCCCGCCGCCTGACTTACCGTCTATTGCATAGGCTTTAAATCCTTTTAGCCTTAATTCGGCATTGAAATCTGAAGCAGTGGAGTCCGCTCGCTTATTCATATTCCAAAGTTAAGAAAATCGCATATCTGTATCGTTCCAGGTATTAAAACTCAACCGCTCCCCGGACATTTTATAAAAATAAATTTGTGAAACCGATTAGTTGCACATATGTTTGCAACCGAATGGTTTCTTAATAAATAATAAGCCCATGAGAAGAGATATTTTTCAAGCTATAGCTGACCCTACACGAAGGGCCATCATCGCTTTGATTGCAGTACAATCGATGACGCCCAATGCCATTGCCGAGCATTTTGATACCACCCGGCAAGCGGTTTCAAAGCATTTAAAAATACTCACTGAATGTGACCTGGTGAATCAGGAATACCAGGGAAGAGAAATTTATTATCAACTTGAAATTAATAAAATGAAAGAGATAGACAAATGGCTGGAACAATTCAGGAAGATTTGGGAGAAACGATTCGATCAGCTCGACAAATTATTATCAACCATAAAAAAACGAAAAAAATGAAAAACAATTTGCAATTTGATTTCATCGCAGATAAGGAAAAAAATACGCTGACGATCAGGCGTGAGTTTTTGGCCGGCCGGCAACTGGTTTGGGATTGTTATACCAAAAGAGAATTGCTTAACCGGTGGTTTGCTCCCAAACCGTTAACAACGAAAACAAAATCCATGGACTTTCGGGAGGGTGGACACTGGCACTATGCGATGGTAGAACCAGGCGGCACAGAATATTGGGGTTGGACAGAATACGTTAAAATAAAACCCATAGACTATTATACAACATTAGACGCTTTCTCTAATGCGGAAGGGGAAATAAACAAGGATATGCCCCGTGCAGACTGGCGGATTAATTTCACAGATAAGGGTAAAAATACTTTGGTAGAAACGATCGTAACCTATCAATCTCTTGCAGATTTGGAAAAAGTTATTCAGATGGGCATGGAACAGGGTATGATGGCCACCCTGGAAAAACTGGATGAATTATTGTTGAGCATAAATAAATAATCATTTGGCGATCAGATTTGATGAATAGGTGATTGAGTTTCCAAACCGGGCAGTCATTGTATCAAAACCGGGCAGGTTAAAGACAAAATATTGTTTTATTGAATTGATTCATAAGCATATAATTTTATGGCATTCTATTAGCGCGTCTCATTTATCAGAAATTGTTTTTATGCTTAAAAACTACTTCAAAACAGCACAGCGCAATTTTCAGCGACATAAGAATAACTCAGTTATCAATATCGCCGGTCTGATGGTTGGTTTTGCTGCTTTTTTTTTAATATTTCTGGTAATTAAATATGAGGAAAGCTTCGATGATTTTCATCCGGATAAAAATAATATCTATCGGGTTGTACGCACCGGCAAAAATATTGTTGCCAGGGAATACAGGGCAGGCGTTCCATTTCCCGTAACTCAGACTTTGCGTACGGAGGCCCCGCAGCTGAAAGATGTGGCGGCCATTTATTGCGGATACAATATACAGGTGGACGTAACCGCGGCGAACGGCTCTGCCTTAAATAAATTTAAGGAACCGAAAGTGTTTGTTGCCGAAACGCAATTTTTCAGGATATTCAACTTCCCCCTTGCGGAAGGTAATATGGCAACTGCATTGAACGGGCCCAATGCGGTATTACTGACAAAAGATATCGCTTCAAAATATTTCGGTAATTGGAAAACAGCCATTGGAAAAACACTGAAAGTATATGAATTAAATTTGAAGGTCACCGGCATATTGGAAAACCCTCCTCCTAACACAGATTTCCCGCTGGGTGTTGTTTTGTCCTACGAAAGTCTCGTCAATAAATCCATGTTGACAGACTGGGGAAGTATTTCAGATAATAATTATTGCCTTGTGCAGTTGAACAACAATGCTTCACCGGGCGAGTTTGATAAACTGCTTGCCCGGTTTGTTGATAAACATATTAAACCGGTGAATCCAAATTATGACTTATCTCTTCAGCGTTTTGGTGACATACATTTTGACGCGCGTTATGGAAATTTTAATGGTGTTACATTCAGCAGAGATCTTATTCTTGCGTTCAGCCTGATCGGATGGTTTTTGTTGATTATTGCCTGCGTAAACTTTATCAATCTGACTACCGCCCAGGCTGTAAACCGGGCAAGAGAAGTCGGCGTAAGGAAAGTACTCGGAAGCAGCCGGGCCCAACTGGTGTTGCAGTTTTTAGGAGAAACCGGTATCACTGTTTTAATTGCTTGGCTCTGCTCATTATTGGTCGTTTTTATCAGCATTCCTTTCATCAATAACCTGCTTGGGATTCATTTGTCGGAAAATATTTTATTCGGATCGGCATTTATGGGCTTTATGATTTTCATGGTGGTGCTGGTAACATTCTTATCGGGTTTCTATCCGGCTATGATTCTGTCAGAATTCAAATCGGCGGATGTTTTAAAAAGTGCCTTACTGAGTGGCAACCAAAAAGGTATTTCACTGAGGAGAGGCCTGGTAGTCTTTCAATTTGTTATTGCGCAGATGTTGATTATCGGCACTCTGATTATTGTAACACAAATGAATTATTTCCGCCAGGCAGATATGGGTTTTACAAAAAAAGCCATCATCAATGCAGGCATTCCCGGAGACAGCCTCAGCCGGACAAAGTTTAATTTACTAAAAGATGAGTTGAAAAAACTGCCGGGCATTGAGAGCGTGAGCATAAGCAGTTTTGCGCCTTCGGGAGGCGGTTGGTACACTGACCTGCGCCTTCCTTCCAACCATAATGTCAGCCCCGATATGATTGTGAGTATGAGGCCTGCAGACACCGCTTTTTTTAATTTATATCATTTAAAACTGGTAGCCGGAAGGATTTATTTTCCTTCGGATACCGTGCGTGAATTTGTGGTAAATGAAACCGTGGTAAAAAATCTGGGTATAAAAAATGCACAGGCTGCCATCGGCATAAAGATTAATATCGACGGAAATGTTTGCCCGATTGTTGGCGTGGTGAAAGATTTTCATGTCAATTCCCTCCGGGATGTCATCAATCCGGTGGTGTTAACGACCATAAAGGACGCTTATGGATTGACAAATATTAAAATCAATTTGAATAAGGCCGAATCTGTTATCCGGTCTATGCAGGATATCTGGAATTCAAATTTCCCGGATTATGTTTTTGAATATCATTTCCTGGACCAGTCCATTGAAGATTATTACATACAGGAAAACCAGCTTTCCCAACTATATAAAATATTCTCCGGCATCGCCATATTCATATCCTGTCTGGGTTTGTACGGATTGGTTGCCTTCATGGCGGTTCAGCGTAAAAAAGAAATCGGCATACGCAAAGTGCTTGGCGCCCCGGTTCGCGATATTGTGGTGATGTTGTCAAAAGAATTCACCATGCTTATTGTTGTGGCTTTTCTTATAGCATCGCCAGTTGCCTGGTATTACATGCATCAGTGGTTTCAGCAATATACTTATCGAATTACAATCGGTATATCGTTTTTCGCCGGAACTATTGTATGCTCATTGGTTATTGCGTGGATTACGGTGGGTTATACTGCAATAAAGGCAGCCATCGCGAATCCGGTGAAGTCATTACGGACTGAATGAATCTGAAACATTAAAATCGATATTTTTAGGGAACAAAACACTGGTATGGACCTTAAAGCCGTATTGCTTTCATTCGGACTATTGTCTTCCATCTATTGTCGCTGTCAGACTTCTATGTCCCCTGGCGCTGAACGGTTGTTAAACTATATCGAACAGCATATAACAGAAGTAGCGGAGGCCATGCCGGAGAACCGTTTCGATTTCACGCCCGATAGTCTGAATATTCCGGGCAGCCAATTTGGAGCCGTCCGCAGTTTCGCCGGACAAATCAAACATCTGGCGACGGACAACTTTTTCATATGGTCCGCAATCACCGGAGATGAATTACCACCGGGCATTGAGGACGTCAACGGGCCAGCCAACCTGAAGACAAAAGCTGCCATTCTTGCTTATCTGAAACAATCATTTGCTGTCGGGCATAAAGCGATCGCTACACTAACGACCAATAATGCCATGGACATGATTCCTTTCCGGGGAAATAAATTGCCGCGCGTGGATCTCGCTTTTTATGCGTTAACCCATGCTAACGAACATTATGGACAACTGGTTATTTATTTGCGGATGTGTGGCATTATACCTCCTGCCAGCAGACCCGGCAGACCGCAGTAATGGCGTTAAAGATTTCACCGTACCTGACATCGGGTACTAAGCATCCGGAATTTCCGGCTCTGTTAATTTTGCCAATTTCTCCAGTGATTCCTGCCAGCCTAAATAGCACATTTCTGCAGGAATAGCTGCGGGGATCCCCTCCTGTAATATTTTTATTTCGGTACCAACAATAACCTTTTTTAACCAAACGGAAGTAATCATTTCGCCCGGAAGGTTGGGGTCGTCAAATTGATCTGTGTATTTTAAAAACTCACCGGGTTTAATCTCGAGATATTTTCCGCCGAATGAATGGCTATGGCCAGTGGAAAAATTATGAAATGACATCTTATATGTTCCGCCAACCTGCGCCTTCATTTCATGCACAGTACAAAGGAATCCATACGGCGGCAGCCAGGATGCAAGTGCAGTAGGTTCAGTGAATGCACGAAATATCTTTTCAGGATTTGCTTTAAACACTCTGTGTAATGAAACGCTATTATCTGACATGTTAATCTTATTTAGTTCCCTACTCGTATGGCTTTTCGGTTTCGCCCGTTTAAGTGGTTGCTGCTCCCTATATATTTTTTATAAAATCATGCCTTTAGTTTGTCGGCAGAAGACTGATTGCAGGTCAAACGATCGGCTGATATTCGAGAATGAGAACGCCATCTGCGACATGCGAATGTTTGAGCACGAATTTCTTCAATTCGCGACTGTCATCGAAAAGCCTCAATCCACCACCGATCGAGAGCGGATATACCATCAGTCGCAACTCATCAATGAGGTCGTGGTGAAGCAGGGCCCTGACGAGGGTGGCGCTCCCATATACGAGGATATTACCACCTTCAGAGTTCTTCAGCGCCGCGACGTCTTTCGCCACGTCGCGAAGGATATGGCTGTTGTTCCACGCCACTTTTTGCAGGCTTCGGGACACGACATATTTTGGCATTTGATTGATGGGGTCGGCGAATTCGGCGCCGGTCTGGCCTGGCCAGTATGCAGCAAACGCTTCGAATGTCGTTTTACCCAATAACAGGGAATCCACGCTGGCAAGTTCATCCATCTTGTACTTCCCGGCTTCCGGGGAGCGATAACCCGTCTGCCAGCCCTCATGAGGATGATTGGTTTCTTTGCCACCGGGCGCCTCGATGACGCCATCGAGGGTGATGAATTCGGAAACGATAATTTTTCGCATGATTTTTTTTTGTAAAACTAGCGAACGTTGTATGATCAAATGGGGGAGAAGACGACATTAAGAGGGGCAAATGCGTCGATTGGATGAACTTTGCAATATCGCCATCGCGCCCTCCGGGTGATAGATGTATCTTTTGCTTGCTAAGCCTTCGAAAACCGGATCAGAAAAAGATTCTGAAACTATTTATCCGTTTCTGATATTGCAAAAAATTAGCTCCCTGGTTTATGCGAATAAAAGGAATAACCTACGACACCGGTTTTATAAATGCCGGAGCAAACACTAAAGAAAAATTTGAGTCATATGTGATTGCACGTGAAATGAACATTATAAAAAATGATTTGAATTGCAACGCTGTACGTATAACAGGTGGAGATGCAGACCGTCTGGAGATTGCTGGTAAACTTGCAGCCGGGGAGGGCCTCGAAGTGTGGTATTGTCCATTTACCTGCGGGCTTAGTATGGACGAACTGCTAAGCTTCCTGGTGGATAGTGCTGAACGGGCAGAAAATATAAGAAAAACAGGGGCCGAAGTAGTGTTTCTGACGGGATCAGAAGTTAGTTTATTTAATATCGGCTTTTTCGAGGGCGTAACATTGGCTGAACGGCTTGCACTGATCAGGGAGCCGGCAAAATTAAAAGAACAGATTCCGCAGGTTAGACTTCGGATGAAAGAGTTTCTTGCCAACACGGTCCGGTTGGTGCGTGAAAAGTTTAATGGTAAAATCAGTTATGCTTCTATCCCTTTTGAAGCTGTGGACTGGACTTTATTCGACTTTATAGCTACTGATGCAGGGCACAGATCCGCAGAAATAGCTCCCTATTTTCAGCAGGGTATCCGAAACCTCGTTAGCCAGGGTAAGCCTGTTGCTATTACCGAATTTGGCTGTTGCACATATCGTGGTGCCGGTGATAAAGGGGCCCGTGCTGACTGGATCATTGAGTGGGTTGACGGGAATGCGGATCGTTTAAACGGTATTTATATCCGGGACGAAAATGAGCAGGCTTCTTATATTTTGGAACTCCTTGAAATATTTGATGCTGAAAAAGTTGATGCTGTATTTGTAAATACATTTGTCCGGTACGATTTGCCTCACCGGGAAGATCCGATTGAAGATCTCGATCTGGCCAGCGGAGGAATTGTTAAAGTTTATACAGATTGTACCGGCAAAACTTTTCCGGACATGCCATGGGAACCAAAGGCTGCGTTCAGGGCGCTTTCGGCATACTACAATACGCACCGGAAATGATATGTTATACACTATTTGAACTTATTTTATTGGATCAGCGAAGTGTTTCCGCGAGTCAGTCAAAAATTAACGGTATAGTTATTAGCTCCGTACTTTGTGCATCTTATGGAATCAATTGTCATCGTACTGATTCCAACGCTGTTTCTTTTTGTCACGCTGATTTTAGTGTATAAATTTATGGCCGTTGGAACATCCAATTCTGTTTTGTAAATGTCCTGGGGTGATAATATTTCAAAAGGGAAAAAGGCGGCATTGTCTACAAAATAATATGATACCGAAAAGTATTGGAAGCTGTCATTTTGCACTCTGTTGAGCTTTATTTTCAGAGTAGTTTTTTGGTAAACATCAAGCCGTAGATTTGTAAAGCCATTAGAATTATAATTATACATTCTTTGATTACCTTTTCCGTTGTCTGGTAATGTCATATACAAATCATTATCAGCAACCCTTATACTGAGAAAATATCCCTGTGCAAATAACGTAGTATCGATATTTGATGAAAAATTGAACGTCCCGTCATTTTTCGTGTTTACAGACGAAATATTTTTATTGGTAAAAATTATTCCGGTGAATTTTAGCCAATCCAGGGAAATTGGAGCAACACCAGCGTTAGAATTTGATGCATTGTCAAAAAGATATCCGTTACTATTTATCACATCACAATTTCCGGTGCACACTGCAATCTGTTTTTTGCAGGAGACGCTTACGAATAGTAAAGAAATTAAAAAGTAATTCTTTGATCGTGCCATGGGTTCTGGTTAATATCAGGACGATGAAAATGCGCAGGGCGTTGCTTAGGATTTCCCAAACGGCCGTTTCTTTAATTTTCATAGCTAGTCCTGATCTCCCTTTTTCTTTACATCGATCGCTTCAGGATGCTGATCCGGACGGAAAGGATTATAGTAATATATGTTTGCCTTGTCGTATAATAACAGGTGAGCTTTTAATCTGGTATTAAACTGGTCATCATTCTTCGCCGAACCGGCAGTCCAGCCGGCTTCTGCAAGCGAAGACATTCTTGGGAATATTAGATATTGCAGTCTTTTCTTTGAGATAACGGTCTCCGTCCATAAATTCCCCTGCAGGCCGATTATGTTCGTTTTACCGGACACATCGGCTGCGATTGAATTTTCCGGGAAATGATAAAGATCCAGATAGGAATTGAATTTTGTCTTCTCCCATTTCCGGCCGGACCTATGTGTACTGTCCTGCACAAAATCAAGATAGAGTGGCAGGCGCGGACATAAAACCACCTGATAGCCTTTGGAAATGGCCTCGTTTAAACTTTCAGGATGATTCTGTCGCCACCAGCTAACATACGTTCTGCTTACCGGTAAATCTGCGGAAACGGCTTCGTCCCAGCACATGAGGTAATTACTGAATTTTAAAACACTGTCTGCCATTCTTCGCAGGAAATAATGTTCTACCTGCGTCAGATCAGTCATTTGATTTGCCGCCATTAATTTAGAAACGCCAGCATTGTTTTTCCATGCAGCAATACCAAAGGCAACTTCGTCGCCACCCAGATGAATTATTCCGGACGGAAACAGCGTTCTGATCTCCTTCAGAATATTGGTTAAGTAAGTGTATGTTTCGTCGTTCGCCGGATCAAAAGTAAAACCGGGATAATTGGGTGCATCGCCGCCAGAAAGGATCGGGTAAGCACGGGTTGCTGCAGTAGCATGTCCGGGCATATCTATTTCAGGTATGATGGTAATAAACCTGTCTTTTGCATAGTCAACGATTTCGCGGATGTCCTCCTGTGTATAATAAGTGGCACTCGCCAGCGAGTCTGTAAAATTCCCTTTGCCGCCAACAGAAGTTAATAAAGGATATTTTTTTATTTCTATCCTCCAGCCCTGCGAATCGCTTAAGTGCCAGTGAAAACGGTTCAGCTTATAGAAAGCCATCCAGTCCAGTAATTCTTTTACCGTTTGTTTTCCAAAAAAATGGCGCGACTCGTCCAGCATAAAACCTCTCCAGCCAAATCTCGGCTGATCATGAATAACCAAATGCGGCAATACCAGTTTATCATTTTGCAGGCTGGCTGATTTATACAGCTGTAACAAAGTGACCAGACCATTGAACAATCCCGCGGAATCCGCAGCCGTGATGGCCACCTGCTTTTCAAATGTTACCAATTCATAAGAACCGTAAACATCCGGAGAAGGCAGGATTTTCAGGTCAACAACCTGTTTTGGGCTATGGCTGTTTTTTTGTTGCAGGCCCATTTCTTCATTGAAAAAAAAAAGTAAACCGGACAGCTCTTTGTTATTTGTAAAAACCGGCGAATTATTCAGCACACAAGTTCCCTTCAATATTTCGACGTGGCTTGGGTAAGGTATGAGATTGATGTTCTGGGCGTTTGAATATCCGGCGCCTGATAACATAAGCGCTGCAATTACATACATTTTAAAAAGAAATTTATTCATCTGAATCATTTGATACCGGACAAGCGGTTATATAAATTATGTATTTTTTGATTTCTCAGATTGTTTTCTTCATCTATCGCGGCGGCATAAAGCAAATCCTGATTGAGTGTCCTGAACCTTTTATCTAACTCTGGCTCCAGATTCATCAGTGCTTTTAAACGGGTAAGGTAAATGGGTATTTTACTCCGGCTGAAGTTGTCGCTGTTCACTTCTTTTTCAATTTCCATGAAGTTGACGTAATACACCCTGATATCTGCCATTAATTGAAAATGACTGAATATTTTATTATTTTTTTTCGGCTGGAGTAAATGAAAAATTTCGGAGGCCTGACGAACGCTGTCCAGTAAGTCATTCACGGTGATGTGGCCGGGAGCGTTCACTTTGTCATCTGTAATCGTATAGGGTGCAATGAAAAGGGCTTTTTGAAATTGCTCCGACTGGGTTTTATCAAACCCAAATTCCGATCCGCAATAATCTTCTATAAACTGATCAGTATTGAGCGGATGATCGGAGTTTATCGCTTTTATATAAGCGCTGATCAAGATGTCGAAGCCGGTGATCGGGTAAACATGGCGCAGGGCATACAGCTCCACCAGATCGTCTTCAGACTCATAGGTGGGAGAGTACACCCCGGAGGTGGACCATGACGTCATCACGATTCCCTTATATCCGAGATTTCTGCAAACAGGTATAAAGTCCCGGATATTATTGAAATGGTATTGCCATCTTGTCAAAAAATAATTATCCGGCGAACTCCTGTTGGACGGAGCTCCCCAGATTTCATAACCACTTTTTACGAGTTGCTCATGCGCCCCGAACCTGTCCAGCGCCCAGCCATAATTCCAATCCACAAAAATGGTTTCTTTCGGAAGCAGGTTTATGTATTCAGGATACTTCAGGGCAATATCAGCCCAAAGCACGGGTCGCTTGCCCAGTAAGACGACTATATCGCAAAGCATTTTTATATGATCAAAATATAACCGTGATATTCCGATCTCCGCAGCCCTTTTTTTACATTTCTCGCAATGACCCAACAGATGCGTTTCGTCACCACCAATATGAAAATAGGGCGAGGGATGCATGGAGGCCATATCCTTAAACAGACGGGTGAACAACTCTTTATTTTTCTCCGGCTCACTGGGACATACCTGTGAAAAATCCTTATCATCTTCACGCAGCCGGGCGTATTTATAATTTCGCAGGATATATTCAACATGACCAAAGCTTTGCTGAAGAGGGATCACATCGACATGCAGGGTTTGACAATACTGTATAAAGTCTTTTACTTCCTGCCTGGTATAAGCAAACCGGTTGGGAATCAGGGGATCCTCCTGAAAAGGGTAGGTAGCTTCCCATTCCATGACCAGGGTATTTATTCCCTGTTTGCTTAATTCAAGGGTGAAGTTTTTAAGCGCCTGCATTTTCATCACCTGTATCCGGAGATCCAGGTGGAACCCACGGATATGAAAACCATCTTCAGGACCACCCGCTGTTGCCTGCGACGGGCGGCTAAAAAGAAGAAAAGCGATGAGCAATAATTGTCGTGCTCTCATTTGAAACTAGTTTTAAAATGGGGTAGCTTCCAGCTCTTTATTTTATATCCGTAAAAGGCGTAAAAAACAAGATACAGATAGCAGGGCAACAAAATCCAGTAACCCATTTGCAAACTATACTTATCTGCAAAGTAACCATACAATAAGGGAACGATGGCATTTCCGCTAAGCCCCATGATCAGTATGGAGGCACCCAGTTTCAGATGGGTGCCCAGTCTGTCTAATGCAAGCGGCCATATGCCTGCCCAGATCATTGAATTGGAAAATCCCAGAAGAACCAGAAACCAGATGGAAATATCAGCATGATGACCCAGAAAAAAACTATTCCCCCTGGCTGTTACAACCAGCAACGAAAGCATGACACCCAGTAAAGTACAAAACCTCAACGCATTCACCTGGGAAATGCGCCATGGGATCAGGGTAATGCCCAACAGATATCCGCATATCGTTGCAAAAAGTGTATAAGAAGGAAATACTTTGGCTTCCATCATAGAAATTCCCATCCCCTGCGCATAACTGATGATACTGTCGACGGCAAGAACCTGGGCGCCGACATGTAAAAATATCGCTACAGCACCCAGTATTAAGTGAGGGTAACTAAAAATATTATGCTGCATGGAATTGCTTAACGGAGCATCTTCATCCTTGAAATTCTCGATTTCGGGAAGGGGAGAGAACCGTACGGCAAAACCAAGAATGGTCAGCACGCTGCCGACGCAGGCGTAAGGTAAAATAACCCTCCGGATGAAAGCATCGAGTACTTTGTTTTTTTCAATCGCATCCATATGCTGAATACTTTGCAGCAGGGTATTGTCGCCGGGCCTGAGGATCGCTGCGGCCAGCAGAAGTGGAGCTATAATCCCCGCCGTCTTGTTACAAATACCCATAATGCTGATTCTTTGTGCTGCCCTGTTTTTTGCCCCGAGAATGGTGACGTAGGGATTGGCGGCCGTTTGAAGAACAGACAAACCAATTCCTATTAAAAACAATCCGCAAAGAAACAGGCCGTACGTGCGGGTTTGAGCAGCAGGAATAAAAACAAAGGCGCCTGCTGCCATGACCCAAAAACCGAGCATCATCCCTTTTTTAAATCCGATTTTTTTCAATAGGAAGGATGAAGGAACAGATATGACCAGATAGGAAATATAGAAAGCGAACGTTACCAGGTACGACTGAAAGTGTGTCAGCTCACAGGCAATTTTAAAATACGGAATCAGCATTGCGTTGATCCAGGTGGCAAAGCCAAATACAAAGAACATCATGCCGATAACAATGATTGGTATGATGTTTCTGTTCGGGATTTTTTGGCTCATCAATGTTTATAACTTAGATAATAAATCATCCTTATATAAATTAGCACACCTCCCGAAGTTATAAAAACCCAATCAGATTGGATTGTCAAAGCATTTAAAAGCCGCATCTGATTTTTCCAAATATTTACAGCTTTTCTTATCTTAGGACAGTAATTTATCTGCTATTTTGGATTCCTGCATAAATAACACAACATGAAAATTCCAGACATATGAATTCTTTTGACAGGTTAGTTTTTGATTATGTTTTCAGGTGGTTCAGCCGGTCCTATTACTTTTTTCACACAATCGAATTTATGGCGGCAGATAATCTGCTCAAGGGAGGTGTGGTTGCCGTCATATTCTGGTATTTATGGTTTAAAGCCGGTCCGGATAATCAGGCGAAGCGGGTACAATTAATTGCAACCCTGATATCCGTATTTTTTGTAATGATAATAACACTGAGCCTAGCTGGTTTAGTGCCGTTCAGGCAAAGACCTTTTTTAAATCCGGACTTAAAATTCAACTCTTTGATTCCGTTTAATGCAATGCTCACACAATTTAGTTCATTCCCCAGCGATCATGCTGCACTATTTACTTCGCTTGCAACCGGTTTTTATTTTGTATCACGAAAGACTGGAATCATAACATTTTTATTTGTTTTTATTTATATTTTATTTCCCAGATTGTACTTAGGGTATCATTACCCGACGGACGTTCTTGCCGGAACGGTTATTGGAGTTTCTGTTACAGCTTTCATCATTCGCTCGGATGCCATAAAGAATATTATTTCGAAAACGATTCTGCTTTTTTCAATAAATTATCCTGCATATTTTTACGCCTTTCTATTTGTAGTTACCTACCAGATTGCTGACTTATTTGGAGGGTGCAGGGAAATTATCAGTTATATACATAATCTGTATAAACACCAGTTCTAGAAAAAAACTGATCATACTAATTTTTCTGTAATCGCCGGATTTACCAATGCCGTGGTATTGTTTACTCCATATTTTCACAGACTGGCTGAAATATTCCTTTCCATTGCCACTGTTCTGATGGCCTCAATGATTTCGTGTTCTGCCGCATCTTTTAATACATAACCGCTGGTTCCATTTCTGCACGGCGCCGTAGAGCGCTACTAATCCTATTTATTGCCGGTATGCAGGCTGATTACGCGGGTTATTTGCCATTGGTCGTTATTGTGCCGCCAAATGACGATAAATTTGTCGGGCCTTGACATGCTGTTGTTTTCCGCATGATTAATGAACCGGTGAAGACCAATCTCGACGGCACCGAAATTTGGTATTTGATAAACTTCGATGCTTCCCTTTACCAACACACGGGTCACTTTGCCGCAGATATTCTCCTTAATCGCCGCTAATAGCATCTTTTTTGAGGTTTGTAGGCCGCTACCGTCATGATAAAATTCAATACTGTCGGCATAAATAGCGGCTTGTTTATCCATGTCGCAATCATTGTAGGCGTTAAAATAGACACTGTCCATATGGACAATGGTATTATACAGTTCCTGCGATTCGGGTTTGTAAACGTAGGAATCCTGACTTTGAGCGGATGCAGTGATCGAAGTAAGGAGGCTGATAAGCAGAGCTAAAAGTGTTAATGAGGCATTTTTTTTCATGATTCTTTTTTGAATCTCATTGCCGGTAATATGGCAATTGTATATTCGGTTACTTATCAAAGATATGGGGTCGTTTCCCGGAATATTAAAGTGTTGGCATAAAATTAGTTGGAACCGCTTTGAGACAATTACTTAAAGGCCCGTATTTGTTCGGGGACACGCCGACCTTTGCTTGAAAATCAGGTTCGGCAGCAGGGAAAACCAATGTACAAGAAAAGACACCACCTATAAATATGACAATGAAAGAAAATAAAAACGAGAAAAAATTGAATGACTCCATGCAAAGCCCTTTTGCTCAGACATACTTCCACGGCACAAAAGCAGACCTGAAAATGGGCGACTTTATCGAAATAGGTCTTAACTCAAACTATGGACAAAGAAAAAATGCTAAATATATTTATCTCACAGCCACATTGGATGCGGCTATTTGGGGAGCAGAACTTGCTCTGGGTGAAGGGCGTGAAAGAATATATCTGGTGGAACCAATGGGTCCAATTGAGGACGACCCCAATTTAACTGACAAAAAATTCCCGGGCAATCCATCAAAGTCTTATCGCTCAGCACATTCATTTAAGGTCGTTGGGGAAATTACTATTTGGCAGGGACACTCACCAGAACAAGTCAAAGCAATGAAGGACGGTATTGAGCGGGCAAAGCAGCTTGGTATTGAGGCAATAGAAGACTGACCAAAAACGCACCGGGCCACTTATTGATGTTATCGTAGGCTCCCATCCATACTGCAAGAAACAACATTATAAATTCCAAAAGATATTCACCCCATTTCTTTTTATGAGTTACATGGTGAGGATGTTTGTGTACTTCCATTTTTTCGGTTTCCTGATTTGAGATTCCTGTGTCAGTCTCGTTAGTAGAAACAATTTCGCCCTGAAAAACTTTTCGATTGGGAATTTATCGGATCATCTAAAGCTTCTTCGTCTAAATATGTTTTGTTGGTGTCAAAGATTCCAGGCGGTTAACAATAGGTTAACAGAAAATCTTATCAGGTAATTTTAAAAAAATAATTTAAATTCGATTCAGAATAAATGTTGATCGGGTCATATCCATTTCCAGCTTTCCTTTTCAACGACTGTCAATTACGCTATCGCTCACCGTTCCTTATTGATAACTAATTTAACCCGCTGCAGTCTTCTTCCCCCAACCTCTTTACCATTTGAATATCAGGTATCGAATGTATCATATATCCCTTACCCTTTGGGAAGACATTCCTTACCTGGGAACTGGTAATTGAGATTGGAAATACTTCTACAAAGTCGCAAAAGTCAATTCAAAAAAATATTACAATGAAAATTATCATACAAAAATTCAATTTTCATTCTGGAGAAAATGCCATCACCTACACGAATAGTAGTGACATCGCTGAGGAAAAATTTTATAACCTGAAAGGTACAATAGAGCGGTAGGAGGAAAAGTTGGCACCTTGTTGCCGACTACTTAGGAATGTTCCCGGGAAAATGGAACTCATTTGACCTACCAATTTTCACCTGATGATTTTACAAAATGAGGCATATGCCCCAGACATTGATCTGGAGTCCACAACGGATCGGAAATTAAAATCATCTGATTTTAACGGTAACCCGGTGATCCCAACTTATTACGCGGCTTCGCGGACGCAGTAACATGTTTATAAAAAAAGTCGGTTCGTATTCAATTCATTTTTTCACCATTAAATAAAACAAAATGAAAACAAACGCAGATTTACAGAAAGACGTTCAGGATGCCATTAAATGGGAACCTTTACTGAATGCGGCTGAAATTGGGGTTATTGCCAAAGATGGGGTGGTGACCCTCACAGGTATTGTTGATAGTTATGCAAAGAAAATAGAAGCAGAAACGGCGGCCAAAAGCGTAGTGGGTGTTAAGGCCGTGGTCGAAAAAATCGAGGTTAAGTTTAGCAACACTTTTAAAAAATCTGATACCGACATTGCGAACGATGCTTTGAAAGGATTTAGATCGACATGGGACGTACCGGACGATAAAATTAAGATAACTGTCGAAAACGGGTGGGTAACCCTGGAAGGCGAAGTTCCGTGGAACTTTCAGCGCGTGGCGGCTAGAAATATTGTCAACAATCTGATAGGTGTAAAAGGAGTTACCAATAACATTAAAATTAAACCCAACATTCAGGACGCTATAGAACAGAGGGAGATCGAACATGCATTGGCAAGGAACTGGGCAGTTGACGATGAAGAAATCCATGTACATGTATCAGGCAGTAAAGTAAAACTGGACGGGGTAGTTCATTCATTTTTTCAAAAAGAAGAAGCCGCCAGAATTGCCTGGAACGCACCAGGTGTTTTGACGGTAGATAATGAATTGGTCATTGAATATAATTAATAATGAAAAGAAAAACGGAAGGTCAGTCTTCCGTTTTTCTTACGCAATGTAAAGGCTTTATATTGCCGAAAAATATTGCGGGTATTGGTGTGCCCCTGGGATTAGTTGGAGATTGCGCAATGGATTCAGGTGACAAAGTGATTTCAATAAATCTTTCCGGGGATCCTCCGCCTTCACCGGCGAAACGGTAAAATTCATCGAAAGGATTGGGGCCTGGTCTGGAATAGTATGATGGACGGAGGAGGTCTGTTGTTGAGCGATGAAGTGTGGATCAGTTGTTCAGTGGAACTAAAAAAATCAAAAACAGAAGATGTATTGGAAAGTTCGGAAATGTTCACCACCAACGCTAAAAATTAAAGTAACAATGAATAGAACCAATAGCAAATTATCCACGGCCATTTTAGTGTTGTGCATGGGCGCATGTATGATCTCCTTTTGGGGCTGCTCAGGATATGACAGCGGTGTTTCTAAAGAAATGCAGGCAAAGATTGATTCCATGACAAATGCTTTGAAGATCTATGCCGATGGAAGAGATACCCTTGAACAACATCTTATCAAATTCGACACGCTCGATTTTGTAATATTTTCGGGGCAGGATTGGGTTCGCTTTCACGAAACCCATTCAAATGATATTGTAGTGAACTGGCCGGACGGTCATCATACAAACGGACTTGCCAGACATATACAGGATATGATAGCCATGTTTGTTTACGCTCCGGATACACGGATCAAAGTGCATCCCATTCGGTTCGGAAACGGAACAGGTGAATGGACTTGTGTTACAGGTGTCATGGAAGGCACGTTTTCGAAGCCTATGCCTGTCGGAAATGGAAAATTCATAAAGCCAACAGGAAAATCATTTAAGATACCGATGTGTACCGTCGGTCACTGGAAAGATGGTTTAATGGTTGAGGAATCATTGTTCTGGGATAACCAGACCTATATGAATCAAATGGGTCTGGGTAAATAAAGTACTGAGTTTTTACCATAGAATTCAGAAAACCCCGTGTTAAGCGTTCGTGCCACCGTAAGTTAATCCTGCCTCAGTTATGCTTGCTTAGTTGACGGAGAAGACTTCTGTTGTCTGTTTGCACCCATTCCTCTGCGAGCCTGCCCTGATCGTCAAATCGGAAGATGTTTATTAGATCAAAGATTATATGTTGTCCGTTCGGTGGCAGAGTACCCTCAGGTGATTGCGTAAATTCTCTAACAAATTTACCCTCAATTCTTGTCTGACAAGTAACATAATTTCCTTCAGCGACAATGATGCCTCGCTTAATTGAGCGATCATCCAATGCCGCACGTACAGATTTAAAATAGTTTTTGAGGCTCGCATAGTCAATATCGACACCAGGGCTGTGAAAGCGAAAATTACGTGTGTCGAAAAATGAGTCAACCTCATCCTTATCATCGCCTAAAACAAAAAGTTCGCCCGCCTTGACTAACCGCGCTATAAGTTGATCGCGTGTTATTTTTTTCATTGTCTGTTTTTTCACAAAGTTAATTTACTGCCACACCTGCCGCAAGCCACTGGTTAGTGGCTGGGCTTTTCCATTAAGCAAATTTCCTAATTGCCTCGGAAGTCACGGGCGTAAAGAAATTTATTAAATTGCCATCCGGGTCACGAAACAGTAATGAACGATTTCCCCAAGGCATTGTTGTCGGCTTTTGAACAATATCGCTGGTTAAGTCTTTAATCCTTTCGTAATCGTCATCCACATTCTCAACAAGAAACTCTATGATTAAGCTTTTGTTATAGGATGGTTGAGCAACTCCTTCACCAAAGAAAGCTAGTGTTTTTGTACTTCCTATTGCCAGGGTGAAAGACTTTGTAACTATCTCTGCGAAGTCGTCTGTCGACCACTTAGCGGATAAAGTGGTGGCTTTTTCTAAAAATAGAACCAATTGCCTGATGTCAGCGGTGATAATTCTTAATGATACTACTTTCATATTTTATAACTTTAATTGTTTGACAATACAAAAGTAGAACGAGGTTATGACAAGGGTATGTCAGGGGTTTTGAAATTTTTCTCTTTACTATCTAAATATTCTTTTAGCGTTAGTTTGTGAGGTGCAAAATTTAAATTAAGAGGCTCAATTCTTGAAATTCTACTTAAACGAAACATCCTGTAATCCTTCCTTAATCTGCAATAAGCAATAAGTGTCCAACTTTCTTCCAGATTATAATACAACGCAAAAGGTTCTATTTTTCGTTCTGTTTTTTCGTCTTTATGTTCTGAATGATAAGTTATATTCAAAACTTTGAATGTTGTCAATGCATTTTGAATTAAAGTCAGGGAACTGCTCGAATCTGTATTTGGGGTGGCAGGACTGACGGCAATTCTTTTGGAAAGCAAATTGGCTTTCTCTCTTGTTGAATATAACAATACTGCTTTTATTTTATTTATCGCCTCAGTATATTCTTTAATGAGAGAACTATCTCTATTTTTTAGAACTAATTGTTCGACAGTGATTAAGGCATTTGCTTCACTTTCAGTGAACATAACCGGCGGAATTCTATAGCCTTCCATTAGTGAATATCCTTTTCCGTCTTCTGCAAATATTGGTACACCCGCCTGTTCCAATGCTTTTATATCTCTGTAAACTGTCCTAACACTTACTCCAAATTTTTCAGCAAGAGTTGTTGAAGTCAAAATTCTCTTTGTTTGAAGTTGGATTAAAATTGCGGTCAGTCGGGAAAACCTTTTTATATCGCTATCGTTCATTTTTTGCCAGACTTTGGTTTAGGGTAACTGTCTCTGCCTTGCCATTAACACATAACACTCAAATTTATACTATAAGACGCGGAGCCTGAAAAATAATGGTATTGACAATGTACTATTTTCGGTGCCAATTAAATTTTGTTAAGATCTCTGTCAGGAGATTCATTTTGCTACCTTGAAACTAAATTCAAAGCAAGGATGGTCATTTTTAGCCAAAAAAAGTAGTCCTGTAGCTAAATCATTTGATAATGACGCAATTGTTTGACTTACTTAATGAAGCTGAAAGACATTTGAAAGGAATCCGCTATTAGTGGAGGAGCACCCATCCATTACTAATCCATTGGACAGATCGCCGGCAGTTTGATTTACCAGATATGGATCCTTTTCTCTTCAGGTAAATACATGGAATCGCCTTGCTTTACCTGGAATGCCTCATAAAAATGTGGATTGTTCATCAACGGACCATTTACGCGCCATATCGGAGGAGAGTGTGGATTATTATTGATCCATAAACGCAGGAATTCATTTTTCATTTTTACACGCCAAATACGCGCAACAGAAATAAAGAACCGCTGGTCTGGTGTATAGCCGCCAATCTTAGTGGTGTCTTGTCCTTCTTTGGTCAGCTTAAAAGCATCATAAGCGATAGAAACGCCACCTACATCCGCGGCATTTTCACCAACGGTCATTGCGCCCTTAACGTGAACGGTATCAAGCACCACGAAAGTATTATAGAGGTCAATTACATTTTGGGTTCTTGCTTTGAACTTTGCATAGTCATCTTTTGTCCACCAGTTTTTTACGTTGCCTTCTTTGTCGAACTGGGCGCCCTGGTCGTCAAATGAATGTGTAATTTCATGACCGATTACCATGCCGATACCTCCGTAGTTGAATGCATCATCGGCATTATTGTCAAAATAGGGAGGTTGCAATATAGCCGCCGGAAAAACAATTTCATTGGCGTTTGGGTTGTAATAAGCAGTAACTGTTGAAGGTGTGGTGAGCCACTCGCTTCTATCCACCGGTTTGTTCAGTTTAGCCAGTTGAAACAAATAATGGTAAGATGAAGCCGATACGACATTTTCAAAATATTTATCTTTTACAATCATCACATTGCTATAGTCTCTCCACTTATCGGGATAGCCTATCTTCTTGGTGATGGCGAACAATTTTTCTTTGGATTTTAGTTTTGTACTATCGCTCATCCAGTCCAGCTTATCTATTCTTGCGGCTAATGCTTTTTGTAAATTATTTACCAGATCCAGCACACGTTTTTTTGCATCTTCTGTAAAATATTTTTTAACGTATAATTGTCCCAATGCCTCACCTAATAGCTGGTCTACCGAAGCCGCCATTATTTCACCACGCGTTTTTTGCACCGCCTGCCCGGAAATTACTTTATTAAACTCGAATGAAGCATCCACAAAAGGCTGGCTTAACTCATCTGCATAGTTACTAAGAGTGTAAGCCTTCAGGTAAATTTTCCATTTGTTGATCGGAATGGATTTCAGGGCGGTATTCAGCTTGTCGTAATATGCAGGCTGAGCCACATCGATAGAATCCGTTTTCGCACCCAAATCATTTAAAACATTCTGCCATCCAATATTTGGGTGTTTCTTTTCAAGCATTGAAACGGACATCTTATTATAATTTGCATTTACGTCGCGCAATTCAATATTTGTTCTGTGAGAACCAGCGAGTTGTTCGTCAATATTATAAACAATACCAGCATCTTTAGATGCTGTTGCCGTATCGCTTCCGGTAAGCTGAAATAGCCTGGTGAGGTATAATTTGTAGGCTTGCTGAATAGCCACGCTGGGTGCATCCGATTTGAAATAATAATCTCTCTCGGGTAGGCCGATACCCGTTTGATAGATATGTGCTATGTTCAGTTTGCTGTTTTTATTGTCCGGACCCACTCTAAAAGCCAAAAAAGAAGTATTGTTTAACCTGGCTTCTGTTGCAACAAATTTCATCAAAGAAGTAAGACTACTGATGCTGTCAATTCTGGCAAGCACTGGCTTAACAGGATCAAAGCTGCGTTGGTTAATCGTGGTTGTATCCATTCCCGAAGCATAAAAATCACCCAGCTTTTGTTCAATACTGCCTGCAGTATTATTGGCTTTTGAAACGCTATCCAGAATACCCTGCAATCGCAGGCGCTGAGGATAATTCATAAACATGTATGCACCCACACCAGATTGCGAAGGCGGTATTTGGGCCGTATCATACCAGATACGGTTAACATACATAAAAAAGTTGTTTTCAGGTTTGACCGAAGAATCGATTCCGGGGATGTCTGCCGTGGCAACTGTTTCTGGTTTGTTTTGGCAACCCGCCAGCAATAGCAATACGGCAAAAAGAAAAAGTAATATTTTCATATATGATGTCGAAGTTAGCTGTTATTGTGATTCAAGTTTCGCGGGTGCTGTTTTTTGCCAATTATTAATAACCCCAACATGATTATTGTAAAATCATTTTTTCGCATAAAGGTATTGGGGATTTAGTTTAATTTAGTAAGTTCTATCGTGTTATGAATTTAAAATTGGCTATGTATATCAATGCCGTGGAAACTGCTATAAAATACCTGGTGGCTTGGTTTGCCCCAAGTTCGCCCACCAGAAATTGTTGAAAACTATGAACAATGATATCTGAAGGCTTTGTTCAATTAATACAGCTTTTCCAGTAGTTGACGGGCCCTGATAAAAGGAATAATTATTATCAGCATATCCAGGTTAACAGAATAGTCTAATGGAAACGCAATCAGATCATTCGAAAAATAAAGAGTTATCTCTTACAGCAAAAGTGTGGCAAACCACCGCTATCATTTGCTTATTTATATCTTTTGTATTGATCCTTCGAGTCGCTTTTAACATATTGCTGATGGCATTGGCCGGAGCTTTAATAGCGGTGTATTTTCACGGACTTGCTGATATAATAGAAAGGCGATTAAAATTGGTCAGAAAGTTGGCAATTTTTTTATCCATTTTCGCAACGCTCGTTTTTCTTTGCCTGTTGATGTGGTTTATCGGGTCAAAAATCCAGGTTCAGGTTACTGAATTAAGCAATACGTTACCAAAAATTATTAGCTCGACGAAAGAAAGAATTTCACATACGCCTATTGGTCAAAAATTTCTTGATTATACTGCTGGAGATAATACTCAAAAAATATTTGACACAGCCACTACATTCTTCCGTACCAGCTTTGGCGTCGCAGGTGATCTTTATATTATAATATTTTTCGGCATTTATTTTACAGCAGACCCTTCATCTTACAGGAAGGGAATTCTTTATCTTATTCCGGTAAATAAAAAAGATGTTGCGAATTCTATTTTGAATCGAATCAGTATATCCTTAAAAGGCTGGTTAAAGAGTATTCTGGTTTCCATGGCGCTTATTTCAATTTTGGTAGCTGTTGGTTTATCTATTGTGGGACTGCCAGCCACTATCGTACTTGGATTGATCACCGGCTTACTGGAAATTGTCCCTAATTTCGGTCCTATCATCGCCATGATACCTGGTGTTTTGCTGGCCGTTATGATTAGTACAAAAACAGCAATCGTCGTTGCCATTGTTTATATTTCATGTCAAACCATTGTTGAAAGTATAATAACGCCTTTAGTACAAAAACGAATTATTCATCTGCCGCCTGCTCTTACTTTTATAAGTCAGTTAATAATGGGAACCTTATCGGGAGTAATTGGAATTATTTTGGCTGTACCCATTCTTTCCATTTTAATTATTTTAATAAACGAGTTATACGTCAAAAAAAACAATCCTGAATTAAACCATTTATAGATAATAAGGGCTGTTTGCCTTCAGTGGTTGTCTCCCATTCGATAGCTTTTTGTCCTGCCTCTGCCATAACCCCTCAGTAAATGCAATGACCTTAGTTTTTATTACTTTGGTTCTGAAATGGGTGAGACTCGGATTGTTGCTGAACATTAATAAATAAGACAAGTTATCTGGCAATCCCGACTGATAACCCGACTAGTTTGTTTTTTGTGTTGACGAGCCTGACCCAATATATGATCCAGCAAACCATTCCCGTAAGGACAAAAAGACTTCCGAACAATGCCAGGTATGCAGAAGAATGTCTGGTTGAATAATTTATAATAACGCCAGCCGTAGTTAATATGCAATATGCTATGCCGATGGTATAAGTTGGACTCTCGTCTGTTCCTATAATTTGTACTTGAGAATTATCAAGAATGGCCTCGCCCATTTTGGATGTCATTTCCTTTGATACTGAACGGGCGATCCGGGTAACGACAATAAATTGCCAAACCAAGCCGAAACCGGGGATAAGTTGTAACCATACCGAACCTGGAGACATTTCTCTATTCTCCGGGTTAATTACCTGTAATATTCTCTGTTGAGCAAGAAAGAAAAGTATGCCCGGAATTACGAAAGCCAGCAATAACGTTATTTGCAACATCTTTTTATTGAAAGTAATATAATTAATTCGTTCTTCTAAATAGGTGTTATCAATGATCATAAAAGTCAATACCCCTAAGGGTTTATGCTTAGTCGAACGATGAAGTTTTTTTAATAAAAGGAGTTTTTATCAATAAGACGAATTATTACATGAAATGTTCGCCAAGAAACTAAAATGCGATTTTTAGGTGTTAGTTTTACCTCAAGCCTTTGTCCCAATGAACTCGAAATGAAATAGGAAGTTTTTTTTATTGTTGTTTTTGCTGGCCTTAACCTGGACCATTCTAATTATAAGGCATGAGAAAATCAATATTACTTTTTTCAATTGTTATTAAGGCTCTATGCTTTGTGATGCTTTTTTCGGGGTGTAAAAAGGATTCTCCTGCGAAGCAGCCAGTGCCGGCAACGCAGGCCCCTTTAATTGTCGGTTTTTCTCCTGATATTGCTGGAATCGGATATACGGTAACCATAAATGGTTCGATTTTTATACCTGATACAAGTAAGGATATTGTATCGTTCAATGGCGTGCAATCCATCTGTACTTCGGCGACGAATACACAACTGACGGCTAATGTACCCATTGGAGCGGCGTCTGGTAATATTTCTGTAGTTACCAATAACCAAAAGAGTGTTTCATCATCAGCCCTTCAGATCAAGACTTTGACGGTAACCACTATTGCGGGTTCAGGAGAATTGGGTCATTTTGATGGCCCGGCTCTAATTGCATCATTCGGTAGTCCGGAGAACGCAATACCTGACAGAAAAGGGAATTATTATATTACGGACCCCTATAACCATAAGATAAGAAAATTAACCCCGGATGGAACGGTGAGTACGTACGCCGGCGGCAACTATGGGTTTACAAATGGAGATATAGGTACGGCACTATTTGGACAGCCTTATGACATCGCGTTCGATAAGGCAGGCAATATGTATGTGACAGATTATGCGGACAATAATATCCGTAAAATTACACCGGGAGGCATCGTAAGTACTTTTGCTGGAGACAGCCTGGGAAATTACGGATCTGTAGATGGCACGGGTAATAACGCGCGTTTTTTTTCGCCCGCGGGGATAGTCATTGACCGGAACGATAATATTTTTGTTGTTGACGTTTTCAATAGCTCAATCAGGAAAATAACACCGGCGGGTGTTGTAACTACATTGGCGGGCAGTGACTCCCCCGGTTTTGCTGACGGAACAGCATCGTCTGCCAGTTTTCAAAACCCTTATTATGTTGCTTTAGATTCCAATGACAATTTATATGTTGCTGATGATTTCAATGGCAGGATTCGTAAGGTTACTCAGACCGGAGTCGTCACTACTATTGCTAGCCTTAATCATCCCCTGGGAATAACAATTGATCGCGGAGGAGATATATGGGTCACTGACATTGATCAAAGAATAGATATGATAACGCCGGCAGGAATGTTGTACACCCTTGCTGGTAATCAGGCTGATCTTAAAACGGTAGATGGAGTAGGCATATATGCCAGTTTTGGAGGACCTCACGGCATCAAGATAGATTCCGGTGGCGCACTAATCGTTGTCGACAACAACACGAATAAAATCAGGAAAATTACTATTCAGTAATTTAGATCCATTATTACTTAATATGAATTTTGACATTTATCTGGAACAACCAGACAAATAGTTTCAAGATGGATTGGACAAATCCATTTGGCTACAACATACAAGTTCTCTTTGCCTGGGACTAAGTATATCTACTTAGATTGAGACTTACACAAAGAATTCGTAAGTTGTCTCATTTAACCCCCTCTGCTTATGACACCACGTAGTTTGTTTAACATCATCCTCAAAATCCTGGGAGTGTTCTTTATCAAAGATATTCTGGTTTCTTTATCACAGCTATTGGGTTTTGTTATGCAGTTTGGAAAACCTGAAGCGGTTTCAGAGTTGTCGTGGACAGTTTTAACTATAACTCTTGTTCTTGTCGTTGATGTATTCTTTTGTTATCTCTTGATCTTCAAAACAGAGTGGTTTATTAAGGTGCTTAAACTCGACCGTGGGTTTGACCAGGAGACGATTCCTATAAACATGCATCGGTCTACAATCTTGAGTATCTCCATTATGGTTTTCGGTGGATACCTTGTCACTAACGAAATCCCCAACTTTTGCAGACAGCTATTTCTATACATCCAGGAAAAGCGCATGACCCACGGTCAGACTAACCCTAAGTTAGACTACACAGTCATCGCGGGTTTCAAGATACTGGTGGGAGGTTTACTAATAGCTGAGCAAAGACCGTTGGTAAACCTGATCGAAAGGCAGAGAAAGAAATGATGGGGAGATGTACTCGGTTAATTGAGTTTATGGATCAAGATTGTTGATTTAAACAAGCAACATAACCAAATGATTATTTTAAAAGTTTTACTATTTAATTCGATTTGAAAGTGTAAATGCCGCTGAACGTTTCTGATTCTCTTTAGTCAATTTGAACTAATAATTTAATAGAAAAAATGTTAATTCTTAAGATGAATTCTTCAAATATTATCGGACGGCTTTTCGCTATCCCGATTTCGATAGCCCTATTATACCTCATAATTCATTACGGGTTAAATGAACATAGCAACGAACGTATTATATTATGCCTTCTATATTTTATAATCGCCGGAGTTCTGTTCTATTTGTTTACTGTGCTACTTAGCTTTTTAGGCGTTACAGGAGTTAAAGTGGAAATTGCATCCGGCGAAATCATTTTTATATCTGTTATCAAAACGGAAACAGTATCAGTTTATGATATTAAAAACTATTTTGAAACTATTCACAGAAATAGATGGCAGGGATTAATGCTTATTCTAAATTCAGGTAGAGAAATTCAACTAGCCGGTCAAAATCTCGAAGCTGTTTCTGATTTTAAGAATTATTTAATTGAAAAAGCAATTCCTTGTCTAGGAACAAAAAGTATGAAGTATCCTTTCAATTAAAGATTGGTAACAATATAAATTGTAATGTTGAATGACGCTGTTCACGGAGGGCTCCGAGATAGTGGAAGTTTACAGTAGTCTGTAAAATTGTAAATTTTTTACCAACTATGCTTTTAAAAATTGAAAGAGAAGTATGTTTAGCTAAATATCGGAATTTCCCCTTATGTCCCTATGATCCTAACTCAGATGAGGAAGTTTTTTACTATCCAAAAACTGTCAGTGGCGGATGGTATGACCTATATGCTAAAACCAAAAGAGAATTTTCTAAAATTCTTCAAATGGAATTTACAAAACTTGTTAAAGAATGCGGGTTTGAAAACCTCATTTTCTTTGGAGATAAACCGACGCCATGGATTACGAAATTGTCTTCAAAAAGAACTGATAACGCTTTTATAATAAAGGCTGTTCGATATTTTGAAGATAATAAACTGGGAAAAAAGTTTAATGGTGGCGTCCAGGTTGGTATTTCGGAATTACCAGAATTCATCAAGCATTTTTATTGCTTAACTAGAAGCGATGGTACTTTTGGTGGCTTCTATTTTTCTGACCCGGCTCAGAACATTCTTGGTTTTATTCATTACAGTGGTGAAGTACTATTTCAAACTTTAATTGAGGAGTTCGAAAGCAAATTTGTTAAGTCGATTAAAAAAACCGCATTTAAGCGAAATAACAGATAGGAATTTCGATTTTTCAGAAAAATCTCAGGTACAGTGCAATTACGGCCTAATGGTTTCCCCTTAGTTCTAAGTGAAAACTCTTACGCCCTTTTCGATCTGTTATTTTTTTCGAACTCTTCCTCATCAAGCTGTCGATATACTGGCGCAGGGCCTTATCCATCTTGAGGGCCAGAGAAGTGGTTTCTTTCCTCAATCGATTGGAACATAAGTGCTTTTGTTTTCGTGCTAAAGCTAACAATTCTTGTTTGCTTTAGGTATAAGGGTAAACACTTATCGTTGGACATTCATAGATCATTCCTCAAGTGTTCAAAAGAAGAGAGATTTTAACCTTTGAAGATCTTATGTATATTGGATAGACATAAGAGGTTCTATGAATGATCCATACGAGTGGTTAACTGATTTTTTTAGCAACAAGAGGGCTGGGTCTCGTTTGAGTCTGGAGTTTATGATTCCCAAAGTATTCGAACGATACTTTCTCTTTCATGTCAACTATGGTATAATAGATGCTTACCCCTTTGACAATCTTCCGGAGGAGGCCAGTGAGCAAGAACAGGAAAATCGTTACAAACTCGAGCAATCCTATGTGTTGTTGTTGAGAAACAGTAGAAATCCAGACAGTTTATTCAAACCAGTGTCTTTAAAAGAACTCGCTGTCCGCCTTAAAACTGAATACTTTGTAGACATGATAGATCACATAAAGTACTCATTAGGTATCAGTCCGCTTTGGGACAGAACCATTGAAAACTTAAAAAAGTTTATTGAACATACGAGAAAACAGGAGAGACTCTATTTGTACATAGCTGATTACTACAGGTATCCAAAAGCCTGGCCGGATAAAAGAGATGAAGAAACCAAAGAGAGAACCGAGATAGATGATATTCAAGAGTATATTAAATTCCAGGAGAAGTCTGGTATGGACGCTTGCAGTTATCTGTTTGGAAAAGAACATCCCTGGTGCTTAACGACTTTTGAGGATTTCCCTCACTTCATCCTGGGGTGTGACAACGAAACCGCTGCGCAACTCGCTTCAGTAGATGGTCTCGAATATTTCGAGATATCGGGAGAATGAAGTTATTCATAATCTGTGCTCTCTGAGTTGTTTTGATTGAGGAGTATTCACCTAACGTTGGAAACCTTAGTTATCAATTGCGTCTCGTTATGAAACCGAAGTTTTTCTTGTTTCTTGCCTCTTGTACTTGTAAATTTCTAAATTTGGATTATGTGGAAAAGATTTGTCTGCATTATATTATGCTATTTCAGTGTGACATTATGTTATTCGCAAAAAGAAGATACTTTTAATGGGAAAGGTCATGCAGTAGCTGTTTATACAAATCCTAGAAAAGATTCTTTGACCAAATTAAATTTCATTTTATTTGATTCTGTCATCGTGACTATGTATGGTCAGACTCGGTTGCGTATTAATTCGCTCGAACAACTTGGAATATATCTGGATCATAGTACTATCAAATTTGAAAACACGGACGTTATCATTATAACTACTCAAATGACCGACATGAAATTTTATGATCCTTTGAAGAATTTTATACAGAGATACAAGGTCCACTCCATTATTTCTAAATCAATTATACTCCAGGACCCGGGGTCTGCTAAATAATCCACTCTTTCTTCAAAGGACTCACACCCGCATCTGTTTCTAAACATCATCCCCAATGAAATTCTACTTACTGCGTGGTCGGATTTGTCGCGAAAACTCATAGGTGGATTTAGGACTTAAAGCGGACCGGACGGGACTCGAACCCGCGACCTCTGCCGTGACAGGGCAGCATTCTAACCAACTGAACTACCGATCCTTTTATTTGATGAAACTGCGGTTTTACGGCAGTTGTCCCTTCTGCGGAACCATCATGCTTCGTTTTTTCATCCGAAGGAGGGCAAAGATAACGGATTTCCATTTATTTAATCAAAACTTTCCCTGCCCTTTTTTCCCGAAGTTGCTATAAATCAAATAAATAGAAAAAGCGGAAATCAAAGGGTAAATATGCCCGTAAATTCTGCGCTTAATCAAAAGTGCGCTTTATGTCATAATCTTATTAGAAGCAGAAGCGAATCTAATACGAAGCTCAACAGGCACGTCCATGGCAAAAAACATATTTCGCGTTACATATAATTCCGGATTACTTTTTTCGTTCCTTTTTATTGAATTATGGCCAAAAGACTAACAAATAATGTAATTACCGGCAGCGACAAGAGATTGGGGATGTATTTTTATTATTCTACTTACTTCGGTCATAATATTATAAGGAGAACAACTTCGCTTACCGGAACCCGGGTGAAGACCGATAAGGCATTTAAAGGTTTTCGCGAAAGCAGCAACCGGATGAAGCAGGCTTCGCCCCTTGCCGCCTCATTGTATAAACTGATACCCGCAGAAAACAAACAATACGCCATCTATCGATTACTAACGAGTGAAGCCCTCAAGATGATCAAGGAAGGTTTGGATACTGAGATCATAGTAGAAAGCCTTAAAAGAATCTATATTGAGCCTTTAATGAATGAGGAAGGAAAACAATCGAATCGAAGGGAAAAAGGAAAACCCGAAAAAGATCATAATGAAAGAGGGCTTACAAGTTTCATACAATATCCCCAACTAAAGCTTTATAACCCCACAAGAATTAGAAAAATAAGACGCTATCGGTTGCTACAACAGGTTGGTCAAAAAACGGGATTTCAAACCGATCCGGAATTCTCAAGTCAGCAGGATAATAATACAACGGCACGAATGAAAATATTTTCGCTTGCCCGGGAAAAATGTAAACAGGCGCCAAATACAAAAGAAGAAAAGTTTCCGGAACTGGTCTACCTGTGTCGCTTACCCGAATGTAAAAATCTAAAAATCTGGATTCGTCCCTCTGACTTTCCAGCCATTACCGGTTAACCGGCTTTCTATCGTCGGAAACCAGTATAAAGGCTTAAAAATCCGTATATAACGCATAAATAACCTCCCGGAATTAAACTTTCCTATATTTTGCGCTTAGCTTAAATTTACAGCTTAAATACGCTTATGCCCTTGGATAAAAACCGTCAATTCCTCGATTTTGAAAAACCTATCAAAGAGCTCTTCGATGAGATAGAAAAACTCCGGCTGACGGCCGAAAAGACCAAGGTCAACCTTTCCGATTCCATCAATAAATTATACGACCAGGTTACCGAACGCAGACGTGATATCACGGCCAACCTTACTCCCTGGCAGAAAGTTCAACTGAGCCGCCATCCCGACCGACCCTATACGATGAAGTATATCGAGAAGATGACCGACAATTTTGTCGAACTATTCGGAGACCGGAACGTGAAGGACGATAAAGCCATGATCGGCGGACTTGCCCAGCTCGACGGAGAAACCATTATGGTCATCGGTCAGCAAAAAGGTACTAATACCAAGATGCGCCAGTATCGCAATTTCGGCATGGCCAATCCGGAAGGATATCGCAAAGCACTTCGCCTGATGCGGCTTGCGGAAAAATTCAATAAGCCCATCGTTACTTTAATCGATACACCTGGTGCATTCCCTGGCATGGAAGCTGAAGAACGCGGACAGGGTGAAGCCATCGCCCGTAATATCTATGAGATGATTCGGTTACGCGTACCTGTTATAGTGGTGATCATTGGGGAAGGAGCATCCGGCGGTGCTCTGGGCATCGGGGTAGGAGACAAGATTTTTATGCTCGAGAATTCCTGGTACACGGTGATATCACCGGAAAATTGTAGTTCCATCCTTTGGCGTAGCTGGGATCAGAAAGAAAAAGCGGCAGAAGAACTCCGTCTCACACCGGACAATATGTTTGGATTTGGGCTCATTGATGAAATTATTCCTGAACCGATCGGCGGCGCACATTGGGATTATAATGAAGCGGCCGCTCTGCTTAAGCCACGCATCGTTCAAACCATCAGGGAGCTGAAGAAATTTACTCCGGAAGAACGTATCAATAATCGCATCGAAAAATTTAATAAAATGGGTTTCTGGGATGAACATCCCGAACAGCCGGAACAGATTCCTCATAGCGAACCAGAACCAGAAGTCAATGAAATCATCCCCGCCAATCATGCGTAATCTTATCACTACTTTATCAGGTACCGGTGTCGCCCTGGTTACACCATTCAAAGCAGACTTGTCTGTCGATGAGCCAGCGCTGGCAAGGGTTATCGAACATGTGATCTCGGGAGGTGTCGAATATATTGTCACGCTGGGGACTACCGGCGAGACACCCACGATATCAAGAGAAGAAAAAATCCGCATTGCGCGTTACACGATCGAAGTGGTCAATCACCGGGTGCCGGTTGTGATCGGCGCCGGCGGAAGCGACACACGCGAAGTGATTCGTGAAATTGAGAAATTACCAACCGATCAGGCGGTGGCCATTTTGAGCGCCAGTCCGTATTACAGCAAACCCTCCCAGGAAGGTATTTACCAGCATTACAAAGCCATTGCATCTGCATCTCCCATACCGGTGTTATTATATAATGTACCGGGCAGAACCGCGCGTAATGTGGATGCCGGCACCGTCCTGCGTTTGTCTGAACTGTCCAATATTGCCGGTATTAAGGAAGCCGGCGGTGATATGGCGCAGTGTGCATTGATCCTGCGCGACCGGCCCAGTGATTTCCTGATCGTGAGTGGCGATGATGCCCTGGCTTTCCCGCAAATCGCAATGGGTATGGACGGCGTGATCAGCGTAGCAGCCAATAGTTATCCGCAGGCATTTTCCAATATGGTGCGCGCAGCTCTGAATGGTGATTTGAAAAAAGCAAAAAAAATAAACGACGGATTGATTGAAGGATATGAATTGCTTTTTGCCGAGAACAATCCGGCGGGTGTAAAAGCAGCCCTGGCAGAACTGGGTCTGATTGAAAATGTGGTTCGTCTTCCGTTGGTACCTCTAAGTAAAGTATATCACGATAAATTGCAGAAATACCTCTTGAGCCTAACGCCCAACGCGAAACGCTTAACGCCTTCTAATGCTTAAGGCGAAGGCTTTTTGTGAAAAAGTGATGTTATAAATTAATCTGTATATTCACTTCCATTCTTCCATACTTCCAGACTTCCATACTTAACAGATGTCCATTTTCCGGAGAAAATCTTTAGATAAAATTGTCAGAGATGCAGAAGCCGGGTTGGGTGACGCGCATGAACATAAGCTCAGGAAAGTTCTGGGCGTAAAGGACCTGACTTTCATGGGTGTCGCGGCTGTTATCGGCGCCGGCATTTTCTCTACGATCGGTACAGCTGCCTACCATGGCGGGCCGGGTGTTATTTTTCTCTTCCTGATTACAGCCGTCACCTGCGGGTTTACCGCACTCTGTTATGCAGAATTTGCTTCCCGCGTTCCGGTGGCCGGCAGCGCTTATACATATTCTTACGTGAGTTTTGGTGAAGTGATTGCATGGATCATCGGATGGGCACTGATCCTTGAGTACGCCATCGGGAATGTGGTAGTAGCGATTTCCTGGAGCGCTTATTTTAATAATATCCTCCGCAATATGGGCATTCACTTGCCTGACTGGCTGGCGATCGGATACCAGTCAGCGAAAATGACCTACCAGGCTGCATTGGAGGCCCATAAACCGGTTGCAGATATGGTGTTTCTGAATGCACCCGAGATCGCTGGCGTAAAATTTATCATCAACCTGCCGGCTTTTGTCATCGTAATGCTGATCACTGCACTCGCCTATATAGGCATCAATGAAAGCCGCAAGAGTGCGAATTTCATGGTGGGCCTCAAACTCGTTGTTCTTTGTTTTATCGCGGTCGTTGGATTTTATTTAATTTTTTCCACGGGTACAACAGGCAACTGGAAACCCTTTCTTCCGGAAGGTATGGCAGGCGTCATGCAAAGTGTTTCTTCTGTATTTTTTGCTTATATCGGTTTTGATGCGATCTCCACAACCGCAGAAGAGTGTCGTATGCCGCAAAGAGATCTGCCCAAGGGCATGATGTATTCTTTAATAATCTGCACCGTTATTTACGTAATCACGGCCCTGGTGATAACGGGTTTGGTGAATTACAAAGAATTTGAATTTGTTGCGGACCCATTAGCTTATGTTTTCGATAAGATCAATATGCATAAGATCGGATTTATCATCTCCATCAGTGCCGTGGTTGCTTCCACTTCTGTGATGCTTGTTTTCCAGATCGGCCAGCCCAGGATCTGGATGAGTATGAGTCGCGATGGGCTTCTTCCGAAACCATTTGGCCGTATCAGTCCGAGATTTAAAACACCCGGATTTTCAACCATTGTAACCGGATTATTTGTGGGCATACCGGTTTTGGTTGTGGATGACCGGTTGATGACGGATCTCACCAGCATCGGAACCCTGTTTGCTTTTGTGCTGGTATGCGGTGGTGTTTTATACCTGCCTAAACTAATCAAAGTTCCAGGGAAATTCAGCATTCCCTATCTGAATGGGAAATATATCATTCCGATCCTGCTGGCCATTTTTCTTCTTACCGCCAGGCATCGTATCGCGATGGCCTTTTCAAATATGACCGGAGAGTCTTACCAGGAGATATTATTCCTGTTGTTCATCGTTGCTGCATGCATCATTACGATATTCACATTTATCCGCAACTATTCGGTAATTCCCGTGCTGGGTGTTTTATGTTGTTTATATCTTATGATTGAAATCCCTGCAAAAAGCTGGATGGTATTCTTCATTTGGATGGGAGTGGGGCTCTCTATTTATATTTTATACGGGAGAAGGAAGAGTAAACTGGCCGACAGACCAAGTTGAATCACAAGTATGGAAGTATGGAAGAATGGAAGTATGGAAGTGTTAGTTTGAAAGTTAGTTATAGTAGTACTTCCATACTTCCATTCTTCCATACTTGTGCTTCATTTTTCGTTGATGGGAATATCGAAGCTCCCGGACATAATCCTGATGCGTGTTCCATCATCCGCAACAAATGCTCCGGAAAATTTTCCGACTACATGTTTTTCATCCGCAGTAATGATTTCGATTTTACAATTGTCGGCATAATAATTCACGAGCTTTTCAGACATATATGTTGCCTTTTTTTCTTCCTGCACCGTCAGCCTGGGTTTGTAATGCTGAATAACCGTAGTGCCCTTATCGGCCACGACGAAATCAAAAACTTCATGCGTCAGTGAGTTTGTAAAATTCACACGCACCAGATTGCCTTTTGGAATCAGACTCACCACATTTAAATGCAACGCCTTGATATTTTGTCCGTCCGTTTGCAGCATATTTTTTATACTGGTTTTTTTACCATTTATGGTATAAGAGACTGTCGCATTGCCGAAATAATTGCTGTCAGCCATTGCATTTGGGTAAAAAGCAATTTTTACACAAAAACCGGCAGACGGATGAATGACGATCGACAGTAAAACGAATAAAATGATTCGCATGAAAATGAGATTGTTGACTCATAGAGCTGCAAAATCTGTACCGTGGCGCAACTAGTATGGAAGAATGGAAGTATGGAAGATTGGAAGTGCAGTTGATTAGTTATCAGTACTTCCATACTTCCATACTTGCCCGCACTATTCAGAACGAAGGCTTGTAACCGGATTTGCAGCAGCCGCTTTGACAGCCAGCAGACTAACTGTTGCCAGCGCAATGATCATGGCGACGGCACCGGACAAAATGAATACCCACCAGCTCATGGGCAACCGATAAGCATAATCCTGCATCCAGAGATGAACGGTATACCAGGCCAGGGGCCAGGCGATCGCATTGGCAATGATGACCAGTTTAATAAAATGAGTGGACAGGAGAGATATAATACTTGACATCGAAGCGCCGAGCACCTTACGAACGCCGATTTCCTTTACCCTTCTTTCTGCAGAATAAGAAGCAAGTCCAAACAAACCCAAACATGAAATCAAAATAGCCAGAAAGGCCAGGATACCTACCATCTGAGTGATCTGCGCATCGGTGCGATACACTTCTTTAAAATGATCGTCGAGAAATTGATATTCGAAAGGACTTTCCGGGAAAATGCTTTTCCAGGTAGCCTGAATAAAGGAAATGGCTTTGGCTGCCTCAGGACCTTTAATTTTTACGGAAAGCGTACTGAATCCCCATTCTTTCTGATTGAAAAGAAACATCGTTTCAATTTTGTAATGGAGCGAATTGAAATTAAAATCTTTTGCAATACCCACGATATATCCAAGCGAATCAAAGCCGAAATGTTTTCCGATCAGCGAAGAGACCGGAGTTTTGGAGTTATCTTTTAACAGCTCATGCGCGAGGGCTTCATTGATGATGTATTCTTTTCCATTGTCCTGCTTTGCATTCGAAAAATTTCTTCCATAAGCAAGTTTAATCTTGTAGAGGTTTAAATAATCGGGGTCAACAATAAGCCGGGTTGAAGTTAAATTTCGCAGAGGTCCGTCACCGCGAAATTCAACACCCGATTGGTCCAGGTGGCTGCCGAGTTGATCCTGGGCGGCGGTAACCCCGGCGACGAGCGGACTGGCAGACAGTTCTTCCTTTAGCAAATCAAATTTGCGAAAAGTCATCTGGTCAAGCGGAATGGTGACCACCTGATCCCGTAAGAATCCGGGATCCCGATGCTGCATAAAATTGAACTGACGAAAAACGAAAATAGTTGAAATGATTAAAAAAATGGCACTAACAAACTGACCAACCACGAGTATATTGCGGAAACCTCCTTTTTTACCTCCATCCGATGCAGATCCTTTTAATACTTTTGAGGGCCGAAATGAGGACAGGTAGAAAGCCGGATAGATGCCGGAGATCAGACCGACTCCAATCGTTCCGATGATTACAGAAACAATTAATCCCGGATGTTCCAGCAATAACGGCCGAAGATTTCGTTGGCTCAGGCTGGCGATATAGGGAAGAATCAGAAAAACCATGAGCATTGCAAATATCAGGGCCAACAGAGACAGAAATACCGTCTCGCCCAGGAACTGTAAGCCCAATTGAAAACGCTGGGCGCCAATCGACTTCCGGATACCCACTTCCTTGGCTCTTTCTGAAGAACGGGCGGTAGAAAGGTTCACAAAATTAATACATGCGATCGCCAGTACTATGAGCGCGATGATCATAAATATATTGGTGTAGCTCTTGTCGAATTTCTGATAGTTAATGTAGTCAAGTCCGATATCAGCGGCATTTGCATGCACATCGCGAAAAGGAAGCAGGAATAATTCATAATATTTCCACCCCTGATTATCACCTGTCATATGTTTTTTAAGATAGTCAGGAAATTTTTTCTCCATAGCGGCCATATCGGTATGGGGAGCGAGTTCCAGATACGTGTTCAGCCAGTTGCCGCCCCAGTTTTTCATCCAGTCAGGCTTATAGACCGTATTGAAGGAAAACAGCGCGTCAAATTGAAACTGGGAATTGTCCGGAACATCCCGTAAAATTCCGGTAACTATAAAAGCAGAGGTGTCACCGCCGTAATGATAAACCGTTTTACCCATCGGATTTTCGTTGCCGAATAATTTGCGTGATGCTGATTCCGTTATCACGGCGCTATTTGGTTTGAGTAAGGCAGTCTGTCGGTTTCCCTTCAGCAATGGAAAATCGAACATGGAAAGAAAAGCGGTATCCACAAAAAAGATCTGCGGCAGGTAGATTCTTTTTTCCCAGAAAGTCATTTGGTAAATGCCATCCCAGCGTACCCGGCTATAATGCAAAACCTCCGGAAAATCCTCTTTTAGCGTAGGTCCCATAGGAAACATGGATAGCGCCACTTTTTGAGAAGACACCATGCCGGGGAATTTCTGAACCTCATTCAGCCGGTAAATATTTTTGCTGTGCATATTGTCAAAACTTCTTTCATAGTACACAAATAATGTAATGACAATGCAGGCCGCCATTCCAATCGCCAGCCCGACGATGTTAATGGCTGAATACAATTTGTGTTTACTCAGATTGCGCCAGGCGATCACCAGGTAATTATTTAACATAGCCTACTTTTTGAGTATGGAAGAATGGAAGTATGGAAGTATGTATGTTGGTCTCGAGTTGCCTTTCAGTCTTCCAGACGTCCATACTCTCAGCCCACAAGTAATACGCCAACCAAAGACGGCAATCTTATTTACCCACATACCAATGACTTCCATGAAACAAATCAATTTTAAGTTGTAATAAAAGCGGACACTTCTGTATCATAAGTGAACACATTTACCCCGACCTTAAAACGTATGGTTTGAAAATAGCAGAAGTTTAAGCTGGCATTTCCTTTGTACATTTTGGCAAAATCCCATAAGAAATGTTTAAAAGCTATATCAAAGTGGCCTGGAGAAACCTTTGGCGAAGTAAGGGCTTTTCCGCCATTAATATTATTGGCTTGGCAATAGGCATGGCAAGCGCAATTATCATTTTATTGTGGATACAAAATGAAGTGAGTTTTGACAGGTTCCATGAAAAGGGAAATCGCATATATGCAGTATGGAATCGCACAAAATTAGATGGTAAGGTTTCCAGCTTTATAAATACGCCTAAGCCCATGGCGCGAACACTTGAAAAAGATTTGCCGGAGGTGGAACAGGCCGCAAGGGTAAATTGGTCTGGCAGCCCGATATTCAGCATCGGAGATAAAAAATTATCCATCCGGGGCAATATGGTTGATTCAAACTTTTTGCAGGTATTCAGTTTCCCGCTGATTGAAGGCAACCCGGAAACTGTGCTGAATGATCCGTACAACATTGTCCTTACCAAACAGCTTGCTATAAAACTTTTTGGTAAAAATGAAGAGGCTGTCGGAAAAGTAATCAGGATTAACAACACTGATAATTTAATAGTCTCAGGTATTTTGAAAGATCTGCCTAACAACACCCAGTTCGATTTTGAATACTTAATGCCCTGGAGCTACCTGAGAAAAACAGGTGGCGATGATGATAACTGGGGCAATACCAGTACTACTACGTATGTCCTGCTGAAACCTAATGTGACACTCGCTTCCGTGGAGCCCAAAATAAAATGGCTGCAGCAAAAATATTATGACAAGGGAAAAGAGGCCGGCTGGCAATTGTTTTTATATCCAATCAGCCGTTGGCATTTATTCTCCAATTTTGAAAACGGCTATGAAAGCGATAGTGGCCGGATTACATTCGTGAAGTTATTTGCCATCATTGCGGTATTTATTTTAATGATTGCCTGTATCAACTTTGTAAATCTTTCCACCGCGAGAAGCGAAAAACGTGCAAAAGAAGTAGGCATTCGCAAAGTGGCAGGTGCGCAAAAACTCTCTTTGATCACACAATTTATCGGTGAAAGCATTTTTCTGGCGCTTATTGCAGGTATTATCGCCCTCCTGATCGTCCAGATCAGCCTGCCGGGTTTTAATCAGCTTACACAAAAGGAGTTGTTCATTCCGTTCCAGAGTTTTTATTTCTGGCTGGCAGCTATGGGTTTTATCATTTTTACCGGACTGTTGGCAGGAAGTTATCCTGCGTTTTTTCTTTCATCCTTTCAACCGGTAAAAGTTTTTAAAGGCAGTTTCAGGAAGACAAACGCACTCATAGCTCCCCGTAAAGTGCTGGTCGTATTGCAGTTTTCATTTGCCATTATACTGATTATTTGTACCATCATTGTAAAACAGCAAATTGATTATGCTAAAGACAGGCAAACAGGCTACGACAGGAATAGCCTGATATACTTTTACCTTAGTGATCCCATCGAAAAAAATTATTCGTCTTTAAAAAATGATTTATTGCAAACGGGCATTGCGCATTCTGTTACAAAAACCAGTGCACCGCTTACACAAAGCTGGAGTGACGGCTGGGGGCAGGAATGGGAGGGCAAAGACCCCAGCGACAAAACTGATTTCAGGAGATACAATGAAGATGGCGGCCTGGGCAAAACAGCCGGCTTACAATTTATAATGGGCCGTGACATTGATGTACAAAAATATCCGACCGATTCGCTGGCGATGATACTGAATGAATCTGCTCTGAAAGTGATGAAATTTAAAAACCCGATCGGACAGATTGTAAGAGACAACGGCAGGCAATGGCATGTGATCGGTGTGATAAAGGATTTCATACTGGAGTCTCCTTACCAGGAAATCAAACCCATGCTGATATACGGGCCAAAGAGCTGGTTTACTATCTTTCAAATAAAACTAAACGAGAAAAACGGCCTCGCACAAAACTTAAAAGCTACGGAAGCAATTATCAAGAAGTATGACCCGGCCTATCTTTTCATATGCAATTTTGTAGATAAAGATTATGCGATAAAATTTGAAGATGAAAAACGTGCGGGCATTTTAGCAGGTTTGTTTGCAGGACTTACTATATTTATCTCATGTCTGGGGTTATTCGGCCTAGCAACCTATATGGCGGAAGCAAGAAAAAAAGAGATAGGTGTAAGAAAAGTTTTAGGAGCAAGTGTTACGAATATCGCTGCATTGCTGTCAAAGGATTTTGTGATACTTGTAATTATTTCCATCATCATCGCATCTCCGGTTGCCTGGGTTGCCATGCACAAATGGATGGAAAGTTATTCTTACAGAATTAATATAAGTTGGGTTGTATTTATCGCATCGGGTCTGCTGGCAATATTAATAGCATTATTTACAGTCAGCTTTCAATCAATAAAAGCGGCGGTGGCAAATCCGGTTGATAGCTTGAGAACAGAATAGTCTGGAAGTCTGGAGGTCTGGAAGTCTGGAAGTGCTACTTTTACTAACTTTCAAACTAATACTTCCAGACTTCCAGACCTCCAGACTTCCATTCTTCCATACTAAAGTGAAAAAGTTTATGTTAAAAAGTTATCTGGTTTTCCTGATCGTTCTTTTCTTTATCCCGCGGCAGGCGCTCAGCCAGTTTTCAGAGAAAATCATTTTTAATAATAAGGATAGCGCGAATGATTATTATCTGGCAGTGCGTCCGCTGTCAGGTAATATCCAGGGTGTACAGGTTCTGCTGACCAGTTTTAATCCGCCCGAATTCGTGCTGGCGGAATCCAAATTGGCAAATGTTGCTTACGGTAACGACCTGCTGACCATTATTGCTTCATTGGACCAGAGCCTCTGTGCAGATTCTTCATCAATCGACCGCATAAACCAGATATTACAACATGTGATCACACATTATTCCGCTGACACATCCAAATTTGCTTTAGGAGGTTTTATGTATGCCGGGAATACGGCACTCCGTTACACAGAATTAAGTTATGAAAATCCGTCGCGGTTTCCGGTAGTTCCGAAAGCCGTATTTGCCATAAACTGTCCGGTGGATCTCGTGGGGCTCGCACGCTGGTGTGAGGCCGAAATAAAAAAGGATTATTATGCAGGGGATGTGGGAGATGCAAAGATTATTCTCGGTGCGCTTACAAAAAAATACGGATCCTATACTGAAAATGCTGAGAAATATAATCAATTGTCTCCATTTTCCAGGGATACACAGACGCCGGGCAATGAAAAATTCCTGAAGCATGTGGCTATGAGATTATATTTTGACTCCGATATCGAATGGCAATTACAGAATCGCCGCAACAGTTATTATGACACTTATATGCCGGACGCTTCAGAATTAGTAAATCGTTTGTTGCTTTCGGGTAACCCGGATGCAGAATTCGTTTCATCCAAACAACCCGGAATCAGAAGTAACGGATTGAGGACTCCGTATGCATGGTCTGTCGATGATGAATCGGATTGTATACAATGGATAAAAAAGAAATTAAAAATATTTAATCCGCAAACTTATTCGCCCATCTATCTGCTGCCCGTCCCTGCGAAATGGGATATAGAAAGATTTGCATTACCTCCTGGATTTGCGAAGAAAATTCCATTTAAAGGAGTAGAAGAACTCAGGTTTTTCCCTGGATGGGGTGATCCGAATAGTGAAGAGCATTGGTCATATCTCTTTTTATGGTCTTTAGATGGCGGGCCTGACGTTGATGCGCAGGTACTTCAGACTAATCTGACATTTTTATATTCCGGTCTGTTGGATAGAAATGTCGAACCCAGAAAAATACCGAAGGAAAAATTATTCCCTGTAGAAGTCAAAATTCAAAATGCTAAGACTTCTGCCGGAGATTTAAAAACCTTCGCGGGCACTGTTCATATGCTGAATTATATTAAACAGGAGCCGATGATTTTGAATGTAAAAATTCACGTAAAGGATTGTCCGGATAAAACACACAGCATCATATTATTTGAAATCTCGCCAAAATCATCGGATCATCCCAACTGGCAAAAACTGGATCAGTTGAACACTGATTTTAGGTGCAATAAGTAAGCTTAAAGCCTAAAACCGAATGTGTGAATATGGAGGTCAAAGTGTGTTAATTTTGTAGTTCAATAAATTGCTTTTTGCATAAAGCCCTGGTTTTAGGCTTTAGGGCTTTAGGCTTACAAGATGAAATTCGAAATCGGCGATAAAGTAACAGTGTTGCATTCCAACGAGGAAGGAGAGGTCGTGGAGATGATCAATGACAAAATGGTGCTGGTGGAAGTGCGCGGAGTAAGATTTCCGGCCTATATCGACCAGTTGGATTTCCCCTATTTCAAACGGTTTTCTGAAAAGAAAAATCTTCCGTTGAAAAAGGAAAAGACTTTTGTGGATCAGCTGCCCACGGATAAATCAAAAAAAACAAGCAACCCGCAGGATGGTTTCTGGCTGAGAATATTACCCGTGTCGGACGATGATGAATTCGGAGATGAAGTCGTCGAAAGCCTGAAGATTTATCTCGTGAATCATACGGAAAAAGGGTTGAGCTTTCATTATAAACTCAATTATGCCGGCAAACCCGATTTTAGTCTGAATAATGAAATTCCGGCATCGAAAGAGTTTTACCTGCATGATATTCCCTTCGAAAACCTGAATGATGCGCCTGTCTTTGAATTTGATTTCAGTTTGCTGCAGGCCGAAAAATCAAAAGCGCCGCATTTTGAAACATCGCTGAAATTAAAAGCGAAACAGGTCTTTTTGCGTATTGAGGAAATCAGGAAAAAGGGTGAAGCGAGTTTTGCATACAAGTTATTTGATCGATATCCGGACAAGGCTTTGGAAGAGGACAAACCGGAATACCAGGCGCCCGGCAGAAACGGAAATAAGATATACGATGCGAAGCATAGCCGCCAGCATCTGGAACCAGCGAAATATGAAGTGGATCTGCATATTGAGAAACTGACACCCGACTGGAGAAATCTCACCAATTTTGAAATGCTGACACTGCAGCTGAATACATTTGAAAAATACCTGGATCTCGCGATTGCGCATCATCAGCACAACCTGATTGTGATTCATGGAGTGGGTAAAGGCAAACTAAAGGATGAAATACATGAAATCCTGAATGCCCGCAGAGAAGTACGATCCTTCATCAACCAGTATGATCCGCGATACGGGTACGGCGCTACCGAAATATTCTTATAATATATGATTCACACATTTAAGTGTGGTGAATGTGGAAGCTTGCAAAATGTGCGAATGTGGAGGTTAAATTTGGAAACGATAGTTTGAGAATATAGTGCAATCTCCACATCCTTACATTGTCATTTCCTTTCTCCATTTTGAATTCCCACATTTCCCAGTCTCACCACATTCACCACACTTATACGGGTCTACCAGGATATTACTGTAAATTTGCGCCGGCTACCGGCCGGGCCATCGCTATCCCGCCTTCGGCGGGATGGAGGAAAGTCCGGACAGCAAAGAGCAATGTACCGGTTAAGAGCCGGGGTCATCACAGCAAGGGCTCCTGATACAGACAGTGCCACAGAAAATAACCATCCCGCCATCGGCGGGATAAGGGTGAAAACGTAGGGTAAGAGCCTACGGCTTCATACAGTGATGTATGTTGCGGGTAAACCTTGCATGCTGAAATGCCATGTAAATTACGCTTCGCGAAAGCGGGGTGAGCGGCTCGTTCATAAACAGCAATGTTTGCGTGATGGGTAGGCAGCTAGATCCTTTCAGTAATGAAAGGGCCAGATAAATGATGGCATTGGAACAGAATCCGGCTTATGAGCCGGTAGCCTTTTTTAAGCCTAAAGCCCAAGACTTCTTTTTGGAACCTTGAATTTCATTTCAAGATTTGACCTTAAAATTATTTTATTTGCAAATTTGAAAATTAGTTTTAGACTTTAGGCTTTGGGTTTAGGCCTGGAAAGCCGATGCCATTTTTTCGAGTAGCTGTGTCTCAATCATTTTCTGCGCAAGCAGCAGCATATTTTTATATGCTTTTGCACGTGAGATCCCGTGACCGATGATCACCGGTTTGTTAACACCGAGTACCGGCGTGCCGCCATAATCTTCGAAGTTGAAGCGGTCGAAATATTCGTTCTTGACTTTTTGACGATCCATGATGCCATGCAGGGATTCGGCCAGCTTGAGGATAATGTTTCCGGTAAACCCTTCGCATACCAGCACATCCGCATGATCGAGGAAAACATCTCTGCCTTCTACGTTACCGATAAAATGTATCTGGCTATTTTCTTTTAGCAAAGGATACGTTGCCTGCGCGAGCACGTTTCCCTTTCCTTCTTCTTCACCGATATTGAGCAGACCCACACGCGGTGTTTCAATACCCAGGATATATTTAGCGTAGAGTGAACCAAGCGTCGCAAACTGATTCAGGTGTTCGGCTTTGCAATCCGCATTGGCGCCCACATCGAGCAGCAGGCCCGTGGCTCCATTCTCCATCGGAACAATCGTCCCGATCGTGGGTCTTTGAATTCCTTCAATCGGTTTAATAGTATACAGCGAGCCGACCAGCATCGCACCGGTGTTTCCGGCGCTGATAAACGCGTCTATTTTACCGGCTGCAAGCAAACCAAAACCGACTGCAATGGATGAATCGGGCTTTCCCTTTAAAGCCTTTAAAGGATGCTCGTGCATGCCGATCACTTCCGTAGTCGGAATGATTCGGTATGCGCCGGCGGGAACCTCGTATTGGTTCAAAAGAGGTAAGAGCAGCTGCTCATCACCGATCAGCGATACAAGTGCAGGTTTTTTTTCTGATAAATAATCACGGATACCTTTTACCAGCTCATCCGGTGCAAAGTCTCCGCCCATCATATCTAATGCAATATTCATCCGCGTGATTACATTAAAAGTTGTGAAAAATTACTTTACGGTGCTTTCTCAACTACTACTTTGCCCTTGTAAAATAACTTTCCTTCACTTACATGTGCGCGGTGACGTACGTGCAGCTCGCCCGTAGCGGAATCCTTGCTCAGGGTCAGTTTAGAAGCCTTGTAATGCGTCCTTCTCTTTGCACTACGCTGCTGCGAGTGTCTCCTTTTGGGATTTGGCATGATCTCAATTATTAATTATTAAAGTTCCGGGTTGCGGAATTTTTCCAATCCTTTCCATAACGGGTTCTCGGCCTTAATCGCATTGGCATCCATCTTCTTTAACATGGCCAGCACTTCGGGATTACAATTCGGTCCGCCGATCTCATCTTCCTTGCACATCCTCTGATATGGGATGCTCAGGTTGATAAATTCGTAAATCCATTCTGCCAGGTGAAGATGGCTTTCAGTTCTGGATATATAATATACATCCGGATCTTCTTCTTCCTGGTTCATGATTTCCGGATCTTCCACCAGTTTCACAATCACCTGGAATTCATCCCAAAGTTCTAAAGGCAGGGGATTACCACAACGATCACAAAAAACATCCACGGTTCCGGTTACTTCAAACCGGAGTAACATAAACCCCTGGTTTTTTTCGAGGAAAAGCTTTACTTCCGCGTCACAATGCGTAAAATCCTGCTGCTGATATGCCTCAAAGAACCTGTCTGTAATTTTATAATCGTACGCATGAATACCGGGCTTTAGTCCCACAAACGCAAGTTCAAATTCTCTGCGGCTGTTCATGAGCACTTTTTTAAATAGTCGGCAAAGGTATGGCGTTTTAAGCACATTTTGCCTATCTTTTTTGCAGTTTTATGAGTTTATTTCCACTGTCTGTGAACAACTTAAGAAAATAAACCCCGGGCGTAAAAGGGGCAATATTTATCTGCTGAACATAACCCTGAACCGGATTGTCTATCAGTTTTCTGCCTAACAGGTCAAATATCTGTATTTCCCAGCAGAGCGAGGGCGTTTTTATGGTTATATCCCCGGTTGTCGGATTTGGATACACTTGTAACACCGTCGGAATCGGAGGCACGGGTGGAATCGGTGCGACGGGCGGGGCCGGTTCGTAGAATATCTTTCTTACAGGAGATACCACACTGTCCCCATTGCTATAGTAAAGTACCAGCATATAATAGTTGTTACCAGCCGTCAGTCGCTGATCCGTATATTGATAGGTTTGTACGGAATCAGTATGAGGAGCCGCAGGAACTTCCCCGATCTTATTAAAATGTAGACTATCGGTACTATTTCTGTTAAAATGTATACCATCTGTGCTTTTTTCTATAATATATTTCACCGACCCGACCTCCTGCCAGCTCGACCAGTTTAATAAAGCACTTGAATCAACCCGAGTGGCTGTGAAGTCCTGTAACCAGGCCGCCAGGGGATGATCCTGTAATTTTCCACCGCCATTGATCCAGAATTCCGAAAATCCCTTAACGGTTGTTTCTGCATAATAACCGTTGTCAAAAGGAATGATCTGAACTTCCTGCTGTGGTTTATGAAAGATATAATTTCCAGTCCGGTTGTTTTGCAGGCTGCTGTCTTCTTCAGAAATCCGACTGCTGCTGTATTGTGTGATGCCGGAAACATAGGCATCTTCCATATTTATGCAGGAGTCGCAACCTTTCGCCTGTATCAGCTGATTCGCTTCAGCATCCGTAAAGTAATAACGGACACGCACATCCGAAGATGCAGGATTCGCCGTTTGCACAACCCAGCTTCTGCTTCCATAATACTGGCCGGCTGTATCACGTATGGCGGAGGTATCCCTGTAAACAGTCAGCCTGGTGGTGCCCAGGTTTTGCCCGTTCGGCTGAATGGAAAATATCCGCTTGCCGTTTTCATCGAAGTCTATCCAGCTGTTGCCACTCACCGGTTGTGAAATCGTAGCGACCGGGCTGTCAGTAAATACAGGCGCTTTTTCAAACAGGTGCACGTCGTCGATGCCAATACCCTCATAATTGGTACCGGGATCAGAGTACATCACGATGCGGAACCTGATTTTGTTGCTGATAACGGGTATATCGTAACTCGAAACATGCCACATGGGATCTGATTTTTGCCATGCTTTCATGGCGGCATCATCATACCAGTTCACACCCGTGGCGGCATTTCCAAGGGTCGTCCAGACAGAATCATCCAGACTGTATTCGACCCAGTGATAATCACAATTACAGGCATCCTCGGTCTGGAAAATATGACTAAAGGATAGAACCGGATGCGTCAGGCTGGTTAAATCAAAACAGGGTGAATATAAAAACGAATACTCGTTATCGTTATAGTTCCCTGTCAGATTGGTGACCCAGGCATTCAATCCATTGGCCGCCTTATGAATAATCTTTTTCAAAGGTTTACCCCATTGCCAGCTGTCATTCTGACCCCCACTATACCAATAGCCATCATTATTTTCGAATCCTTCCAGATATGGATACTGATTGATCAGCGGTGTGGTTTGTATGGTATAATCTGATGAACTATCGTTATTCCTGTAATTATCAGTCGGATTGCTTACCCATGTCTTGACATGATATGTTTGATATACAGACATATCTGCAGTTTTTGTAAAGCTATATTGCAGGCTGTCCCTGGGGGCCAGCACAGGCACGATCTCCGTGACCGTATCCTGGTTTACTGCATAAGTTATGGGAATATTCCGGACCGTATCAGTTCCAAAATTCTTAATGGTAACGGTGATTTTTTCAGCATTACTCAGTGCGCAAATATTATTTAATAAGGGTTGAACCAGCGCGCGCATTGCTACATCATGCTGTGAATTGGTCAGTATAAAATCATCGAAACTGATTCCTCCGCCGGGCAGCGCAGAGGGATCTGAGGAAGCAGCGGGCGTTTTACCTTCGGACCCGCACTTAACCTGGAAGCTGCTGCTGATTGTTTGCGCGGGTGAAGCGGAAGCCAGCGTTCCCGTTACGTCGAGATTGAGTTTGACATATACTCCGGCCGGGTCCAGTGGATCACTCAGACTTTTAACGGGTATCCAGGCGGCCTGATCATTACCTCGTATCCAAATATAATTTCCGCCCAGTATCGGAACCGGAGTTTGCTTTTTAAAATATAAGTCGAGCCATATCTGATCGGAGGGTAAATAATTTGACAGATTAAATGTATTGACGAGAGAATCCGCCGCATTGGTACCTTGTTCGGCTACGTCCAGCAGCATACTGCGATTTCCGGTACGGGCGAATCCGCTGTTGAAAAAAGTATTCAGTCTGCCATTGGAAGATGAGCTGGCGAAGTCCGCGCGGTCAAGACTGTCCAAACCCATTCGCCGGCTCTGATAGGATTGATCTGTTGCTGATTCAAATCCTTCGGTGAACGCAGGATTTAAAATGACCGGATCATTCCTCAATGTTCTTATGCTCGCGAACAAGCTGTCATTTCCCGGTATCGTATCTGACGCATAGTGTATCCATGTTTTGATATCGTATTTTCCAGCTGGCGTAAAATCATAGCTGTTGGCCGGAGAGAAAACGAATACCGTGGCTGAGCCCGCAGGTATTACTGTAGCCGAACTTTCTGTGACCGTTGGTCCTCCGTTCACCTGGTAAGTATAACTAATGGGAGAGGAAGTAGGCAGGCTGCCGGGATTCCTAACGTGAATGCTTATACGCTGTACGCCGGGCTGGGAACTGGTAAACTGTCTTCCGGTAGCGGGAACCAGCAGAGAGTCGAGTATCAGGTCGTTGTCGAGGACCATATCGGTGCAGGCACCCCCGTTGGGTATCGTATTCACACCCATGGCACGACGACCCGGATTTCCTGCATGAACCGCCCGTACTGAATACCAGTAACTGCTGTCTTTTTTTAATGGCGTCGCGAGCCAGGTAGTGTCGGTTGTATGGGCGATTATCTGCATGGTATCGCCGGATAATTTCATAATATCGTAAGAATCGGCACCTGTAATTGAATTCCAATTTAAACGGGCGTATCCCGGGCAGGTGTTCGTAACCGTTAGTAAGGGCTGGTTCAGAATGGTAAAAGGATAATCGCTGGTATCAGAATATCCGGCAATATTTCGCGTGATCCGGATCAGCGCCTGTGTACTGACAACAGACGGAACAGTCCATGTATATGAGCGTGCCTGGGCCGGGATCGCGTTATCTATTGTTGTCCAGCTGCCTCCTCCGTCCAGAGAGTATTCCAGTGTAAAACCATTGGGTTCACCACCATTCGCACTCCATCGGATATTTTCCTGTTGACCGGGCACCCAGGTTTCGGATCCAAAAGGATATTCCACGGTAACTGAGGCCGGCAACATTTCATAGGCGATATAAAAATTTTGAGGACCGGAGGGTATTGAACTGCTCTTTATTTGTAAAGTATAATTACCCGCAGGCGGATTATTAATTGATACCTGTTCAATATTGTTGGTATGATCAACTCCCTCTACGGCATTGTTATTCAGATTTGCAGGAGAAGGATCCAGTACCATGGGAAGATGTACCAAGCCGCCCGGTTCTGTAACTGTCAGATCCAGATCATTCACCAGCGCGCTGGTTGCCGAGGGAAGTGCAGGAGCATCCGGCCAATACAGTAACACTTTCAGCTGATTGGTTCCCGCAGGAACAGCAGGTATTGAGAAACTGCTCATGCCGCCATCGCTGATGGATCCGGTGAAGTAATGATTTTGTTCCAATGCCTCTACCGTGGTGCGCGCACTGACCATTCCAAATCCATAGGTAAAATCGGGTCCGGGATTTCCCAGATCCACTGCACTGTTAGTCACCAGTGCTTTCAGCAAAGCACCATCCGGATTCACGCCGCCATGCAATTGCTTGTACCTTTCCGTGATGAGTGCCAGAATACCGGTTGTGGTTGGACTGGACATACTCGTACCCGAAAGGGTGAGGTAATAATTGTTTACATCGGTGGATGTTATATTCACGCCTCCTGCAACGATCTCAGGTTTGATACGTCCGTCCAATGTTGGTCCCCGACTCGATGCATAACTAATGATATACGTTGAATTATCCATATTGCCGACGGACAAAATATTTTTAGCAGTTTGAAACCCTGATTTTATAGTGCCGAAAGAAGCCGGAAAAGGAGAGCAGGTCAGTGATCCGTCATTTCCGGCTGCAAATACGTGAAGAAGTTTTGGGTAGGCCAGTAACTGGGAATCCACATAATAACTTATCTCATTGTATTCCCCTTCGCCCGGACATCCGGCACTTCCATTATAATAGGAGTTATTGGTCAGGGGTATGTTATAATCAGCAACATAGGTAGGGCTATTCACAATTATGTTGCTGAAGTCATTGACCACGAGCCGGGCTCTGGGCGCCATTCCGGTATACAGCGGATTCAGGATCCCGCCACCAGCGATTGTACCGCTGGTATGCGTTCCATGATCATCTATCGGTTCATCCGTTCGCAGAATAAGTTTTCCCGACAAATCTATATGACTGGAAGGATCAGCGTTGTCACCGATTCCTATTACGAGATTCCTGCCGGTCAGATTTCTGCCAATAGTAGCTGAAAGTGATTGTACGCCATGAATAGCCCGGTTGTTATAATTCAATGGGACATCTTCCAGGTGAATGGGACTGATCGAACTGATAAAGGGAAGTAAAGCCAGCCTCCTGATTGTTTCAGGTGAACCTTGTATAAACCAGGTATTGGCTGGTTTTATTTTTGTTTCGATAATCGTTGCACCTGATTCTTTCAATGCCTGGCCGATCATATTTCTGTCTGCCGGAAAACAATTGACCGCAATCAAGTCTTTGGGACCCTTCGATTGCGCGGCATATTCCATGAGATGTGTATTCAGCTTCAAAGAAGACGGGATAGAATAAACATTTTGAATACCCAGTTCAGTCAGATTCCTGCTGTTAAATCCCTGCCGGCAGGTCGCCAGCCAGTTATTCCCGGATATCCATTGTTCCAACCGGATTCCGTGATCCAGCAATTCTTTTTTTTGATGCTGATCAACATGCCGGTTCAGCTGAATTACTACGAAATACTTTGAACCATACAGGGCGGACTGCCATGCGGGGTGATTGATCTTACGGAGAAGAAGGCTGTTTTCAGGGGCAATACGGCCATTCCTGAAAGCCGGTAATGGTTGAACAACCTGTGAAAACAGATCCGGCCCTATCAGACTAAACAAAAGGCAGGCAGTCAGGACTCGGAACATCGGTTAGGGATTTTGGCCCGTTGGTTAAAATTAACTATGAAATATCATAAAGGGCCAGAAACTAAACGTACGGCTGGTATGATTATTACGTACATAAGAAACTGGGGAGAAACCTAAGGGCATAATAGTCAAAATAATTTCGGGAATAGCGGGAATTCCTTTTATTTCGGTTGAAATTCAATTGAGAGCGGCTTTAAAGTACCTTCCTGCGAAATATTGGCTTGTTTAGATTTTACCTGGATTATTGAGTAGCGATAAGAACTTGAATACATTTTTGCATATCATTTACCGATTTGTCTTGTTTTGTTGTTTCCTTGGCTTTTTTTCTTTTGCAAAAGCCGGACATGTTAACGGTATCCTTATAACTTCTGATACCGTCCCTCAAAATCAGACACCCAAAAAGCGCAGCAATATTGCCCGTTATCTCAACATTATTACGGATCAGCAGCAAAGGGATTCTCTTTTTAAAGAACTAGCCCGGACGAATGCTCCGATACCTGTTTCCGACAGTACCATGTGGAAGAACAGGGAGCATGCTTTTGACGTTTATGGTGGAAAACAAATCCGTTATGTCTATTACAATCAGCTAAAAGTATTTGGTACCACGATTGAAGATACCACGGTGGTCAAATCAAAACTGATACGGTTTGCGAACAAACTGCACTACAATACCAGGACCTGGGCAATCAAACAAGCACTTTTTTTCCGTGAAGGCGATACCGTAAATGCCTATAAACTGGTGGACAATGAAAGATATCTCCGCCGCCTTCCCTTTATTCAGGATGCGAGAATTTATGTGATCAATAGTTATGAATCCAGTGATTCCATTGATATCGTCGTTTTAACTAAGGATGTATTCGAATATGGAGGTGCCATTTCATCTTTCAACAGCACATCAGCGGCTGCAAATATTTTTAATACGAACCTGCTCGGCGCAGCACAAAGGGTGACGGTCGGTTTCAGCTGGAATAATTCCTACACTCCGCAGTGGCGCACCGGTGCCAGCTATACGAAATATAATCTGGGTGGTTCATTTGCCGACGTTTCATTTGGGTACACGATGCTAAATGACAAGCCGAATACTGATAGCGGTCAATATGAAAATTCGGCTTATTTAATTATCAATCGTCCGCTGTACAGTACCTGGGCTACTTTAACCGGAGGACTCACTTTGTCAGCAAATAAGTCTGTGAACATATTCAGCTATCCCGATTCTGTTTACAGAAATTATAAATACAACCTGGTTGATATTTGGGGGGGCTATAATTTTACGAATCAATATAAAAAAACGGGTTATAATAGTAAGAGTCCTAATATGGGTATCGAGGGCAGAACTTTTAATATGAACTTCTCACAGAAACCGACTCAGGACACTTTGAAATATAATCCGAAATACAATTCGCATAATTTTGTGATGGGCCAGTTTGTTGTTTACCACCAGGACTTCTTTAAAACCAATTATTTTTTCGGTTTCGGGAGAACGGAAGATATTCCGATGGGATACACATACGCAGCGAGTTTTGCATACGACCGATGGGATACATTAAACCGGCCGTATACAGCCATACAGGCACAGAAATATTGGTTGCCGGGTAAAAATCTGATCAGTACAACGCTGGGATTTGGCGGTTTCTGGCACCACGGTCAATCGCAGGATGCCGTATTACATATTGCAACGGATTATTACAGTAATCTGTTCCGGTTGCAAGGACCGAAGCTGCGCGAATTTCTGCATGCAGATTACCTGATTTGTTTCAATCCGGTCATTTACAAGTATATGCCTCTTAGTATTAACCGGGAAAATGGTATTTATGGATACCGGAATACTTTATATAACAATTTTCAACGTCTGAATCTAAGTGCACAGACGAACTACTATAGTCCGATCAGCATATACGGTTTTAAATTTAACTTTTACATGCTTTTGCAGGCTTCTTTACTTTCGAGTTACGACCAGTCGGTTTTTAAAAGTCCTCTCTACACAGGGTTCACGCTGGGTTTCCAGATTAGAAATGAAAACCTTTCATTTAATACTCTGCAGATTTCGGCTACGTATATGCCCAATGTTGACCATACTTACAATTCTTATTACGGTCCGAAAACTTTTTTTGTGCAGATCACTTCCGTTACGGCATTTAACTTTCCCATCTTCGCGCTTACTCAGCCGACGCTTATTCAGTATCGCTAAGGCTAAGGCCCAAGGCTAAGGCTTTTTCAGGTGTGGTAAATGTGGGAGAGTACATTGTCATTTCCTTTTTCCATTTTGAATTCCTACATCCTTACGCTTCCATATTCACCACATTATACTTGGCCTTCGCCTTAAGCCTTAGCCTTCGCTTATTCCTCCGTCTTTTCTTCCAACGGATCACTATCCGATTTCCCTGGTTTAATAACGGGCAAGCATTTTGATAACATTATGCATGATTAATAATAATTCCCGAAGATTAATTTAATAAATTGCGTTAAGCCGTGAGCCTCAGCTTTAGCCTTGGCCTTCGGCTTTAGCCGTATAAAAAAAATTTTAAATAATGGAAACAGCAGAAAAAACAACCGTTGACCTGGAAACACTTTGTATCAATACAGTCAGGGTATTGGCGGCCGATGCAGTTCAGAAAGCCAATTCAGGCCATCCGGGTACTCCGATGGCACTCGCTCCGGCAGGACACCTGCTATGGACGAAAATCATGAATTATAGTCCGCAGAATTCAAACTGGCCCAATCGTGACCGCTTTATATTATCTGCGGGTCATGCCTGCATGCTCCAGTACAGTTATTTGTATCTGACGGGATATGATCTTACACTGAACGATCTGAAAAAATTCAGACAGCTGCACAGTAAAACACCGGGCCATCCGGAATATGGATTAACTGATGGCATCGAAGCCACTACCGGACCCCTTGGACAGGGATTCGCGAATGGAGTGGGAATGGGGATTGCTCAGAAATGGCTGGCTGACAGATATAACAAACCCGGATTTGACCTTTTTGATTATTCCATTTATGTTATCTGCAGTGATGGTGATATGATGGAAGGAATCAGCTCGGAAGCGGCCTCGATTGCGGGCAGCCTGAAATTGGGCAATCTGATATATATATATGACGATAATCACATCACTATAGAAGGGAACACGTCTATTACTTTTAATGAAGATC
>Ga0206913_1007_pt1 | contig 69669 bp, 55 predicted proteins | sample Alteio_BWOrgHeat_72_FD_152942 | JGI IMG/M metagenome (GOLD analysis project Ga0206913, IMG submission 152942) | Enriched cells from forest soil in Barre Woods Harvard Forest LTER site, Petersham, Massachusetts, United States -... | ecosystem: Environmental > Terrestrial > Soil > Temperate forest >... | reverse complement strand
TCCATAATTATTAGGACAGTGAGCTTTTGCTTTTGAATAATTTACTTTTCAGAAATCAGTGTGCCTGATGGAATTGTATTATTACTTTTAGTATTGCTCATTATAATAAATTCAGTACGTCTGTCTTTTTGGTATTCTCCTTCAGAACAATTTGAAACAACTGCACCTTCACAATCGCATCCATTTACCTGGTTTGTTTCACCATATCCTTTACCGTAAATCCGTTCAGGTTTTGTTATTCTTTTCTTTATGTAATCAGCCGATGCTTTTGCTCTCTTGTCGGACAATACTTGATTGTATTCTTTAGTTGCCCTGCAATCGGTATATGAACTCAATTGAACGATCATATCAGGATATTCATTCATTATCTTAACAATTTTTGCCAGTTCAGTTTCCGCATCTGGGCGGATATTGTATTTACCGTAATCAAAATAAGCAGTTTCAGTATTCAGGTCTAATATTTTTGCTAAATCAGCACCTACCTTTATTTTTTGAGCAACAATTTCTTCCTTTTGAAGAAGTATAACATCTGACTTTACAATAAATTCTTTACCAAAAGTGTTGGCTACAGCATTACCTTCAATATAGTTTTGTTTTTTACCAGTTAACTTAAAATTCTTGTTTGGATCAACCGAAAACATATATGCTCCATCATCTTTGGTAGTGAGTGTGTCAATTGTTTTGCCTTTATCATCAAGTAGTGTGATAAAAGTTTCTGGAACAGGAATTGAATCTTTATTTTTTGCAATGCCTTCTATTTTTTTCGCAGTGCTTAACTTTAATAAATCAACAGCGTAAATATCATCACCTCCATTGCCGCCAGTTCTGTTAGAAGAAAAATATCCTTTGGTCATGTTGGAATCTACTATTACAGCAAAATCATCGTATGGTGTGTTTAAAGGAAATCCCGCATTGTATATACGACCATATCCCGAACCTTTGATTTCACAAATAAAAACATCCAGTCCTCCCAAACCAAAACGTCCGTTGGAAGAGAAAAACAGGACATTGTTGTTTTCTTCATAAAAGGGAAACAATTCGTCTGCCTCTGTATTTACTTTATCGCCAAGATTTTCAGCTTTTCCCCATGTTCCTTTTTCGTCTTTTTTAATTCTGTAAATATCTGCTCCACCGTAACCGCCAGGCATATCGCTTGTAAAATACATGGTCTTTCCATCAGCTGTCAAACAAGGTTGTCCCACCGAGTATTCCTTATTGTTAAGAACAAAAGGTTCCGGTTTTGACCATTTACCATCTTTGTAATTACTAAAACAAATTTCAATTCTTACAACACGTTCTCTTCTTTTAAGATCGTAATGATTTCTGGAAAATGCCATATAAGTACCGGCTTTGTTAAAACTTGCTGGACCATCGTGTAATTTGCCATCTAAACTTTTGTCAAAAATTTCAGCGGTTTTCAATTGACCGTCTTGCACTTGAGAAACATACATATCTAAAAATGGTTTTCCTGTCCAATTGTCTTTTCTTCTATACCATTTTGGGGTTGTTCCGCTTGATGCAAAAACGATTTCATTTTTATAATAGGAAGTACCAAAATCTTCGGCATCAGTATTTACACTCAAATGATTGATTTTATACTTACCATCATCCTTTGATAAATTGGCGAACTCGGTTTTATTCGCTGCATAATCTTTTGCGCGTAAATCATCTGGTTTTAGTTCACAAAATTTATCCATCCATTTATTCGACTCATCGTATTTACCATTGGTTTTTAAAACCATGGCATAGTTGTAATAATCCTCCGGTAAAATTCCTTCGGGTGCGCTTATTAGTTTTGAATAAACTGAATCCGACTGGATGTTTTGATCCATGTGGTGATAACTTTCAGCTAACCTGCGTTGTCCATTTATAGTTAATGGTTTTGCATGATTATAAGAATCAATGGCTTTATCAAAAGAGTAAACAAAAAAGTATTTGTCTCCCTTTAATTCTTTCTTTGATTTTTGCTCGGAAAAAACATTAATGCTAATTCCGGTCAGTACGATAATGGAAATAAGTAATTTTTTCATGGTTTCTGTTTTTATCTGTTGGTGTATATATTAAAAATATCTTGGTGAATGAATTTGTCTTTTATCAAAAAATAAAAAATCATATCGTAATACCAATTCATGGCTTCCCTGATTGTAGGTTGATGTTCTTAAACCATAAGAATAATCATAAGAATAACCTACATGAAACTGATCTGTAATATCAAATCCCACTAAAGCTCCAAAAGCATCGCCTGTGCGAAACATAGCGCCAAGCAATAATCTTTTCATGATAATAAATGATGCTGTAAAATCTTCTTCTATAGGAGCAGCAGAAGTTACTTTAATCAACGTTGTAGGTTTAAATGCCAAGTTCTCTGTTATAGGAAGCATTGTACCTGCAATTAAAAAATAACTCCTTTGTTCATTTTCTACCAGAGTATTTCCGTTAGTTTCATTTTTTACTGAATAATTATTTTGCAATAAATTAGGAACTGAAATACCGGCATAAAAACGTTCTCTGGAATAATAAGCACCAAAACCGAAATTAGGAGTTGTATGATTATTTACGTTGTTTTGAAACGAAGGATCACTTTGTTGATCCAATTGAATTGTATTCAAACTTGCCTGAAATATGTTTGCACCTGCGCTTAAGCCAAGCGCTAATTTCGATTTTGGAGTGAGCTGCATTCTATATGCAAAATCAGCCATCACGGATGTATTATTAGTAGGTCCTATTTTATCATTTAATACTGATAAGCCAAGCCCTATATGCTGATTTTCCAAAGGCATATGCATGGTTATAGTTTGAGTTACAGGCGCACCTTTAAAGTTAACCCATTGAGCACGATCGAGTGCTGTTACAGTTAAAGCATCCCTGCTTCCGGCATAGCCCGGATTGACCACCAATGTATTGTACATATAATGTGTGTACATAGGGGCTTGTTGTGCATCCATCGTTAAACTTTTGAATGTTAAAACCAATGCTGTTGTAATTTTTAAAAGTGTTTTCATTTTGCTTTGTTTTATTTCTTAGTTGTTTTTCTGTTTTATTTTTTATTTATTGAGATAAATAGTTCCTTTAATGATTGCTGAACCATTCCCCAAATCGAATACATAGAAGTAAGTACCTGTAGGCAATTCATCTCCTCCAACTCTTAATCCTATTGTTGATCTGCCATTCCATGTGTTTGTATAAGGACTTGCTTCGAATACTTTATTTCCCCAACGATTAAAGATTACGATTGTATTTTCAGGATAATTTAGAATCCCTCTGATTATAAATACATCGTTTATTCCATCGCTATTTGGTGAAAAGCCTTCAGGGATAAAGAAATCCGTTGGATGTGTTTCAATCGTTGAAACATTATTAACATTATTTCCATCAGTTTCATCACCAGCTATTGTTGCTGTATTAATATAGATTCCTATTGAATTTACAGTTACCGTTATTGTTAAACTTGCAGACGCTCCATTACTCAGGGTAGCAATAGTCCAAACACCCGTTAAAGGATTATAAGTTCCGGCTGTTGTTGTAGATGAAACATAAGTATATCCACTTTGCAATAGATCGGTAACTGTTACACCCGTTGCATCATTTGGACCACTATTGGTTGCTATAATTGTAAATATTACTGTTTGTCCGATAATCGGTTGGGCATTGTCCACTGTTTTAACAACACTTAAATCGGTATTGCCGCTGCAATTGTTTACTACAACTGTAAGCGTTGAAGAAGCAGAAGTACAACCGTTACTTGAAACGGTTAAAGAATAAGTACCAGCATCTGTGGCTGATGCAGAAAGAATGATCGAATTTTGAACTGAAGACGTATATCCATTTGCAGCTATCCAGCTATAAGTTCCTCCTGACACTGCTTGTGCCATCAGATTTATTGAATTACCTATACAAACCGGAGAATTACTAGTTGCAACGGCAATAGGGGTTGGATTTACTGAAAGAGATCTATTTATTGAAGTATCATTTGGCGCACATGTTCCTCTTATTATAACATTATAATTAGATGCGGCATCCAGAATGTTAACAGGATTAATTGTAAGCGTAGCAGAAGTTACACCTGAAATAGTTGCTCCATTAATTAAGTTTACAATTCCTTTTCTCCATTGATAAGTAAGACCAACTCCTGCTGCAGTGATTGAAAAATTTACCAAACTACCCGCACATACTGTTTGATTGGCAGGTTGTGCGATAATATTCAGGCTATTTAGCATTAAAGAGATATTTATTGAATTAGCATTTGGTCCACACGTTCCACTTATTACAACATTGTAGTTAAATGCAGTATCTGAGATATTTACAGGATTAATTGTAAGCATGGCAGAAGTTGCACCTGAAACAGTTCCTCCATTAATTAAGTTTACTATTCCTTTTCTCCATTGATAAGTAAGGCCTGCTCCTGTTGCAGTTACTGAAAAACTTGCTGAACTACCTGAGCAAGCAAATTGGTTAGTAGGTTCTCTAATAATGTTCGGACTGTTAAGCATTAAAGAAACATTTTTTGAAGTGTCATTTAATGCACATGTTCCGAAAATAATAACATTGTAATTTGAAGCAGTGTCTGATATATTTACCGGATTGATTGTAAATGAAGCAGAAGTTGCGCCTGAGATAGTCCCTCCATTGATTAAGTTTACGGTTCCTTTTCTCCATTGATAAGTAAGACCTCCGCCTGTTGCAGTTACCGAAAAACTTACTGAACTACCCACGCATACTGTTTGATTGCCTGATTGTGTAATAATAGTAGGGGATGTGTTAACTGCTAAAGAAACATTTATTGAAGTAACGTTTGGTGAACACGCTCCAGTAATCACAACATTGTAATTGATAGCAGCATCCAAAATATTAACAGGACTAATTGTAAGCGTAGCCGAAGTTGCACCCGAAATAGTTGCTCCGTTAATTAAGTTTACAATTCCCTTTCTCCACTGATAGGTAATACCTGATCCTGTCGCAGTTACTGAAAAACTCACAGCACTACCTGCACACACTGTTTGATTGGTGGGTTGCGTAATAATGCTTGTGGCTGCATTAACTGCTAAAGAAACATTTTTTGAAGTGTCATTTGGAGAACCAGCTATAACAACATTGTATTGATAAGAAGAATCCAAAATACTGACAGGATTAATCGTAAGTATAGTAGAAGTTGCACCTGAAATATTTCCTCCGTTGATTAAGTTTACGCTTCCCTTTCTCCATTGATAAGTAATACCAGTTCCTGTTGCAGTTACTGAAAAACTCGCAGTGCTGCCTACGCATACTGTTTGATTGCCTGGTTGTGTAACAATGCTTGTAAGAGGAATGCCGCAACCGGGAGTTATGGTGACAGTCATTGAATAAGTATTTAAAGCTCCAACGACTGTGAGTGCTCTTCCGTTAAGTATAACTCCTGTTTCTAAATTCATTGCACCATGTGAAATAATTGTTCCGTTAAAAACCGAGTAGTCATTTATATCCACTGCCCCATCAATCTTCCAATACACATTTCTTGCCTGCGTTCCGTTAATCAAAATAACTTTTGAATGAGTGCTTGTGGAAAAAGCTCCGTTTACCAGAATAACAAATACAGCATTGGAATTATTTTCTGCATTCAAATAAAGTGTATCAGTAAATGTTACGGCTGCAAGCATAATATAAGTGTGTGGTGTCAGGACCAAGTTATGTCCGAACTGTGCTGGATATAACAACTCAATGTCACCCGGAGCCAACCCATTGAGATAAGCATAAACATTACCCAAATCAGCTGCACATTGTACTGTGGAAGCATCTCCTGAATGTTGACCGCCTGTTAATTTCAATGGATCGAAGCCCGTAGTTTGACCAACTGGAGCATTGTTTCCAACATTACCGCCACCGTCAACGTAAGATTGTCCGTTGTCTGTAACAGCTCCGGTAGAAGAAAATAATGCGTAGCATGCTGTGGTAGCAAGTGTAGGAGCAATCGGTCCCGTAAGATAAGGGCTTCCACAACCAATGGGTGTATAAATAAAAGCCTGGTTAGTAAGAACAGCTCCGTTAATAGTAAGTGCTCTTCCTTCAAGCGTATCACCGCCAAGGCTCATATCAATTGCGCCACCGGCAATAATGGTTCCCTTCATGCTGGTTCCTGCACCTATGTTCACTGCACCATCAACCTTCCAAAACACATTGCATGCTTTTGCCCCATTAATCAAGTATATTTTTGAATTGGTATTTGTAGAAAATACTCCTTGTAGCTGAAAAATAAATACTGCGTTAGGATTTCCCTGAGCATCCAAAGTAAGACCTAAGTTCAGAGTTACTACGGGATTTGTTATGGAGTATACTCCTGGATTGAGCGTTTGCCCGTTTCCAAGTAAAGGTGCAGGAAATAATGTTGGTGTTGCAGCATTAAGCTGACCGTGTGCAACTCCTAAATCTGTAGCGCATTGTGTACTTGCAGGATCACCGGCAAAGTGCATTTGTCCATCCACATTTCCGAAACCGGTAATAGTGGGAGCGCTGTTTGAGCCTACATTGCCTGTAATATGAGTTAGATAAGTAGTGCCTGAATTAGTTACAGCACCGACGGTGGTGAAGAGTGCAAAATTGGCAGTGGTTCCTAAGGTAGGCGCTTGTCCGAAATTTACTTTCGGACAAGATAGTAGAGTAAGAGCTGCTATAATAAGTTGGAATTTACTTTTCATTTTAATTCGATTTATTTGTGAATTAATTTTCACGATGCAAAGGAGAGCAACTAAAAGCCTATACGTGTTACATAACTTTTTCTATAAGTTACATCATTCACACTTACTGCTTTTGTTTTAGAAGAATCATAGTTTTATTTAGCTGTTTAGACGATTTACTGTTGTGAAATCAACCTGCCTGATAGTGTTGTTTTATTATCGGAGGTTATTTTATAGAAATAAATTCCTGGAGGAAGATTAATTGTTTCAAGAGTGGTAAGCTGTTTTGTGATAGTTGTATTCATTACCTCTGCTCCCAAAACATTAAATATCCTTAATTCAACTTGCCCATTTTGCGATACATCATTTAAGGTGATGTTTATGGATGTACTGAATGGATTTGGATAAATTGTAAAGTCAATTATTTTTTCAAAATCAATTGTTATTAAATTTGAGTAAATAGACTTTCCGTCAAAATCTGTCTGCTTAAGCCGATAATATGAAGTGCCATCATAAGGCTTATAATCAATTGCTAAATAATAAAGGTCAATGTCACTGTTTCCAGCACCGGGCATTTGCAGTACTTCTTTAAAAGAAATTCCATCTTTCGAACACTCAACATTAAAGTAATGATTGTTGGTTTCGCTTGCAGTTGACCAATTGAGTTGAATATTCACTCCCGCCTTACGTGCAACAAAGCTCAATAACCCAATAGGCAATGGATTTATCGGAACTTCCGTAGCAACTATATTATTATCCAAAGCAATGGCTCCCTGGCGTGAAAGGCCTCTGCCCAAAAGAGATGAGCCTTTCGCTAAACTGATAGCTCCGTTCGTAATTATCGTACCCCTGAAAATAGAACTATCTCCAAGAGCATACGCTCCGTTTATTTGCCAATACACATTGCACAAACAGGCTGAATCAATCAGGATAATATTTGAGAGTGCGCTGGTAGATAAAGCTCCATTTATTTTGAAAATAAATAAAGCATTGGGATTACCCTGCCCATCTAAAGTTAAATCTCCATTCAACAATGAAGCACCTCCTAGACAGTAAACATTTGGAGTAAGAATCTGGCTATTTCCCAATGTATCTCCTATAATAGTATCGCAGGTAATTCCAACCAAATAACTATATGCAGTATTCACATCTATTGCAGCTTGCGCTGAAACAGAATCTACCCAATGAATTTGTCCAGATACATTTCCCGGAGGAAATCCTGTAATAGCACCCACATTAGTGCCAATATCACCTGTTATGTTTGTCGCTCCTACATTGCCCAATGCTCCGGATGCAGTAAATAAAGCAAAACCGAATGTTGCATCCAAGTCAGGCGCTTGTCCTAAACTTATTTTCGGGAAAGAGAATAGAATAACAACTATGATAACAAGTAATAATTTACTTTTCATTTTAGTTGGATTGAATTGTAAATTAGTGTTGAGGGAGCAAAGTTGAGTGTCTTTTAAAATGTATGTGTTACATCGCTTTAGAAAAGAGTTGCATCATTCACACATCTTGATTTGTAGAAAGAGTAGAATTGAAATTTGATAGTTGAATAAGTTTATTTCTTTTGAGGAAGGCTATCGGGATGCTCTAATATGTATTTATTCAACATTGAATTGAGCGAGTCATAATATGTTTTTAAATTCTTCAGTGTTATTTCCGGATCTTTTTCATCAGGAATTGTCACTTCCATTTCTTCTATATACTTGGATAATTCTGGATATTGATCCTTTATCATCATTGTAATTTTTAGGATTTTTGAATTCAAATCCTTTTCAGTTTCTATGTCAATCATCTTAATTTGAATTATTATTTATTCACTATTCCTGTTTTACTCCAATCACTAAAATATCATCTATCTGTTCCGTTCCTGCTTTCCAGTTTTCAATAAAGTTATTTAAGTGTTTTTCCTGTTGGGACATTGTTCTATCCTGAATGTCGAGCAATAGCTGTTTAAATCCCTTTGTTGTTAGTTTTTTTTGTTCACCTCCAAATTGATCCGTGAAGCCATCAGAAAAAATATAAAAGGTATCACCTTGTTGTAATTTTATTTCGTGACTGTCAAAGTTCGGGCTAATGCCCATAGTTAATCCGCCAATTGCTTTTTTAGTTCCTTTAATTTCTTCTACTTCTGTTTGTCCTTTGCGAATAATCCAAAGCGGTCTGTTTGCTCCGGTAAATTTCAGAATGCTGCTTTCTTTGTCAATGGAACAAAGAGCTATGTCCATTCCATCCTGGCTATGTTCGTAGAGCGTAGATTGACACAAAGCAATTTCAATACTTTTATTAAGCTGTTTTAATATTTCAGAAGGTTCCTTCGTTTTTAAAACTGCATTATTTAATTTTTCGATACCAATCATACTCATTAATGCTCCTGGAATCCCATGTCCTGTGCAGTCTGCAACGGCAATAAAAAATTCATTTACTTCTTTTTTAAACCAATAAAAATCGCCACTCAAAATATCTTTTGGCTTAAACAAAATAAAAGATTCGCGAAAACTATCACGCAACAAAGCGGTATCGGGAAGCATGGCATTCTGAATTTTTTTTGCATAATTAATGCTGTCATTAATATCCTTGTGTGCAATTTCTAATTTCTCGTGTAACTGCTCATTCTTTTTTTTGATAAGTACATGTTTAATTGCTGATGGCAAGCGCAGAAGATTTTCTTTCAGAATATAATCATCAATCCCTTCTTTGGCAAATTCTGTCAGGAGTTTTTCGGATACAGTTCCTGTAACTAAAATAAATGGAATACTTTTATTTTCATTTTTTGAAATGCGAAATGCCTCCATTCCGCTAAACATAGGAAGCGATTGATCTGAAATTATTAAATCATGATTGTCCTCTTTTAATGCACTTATAAAAGTACCCTTATCCCAAACTCTTGAATAGCGGAAATCAATGTTTTCTTTTTTCAGAAACCTGATAAGCAAATCGGCATCTGTTTCAGAATCTTCTACCAACAATATGTTTAGTTGACTGTTCATTATTGAGGTGGTTGATTGGATATCATCCAATAAAAGCTAAGCTCTTTAATTGTTTGAAAAAAATTATCACTTTCAACCGGTTTTACAATATAACTGTTTGCACCAAGTTCATAGCATCGTTTAATATCAGGGTCTTCTTTTGAGGAAGTGAGTATAACAACGGGGATTGTTTTAAATGCAGGATCGGATTTTATTTTTTCCAGTACTTCCATTCCCGATACTTTGGGCATCTTCAGATCAAGCATTATCAGTTTGAGGTGCTGTTGAATATTCCGCGAAGCATAAGCTCCTCTGTAATACATAAAATCCAGCGCTTCGGCACCATCTTTCACATGATAAATCGCATTAGACAGTCCGCTTTTTTTAAGCGCACGCATAGTAAGTGTTGCATCGTCTATGCTATCTTCTGCAAATAAAATTTCAATGTCATCGTAGTTCATGTTATTTTGATTTAAGAGTTAATATTTGGTAAGCTGAAATAAAAGCAAGATCCTTCGTTTAATTTCGATTCGGCCCAGACAGTTCCGTTATGACGATTTATTATTTTCTGAACAATGGCTAAACCAATTCCTGTTCCTTCAAATTCTTCCTGCGAGTGCAATCTTTGAAAAACTCCAAAAAGTTTACCATAATATTGCATATCAAATCCCGCCCCATTATCTTTTACATAATAAACAACAAGGTTATCTTTATAATAGGATCCGATTTCAATGCTGATTTTTGGTTTGTGTTTTGAATATTTTATTGCATTGGAAATCAAATTAACCCATACTTGTCTAATCAATGCCTGCTGACCTTTCGCAGGTAAAAGTTCAGGTATTACAAATTCGATTTCGTTTGAATTCCCAATCATTTCTTCTTCTTTCACTGATTTAACAAGACCTGTCATATTTATTTCAGAAGTTGTTACCACTTTTCTACCTAATCTTGAAAATGCCAGCAAATCGTCAATTAGTTCCCCCATTTTTTTTGAACTGTTCAGGATTGCACTCAAAGAATTCATCCCATCGGCATCTAACTTTTCTACATAATCTTCCTGCAAAATTTTTGCATATCCGTTAATGGCTCTAAGTGGAGCTCTCAAATCGTGAGAAACAGAATAGGTAAATGCTTCTAATTCTTTATTCACAGCCAATAATTGTTCTTCAGCTTTTTTGCGATGCGTAATATCTATTGAAACAGAGAAAAGGCAAGGGTTGTTATCTACTTCCAGCAAAAGGACAGAAGCCGAAGTCCATTTTATTTCGCCTTGTTTGGTTTGGATATTTGTTTCAAAATCTTTTACAATTTTATTTTCTTTTAGTAGTTGCGTAATTTCTTCTCCATGTTTGGGATCAACCAAAATATTTAATTCAATAGAAGTTTTACCAATGACCTCATATTTAGAGGCAAAGCCAAACAATTGCAGGAAACTATTATTAACATTTATTATTTTTCCATCGTTAAGGCGGCTGATGGAAATAGAAGCAGGATTATCATTAAATAAACTGGAAAAAAGATCATTGGATTTTTTCAGTTGTTCTGCAAATTTATTTTTTGTTCTCTGATTTTTTATAATAGCGGCTATAAGTACAAAAACTACAATAATGAAAACGATAAGTAATAGAAATATTAACTCGGAATTTTTATTGCTATCTCCGTTTTCTTTTTTTCTTTGTTTCAGCAGACGAAACTCTTCTGAGTTTATATCAGCAATTATACTTCGTATTCTATCGGTTAGAATTTTTCCTTTTCCACCGGCTACTATTTTTGCTACTTCATCCAATCCATTTTTTTTCCTGACTTCAATGGTATATTTTGTAAAATCCAATCTTTCTGCAGTCATTCTTTTTAATGAATCTATCCGTGGCTGCTGATTTGGATTGTCTTTGGTGAGCATTGCCAACTCAGTTAAATTGCTATTTATTGCAGTAGCAGCATTATTGAAAGGGCTTAAAAAAGTTTCATTTCCCGTTAATATATATCCTCTTGAACCGGTTTCAACATTAAGAATATCTAAAAAAATGTTATCACTCTTGCGAAGTACTTCCTGCGTATGTTCCACCCAATCGCTTGTTGATTTTACTTTTTGATCGTTGTGATAGAAAATCACCAGTATCGATATCAATGCAATGGCTGCAAGAAAAAGAGAGAATAATGTTTTTTTTTCTACTGAAAATTTCATAAAGCGGTTTACAATGGTGTTAATTTTTACTGTGCATGAGCCATTGCTTTTTCATCAATAGTAACTTCCAGCCCTTTTGCCAATGCCATTCCCAATTGAATATCAACACGAAAGAAATGACACAATTGGCGATTAATAATTTCATTTTTTTTCTCTCCAACAATGCTGCTCATAGAACTAATAATATTGCTTGCTAAATTTTTTCTGTCCTGATCGTTCATCGCTTTGCGATATAAATCTCCAGGCTGTGTGTAGTGATCATCATCATTTTCATTGCGGTAAAACCAATCAGCAATGTTCGATTCTAACTGCATTGAAGGCTCTTTATAATTTTCATCAATAACAAGATCATCAAAACTATTCGGACGATAATTTGCACTTGCTCCTCCATTATCACCTGTCTGCATAAATCCGTCACGCTGATAATTGGCGACCATATATGGACATTTATTCACCGGAATCTGTTCGTAGTTCACACCCAAACGATAACGGTGTGCATCAGGATAAGAAAGCAAACGCCCTTGTAACATTTTATCAGGTGAATAACCTATTCCGTTAACAACATTAGCCGGAGCAAATGCAGCTTGTTCTACATCGCGAAAATAATTTTCGGGAATTTTATTTAATTCCATTATTCCTACTTCAATTAACGGGAATTCTTTATGCGGCCATATTTTTGTGAGATCAAATGGGTTCCATTTAAATTTCTTTGCTTGTTCATCTGTCATCACCTGTATTTGCATCATCCACTTCGGGAAATCTTTTTTTTCAATGGCTTCCACTAAATCACGTTGTGAATGATCAAGATCAATACTTTTCATTTCATTGGCTTCTTCATTGGTGAAATTTTTTATTCCCTGCATTGTCTTTAAATGGAACTTTACCCAAACGCGTTCATTATTTTGGTTGATGAGTGAAAAGGTATGACTTCCAAAGCCATTCATGTGTCGATGTGAAAAGGGAGTTCCTCTGTCACTCATCAATATCATTACCTGATGTAAACTTTCAGGATTCAAACTCCAGAAATCCCATATTGCGGTAGGATTTTTACAATTCGTTTTCGGATCACGTTTTTGCGTGTGAATGAAATGTGAAAATTTTTTCGGATCCTTTACAAAAAATACTGGCGTATTGTTGCCCACTAGATCCCAATTGCCGTCTTCAGTATAAAATTTAAGTGCAAAGCCACGAGGATCTCTTTCGCTGTCAGCACTTCCTTTTTCTCCTCCAACTTGCGAAAAACGTACAAATAGTTGCGTTTGCTTTCCAATTTCAGAAAATATTTTTGCCTTAGTATATTTGGTAATGTCATGTGTAATCGTAAAAATTCCGAATGCTCCTGATCCTTTTGCATGAACAACTCTTTCGGGAATACGTTCGCGATTAAAATGCGCCATGTCTTCGTGAAGAAAATAATCCTGCAATAGAATTGGGCCACGATTACCGATAGTCATAGAGTTCTCAAACTCTGTGTAAGGCCTGCCACCAGCAGTAGTTAGTTTTTTCTTTTCCATGCCAGATTAATTCTTTTTGTTTTATTTCATAATTTTCTTACTGTAACAAAATCAATTCTGAACCATGTGAAATTCCTTTTTATCATTACCATCCATGTAGTAATACCAGAATTCTTTTTCTTCTAATTTTAGAATTACCAGTGAGTATGTTCCCTGATTAGTCAGACCATTCAACTGAATATTCTTATCATGATTTTGAAATGCCCAGGTACCCGTCCCCGAAACGCTGCCGAATGAATAGGAATAATTTCCATCTTTTGTATACGTTTCTGTATAGCCTGACATTAAAGACGTGTAATCGGTTCCGTTTTTTTGATAATTATCAACTTTCCAGGTATTGGCAACCCGCTCCGTCCTGGAATGGAAACTAATCAACGGTCCGTCAGGATATTTTTTACAGCTTTGAATCATTGGAATCAACAGCCCTACAAGCAGGATAACAAATACTGGTAATTTTTTTATGGTTTTCATTTTTAGTTTTTTTACTTGATTATAAAGCAACTTTTTTAGCAACCGCAGGTTTCAATTTCATTTCTATGTCTTTTTGACCTGCATTCGTAAGTTCAATTTCGCATGAGATGGTTATTTCTTCACCTAACATTAAACCACCGCCTTCCATAGGTGTGTTCAAAATAATTCCCCAATCACTTCTGTTGATTTTGCCGGTAACCGTAAACCCTGCTTTTTCATTTTTCCATGGATCATTTAAAATTCCTCCAAACTCCACAGTTAGTTTTACATTCTTAGTAATACCTTTCATCGTTAATTCTCCCCACAATTCATGATTACCATCCTTATCTGCTTTTCCAATGGTGCTGGAAGCAAATGTTATTTGTTTATGATTTTGTACATCGAAAAAATCAGCTCCTTTCAAATGTTCATCACGTTTTGCATCACCCGTATTTATCGAAGCAGGGTCTATCCACAAATCAATTTGGGCAGTTGTAAAATCTTTAGCCATCGTATAAATACTTGCATCAAATGTTTTGAATGAACCTTTTACATGTGCAATCATCAAATGCCTTACTTTAAAAGCAATTTCACTATGTGCTTGGTCTATTGACCATTTTGTTTCGTTTGTCATTGTTTTATTTATAAAATTGTTTATGGTTAGAATTTTCCGTTTAGTTAATAATTAAAAAATCTGTATCCGATAGTAGCCTGGTACAAAACATTTTTGTAACGAGGAGTTGTAGATGTTCCATCTCCATTATTATTCTGAACGTCCCATCCGGCTCTTACACCAAGTACAATATGCTTTATCGTAATGTCAGCGCCAACTACAAAACCTAAAATATTTTTTCGGATATTGGCATTTTCAAATTCTTTTTCCTGATCAATGCTCGTAGTTGCATTCGCAAATACGTCTTTTTGTTTCATCAAGTAAGAAAATTGAGGACCTGCTAATAACGTCAACAATCCACCTGGTTTCAGTGCAAATAACAATGGCACATCAACATAATTGGTAGTTCTCGTAAAATCATAAGTATTGTTAAGTAGCATGCCTGTTGCCTGAAATCCTTTTTGAGAAAATAGTACTTCGGGTTGAATACCGAAAAACCTTCCGATAGGAATTGCTAAAAACATTCCGGCTGCTAAACCCAACTTAGGATCTGATTGAAATGCTTCACCTTGTGTATCATATACGTTTGAATAATTTACACCTACTTTTATCCCAAACAGGCATCGGTCACGAAAATCCATTCTGTTTTCTTGTACAACTTCGACTTCCTGTGCTTTGCTATTATTAATCATCGAAGCAATTGTCATTATCATTAAGATTGTTTTTTTCATTTTAATTAATTTTAATTGGTTAATATTTAATTAGAGCTGTTGATTTATAATTCAGCAATAATCTTGTACACTTCTTCTTTTGTTTTACCAAGTTTAGCCTGAAGCCTACCTAACATTTCATCTTGCTTGCCTTCTGTTAACAACACATCATTCTCTGTGAGCAATGCGAATTTTTGTTTTAGTTTTCCTTTTGTTTCGTTCCAGTTCCCTTTTAATTCAGTTAAATTTTTCATCATTTTTTTAGTTAAGTGTGAATTAATTTTCACTCGACAAAGGTGGGTAACTAAATATCCATAAGTATTACAGAACTTTTGCAATATCTTACATCATTCACACATCAAATACGGATTTTTTTATCGCTTACAATTACTACAATTCCTCCTATAAGTAGCACCACACCAATGATGGGTGACCATTGAACAAAGTGATTTTTTTCTTTGTCTATTTTTAGCTTACCTATATCAACCACTTTTTCAGTAGTTATATAATTGAAGCCGGTATATACCATCATAATTATTCCTATTGCAATGAGTGCAATTCCTATAGTTTTTGCTTTCATAGTTTAATTTTTAAAATAATTTGACTGTTGAAATAGATTTAATATTGTTTTGAAAAATATTCTCTGACAAAGGCGTGTTGTTGATTTTCAGTCATTTTATCAGCCTGCTTCACTTCAATTTTTATTTTTCCGAAAAGATGATCCGCTCTTAAAACGTTATATAACTCAAGCTTTGCATCAGTGGGACCAAAAAGAATTACTCCTTCATAGTCTTTAATAATCTCTCCCAACTTTTTGTAATATTCTGATTGTTCATGTTGTTCCTTATTGTGCATCAGGTTTTCACTCTTACCGAGGGTCTGCTCTTTTATCTGATGTGTAAATTTTGATGCGATAGTTTTTGTTTCAATGGGATCGGTTGTAAACTCCATCAGATGAGCACTTGAATGGTCCATCCAGATACCTAAATTTTTTGCTGTTGCCATTGTGTAATTTTGTATTTAGAAATGATTAAATAATTGCAGTACAAAAGTGAACAGCCTTGAAATAAGAAGTATTATAGAATTTTTGTGATATGTTGCATCATTCACACCTTCTCATACAACATAAAAAAAGCACTTCCATTATAAAATGAAAGTGCTTTCAGAAATTACAACATCAATGATTAGTTATTCAATGTATGATGTTTTAAATCTTCTCTTTGATGTTCAGCTGCAAGGCAATGATGTCCATTAGCTTTAACAGTGCTCTCACAAGCTTTTTCATGATTTCCTGCTTCATGATGCTTCGCTGCATCGTGATGATGCTTTGCCGCTTCTTCATGGTGTTTTGCAGCTTTTTTGTGATTTTCAATTCCTTTTTGATTTTCAGCGGAAGAGCCATTTGACTGTTCCTTTTTTACTGATGTTGAAGTGTTTGTCATTTCGTTTTATTTTACATTGTGAATGAATTTTCACAACACCACAAAAGTGAGAGGCTTTAAATAAGTATGTGTTACAAAACTTTTAAAATAAGTTGCATCATTCATATATTAAATTTCAAGGATTACATAAAGCAAAATCCCACAACACCATTGTCGTGGGATTTCAGACTTAAATGTTTTACTGTTGTGAAATCAATTTACCAGATTGTAGTGTTTTATTATTGCCGATCATTCTGTAGAAATAAATTCCTGAAGAAAGGGTACTTGTTTCAATAGTGGTGACTTGTTTCGTGAGAATTGTACTCATCATCTCTGCTCCCAAAACATTGTATATCCTCAATTCACAATTGTTAATCTGTGATATATTATTGATGTTGATGGTAATTGACGTAGTAAAAGGATTTGGATTTATAGTAATCTTTGTGTTTTCTAAATCAAAAGAAGCAATGCCTGTTGCGGCACATACTGAAAGTGATACATTTGCAGATGTACTTATCGGTGAACATGCTCCGGTAATAACAACATTATAATTTAATGCCATATCAGACATATTCACAGGATTAATTGTAAGCACATCAGAAGTTGTACCCGAAATAGTTGCTCCGTTGCTTAAGTTTAATAGTCCTTTTCTCCATTGGTAAGTGAGACCTGCTCCTATTGCATTTACTGAAAAATTCACTGAACTTCCAGCGCACGCTGTTTGATTAACAGGTGCTGTGATAATGCTCGGAGCGGTATTAACTGTTAATGAAACATTTGTTGAAGTAGCAGTTGGAGTAAATGATCCACTTATTAAAACATTGTAATTGAGAGAAGAATCCGAAAAACCAACTGGATTAATAGTGAGTATCGCAGAAGTTGCACCTGAAATATTTCCTCCATTAATTAAATTTACAGCTCCCTTTTTCCATTGATAAGTAAGAGCTGTTCCATGTGCAATTACCGGAAAACTTACAGAACTACCTTCGCATACTGCTTGATTCGTTGGTTCTGTACCAATGTTAGGAGGACCATTAACGCAACCGGGAGGCATGATGGCAGTTATTGCAGAAGTACCGAAAGCCCCATTGGTTGTAAGTACTCTCCCATTAATTGTAACGCCTGTTTGTAAGTTAACCGCTCCTTCAGCAATTATTGTTCCGTTGAAAACTGAATAGTTATTTATAGCTACACTTCCATCAACTTTCCAAAATACGTTTTTTGCCCGTGTTCCATTAATCAAAAGAACTTTTGAATAGGTGCTTGTAGAAAGAGCACCGTTTATCTGAATAACAAACACTGCATTAGTATCACCTTCTGCATTCAGGTAAAGTGTATCAGTAAATACTGTAGCAGCATTCATAACATATGTATGTGGTGTAAGAACCAGATTATTTCCAAACTGTGCAGGATACAACAATTCAATATCGTAAGGCAATGTGTTCAAATAATTATAAACATTAATCAAATCAGCTGTACATTGCGCTGTAGATGCATCCGGGATGGGATGAACAGTGCCTGTTACGATTGAAGTATTGTAACCGGTAGTTAAACCTGTATTCGTTCCAACATCACCTGTAACATGTGTTACACCTGAATTTGAAACTGCTCCATTGGAAGAAAATAATGCATAACATTCTGTGGAAGCAAGTGCAGGAGCATTTGGTCCGGTTAATAAAGGACTTCCGCAACCTATTGGAGTATATGCCAAAACTCCGTTAACAGTAACAGCACCAGCAGTAGAAAGTGCTCTTCCTTCAAGCGTGTCGCCTGTACTCATATTAATTGCTGCATTGTTAGCAATAACAGTTCCTCGCATGGTAGTTCCTGAAGCCATACTTACCAACCCTTCCACTTTCCAAAATACATTGCAAGCTTCTGCTCCATTAATCAATTTGATTTTGGAAGATGCATTTGTAGAAAAAGATCCTTGTATCTGAAAAATAAATACAGCATTTGCGTTTCCTTTTGCATTTAAAAAAAGATTTAAGTTCAATGTTGCCGCACCGGAAATAGAATAAACGCCAGCAATAAGAGTATCTCCATTTCCAAGCAAAGATGACGGGAAGAAATTTGGAATGGTACTATTCAGATGATTGTATGCACTTAGTAAATCACTTGCACAAAGCGCGCTTGCACCGTCATTATCATGCATTACACCGTTTACATTTCCGAAAGCTGTGCTGGAACCGTTATTAGTCCCCACATTACCCGTAAGTTGTGAAATTCCTGTATTGCTCACCGCGCCATTTGTAGAAAATAGAACAAAATTTGCCACAGTTCCTAAAGCAGGTGCCTGTCCAAAATTCATATTAGGTATTAAAAACAGAATAACTGCCGTCAATGCATTAAGTAGTTTAGTTTTCATTTTAATTGGTTTTATGTGTGAATGAATTTCCACAACACGACAAAAGTGAGAGGCTTTAAGTAAGTATGTGTTACATAACTTTGTATATAAGTTACATCATTCACACTTTTTTACAATCTCAAGAAAAGTGCAGTTACACATTTTGAGATAACTTGTAATATCAACTTATTCCCAGATTGGAGAATGTATGAATGATGTAACTCTTAATAATTATTATGTAAGGGTTGTTTCTGTGAAGAACTCCAAATTCGCACCATACTATTTATTCACTCCCAAGAATCGGGATTAAAAACTAAAAACATGTATTACAATTATTATTTTTTTGGTATGAGTATTATCTGGTGGGCGATCTGGTTCACCTTTCTGATCTCATTTTTTTATTTTTTTGTTCCTGTTTCGAAAAAACATGCAAAACAAACTCCGCTAGATATATTGCAGCGAAGATTTTCCAATGGAGAAATCAGTGTTTTTGACTATGAACAAAGAAGAAGATTTCTGGAAAAAGATCATGATTTTAAAATTAAAATGTTTTTTCTTTCCGGCTTATCGAAGCATTGAATACAAATGCTGAAAGAATTTAACAGTTCGTTTGTTATAACGATGCTGTGAATATTTAGTAAGAAATCTTATGGATAAAAAAGTGAAAGCATTAAGCGATGAATTTTCTTTTCAGCAGATCAGTTGCGGTAATCTTGAAGTTGAATTAAATGCGACCTATGTTTTCTTAGATAAAAAGCAAACGGGGAAATTCCTTTTTGCTAAAGATCCTTCTCTCTGGAAAAAAGATCCTGAACAAATAAAGGAAATCAGTCAGCGACTGGATTGGTTAACATTGCCTGATCACTTTACGAAAAATGTAGAAATGCTTTCTGCATTTGCTTTGAAGATAAAAGAAGAAGGTTATAAGTATGCGGTATTGCTTGGCATGGGCGGAAGCAGTTTGTGTTCTGAAGTAGCCCGTGCAACATTTGGTACAACTAAAAATTATCTTCAATTATTTGTTCTTGATAATACTGATCCTGCAGCGATACTGGAATTGGAAAATAAAATCGATATTGATAAAACACTTTTTATTGTTGCAAGTAAATCCGGAAATACAGAGGAGACTTTGAGCTTTTTTCATTACTTCTATAATCAGCTTGTAAAGAAAAATAAAAATAAACCGGGAAATAATTTTGTAGCGATCACCGATGCCGGTACTCCATTGGTAAAAGCAGCGGAGAAATATAAATTCAGAAAAATATTTGTAAATCCTTCCGATCTCGGAGGTCGCTATTCGGTGCTTTCGGATTTTGGATTAGTGCCGATGGCATTGATGGGAATAGATATCAATGCTTTTTTATTCAGTGCGAAACAAATGGAAATCAGCTGCGATAATGTTCCGGCTGAAATTAATCCGGGCATCAGTTTAGGTGTAGTTTTAGGTATCTGTCAAAAACACGGACGCGATAAAGTGACATTTATTTTGTCTTCTTCCATTAATTCTTTTGGTTATTGGGTAGAACAATTGCTGGCCGAGAGTACAGGAAAAGAAGGACGCGGATTAATTCCTGTAAATGGCGAATTGCCGGGTGTTCCGGAAGTATATGGGAAAGACAGAATATTCATTCACATGTATCTTTCTTCTGATAGTAACAGTGCAGATGAAAAAAAAATAAAAGCGCTTGAAAAAGCGGGTCATCCTATAGTCAGAATTAAAGTGGCGGATAAAATCGCACTGGGCGGGGAATATTACCGCTGGGAAATAGCAGCGGCCATTGCGGGAATAGTGATCGGCATAAATCCTTTTGATCAGCCTAACGTTGAAGAAAGTAAAAAAAATACCAATCAACTGCTTGAAGATTGGAGCAGGCAAGGTTATTTTAAAAAAGATCCACCGCTTTTAGAAAATTCAACTATTTCTATTTATGCAGGAAAAAAATCCGAACAACTTCTTGCCGATCATCATGATTCGGCAGGGGATCTTGTAAACTGTTTTATTTCGGGAGCAAAACCAAATGACTACATCGCTTTGCTTCCTTATTTCCTGATGACGGATCATCGCACGGAAATTTTACAAACGTGGCGGAATAATATGAGAGATGAATTAAAAACAGCGACAACATTATTGAATGGTCCTCGCTACCTGCATTCCACCGGACAACTTCACAAAGGAGGACCTGATACCGGATTGTATATTATTTTGATCGGAGATGATGAAAAGGAATTAACTATTCCCGAAAAAAAATTCGGATTTGCCGTGTTGCATAAAGCGCAGGCGCTTGGAGATTTCCGTTCACTTGATAATAAAGGGCGCAGAGTGATCCGGATTCATTTAGGAAAAGATATTGATGCCGGACTTGATAAATTAATTCGCTCTGTAAAGGATGCAAGCGAATATTTTCAGCAGTAAATAAAATGAGCGGAAAAAAAATTACAACTTTATTTTTGGATATAGGAGGTGTATTGCTCTCCAATGGTTGGGGTACTGAACAGCGCGATAAAGCCATCGCGCATTTTAAGCTTGATAGTAAAGAGTTGAATGAACGGCATCATCTTACATTCGATACGTATGAAGAAGGCAAATTAACACTCACGGAATATTTAAAGCGAATTGTTTTTTATGAAGCACGATCATTTTCCGAAAAAGATTTTGTGGCATTCATGTTCAAACAATCTCTTCCTTATCAGGAAACAATTGATTTTTTTAAGAAAATAAAAAAAGAATATCAGCTTAAAATAATAGCGGTCAGTAATGAAGGAAGAGAGTTGAATGTATACAGGATTAAACAATTTAAATTGAATGAATTATTTGACGCGATTATTTCCTCCTCATTTGTCCATCTGAGAAAACCGGATGCGGATATATTCCGGATGGCAGTTGATATTTCACAAACTCCGCCTGAACAATCTCTTTACATAGATGACAGACACATGTTTGTTGAAGTAGCACAAACATTCGGAATGCAAGGGTTGCATCATAAAAGTTTAGAGGAAACTAAAAATAGGCTGAAAGCGTTTGGATTTTCATTGAAATAAAAAAATAAAAATGGCAGAAGAAAAATATGATTATGGAATGATTGGCTTAGGCACAATGGGACGTAATCTTGTTCTTAATATGAGTGATCATGGATACAGTGTGATCGGTTTTGATAAAAACAGCTCGCAGGTAGAAACGCTGAAGAAAGAAGCAGGCGACAGAAATGTATTTGCAACATCAGATCTGAATGGGTTCGTGAAAGGATTGAAAATTCCGCGAGTGATTATGCTTCTTGTTCCTGCCGGAAAAATTGTGGATGAAGTTATTGCTGAATTAAAACCTCTTTTATCTGAAAATGATTTGCTGATGGATTGCGGCAATTCTCATTTTACAGATACAAATATCAGGATCGATCAATTGGCGGAGTCAGCCATTCATTTTATGGGAGTTGGTATTTCAGGAGGAGAATCGGGTGCGCGTAACGGTCCGAGTATAATGCCGGGCGGATCAAAAAAAGTTTATGAACGTGTAGCCGGTATGCTGGAATCTATTTCCGCAAAAATAAAAAAGGAATCTTGTGTAACGTGGCTTGGCTCCGGTTCGGCAGGACATTATGTAAAGATGGTGCATAACGGAATTGAATATGGATTGATGCAGCTCATTTCCGAAGCATATCATTTATTGAAAATTGCGGGCGGTATGAATAATGATGAACTGCATAATGTTTTTTCGAAATGGAATAAAGGAATCTTGCATTCATTCCTCATAGAAATTACGGCTGATATTTTTCTTCAAAAAGATGAGCTGACAAATAATCATCTTATTGATATGATCCTGGATAGTGCACACCAGAAAGGAACGGGAGGATGGACTTCGGAAGATGCGATGAAACTGCAGGTTCCGATTCCTGTTATTGATATTGCCGTTTCGATGCGAGATCTGTCTGCCTATAAAAAAGAACGGGAAGCTGCAGAGCTGAAATTAAAAATGCCTGAAGTTAAATTTCAAAAAGATAAAAATGAATTAATAGATCTGCTGGAAGAAGCACTTTATTTTTCCATGATCACCACTTATGCGCAGGGAATGGCACTGTTGCATGTTGCATCGAAGGAATATAAATATGATTTGAAGCCGGAAAACATTGCGAAGATCTGGCGGGGCGGATGTATTATCCGCGCGGTTTTATTGGAAGATATTCATGCTGTTTTTTCTCAACAGCGTGATTTATCAAATCTTTTATTGAGTGATATATTTTCAAAAAAATTAATGGATTCTCAAAAAGGTATCCGTAAAATAATTCAAACAGGTGTTGAAACCGGGATTCCGCTTCCGGCAATGATGGGATCGTTAGCTTATTACGACAGTTATCGGAGCGGATGGCTGCCTGCAAATTTAGTACAGGCACAGCGTGATAATTTTGGCGCGCATACTTATGAGCGCAATGATCGAGAAGGAATTTTTCACACGCACTGGAATCAAATCAAAGAATAAATGGAACCGGCAAAAAAAATAAATCCAACGATCATTATTATTCTTGGAGCAACGGGAGATTTAGCGTGGAGAAAATTAATTCCGGCTGTTTACAATCTATATTTAGATAAATGGATACCTGATGAGTTTGCGGTTATCGGAGTAAGTAAAAAAAAAATAACGGACAATGAGTTTAAAAAACGTTTGCATGAAGGAGTAGATAAATTTTCGCGGAGAGGAAAATCGAAAAAAACAAGCTGGAATAATTTTGCAAAATGTTTTACGTATCAAAAAGGAGAATTTAATGCTGATTCCACTTATTCAGCTGTGGAAAAACAAATTAAAATTTTCGAAAAGAAATGGAAAGTCAGTGCCAGCAGAATTTTTTACATGGCAGTTCCGCCTAATGCATTTGAAGAAATTTCGGAAAAGATAGGAGCTTCCGGACTTGCTAAAAATAAGTTGCTAAGCCGTATTGTTATCGAAAAACCTTTCGGACATGATCTTGAAAGCGCTGAACACCTGAATAATTTATTGCATACTATTTTTGATGAATCACAGATTTATCGTATCGATCATTATCTTGGAAAAGAGACTGTACAAAATATTCTTGCCTTTCGTTTTGCCAACGCACTGTTCGAACCTATCTGGAACCGCAATTATATTGATAATGTTCAGATAACCGTATCGGAACAGTTGGGTGTAGAAAATCGCGGAAATTATTATGAGACTGCGGGGGCGCTTCGCGATATGATACAAAACCATTTACTGCAATTACTTTGTTTAATTACGATGGAGCCTCCTGTTTCTTTTGAAGCGGATGAAGTGCGTAATCGGAAAGTAGATGTGCTGAATGCTTTGCGAAAAATCCGTCTTGAAGAAGTGCATCAATATGCTGTACGAGGACAATACGGCAAAGGATGGATACAAGGAAAAAAAGTAATAGGATACCGGCAAGAGCCTGATGTAAATAAAAATTCAAATAAAGAAACATTTGCGGCAATAAAATTATTTATTGATAACTGGAGATGGCAGGATGTTCCTTTTTATCTCCGCACCGGTAAACGTTTGAATGAAACAAATTCTGTGATCACGATACAATTTAAACCTGTGCCTCATCAATCGTTTCCATCAGAAGCAACAGGTAACTGGCAGCCGAACAGACTTGTTTTAAATATACAGCCGCGGATGAGTATTCGTATGCGTTTTCAGGCGAAACGCCCGGGACTTAAAATGATTCTTTATCCTGTTGATATGCAATTTAATTATGATGAATCATACACTTCAGGAACTCCCGAAGCGTATGAAACTTTATTGTTGGATATTATGCAAGGTGACTCCACTCTTTTTATGCGTGCTGACCAAGTGGAAGCAGCATGGAAAGTGCTGATGCCGGTAATTAATTCTTGGGATGGTAATCCTTCTGTAAACTTTCCCAATTATGAAGCGGGGATGCAGGGACCTGAAGATGCGGAAGCACTTATTGCAAAAGGCGGACACAGTTGGATCGTAATGCCCGCTGATAAAAAAGAATAGAAAAATAAATTTACGTTGTATTGAAATCATTAAAATTAAATTAAGAAAAATAAAAACGATGTTTAAATTCGAAAATAGTTTTCATGCCGGAAAGTATCATGATAAATCTACTCACTTGGGTCCTTATTGGAAACGCATGCATCAGGATTGGCGTTTTTGGGTCGGTATGGTTTTGGTATTCGCTGCAATCCCTATATATATTATGAGTGTAGATCTGTCTATACAACCCGTTATACGGCAGCCAAAATAATAATTCGCAAGATCAAAAATTGGAATATTAAAACATCCAGACAAATTTGACGGATCATTTAACGTATAAGCTGAACATTTTTAAAACAACAGCCGCACTTAATAAAGCTGCCGCTGAATTTATTGTTTTGATTGCAAAACAGTCTATTGCTGAAAGAGGAAGATTTTGCATCTCATTATCCGGAGGACAAACACCTCAGAAATTATATTCATGTTTATCTCGATCTCCTTTTCGGGCACAATTGCAATGGAAAAATATTTTTATTTTTTGGAGTGATGAACGATGTGTTGATTTACATGATGAAAAGAACAATGCTCATCAGGCAAAATTAATGCTGCTTGATAAAATTGATATTCCGCAATCCAACATTTATAATATTCCTGTGAATTTAGCTCCTAAAAAAGCAGCAAGTAATTATGAAAAAAAATTAAAAAAGTTTTTCGGAAAGAAATCTCCGCGATTTGATCTTATACTTCTTGGACTAGGAGAAAACGGACATACAGCTTCTTTATTTCCCGGAACAAAAGTAATTGACGAAAAAGCCGAAGGTGTGAGGGTGGTATATGTGAAAGAAGAAAAAATGTTTCGTATTACAATGACGGCTTCGTTGATCAACCGGGCGCGAACAATTCTTTTTCTGGTAACAGGAAAAAAAAAGTCAGCGATATTAAAAAAAGTTTTAACTGCATCTTATCAGCCGGATAAAATTCCTGCACAATTGATCAAACCTGCAGATGGTAATTTATATTGGTTTGCAGATGCAGATGCCGCATCTTTAATTTCTGTTTAAAATTTCCTGAAATTTATTTCTGAATTTATTTTCCAATGGATTCTTCTATAAAATAATTTGAACGTTATGTTCAATGCCGTCATCAGTAAGTGTGATCATCTTATCTTCTTGTTTCATTCCGTCAACAGTTACAATTATTTCTTCTGAATTATTTTTTTGTATCGCTTCAATATGATAAACAGTATTCTTATATCGGTAATGGACTTTAAATGATTCCCATTCTTTTGGAACACAAGGAAGAAATTTTAATTTGTTTCCTTCCTGCTGAAATCCTAAAAACCATTCTATAATAAGGCGATACATCCAGCTGGCAGAACCGGTGTACCATGTCCATCCACCGCGTCCGGCATGAGGTGTACAGGCATATACATCGGCAGCTAAAACGTAAGGTTCTACTTTGTAGATCGCAATTTCTTCGGAAGTTTTGGAATGATTAATCGGATTGATCATGTTCAGTAATTCCCACACGCGTTTAGTATCACCCAATTTTGCGAAAGCAATAATCATCCACACTGCAGCATGAGTATATTGTCCGCCATTCTCTCTCACCCCGGGAACATATCCTTTTATATAACCCGGAGTTAAATCTGAATTGTTGAACGGAGGTTCTAATAACTGAATAACCTTAGTGTCTTTTTGTACCAGTTTGTTGTAAGCTGATTCCATTGCAGTACGCATCAATTTATCATCACCTGCTCCTGATAAAACAGACCAGCTTTGAACAATGGAATCGATCTGACATTCTTCATTGCTGGAAGATCCCAATTCAGTTCCGTCATCAAACCAAGCACGTTTGTACCATTCTCCGTCCCAAGTATTTTTATCAATATTTATTTTTAATTGCTGCGCTTGTTTTTTGCATTCATCAGCAAATGCTAAATCGTTATGCAATATTGCAGTTTCCGCAAAGCGAATAAGAATTTCATAAAGAAAAAAAGCCATCCATACACTTTCGCCTTTTCCTTCATTGCCAACTTTATCATATCCGTCATTCCAATCTCCTGCACCGATTAATGGCAGTCCGTGTTTCCCGTAAGTGAATCCATGTTTGATCGCCTGAACACAATGATCATAAAGATTAGCGGATTTATCGGATTGAACAGGAAGATCATAATAAGATTCTTCTCCCGGATTTAATAAACGGCCTTCCAAAAAATTTACGGATTCATTCAATACCGCGAAATCTCCTGTATGTAAAATATAACGGGAGGTTACAAAAGGCAGCCAGAGAAAATCATCGGAGCATCGAGTACGAACACCGCGGCCCGATGGCGGATGCCACCAATGCTGTACATCACCTTCTGTAAATTGACGTGATGCGCAAAGTAAAATTTGTGTGCGAGCAAGTTCAGGTGCCGCATGAAGAAGAGATAAAACATCTTGCAATTGATCTCTAAAACCAAAAGCTCCGCCTGATTGATAAAATCCGCTGCGTCCCCAAAGCCTTGAAGAAAGTGTTTGATAAGTAAGCCAGCCGTTTGTAATCATATTAATTGCGGCATCGGGAGTTTCTACTTTCAGAGCGGAAATAGTGTGTTTCCAATAATTTTTTACTTTTTCCAATGCGTTGTGCGCAGCTGCAGTTCCTCTGAATTGTTTTACGATCTCACTTGCATGAATAGAATTTTTTCCCGCGCCAAGCCTGAAAATAATTTCACGTTCTTCACCGTCTTCTAAATCGAATGGAACTTGTATAGCGGCACAAGGATCTAAAGCAAGTCCGATTTTTCCTGAAAGTTTTACGCGCGACATTGCATCGGGATTTTGCAGCGTGCCGTTACGGCCGATGAATTCAGTGCGGTCGGCAGTAAATGTTTTTTTAGAATAATCCACATCAAAAAATGCCACTCTGTTTTGGAACTCGGTGCCGTATTGATTTTTTGCAAAAAGTGCTCCGCTGTCCGGATCAACTTCTGTGTGGATATGCATCGCGGTTTTTATTCTGTTATCACCAAGCACCCATTCGGTATAACCTGTTGCGGAAAGTCTGCGCAGCCTGCCGGATTGATTCCGTATTTTTAATACAGTGAATTTAATTGTTGATTCAAGATCCACATACACTAACATTTCAGAATAAATTCCGTCTTCGATGTGTTCAAAAATACTGTAACCAAAGCCATGACGTGTGATGTAAGGTGATTGACCTCCGCTTGGCAGCAATGCAGTTGACCAAAAATGTCCGCTTTCTTCATCGCGCAAATAGAATGCTTCTCCGCCTGAATCACTTACGGGGTCATTATTCCAGGGCGTAAGCCTTAATTCATGTGCATTTTCAGTCCACGTGTAAGCTGATCCGCTTTCTGAAATAACTGTTCCGAAATTGGGATTTGCGATGACATTTACCCAGGGAGCAGGAGTTTTGTTTTTGTCATTAACAGAAATAATATATTCGCTTCCATCAGCAGAAAATCCTCCCAATCTATTAAAGAAAATTAAATCTTTTGGTAAAGGAATCGGAGTTAAAGAAGGTGGATGCGCATGTGACGGTTTGATGTAAGGAATCAGCGCCTTTGCAAGCGGTTTGCGTTTAATATGGTCGGCTAATGTTCCGCCATTGTCGGAGATAATAATGCGCGCTACAGTTTGAAATAAAATACGATCCTCATTTGAAATCTGATCGGAGCCTCTGATAAAAACACCGCCCGGGCGATCCGTTAATTCAGCCGGAATCAGCGCCTGAATTTCATTTTGAAAAACCTGCCGGTAACCGTTGTGTTCTTCGTTCCATATTACCAGATCAACTGCGAGTCCTTTTAAACGCCAGTAAGCATGGGCTTGTACAAGTTGTTTCACCAATTGCATATTTGTTTGTTTTTCAATTTTCAAAAGTACAATCGGTAAATCTCCTGAAATGGAATAACCCCACAAGCCGGATTGTCCGCGATGATTACTGATGAGTATTGCAGAATCGGCACGAAATACAGCATTCATAAATAGTATGGAGCTTGCAAGACTTCCGTACAATTGTGCATCGGCTTCAGAAGCATTAATTTGCCGAAGTACTACTTGGCTGTGTGTCCACGCCAATTCAAACACTCGATCTTTATGATGTTTATCCTGATATTTATCGATCAGGTTTGTACAAATTTCTTTCGTTTCAGCAATGCCAATAACCATATCCAGTGTAACTGTTTCTTCCGGCTCAAGATTTATTTTATACCGGATGGAAACAATCGGATCCAACACTGAACCTTGACTTCCGGAAAGCTTGCCTGAGTTGTTCATCACTTGCGGATTCGCTGTTGTGTTTCCACGACCGATAAATTCCATCCGGTCAGTTTCATAGGATATTTCTTCCGGAACTTTTCTCTGCATCGTCATCAAATGAAACATCCATGGCATTTGTTCTTCGGCAGAACGTGGTCTGCGTGTACAAAGAATAGCATGTTGGCAAGGAATAATTTCTGTTTGCACAAAAAGATTACTGAATGCAGGCTGCATAATATCTGAAGCAGCATGAGCGAGTACTACCTCTGCATAGCTTGTAACTTCAATAGTTTTAAAAATTCCCGATCGGTTCGCTATAATTACTCTCCGCATTTCTATGTCATCTTCTGGAGAGACAACAATTTCGCTGTGTGTTTCTATTTCGTTATTAGTAGTGCGAAAGTCCACACGTCCCTGAGAAAATGCAGCTTCGTACTTTTCCGCTTTTTTAAGTGCAGGCTGATGTGTATTAGACCAATAGGTTTCAGTTTCCAGATCATATATATAACAAAATGTTCCCCAATTATCGCATGTGACATCTTCGCGCCAACGTGTAACAGCCATATCTTTCCACTTGCTGTAACCGCCACCGGCATTGGTTACCATTACGTGATATTTGCCATTGGATAATAATTGCACTTCGGGTATAGTTGTGTTTGGTGTGTTGATGATTCTTGTTTCCGTACCGCTTGCCACATAATTAACATCAGAAATATCAGTAGTATGCGCAAAAAACGTAGAAGCTTTTGGAATTCGTTCCTGCAACAATAAAAGTGTTGCCTTGAATTGCGGTTCTGCTTCAAATAATTTTTGCATGGGTTTGTCGAGAAGCAGATATGCCAATGAAAGCAGGCTCATTCCCTGGTGATGCGTCATGAATGAATAAACAATTGCGTTGGATTGTCCACGTGGTAAACGCGATGGCGTATAATCTATGGCTTCATATAATCCATATCGTCCTTCAAATCCTTTTTCGTGAAGCAATTCTAAATTTTCACATGCTTTCTCAGGAGCTATCATCAATGCAAGTACTGATGCATAAGGAGCGATAACAGTATCTTCTTCCAAACCCCGCTTCAATCCCAAACCAGGCGCACCAAATGCACGATACTGGTAATGCGAATTGGCGTTTATCATATTGTAACCGGATTCTGAAATTCCCCAGGGTAGTCCTGTTTCTTTTCCGTAATCAATCTGCCATTTTACAGCTCCTTTACAGGTTTGATCGAGAAGCGTATTTTCGTAAGTAGGCATTACCAAAAGCGGCATCAGGTATTCGAACATGGAACCACTCCATGAAAGAAGAATAGGAGCGCCATCCACGTTGGTCAGCAAACGCCCCAATGCAAACCAACTTTCTTCGGGCAGTTTTCCCTGCGCAATGCCAATGAAAGTGCATAATCTGGCTTCAGATGCGAGCAGATCATAAAAACTTGCGTCAATATGACGCTCTTGTACATTATAACCAATGGTAAGCAGGTTGCTTGATTTGTCATACAGGAAATCCCATTCCATATCTGCTAACTCATTGCATTGTTGGGCAAGATTTTCAGTTATGGTAATCCGATCATCTGCCTCGCGAATAAATTTAACTAGAGAAGTTTGAAATAATTTAAGCCATTCATTTTCCTCTGTTGTGTTGTTCGCAGTTTGCTGAAGATTTGCGTCAGCTTGTAATTCCCGCGCAACTTTTAATAATTCTATCAAGGTTGAGTTTGTATTCACTGAAAATAAATTCATGAATTTTTCGGGAGCGGTTGTCAGCAAAAACCAGGGTGAAAAAAATTCAAAATCTTCATTCACGCATTCAAGTTGTTTATGAAGAATTTGCTTCCAGAAACGTGTTTCACTTTCCGCATCGTTATTCAGTTTTTCAAAAACAGAAGTAAACGTTTTTGTTAAGGCATCAGTGTGTAATTTGATTTCATTGTGTGCAATCCAATCCTGATTAAACGCTGCTTCCAGGTCAATCTTAAATTGTTGCAGCAACGCAATATCTTTTTCTTCCAACGTATCTGTAAGCACAAGCATCGTATCGTGAAGTCCTTCAAATAATTTCCGTCCCGATATTTTTTGATGAGGCATCGCAAGCAAGCCTTGTCTCAATACTAACAAATGTCCAACAAGATTTCCGCTGTCCACAGTAGAAATATATTTTGGCAGCAAAGGATTTAATGATTCCGTATTGTACCAATTATAAAAATGTCCTTTATACCGCTCCATTTTCTGCATCGTACTTAATGTCTTTATTGTTCGTTCAATAAGTTGTCCGGTAGTAATGTAGCCAAAGTCGCAGGCAGATAAGTTGGCAAGCAGCGAAAGCCCGATATTGGTGGGCGATGTACGGTGTGCTATCAGTGCAACGGGTTGTTCCTGAAAATTATCAGGCGGCAACCAGTTGTCTTTATCCACAACAAATCGTTCGAAGAATCCCCACGTTTTTCTCGCCAGCTTCCGTAGAAAAATACTTTGTTCATCGGTAAGTATGGATACCTGCTTCTTCAATGGTTTACTTGTCCACCAGCTAATAAATGGTGCAATGAGCCAGAGCAGGAGGATTGGCACTGCTATCTTCAACTTCATTGCACAGTAAAGCGTCAAAAAGATAAATACAAGTACTGCAAGAAAAGGTTCAATCCACATTGAAGAATAAGATAAAGACAGACTTGTCATATCAGTACTTGCATCATTGATGGATGCATTCCATTCCAACAGTTTTTTTCTGCTGATAAGCATTCTCCATAGTGTGCATGTTATTGCCATCAGATTTGAAAATGCCTCGTAAGGCAGGCAGATAAGCGTAAATAAAGTCTTCAGAAAAATGTCTGTAATACTACGAATTGAATTCTTGATATGATGTGTTATTACTACATCTTTTGGTTTCCGGATTGTGTCCCAAATAGAGGTAATAAAAACGGGAATAACAATGAGAAGGGAAACGGCAATACTCCAAAATGAAGAAGACGGTAATACGATCCATCCCAATGTTATAAGGGCTGTAAGTGCCATAGGAATGAGGCTGCGCCTGATGTTGTCAAATATTTTCCAGCGGGATAATCCTGAAAGTGGATTTTTGTACCAACGCCTTTCTGCACCTGGAACAACTGGTAGAAACCATGAAAAAATCTGCCAGTCTCCGCGGGTCCAGCGCGAGCGCCTTTTCATGTCGGTACGATAACTGGTCGGATATTTCTCGAACAATTGTACATCGCTCAGCAATCCTGACCGCACATAACAACCTTCCAGCAGGTCATGGCTCAGAATAGCATTTTCAGAAAATTTTCCGTCCAATACTTTTTTAAAAGTATCCACTTCATAAATTCCTTTACCGATAAAGGAACCTTCTGCAAATAAATCCTGATATACATCTGAAGATGCACGTGTGTAAGGATCAATGCCAGGCTCGTTTCCGTGCATCCGCGCATATAATGAAGCGGTTATATCCGGCAAGCTCACCGTTATCCTAGGTTGAAGAATTCCATAGCCTTTTGTTATGCGTTTCTTTTTTTCATCGTACCAAGCACGATTCAAAGGATGAGCCATCGTCCCGATTAATTTCCAGGCTGAACCAAGCGGTAGTTGGGTATCTGCGTCCAATGTAATTACATATTTTATCTGTGGAAAAATGGATTGATCGCCTACAATTAGTGAAAAACGTTCTGCTCCACTTCCGCGTAGCAATGAATTTAATTCGGAAAGTTTTCCGCGTTTCCTTTCATAACCTATCCACGCATTCTCCTGTGGATTCAAATGTCTCGGACGGTGAAAGAGAAAGAACAGATCTTTTTTTGCCCTGTGGTATTTATTATTTAGTTCTTCAATTTTTTGCTGTGCTAAATTTACAAGTGACTGATCTTCGGGGAGATTTTCCTGCGCAGCGTCTGTAAAATCGGTTAACAAACCAAAATGTAAATTCTCGTTTCTGTTGGCGAGGAAGCGAACTTCCAGTGCCTCCGTTAAATTTTCTATTTCTTCTGTGTTGGTGAGCATCACCGGAATCACAACAAGTGTGCGGAAATTTGAAGGGATTTCACGGGAAAAATCCATTCTTGGCAACAAATGCGGCTTAACCAACATCGTAGCAAAAAAATTGACGATAGATATGGCAAGCTGACTAGCGCATAGAAGCGAAAGAAAAGTAATTGTCAGAAGAAGCCATTTGTTATTCGTATCCGAATGTGCTTTTACTAAAATACCTGCGCTTATGGCTAATGTTATGAATGAAATAAAAGTTAAATAGACCTGAAAAGAATTTCTTTGCAGCACATACCGTATCCTTTGAATACCTGACTCGTGCATCTTTGCCAACTTTTTTGTTTGGATTACTCCACGCCCTATCAGGTAATAACCAACGTGTAACGTGCGCTCATCTTTATCATTTTGGAGTGCATTTTGATGCATTAATTGTATCGCTATCAGCGCAATTTCATTTTCAGTTTTTTTACTTTTTTTCGCAATATGTTCTACCACATGTCTGTATCTGTCGCGTGTGGAAAAATCCATTAAACCATAAATTCCGCCATTATCTTTACGGAGCGTTTGTTCAACGATGCTGTGTGTTTCCACAAAATCGCGCCAATCCATCGCGCTAAGCAAACGAAGACTGCCGATACTATTGCTCATTGAAACCTGGTCGGCAGATTGTTTTTGAATTTCAGCGTTTACTAATTCCGTACTTGTTAATCCGCTTTCCGATAATTGCTGTTCGATCCAGTTTAATGATAATGCCAACTCAGGACCTTTGCCGCGAAGCTGACGAGTCAGTTCAGAAACGAATGAACTCACCATCGGAGGATTGGATCGCGCCATATCCGCAATGACGAGAATTAAATTTTTCGGATCTTTCTCTGCAGTTTCAATCATTTGTTTCGCCCAGTAATCCGCCAAATTTCCATCCACTCGATCAATCGCGATCCGTGCCGCCACGCGTCTTAAATTTTCGATCAATGCCAAACGAAGCATGATCGGTATCGCCCATAATTCACCTAACTGCAAATTGGTAACTGTTTGATATGCTTTTATAAAACTGCTCAAACTTTCCATATCTATTCTTCCATCGCTATGCGAAATAATTTGAAGAACGATATGATAAATCCGTGTCAGCCCTGCCGATGAAACTTCTGAAAGCTGAGGCAGATCTTCGCTGTAATCTTTCGGAAAATGTGTTTTCGCATTTCGGATATGTTCTTCGATCAGATAAAAATTATCGATCAGCCATTCTCCTGCAGGTGTGATCTGGTATTTTCTTTTTATTGAATCGGTGAGCAGCTTGCGTACTTCGTGTAAAATAATTTCATTGTCCGCAAGCCGTTTCAGCAAATGATCTTTTGCCGGTTTTGTACTCAGCTTGTGTGCTCCTGCCAAAGTTTTTCCAAAACGTTCCATCTGATCAGAGCTGAATAATTCTGCTCTCAGCGGTTCTTCATTCAGGTAACTGAGTTTGGAATTATTTGTTTGGAAAAACGCTCTCATATTGGATATGAGTTCATGTGCTGCAGGTATTAATTTCATACCGTATTTTTTATTTCCAGTGCCGCATTCACAATAGTCTGCGCTTCTTCCATAATTTGTTTCAACTTATCCTTGCCCGAAAAACTTTCGGCATAGATCTTATAAATATTTTCCGTGCCGGAAGGACGTGCGGCAAACCAACTGTTTTCTGTGATCACTTTTATTCCGCCTATTGATGCATCATTCGCAGGCGCATTGGTAATTATATTTTTAATTTTTTCTCCACCAAGTGTTTTACTTTTTATTTGTGTTGGCGAAATTTTTTTTAAGTTTTCCTTTTGTTCGATCGTTGCATTTGCTTCCACACGATTATAAAACGGTTCTCCGAATTCTTTTATGAGTTCTTTGTAAATTTCACCCGGATCACGCTGCATCTTTGCAGTGATCTCTGCCGAAAGTAATGCCGGTACAAATCCATCTTTATCCGTTGTCCAAACACTTCCATCCAATCCGGAAAATGTTGCACCCGCGCTTTCTTCACCGCCAAAACAAAGTGATGAATCAAGCAGACCATTCACAAACCATTTAAATCCTACCGGCACATCGTAAATTTGTCTCCCGAATTTTGCAGCGATGCGATCAATCAGTTGTGTGGTGACTACTGTTTTTCCAACTGCCGCGGAAGCATTCCATAGCGGACGATGTTGTAACAAATAAAAAATAGCGACAGATAAATAATGATTTGGATTTAACAGTCCCGCACTTTTCGTAACAATTCCATGCCGGTCGTGATCTGTATCGCAGGCAAATGAAATATCAAAACGATTTTTCATTGCTATCAATTTCTGCATCGCGTAAGAAGAAGATGGATCCATGCGGATTTGTCCGTCCCAATCCACAGTCATAAAACTGAAAGTCGGATCAACGACTTTATTTACAACTGTTAAATCTAATTTGTAATGTTCCGCGATCGGTTCCCAGTAATGAACTCCTGCACCGCCAAGCGGATCAACACCGATTTTAATTTTTGAATTCCGGATAATATCCATGTCAATTATATTTTCCAGATCATTGATATAAGTATTTAAATAATCGTGTTGATGTGTCGTAGAAGAATCAAGTGCTTTTTCAAAAGAAATTCTTTTTACGTTTTTAAGATTTTCTTCAAGCAGTTTATTTGCTTTCGACTCGATCCATTCGGTAACAGCAGTTCCTGCCGGTCCGCCATTGGGAGGATTATATTTAAATCCGCCATCATCGGGTGGATTGTGCGATGGCGTAATAACAATGCCGTCTGCAAAACCAAATTTGCGTTCGCGATTGTATTTTAAAATAGCATGAGAAATAACAGGGGTAGGAGTGTATTCATCTTTTGCCGCGATCATTACTTCCACTGCATTTGCGGCAAGTACTTCGAGTGTGGTAGCAAAAGCCGGAGCCGAAAGTGCATGTGTATCGAAACCGAGAAACAAAGGCCCGTCAATTTTTTGTTCTTTGCGATAACAGCAGATGGCTTGTGTGATGGCAAGAATATGATTTTCGTTAAAAGAATTTTTAAACGATGATCCGCGGTGACCTGAAGTGCCGAATGAAATGCGCTGCTCTTTTACGGAAACATCAGGTATGCCGGTGTAATAAGCGGTAACAAGTTTTGGAATATTTATCAGGATATTTTGTTCTGCCGGTTTTCCTGCTGACGCATCTATTTGCATATTTATTTTTTTACATCTTCAAGCAAAGCTATTCTTGCAAGCCTGCGTTTATGTCTTTCTTCATCGTTATATTTTGCTTTCAAAAAAATTGTTGTGAGTTCCAAAGCCAATGAATGGCCAACCACTTTTCCACCAAGGCAAATCATATTCATATCATCATCTTCCACTCCCTGACGTGCTGAAAATTTTTCATGAATGAGACAGGCTCTTATACCTGCTACTTTATTTGCTGCGATGCAAGCACCAACTCCGCTTCCGCAAACAGCGATCCCGCGATCAACAATTCCATTGGTAATTGTGTACGCAAGTGGAATTACATAATCGGGATAATCATCCTCCGGTTTTAATTCACGGTTGCCAAAATCAGTTACTTCATAACCTGCTTCACGCAATATATTTGCTAAATATTCTTTTAATTCAAATCCTGCATGATCTGCAGCTACTCCTATTTTTTTAAAAGAGGTTGAATTTTTTTTGATGGGATCAATCATTCTTATTTGTTTTTAGTAAAGTAATTGCTCGATCGCAAATATTCTCAACCGTAAATCCGTATTCACGCATCATTACTTCTCCCGGAGCAGAAGCACCGAAAGTATCAATGCTGATTATAGATCCGCTGTTTCCGACATAGCGATGCCATCCCTGAGCTACTCCTGCTTCAATAGATATTCTTGTTTTAACAGCAGAAGGAAAAATTAATTCGCGGTATTCAGGAGTTTGTGCTTCGAATAATTCCCAGCTCGGCATGGAAACAAGACGTACTGAAATTTTATGTTTTATTAATTCTTGTTGTGCTGTAATGATCAAACCGATTTCTGATCCGCTCGCGATTAATATTAAATCCGGATTTGCATCTGGCGCATCAGCTAAAATATATGCACCGAAACGAAGTCCTTCGGCAGAAGCAAATTTTTTTCGATCAAGTATTGGTAAATCCTGTCGTGATAAAATCAGAGCCACGGGAGATTTTTTTGATTCAATTGCGATTCGCCAAGCCATTGCAGTTTCATTCGCATCACTCGGACGAATAACAATCAGATTTGGAATTGCTCTGAGAGCGGCAAGATGTTCAACTGATTGATGTGTCGGACCATCTTCGCCCATCGCGATACTATCGTGTGTGAAAACATAAACGAGATTTAATTCCATCAATGCAGCAAGACGAATAGCAGGACGCATATAATCTGAAAAAGTTAAAAACGTAGAGCAAAACGGAATGATACCGCCATGTACAGCCATGCCGTTTGAAATAGAAGCCATCCCGTGTTCACGAACTCCAAATTGCAAATTCCGTCCCGCATAATTCCATCCCCCTTCAGCTGAACCTTGCAGATCGCCAACAGCCATTGAAGGATTTTCAAAATTTCCCGCATTTTTAAGTTCCGTAAATGTTGATGTATTGAGATCTGCAGATCCTCCAATGAAACCCGGAAGTAATTTATAAAATGCCTGCATAATTTTTCCGGATGCAACACGTGTTGCGATACCTTTATCGTCAGCAGGAAATTCAGGAATTTCGGAATCCCAATTTGATTTTAGTTTTCCATTTATCAGATCACTAAGTTCTGATGCGAGTTCGGGATATTTTTTTTCATACAACGAAATTTTTTCTTTCCATTCACTTTCCGATTTTTTTCCGTGTTCAATTGCTTTGTGAAAATGTATCCGCGTTTCTTCCGGAATTAAAAAAGCAGGTTCAACGGGCCATCCGAGATTTTTTTTCGTCAGTATCACTTCTTCTTTTCCCAATGGAGAACCATGTGCGGAACATTTATCCTGTTTATTAGGAGAGCCGAAACCGATATGTGTTCGAACAAGAATAAGTGAAGGACGTTCTGTTTCCTGCTGCGCAATGCGAATCGCATTTTCGATAGTCTCCAAATCATTGCCGTCATCGATGGATTGTGTATGCCATCCGTACGCTTCAAATCGCTGAGCGTGATCTTCTGTAAATGTTACCGGAGTTGCGGATGCAAGTGTGATATGATTATTATCATACAAATAAATTAATTTCCCGAGTTTTAAATGACCTGCTAATTGTGCGGCTTCCGCAGATACACCTTCCATCAAATCACCATCGCTGACGATAGCATAAGTATGATGATCAATAATTTCAAATCCGGATTTATTATAACGTGCAGCGAGATACGCTTCAGCAATTGCCATACCCACACCATTCGCAAATCCTTGTCCGAGTGGGCCTGTTGTAGTTTCAATACCCGGTGTTATTCCGCGTTCCGGATGTCCGGGTGTTTTACTTCCCCACTGCCGGAATTTTTTTATTTCCTCCAAGGGTAAATCATAACCGGTAAGATGTAATAAACTATACAATAACATTGAACCGTGTCCGGCAGATAAAACAAAACGATCACGATTGAACCAATTCGGATTAGCAGGATTGTGTTGTAAAAATTTTGTCCAGAGAATATATACCATCGGTGCTGCACCCAATGGTAATCCCGGATGACCGCTGTTTGCTTTTTCGATCGCATCAACAGATAAAAAACGAATCGTGTTGACGGAAAGCTGATCTAATTCTACGGAATTAAGAATTGATTTAGTCAGTGTATTCATTCGACTTCATTATTATTTACTTGATAAAGTAGTCCATTTTTGTGCAAGCAAGTGTTATACAACTTTTGAAATAAGTTATATAATTCACAGATTTCAGGATGAATTTCGAGAAGAAAGATTCTTCGATTCAGATAGTAAACGTCTAAACTCTGAATTACAATAAGAAAATTTTTGAGATGGATTGTAAGTAGAAAAAATTACTTTATATCTTTAACTGTTAAATCTTTTAAAGATTTTTCAAGATCATCCATGTCATGATTAAACTCCATTTTAAATGATTCCCATTTTTCTTTTTCATCAACATTGTAATCATCCATCCTTTTCTTCATATCAGTATTTTTTTGTTTTAAAACAGCTATTTTCTTTTTGTATTCTGCTTTGATTTCTTTTTTTTCTTTCACCATATTTGCGTTGAGTTCATCAATCCTATCTTGATTCGAATTAATTTTGCTGTTTGTTTCTTGTCTGAATTTTTGAACATCATTCGTGTAATTTGCCTGTGCTTGGCTCAAATCTTGTTTTGCTTCAGTTACATTTTCTTTCGCATGTTCTACTTTTTTAGCAGAGGAGTTACAACCAATAAAAAGTGCTCCCGTTGTAATGGTTATTACGATTATTGTTATAATTATTTTTTTCATTTGTATCCTTTTCTGTTTATGGTAATATTGATTTTATTTTGAATTGATGCCGTCTGTTTCAAATTTTTTCGGAAATTGTTTAACAATACCATCGGCAAACAGATCAGCCATTATAAGAATTTCTGTGTGTATCTTATCATAAGCAATAACATCAGCATTATAATTTTTTTTGATGCGTTGTTCCGCTTCATCAGTTGTTATTTTAAGATGTTCTTTCATCATCATTTTCATATCTGTTAAATTCCAATTAGAATTTGCTTTGCAAAGAAATTCTGAGAGCTGATCTGCATTTGCATACCATCTTTTATTTGCCTCATCAAGTGCGACAGTATTTCCGGTTTTGGCTGCTTTAACCACTTCAGCCGAGATATTTATATGTGATTTAAGTATTTCTGTTAATTTATTTCCTGTATCTTCTCCGTAGTATGGCTTGAAGGCGTTGCCAATGTCAACCTGATTTTGAAGAAGACGTTTTATTGCCTGATCTGTTCCAGGAAGTTCATCAACAAGGCAAAGGATGACATTACGAGTCCACGTAATGTGATCATCCCAAAGTTTACGCATATTGATCTTCAATTCAACTGCAGATTCGTTAACTATTGAAGTTTTATCTATTGCTTTTGATTTATTATTTGATGAGCAACCGAAGTAGCCAAAAATAATGATAATGGGTGCAATCAGCAACGTAGTTGCGAAGCTAATTTTTATAAATTCTTTCATTTTTTTGAATCGAGTTCGTAAATAAATTTAATGCTGCAATTTGCAATCCTTTGCACACTTACGTGTTACACAACTTTGAGAATAAGTTACATGATTAATGTATTTTAATTATGAAACCTTTTAAAAAAGAACGTAAATAAGAGTGAGAGCAAAAATATCGTTAAGCTTTGCTTAACGATATTTTAGTTTAAGCAGATAATTAAAGTGCTGAAATAATTGTAGCCAGTTCTTCTTTTGTTTTGCCAAGTTTAGCCTGAACTTTGTTTAACATTTCATCTTTTTTACCTTTTTCGTACTGCAAATCAGCATCTGTTAAAGTTGAAAATTTTGCTTTCAGCTTGGTCTTTTGCTCATTCCAGTTTCCTTTAACTTGGATCGGAGTGGTTGTTGAGTTTGTCATTTTATTTGAATTTAGTTTGTAACGGAATTGTTACAATGCAAAGATGAATACTCTTTAAACGATAGGCGTTACATAATTTTTGAAATAAGTTACAAGATTTATATATAAAAGGGAATTGGTGACAAAGATTGCAGTTACATCCGCTCCATGTACCAATTCAATTCTTTTTCCATTTTTCGGTAACTGAAAATGGTAGTGATGGTTTTTTGTAAGCGCATAAAGGCGGTTTCGCTTTTAACTACATAGTCAAAAGCTCGGTGATGCATACAGTTTATTGCTACGTCAATTTTATCTTGAGAAGATAGCATTACAACAGGAATATCTGGATTAGAAGCTTTTATTTTATCCAACGTTTCTATTCCGTTCATGGCTTTTTTATCAATGCCGTCAAGATGATAATCTAAAATGATAACATCAGGGTTGTGCGATAAATTCTCCATACAAAGCTCGCCCGTTGCATACGTTTCAATAATAAAATCGGCATGCTGAAGGAATTCAATTTCTAATGATTTTAAAAACACGGCATCGTCATCAACCAGAAAAAGTTTTATTTTTTCGTTTTTCATAAGTTAGTATTCTTGATTGTATTGAACTCTTCTTGTAATTCAGCACATGCCTGTACGCAAATGTTTTCAAGCTGCAAAACCAGATCGGGTATTCCGTCCGTCTGTTCCTGGTTACTTGCATATTCCTGAACTTTTTTTGCCATGTTTTCAAAATCTATGCTGATTCCCATTATTGAAAATGAGGGAATCATTTTATGCACTGCGGCATATAATGATTTCCAATCTTTGTCCCGGAAGCTTAGTTTCATTGAATTTATTAAAGGAGGAGTTTGTTCCAAATAAACAGAAATCATTTCCATCATTAATTTGGGATTAGATTTTGTCCGGTGGATCAAATAAGCAAGGTCAATACATCTTAATTTTTTATCAGGATGGGTTCCATTCCCATTCTGCTTTATAATTATCGGCTTCTTTACTAAGCCAACTATTTTACTGTACAATAATCTTTCGTCAACAGGTTTTGCAATGTAATCATTCATTCCAACGGCTTTACATTTTGCCAAGTCAACGGTGGTCACATCCGCAGTTAATGCAATAATAGGTATCTTGGAATTCATTGTGTTGCGAATGTATTCTGTAGCTTCAAACCCATTCATTTCCGGCATTTGCAAGTCCATCAAAATAATATCGTAAGATTTGGCTTGTAGTTTTTCTATTGCTATTTTTCCGTTAGCCACAATATCGCGTTCAAATCCAAAATCATCTAACAGTGTTTTCATCAGAAGTTGGTTCAGTGCAATGTCTTCAACTACCAATACTTTTATATTTTTAATTTCCTTATCTGGCTCTGCTACTCCTGTTTCAAATTCAGCTGCAGCATTTGTTTTTTGAAAACTTAATGTAAAACTAAAGGTAGATCCTTCATCAATTTTGCTTTTTACACTAATAGTTCCACCTTGAGGTTCTACTAATTGTTTAACAATAGCAAGCCCTAATCCTGTTCCTCCGTATAATCTTGATGTACCGCTGGATGCCTGCTGAAAATTTTCAAATATCTTTTCTATTTTATTTTTGGCTATTCCAATTCCGGTATCCGTAACTGCGAATTCAATTGTTGCTTTCTCTTCATCTTCCCTCAGCAAACTAACACTTACCGTAATTCTTCCTTTTGTTGTAAACTTTACAGCATTGCTAACAAGGTTTAAAATGATTTGGTGCAAACGGACCGGATCGCCAACCAATACTTCCGGAATTCTATTGTCATATTCTTTAACCAATTCTAAATTTTTTTCCTGGATCTTTGTCTCAAACAAATGAAGCATGGCCGATATGGATAATGCCATTTTAAAAGGTGTTTGCTCAAATGTCATTTTACCAGCATCTACCTTTGCCAGGTCGAGTATGTCGTTAATAAGTACAATCAGTGCATCGCCACTCATTTTTATGGCTGTTAAATATTCTTTTTGTTTTGCCGATAAATTTGTTTTCAGTACCACTTTTGTAAACCCGATGATCGCATTCATTGGCGTACGAATCTCATGGCTCATGTTCGACAGAAATTGCTGTTTCGCTTTCACTGCATCTTCTGCTATTCGTGTGGCACTTTCCGCTTTGCTTTTCGCTTCTTCTGCAATTCCTGTTGCCAGTTCAGCGAATACTTTTGCCTCCGTCAACTCTTTTTCAATTCTTTTTTGTTCGCTAATATCTCTTGCCACTACTACTGCACCAAGCACAATACCTTGTTCATCTTTATAAACGGAACCATTAAATAATACATCTGTCAACTCTCCATCTATCATGGTGAGTGGAGAATCTGCTACAAAACCTTTTGTAAATACTTCCTGATAAACTTTACGCGCTTTTTCCGGATCGGTAAAGTAAATACTAAAGTCTGTACCGGTAAGTTGTTCGCGTGTTCTATCAACAGACTCCATCATTGCCCTATTCATATCCAAAATTTTGCCTTCGGTATTGATGGTAATCAAAGGATCCTTGCTTGCTTCTATCAAACTCCTGGCATATTGAGATTCCTGTGCCTTTGTCTTTTCCATTGCATTTATTTTTTACGTCTCAATAAAAATTAATTTATACCATTTGCCCCAATAGCTGTTGGGTTTCCAATTTCTTCAATAGGGCTTCGTCTTTTGTCTTTTAATTGTTTAAAATGAGAAGGTGATAATCCTGTCATCTTTTTGAATTGATTGGATAAATGTGCAACACTGCTGTAATTCATCTTCCAGGCAATTTCCGTGATGTTCAGTTCACCATAAATGATCAATTCTTTTATCCTCTCAATTTTATGAGAGATAATGAATTGTTCTATGGTAGTTCCCTGTACTTCTGAAAATAAATTTGCCAAATAAGTATAGTTGTGATTTAATTTTTCACTTAAAAAATCAGAAAAATTTATTTTGATCATTTCATCTGTATGATGAATCATTTCAATAATTGTATTTTTTATTTTTTCAATCAACACCGCTCTCTTGTCATCCATTAATTCAAGCCCTGAACTATATAAAGCGACTTTTAGCCGCTCTCGTTGATCTGCAGAAATATTTTCCATGATTTCTATTTCGCCCAAATCGACAACGATAAAATGAAGTCCAAGTTTTTTTAACTCTTCTTTCACCGCCATTTTACAGCGCGCACTCACCATGTATTTGATATATAATTTCAAATAAATTATCTTTTAAAAGAATTTACAGACAAAGGTGCGTGCCTTTGGATTGAATAATGTTATATAACTTTTGAAATAAGTTATATAATTCACACATGCTCTGGTGTGATGCTATTCTTGTAACAGAGATTATTAAAGAAAGAAGGAGTTAATCTCGTAACTTTTGAAGATGTATAGCTTCAGGTAAAGTTCCTTTTTTAAAGATACTGATAAAATAAGACACGGCAGCTTTTAATAGTAAGATTTATTGAAAAGAAAGTAGAAAAAGCGGAAGATGAAAACTTGGCAATTATTACACTCAGATTAAACAATACAATCATTCTACCGGAATACAGTATTCCAAGCTACAAGAAAACAATAGATTACAATACTATCAATAAACAGACTTTAACCAATTTGGGCTGTAAAGTGCTTACCATTAATTGCAATGATATAGCAAGATTTGGTGCTTCATTACGATGTATTACGTTTACAAACTAAAATTTTCAACCATGAAAAATCCTCAAAATTTCGAATGCAAAATGCGGAAAGATCGGGAGAGTGCATTCTTTTTAATCGGAAAATCAACCTTTTTAAGGTTCCGTCTACGAATCCGTCACCCAAAAGAAAAAATCCATTGTAGATTGCGAGTCTTCAATGGATTACGAAACTGGGTTGTGGGCCCTGTTGGAATCGAACCAACCACCCACAGATTATGAGTCTGTTGCTCTAACCGAATGAGCTAAGGGCCCTAAAAAGAGGTGCGAATTTATGTATTTGAATGAAATAAACCAACAGTTATTTTTCGCACGTATTTTTATCGTAAAATTTTTATCGTTTTTAAATTGTTGTAATTGATTCTGCTATACATTTGTAACAAACGATTATAAAATTTGATATGAATAATTTATCAGCTTTTTTAAACTCATCTCTTGGCCGTAAAGTGGTAATGGCTGTTACGGGTTTATTCCTTATTACATTTCTGATTGTTCACTGTGGCATCAACGCCTTGATTTTTTATAATGACGGTGGAAAAACCTTCAATAAAGGCGCTGAATTTATGGGTACCAACCCCATCATCCGTACCATGGAAATAGTCCTGTTCATTGGTTTCATCATTCACATATTACAGGCACTGGTTTTGACAAGAAAAAACAGCGCATCACGTCCCGTTAAATATGCTGTTAATGCTGCTGCTGAAAACAGCAAGTGGTATTCACGTTCAATGGGTTTGCTTGGAACCATTATTCTTATGTTTCTTATTATTCATCTCCGTCACTTCTGGGTGATCAGCCGTTTTACCGATCAAATAACCGGGGGACACACAACTTTATTTAACGAGATGCAGGAAGTATTCAGCCATTTATGGATAGTTGTGTTGTACGACCTCGCCATGATTTCATTGGCTTATCATTTGCTGCACGGGTTTTATTCCGCATTTCAAACGTTAGGATTAAACAACAAAAAGTATACTCCGCTTATTAAACAAGTTGGAACTGCTTTTTCAATCATCATTCCCTTTGTTTTTGCCATGATGCCTTTGTCTGTTTACATGGGATGGGTGAAGTAATTAATCTTTAAAAGCTTTTTTGCGATATGACTAAATTAAATTCTAAAATTCCTGAAGGTACATTAGAGGAAAAGTGGACGAAATATAAATCCACTGTTCCTTTGGTTAATCCGGCCAACAAACGTAGCATAGAAATTATTATAGTTGGTTCCGGTCTTGCAGGAGCTGCTGCTGCTGCGTCACTTGCTGAGCTGGGTTACAAGGTAAAATGCTTTTGTTTTCAGGATTCTCCGAGAAGAGCCCATAGCATTGCCGCACAAGGAGGTATCAATGCAGCAAAAAACTATCAGAATGATGGTGACAGTGTTTACCGATTGTTTTACGATACTGTTAAAGGAGGAGACTATCGTTCCAGAGAAGCCAATGTGTACCGTTTGGCAGAAGTAAGTGCTAACATTATTGACCAGTGCGTAGCACAGGGAGTTCCTTTTGCTCGCGAATATGGAGGATATTTAAGTAACCGCTCGTTTGGGGGAACTCAGGTTCAAAGAACTTTTTATGCTGCCGGTCAAACCGGTCAGCAATTGTTACTCGGAGCATACAGTGCCTTGGAAAGACAAATTGGTATTGGAACTGTAACAATGTATTCGCGTCACGAGATGCTTGATGTAGTTGTTATTGATGGAAAGGCAAGGGGAATTATTGCAAGAGATTTAATCACGGGAAAATTAGAAAGACATTTCGGTCATGCAGTTTTGCTGGCAAGCGGAGGTTATGGAAACGTATTCTATCTTTCAACCAATGCTATGGGATCAAATGTAACGGCTGCATGGAAAGCGCATAAAAAAGGTGCGTTCTTTGGAAATCCTTGCTTCACACAAATTCATCCTACTTGTATTCCTGTTTCAGGAGATCATCAATCAAAATTGACGTTGATGAGCGAATCATTGAGAAATGATGGAAGAATATGGGTTCCTAAAAAGAAAGACGATACAAGAAAACCAAAAGACATTCCGGAAGATGAAAGAGATTATTATTTGGAAAGAAGATACCCTGCCTTCGGAAACCTTGTTCCGCGTGACGTTGCTTCCCGTGCTGCAAAAGAGCGTTGCGATGCAGGTTATGGAGTAGGTACTTCAAAAATGGCAGTGTATTTGGATTATGCTGCTGCCATTGAACGTTATGGAAAAGTGCAGGCTAACAAATTAAACCTTCATAATCCTTCAAAAGAAAAAATTATTGAACTTGGTAAAGAAGTAGTGAAAGAAAAATACGGCAACCTGTTCGAGATGTACGAAAAGATTACCGATGAAAATCCTTATGAAACACCGATGCGCATTTATCCTGCCGTACATTATACCATGGGTGGACTTTGGGTGGATTATGATTTGATGACAACTGTTCCTGGTATGTATGCATTGGGTGAAGCAAATTTTTCTGATCATGGAGCCAATCGTCTTGGAGCATCAGCATTGATGCAGGGTTTGGCAGATGGTTATTTTGTTATTCCATATACAATAGGTTTTTACTTGTCAAATGAAATAAGAACAAAAGCAATCCCGACCGATCATCCTGCTTTCGTTGAAACAGAAAAGAAAGTTCAGGAGCAGCTTGATAAACTGATGAATATAAAAGGAACAAAATCAGTTGATCATTTTCATAAAAGGCTTGGAAAAATAATGTGGGATAAATGCGGCATGGCTCGCAACGAAAAAGGATTAACCGAAGCTATTTCTGAAATTAGAACTTTGCGCGAAGAATTCTGGAAAGATCTTCGCATTCCTGGTGGGCAAAATGAATTTAATCCTGAATTGGAGAAAGCAGGACGTGTGGCCGATTTTCTCGAATTGGGAGAACTGATGTGTAAAGATGCTTTGAATAGAAGAGAATCGTGTGGAGGACATTTCCGTGAAGAATCACAAACAGAAGATGGCGAAGCAAAGCGTGATGATACTAATTTTACTTATGTTGCAGCATGGGAATTCAAGGGAGTAGGAGAGAGTGAGTTGCACAAAGAGGAATTGAATTTTGATGTTGTTCATCCAAGTCAAAGAAGTTATAAATAAAGGCAATAGCGAAATAATATGAATTTAAATTTAAAAATCTGGCGCCAAAAGAACAGCAAAGAAGCTGGTAATTTAGTCTCTTATCCTGTAAAAGATATTTCTCCCGATATGTCTTTTCTGGAAATGATCGATGTTTTGAATGAACAATTAATTAATAAAGGAGAAGAGCCAGTTGCCTTTGATCACGATTGTCGCGAAGGTATTTGCGGAATGTGCAGCATGTTCATCAATGGTCGTGCTCATGGTCCTTGGCAAGGAACAACTACCTGCCAGTTGCACATGCGTGCTTTTAAAGATGGAGATACAATTACTATTGAACCGTGGAGAGCACAAGGATTTCCGGTAGTTAAAGATTTAGTGGTAGATCGTTCTGCCTTTGATCGCATCATTGCTGCTGGTGGGTTTGTTTCAGTAAATACCGGTAATGCAAAAGATGCCAACAACATCCCGGTTCCTAAAGACGATGCTGATAAAGCATTTGCTGCTGCTGCTTGTATAGGTTGTGGAGCTTGTGTTGCAGCATGTAAAAATTCTTCTGCCATGTTATTTGTTTCAGCAAAAGTTTCTCAGCTCGCACTTTTACCGCAAGGACAAATTGAACGCGAAGCCCGCGTGTTGAACATGGTAAAACAAATGGATGAAGAAGGCTTTGGTAATTGTACCAATACCGGTGCTTGCGAAGCGGAATGTCCTAAAGAAATTTCTCTCGAAAATATTGCCCGCCTTAACAGGGAATATTTAATGGCTAATCTGAAGAAATAAAATAGTTTTAAATTTTATCCTTTTGTCCTCAATCCATTATTAATATTGAGATTCCTTTAATTTCATTCTGCCAGTACGTTTGTAGACAGATTCGAAAATTAAAGGCAATACTAATAATGTTAAAAAGGTTGCCAGAATAATTCCTCCGATAACCACAATGGCTAAAGGTTTTTGAGTTTCAGAACCAATACCGGTGGATATAGCAGCAGGTAAAAGTCCCAATGCAGCCATCAATGCGGTCATAACCACAGGTCGTACACGCGATTTTACTCCTTGCATGATGGCATCTTTTAACTCCATATCATCGTCTAAATTGTGTTTAAAGACGCTTACTAAAATTACTCCGTTTTGGATACACACACCAAATAAGGCAATAAAACCAATGCCTGCAGAAATACTAAAATTAACATGAGTGAGGAGCAATGCAATTATTCCACCTGCAATTGCAAACAAAACATTGACTAAAACAATCAGCGGATCTTTAAAATTTCCGAAGGATATATATAAAAGTATAAAGACAATAATCAGCGCAATGGGCACAGTTTGTGAAAGACTTTTGGTTGCACGGATTTGATTTTCAAAATCGCCTTTCCAGATAATTTTATATCCTTTTGGTAAATGCAAAGCTTTGTTCACTTTTTCAATTCCTTCCATCACAGCACCTCCCATGTCTCTTCCTCTTACTGAGAATTTAACAGCACTCAATCTCATATTCTCTTCCCGAAAAATTAATGATGGACCAGTAATAGTTCTTATATCTGCAATTTGTTTTATGGGAATTCTACTTCCTTTATCTGTTGGTACCAATAGGTTTGCAACATCCTCTTCATTGCTTCTGAACTCCTTTGCATAGCGGATTCTCAGATCAAATTTTTGTTGGCCTTCATAAATGGTTGAAGCTGCCTTTCCACCAATCGCCATTTCTACAACACTTTCAGCTTCATCAGTCGAAACTCCGTACAAAGCCATTTTTTTCTGATCAAAATTGATTTGAAGTTCCGGCTGACCGATGTTGCGGATAATTCCCAAGTCTTCAACACCCTGAACAGTTTTTAATTGTGTGTAAATAGTATCTGCATATTTTTGCAGTTTTTCCAAATCATATCCGTACACTTTAGCAGCCAACGAACCTTTTACGCCACTTACTGCTTCTTCAACATTGTCCATAATCGGCTGGGAAAAATTAAAATTAATACCCGGAAAACTGTGTTCTAGATTATGCTGCATTTCATCTATTAATTCCGGCTTGGTTACTTTTCTTTTCCATTCCTCTTTAGGATAGATGTCAACAAAAAATTCGATATTGTAGAAACCCGTTGGATCGGTTCCATCGTTTGGTCTTCCGGTTTGCGAAAGCACTTGCTTTACTTCTGCATACGATCGCATCATCTTTCTCATTTTCTGAGTCAGTTCGGTAGATTGCTCCAATGAAATACTCATTGGGCAGGTTGCTCTGACATAGATTGAACCTTCATTAAGCTGAGGTAAAAACTCTGTACCAATAAACCTTGCCAAGCCGAAACAGAATAGAATTAATACTGAACAGGTTATCAAACTTGTTATTTTGTTTTTGTATATAAAAGAAAACATACCCATGTAACCATTGGTTAAACCATTTACAAGCGGATTGTTTCTTTCCCGAACATTCTTTTTTAATAATACGGCTGATAATGCCGGAACAAGTGTGAGTGTGAATATCAATGCTCCGAGCAATGCAAATCCTAATGTATAAGCGAGAGGAGAAAACATTTTTCCTTCCACTTTCTGAAAAGCGAAAATCGGGAATAGACAGGTAAGAATGATAAGCTTTGCAAAGAAGATAGCTTTCCCCATTTGAACACCAGTTTTTTTGATTACTCCGAGTTTGGAAAGCTTGTTGAATTTCTCCATTCCTATTTTGTGCGCCAGATGATCCAGCGTTACAAATATTCCTTCAACCATTACCACTGCACCATCTATGATAATTCCAAAATCAACAGCTCCCATAGAAAGTAAATTGGCGTTCATTCCTTTCAATCGCAAACAAATAAATGCAAATAACAATGCCAAAGGAATAATAATGGATACAATGACGGTTGTGCGCCAATCAGCCATGAAGATGAGAACGATAAAAGTAACGAGAAGAATACCTTCCGTTAGGTTATGGATGATGGTTTCAGTACAGAAATTTATAAGGTTGGTTCTGTCATAAAAGGGTTTAATTTTTGTATCTGTAGGGAGAAAAGTTGAGTTTACTTCATCTACTTTTTCTCTCAGTCGTGCAAGTACTTCGCCTGGATTTTCTCCTTTGCGCAGTAAACAAATTCCTTCCACAACATCTGGATCTCCATCTCTTCCTACCTGTCCTAAACGTGGGATGGCGTTTTCACTTACAGAGGCAACATTTTTAACTAAGATTGGAGTTCCGTTAATGTGTGTAATAACTACGTTTTCAATTTCTTCAGTGTTGTTCAGTAATCCAATTCCACGAACTACGTATGACTGACCACTTTTTTGAATCACATCGCCACCCACATTGATGTTACTTTTTGAAACAGCTGAAAATAAATCTAATGCAGTGAGGTTGTATTTTCGAAGCATATAAGGGTTTGCAGTAATTTCATAAGCTTTTACTTCTCCTCCAAAGCTTACTACATCGGCTACTCCTGGAACTGATTTCAATTGCCTTTCAACAACCCAGTCTTGTAAAGTTTTTAGATCGCGTGAACTACGAATTTTACTTGCCAGTGTGTACCTGTATATTTCTCCGGTAGGAGCATACGGAGGCTCCAGTTCAGCATCTACACCATCGGGCAAGCTGACATTCACAATACGGCTCATCACCTGTTGGCGGGCGAACGTGTCATCAATACCATCATCAAAAATAATGGTGACAACTGAAAGTCCGAATAAAGATGTAGAACGAAGATTGGTTTTCTTTTGTACGCTGTTCATCTCAATCTCAATCGGAACAGTGATGAATTTTTCCACTTCTTCAGCACTGCGTCCGGGCCATTGGGTAATTATTATTATTTGCGAATTTGTAACGTCTGGAAATGCTTCAAGAGGAGTGTTCAAATAACTCCATATACCTGCAGCAACTGCTACTAAAGTCATGGCAAAAACAAAAAGCCTGTTCTTTAATGAGAAGCTGATAATACTTTTGATGAACTTATTCATAAGTTAAAAATTACCTGATAAGTAAACAATTATAATGATGTTAAAGCGCTGTAAACAATCAGCTGGTTTTTACTAATGATTTTTTCACCAGGCTTTAAACCGCTTTTTACATATATAATATCTTCGTGTGTGGGATAAAGTTCAATTCTGCGAACTGATAATTTATCTTTTCCTTCATACACCACTACGTAGTTTTTGCTGTCGTCAAAAACAATGGCATCTTTAGGAATACTGGGAACTTCCTGCTTGTCTTTGAATGTCAATGATACCTTAGCAAACATATCCGGTTTCAGTTCATTGTCCGGATTATCCAATACAATCCGGATTTTCATGGTTTTATTTTCCGGATCCAATACATTGGATATGTAATTGATTTTCCCTTTAAATATTCTGTTGGGATAAGCAATTGTTGTGATATTAACGTCTTCACCATTTTTTATTTTTTCAATATCTGCTTCATAAACGTTTGCCATTACCCACACTTGTTTTAAATCAGAAACTATAAACATGGGTTCATTATTATTTTCGTCAACTACCTGATTAGGATTAATTTTTCTGTCAACAATGTAGCCGCTTACCGGAGATTTTACCTGAACTTGTCCGCCCGATATATTGCCTCCAATGATACTAAGCTGTTTGTTGAGGCTTGCAACTTCTGTTTCTGCTTTATTTGCAGCTTGTTGTGCTTCTAATAAATCTTTTTCAGAATTGATTCCTTTTTGAGCAAGGTCTTTTACTACTTCCAGATTTTTCTTGGCAACATTCAACTCAGCTGTTGCCGATGATAATTGACTTTGAAGATCAGCTAATTCACCGCTTCTGATGGTTGCGATTACTTGTCCTTGAGTTACATAATCTCCCAATTGTACTTTCACTTCTTCCACAGTTCCTTTCACAAGTGTCATAACATTAACAACGGTATTTTCATTGAATGTGACTTCCCCATTCAAATCTAAATTACCTTCCAGTATATGTGTTTTTACAGTATCTATTTTAATGATTTTGGCAATGGAATCATTTAAAACAAAAGAAGCTGATTCATCCGCACCCACTTCTTCTTTGGTGTTTTTGTGACACGACATTAAAGTGAAGATGCTGATAACACCTGCCAGTTTCAATAGCTGATTTTTACTTTTAAAAATTAATTTCATAGTTTTTATTTTAAAAAATATCTTTTCCTAATTCAAAGTTTAGTTTTTGTGATTGAATGAGAAGTCCGCTGTTAATTTCAATTAAATTAAACTTGGTGTCTTTGTATGATTCAAAATATTCGAGGAACTCAATAAGATTGATAGTACGACTTTTATAGCTGTCGTAGATGTTTTTATAGATTTCTTCAAAAGAATCCTGATAGTTTTTGTTTGCCAGTTTGTAAAGCCTGTTTTCATTCAGAAGTTTTGCATATTCTTGTTGCAGAGTGTTATGAACTTCAAGCTCTTTTTTATCTTTTTCTAACCTTAACTGATCGTATTGGGCTTTAGCAGCCTTGACATTTCCCTGATTAAGATTCCAAAGTGGAACTGGGAGTTGTAGCATTAATCCCGAGTAACCTGAATTGAAAGTTCCGAGTCTGTCGTAATCAGCACCAATACTTACGTCTGGTATGGCTTGCTTTTTAGCAAGCTGCCATTCATTTTTTCCAATATCTGCTTGCTGACCTGCTGCAAGCAAATCGTAACGGTTTGCAAAAGCAATTGATTGAAGTGAATCGAAAACTAATTTTTCTATTTTGGATGGTAATGTATTGACGGAATCTTCTACTTGTGGTATTATGTATTCATTTCCTTTATAACTGAGCAATTGTTTCAGTTCGCTTTCACTTTCAGTAATCCGGTTGTATGCTTCCGTCTGATCGTTCATAAAATCAAGCAAAGAACTTTGGAGTCTTACAAGCTCTTTCTTTGCCACGTAACCCTTCTCAACTTGTATGGTTATTGCATCTATTAACTTGTTCAACTCATTTATTCCGTTAGCCAGCACATTCATTTTTTGCTGATCCTGATAGATTTGATAAAAATTTTCCTTCAAAGCATATTTCAAGGCACGAAGCACATCATAGTATTCATATTCACTCAACTTAACTTGTTGGCGAGCTATCTGGATTCCTTTCACATATTTTCCAGCTGTTTTTATCAATTGATTAAAAGAAGCATAATACTGGTAATTGGATGTCGGAAAAAATTCTTTTTTATCATAATCGTACAATTGTCTTTCAAAATCTATCGAAGGATTATCATAAAGTTTTGATTGCAGCAACAATCCTTTTGCCTGATCAATATCTGTTTTGGCAATTAACAGGTCAAGGTTCTGATCAAGAAATCTTTTTTCAGCGTCTTTCAAGCTGATTTTTATGGTGTCGGAACTGCTTGTTAATGCACACAAGCGCATAGCTGCAACATTCAAGACGATGAATAAAAATATTTTTCTTGAAAGAGTCATAAATGTTATTTTCTGTTTTTTGAAATTGAAAGCTGTATATAAAAAGAGTAAATGAAAATAGTGTCTGTCCTATTTAAAATGGATAGATCAGATGCGAAAAACCCCTAAAAAAGGGAGACAGCATATTAGCTTACTATGAAATGGATTTCGATCTGTGCTTAGATGCAAAAGGCAGGATAAAGCAGGTTTTGAAACTGAACTGTAGCAAATAGAATTATGGTGATTATTGCTTACATCAACAGAATCATCATCAAAATCAAAATCAGAATCAAATAAATCTTCTGAAAGGGATGAATCTAAAGGATATGAGTTGTTTATTTTGTCAATGTGCTGATAAGAACATGTTTGTTCTTGAAAAACATATAAAGATTTTATACTGGTTTTGATAATAGGTGCCAATGAACCAACAAATACCAATGCAATTAATAAAACTATTTTCGAAAAACTTCTCATAAATACGATTGCGAAATTATAAATTAAACTCTAATAATTTTTTAATATTGTTTTAATAATTTAATATTTAACAATATTTAACAATATCTTATTAGTAATTCATAAGAATTTGATGGGAAATAATTAGAAGTGAAATTAATCAGGCAATTTTTTCTATCAGGTCTGCTAACCTGTTGGAATAACCAGCTTCATTGTCATACCAGCCGATTACTTTTACTAAATTGCCGACAACAGAAGTAAGTTCGGCATCAAATATACATGAGTGCGGATTATCAATAATGTCAATGGATACGATAGGATCTTCAGTATATTCAAGAATTCCTTTTAACGAAGTTGTTGCAGCTTTTCTAAAAGCTTCATTAATTTCTTTTGAGGTAGCTGTTTTTTTCAATATACAGGTCATATCAGTTAATGAACCGTTCGGAACAGGAACACGCATACCACCTCCACCCATTTTGCCTTCAAGATGAGGAAATATTTTCGTAATTGCTTTTGCTGCTCCTGTTGATGTGGGAATAATTGACACGGCAGCGGCCCTTGCTCTTCTTAAATCTTTGTGAGGAGCATCGTGCAGGCGTTGATCGCTTGTATAAGAGTGAACAGTATTTATATATGCATCTTCTATTCCCCAGTTTTCATCAAGCACTTTAACCATGGGCGCTGCACAGTTGGTAGTGCAGGAAGCATTTGAAACAATAACATCATTTCCCTGAAGTATGTGGTCATTAACTCCAAGTACAACCGTTTTAATATCATTGCCTTTAGGTGGAGCAGAAATAATTACTTTTTTTGCCCCTGCTGTTATATGTTTTCCCGCATTTTCTTTATCGAGGAAATGTCCAGTAGATTCAATTACTACATCAATTCCTAATCTTTTCCAAGGAAGGTTTGCTGGATCTTTTTCAGAAAAAATCAATATTTCTTTATCGTCAACAATTATTTTATTTTGCTCTACCCTCACGGAGCCTTTATAAACTCTATGTACCGAGTCGTATTTTAATAAATGCGCTAAGGTTTTGCTATCTGTCAAGTCATTAATAGCAACAAGTTCGATATTTTGTTTTTGTAATAAAATTCTTGTCAAAACTCTTCCTATCCTGCCGAAACCGTTTATAGCAATTTTAATTTTTTGGCTCATTTTTTTAAAATATTAAATCTGTAACAAAGATAGTTGGTTATTAATGATTATGATTTCGCTAAGAGGATATTTTACCTAATTTTATACTTTGTAACTTTTATTTTCGTTACAAAGTCATTTGATGAAACAAAAATTATTCATAGGATTATTTTTTATACTGCAATTTGCAAAAGCTGCATATATACTTATTCCTATGGATCATTCTCAAAAAAACCATTTAAAAGCGTATGGAATTGCCTATTGGGTTATAAAAAATGATATAGAGGTAGAATGGCTTTTGAATTATCGCGGAGGTAGTTTTATGTGTCAAGCCGCCAAAGACATTGAGAGTGAATGTACCATCCGCGGAGTATCCTATGAATTGATTGCCGATGTACGTTCGGTAGCCATACTTCAGGAAATTTCAAATCCTGAAGTGAACATGGATGTAGTAAAACTTGAGAAAGCTCCCAGAGTTGCAGTGTATTCGCCAAAAACAAAACAGCCCTGGGATGATGCAGTAACATTGGCATTGACTTATGCGGAAATTCCGTACGATGTAGTTTACGATGAAGATATTATGATGGATAAATTGCATTTGTATGACTGGCTTCATTTGCACCACGAAGATTTTACAGGCCAATACGGAAAATTTTACGGACAATATCACAATGCTCCCTGGTACAAAGAGCAGGTGAGGGCTTCGGAAGCAAGTGCAAAATCTTTGGGATTTGGTAAAGTATCGGAACTTAAATTAGCTGTTGCAAAAAAAATTCGTGATTTTACTGCCGGTGGAGGATTTTTGTTTGCCATGTGCTCTGCTCCCGATTCCTATGACATTGCGCTTGCTGCCGAAGGAATTGATATTTGTGAAAGTGTTTTTGATGGAGATCCAGCTGATCCGAATATGAATTCGAAATTAGATTATTCTAAAACATTTGCTTTTACGGATTTTAAATTAGATCCCAATCCGAATAACTATGTAAAATCTAATATTGATACTTATACTGATAGGCAGTTTAAATATCGTACAACAAAAGAAAATGATTACTTTACACTTTTTGAGTTTTCCGCAAAATGGGATCCAGTTCCTACTATGTTGTGTCAAAATCACGAAACATTGATTAAAGGATTTTGGGGACAAACGGTTGGTTTTGATAAAAAATACATTAAACCGAACATATTGATTATGGGAGAAAACAAGTCAATCAACGAAGCTCGATACATTCATGGCGAGTATGGCAAAGGAACTTTTACTTTTTACAGCGGTCATGATCCTGAAGACTATCAGCATAGAGTGGAAGATCCACCTACCGATTTGTCGCTTCATCCCAATTCTGCCGGTTATCGCTTGATTCTGAACAATGTTCTTTTTCCGGCTGCTAAAAAGAAAAAACAAAAAACATAACTGGTGTTCTTCCTTTTTTCTAAAATACTTGTTTTCATTATTTCTCCTCTCACTTGGATAGTTGGTCTTTTGCTATTTTCATTGTTTACAAAAAATCAAAAGAGAAAAAAGACATCATATATTTCAGCAGTTGTAATTCTCCTGTTTTTTTCCAACTCATTTACTTTGGATGAAGCCATGCGAATGTGGGAAGTTCCTGCTACCAAATATCAGGACATGAAAACATATGATGCCGGAATAGTTTTAGGTGGTATGCTTGAATATGACGATGAGTATGATCGCATACAATTTTATAGAGCTGCCGACAGATTGCTGCAAGCAATTGAGTTGTATAAGAAAGGGAAAATTAGAAAAATAATTTTTACAGGAGGATCGGGTAGCTTGATATATAAGGATAAAAAAGAAGCTCCGTTGGCTAAAAGATATTTACTGACTATTGGAATACCTGAACAGGACATCATTATAGAATCAGAATCGAAAAATACAAGAGAGAATGCCGTGAATACAAAGCATTTAGTTGATTCGCTTTCTATAAAGGGTAAACTTCTTTTGATTACTTCCGGTTTTCACATGCGCAGAGCAATAGCGTGTTTTGAAAAAGCTGGTATTCATGTTGATTCATATAGTACCGATCGTTATTCCGGTAAACGAAAGTTTCTTTTTGATCATTTGTTTATTCCAAATTCTCAATCTCTAGAAGTTTGGGATTTGTTAATACATGAAATAACCGGATACATTGTTTATTATTTTTCGGGGTATGTTTAAAATATAAATCATAAATGTGTAGATTGTTTTTTGAAAATTTTGGTGAAAGGTTTTACCATTTTCACAATTCTGAAATATTTATTCCAGATATATTCTTCAGTTTTATAATTATTATGTTTTTTTATGGGAGCTTTCATGTATAGATCAAATTCTTTATCCGTAAATCCCAACTTTTTAAGTACAAACTCTTTATCCACTTTAAGCAAGCTTTCATCATAAATAGGCTTTTTCATTTCTTCTAGGGTTTCTTCTCTTGTCATTTGTCCCGAACAAATTAGGCTGGAATAATGAAACTGGCGTTTATCAATACCAAATTTATTTGGAAGAATATATCCTTGGTAAAAACGTGTAAAAATAGATTCATAATGTTTTCCCCCATAGTCTTTCCAGCTGAGGTGTTCTATTAAGTATTTTTTTGCTTCTTTCTTATCATAGGAAATATAGTCGAGAAGATGTATGAACTCAAGTTTTTTAAAAAAGTGATAATATATTTTTTTAGAAAAGCTTAAGTTTGGAAATGTTTTAAGATTCTTTTCTCCATATTTATTATGTATATCTTTAAGGTTTAGATAATCTAACTTAGAATGGACCCAGCTTTGGGGAAGATAAGTTCCTTCTGTTGCAAGATTATGTCCGCTCAATATATATTTGATATCGTTTTTAATTGCTAAGGTGTACATTGCGGCAATAATGGCATGGTCAGTCGGAAATTCAATATCTACAACTCCCGCTTTAAAATAACTTGATTGGATGTCTTTAAATTCTTCCCAATCTATCACATAGGTGAGGAGATTAAATTTTAATTTTTGCAAAACATTTTCAATATTTTTAACGGCTAATTCTGAGTTCCATCCATTATCAAAATGGATGATAAGAGGGCGCAGTCCAAGATTTTTAGCAATATAGGTAAGGTAAGTACTGTCAACACCTCCACTAACTCCCATTAAACAATCATATTTTTTCTTTTTTCCTTCTTCTTTTATTTTAGAAAGAATTTCATCCAGTTTCTTTTTTTTAGCATCTCCTTTGGGTAAAAGTGCATATGCTTTATCGTAATTATTACAATGATTACATATTCCATTTGAATCCAATACAAGATCAGGATCGTTCTTTGAATCCATGATACAACGCTTACATTGAATAAAAAGCTTTTCCACTTACAGTGCAAATACTAAAAGTTATACGTTGTAAATTTACAATATTGTATAACATATGGAACGGTATAAACGAAAGCGAAAGGTTTTTATATCACGTGTAAGCTAATATGTATTATTTTTGAATAGATGGAAGAAGTAAATAAGAAATATTTTCACAAAATTAAAGATAATATTCAGAAAGAAGGAAAGGCGCCATTTCCTTTAATTAGCTCAGTCCTTAATGGGTATCAAACTGGTAAAGTTTTTCTTGATAATTCAGTTAATACAAAAATAGTTTTTGTATTGACGAATTTTGGATTCAGTCAATATTTTTTATTAAAAAACAGTGAATTCATGGACTCGTATATTGATTTTTTATATAAGTCGCCGCAAATACCATCTTTTTTCCATCTTTATGATGCTGATGTATCATTAATTAATTTATTGGCAAAATATGATTTAGTTATTAAACTTCGCGAAAGAAAGCAGCTACGTTACTCAATCCCCGCAAAAAAAACACTTGATAAAATTCCTGCAGGATATTCAATGGAGGATTGTAATAAAATCGACTTTATTAAATTCAAATCTTTTAACCTCGATTTGGATAAACGATTTTGGTCTTCTTCGAGTGATTTTTATGAAAATGCCTATGGAAAATGTATTTTAAATTCTTCGAACGATATGCCGGTATCCATATGTTATAGCGCTTGTATCGCTGACGGAATTGCCGAGATAGATATTGCCACTTTGTTGGATTACAGGGGAAATGGATTTGGAAAAATGGTTACAGAAGCTTTTATAAATGACTCTATCTCTAAAGGTTTGCAAGCTAATTGGGATTGTTTTTCCGACAATCATGCCTCACTGACAATTGCCACGGAAACAGGTTTTGAGTTAATTAAAACATATTCCTTTTTATCAATTTATAACAAAATAAAAAATGAAAAAGAAAGAAGCTGAAATCTACGTAAGTCCTGTGCAACTTTCGCATTTAAAATTGATAATTCAATCGGAAGAAAAAGATACCATCCTGGATGGAAAATTTGTTGCCCCCGAAGGGAAAGAATTTGTCATAAAGAACGGGATACCCGATTTTACCATTTATAACGAGAATGAGAAGAATGAATATGCGATAAACTTGTTTAAAGATAAGGCGAAGGAATACGACAAATATCAACACCTTTCATTTGAAACTTTTTATGAAGACGAGACCGTTGTGCGGAATTCAATGATCGATAAATTACATCTTGTTCCAAGTTCTAAAGTATTGGAAGTGAATGCAGGAACCGGAAGGGACTCTGTTTTTATTGCAAAACGCTTATCGAAAAATGGTAAGCTGCATGTTCAGGATATTTCAAGAGACATGCTGGAAGTTTGCAAAAATAAGCTTCATGGTCTGGCAGTTCCAACAGAAATACATCAGGGTAACGCCTGTAAACTGCCTTATGCGGATAAAACATTCGATGCTGTTTATAGCTTTGGAGGTGTTGGCATGAATACTTATTCTAACAATAAAGAAGCAATAGCAGAAATGGTAAGGGTCACTAGAACGGATGGCAGAATTGTGATCGGAGGGTTGAGCCTTGCTCCATGGCTCCGTAATACCTTTTTTGGAAAAGTATTAATAAATCACAATCCGCATTATGCAAACGAAATTACATTTAATGATTTTCCAATACAATCGCGAAGGTTAAATTTAAGCTGGATTTTGGCAGGTGCAGGTTTTGTGATTGATTTTACAGTTGGAGAGGGAGAGCCTAAGGCTAATTTTGAATATGAAATTCCGGGATCAAGGGGTGGAACACATTTAACCAGATATTTAGGGAGTTTAGAAGGCGTAACTCCTGAAACGAAAAAACTAGCGCAGCAAGCACGCGAAAAACTCGGTGTTTCCATGCATAAATGGATTGATGAAATAGTAAAACGCGAAGCGGAAAAAATTTTAAACGGGAAATAAATTCGGATCATGTTTAAATGGGAAAAATTGGGACAGGTTTTTAATCCTAAAAAATCTGGAACGGGTGAATGGATGCAGGAGCAAGCACAAAATCCTTATGCAGTTGATATGGATAAGTTTGTGAGAGTATATTTTAATTGCAGGGCAAAAAAAGATAAAGAGGGTAAAAGCACCAGTTATGCTGGTTTCGTGGACTTGGATAAAAAAAATATTTTAAATGTTCTTAATATATCCTCAAAGCCAATAATACAGTTGGGAACCAAGGGTTCTTTTGATGAGTTTGGTATTATGTCAGGTTCGGTTTTTCGTGTGGATGAGGAATATTATCTTTATTATGTTGGCTGGACAAGAATGCTATCAGTTCCATACAATTGGGCCATTGGTTTAGCAAAAAGTTCTGACGGAGGTACCACCTTTTCACGTTTTGGAAAGGGACCCATAATTGGCTCTACATACAATGAACCCTTTTTGCAGGCAGGATGTTCTTCAATAATGAAAATAGATAACGTTTTTCATCTATGGTATACTTCGGGCATAAAATGGATCGATACGGGATTAAAATCAGAATCGGTTTACCAAATAATGCATGCTGTTTCTCCCGATGGTATTAATTGGGATCGTGAGGGTGTTCCAATAATTAAAGCGGTCGTAGTGGATGAAGCCCAGGCATCGCCTTCTGTTATAAATATTAACGATCGCTGGCATATGTTTTTTAGTTATAGGCACTCCACAAATTTTAGAAATAAGGAAAGAGGTTATCGCATTGGCTATGCCTGGTCAGATGATTTGAAGGTATGGCATAGAGATGATACCAGTAGTGGTTTTGATATTTCTGCCTGGGGATGGGATTCGGAGATGGTCTGTTACCCTAGTGTTGTAAAGATCAATGGGTTCGTTTATATGTTTTATTGCGGCAATGACTTCGGAAAAGAAGGATTTGGCTGTGCAATACTCAAACAGTAGATGAGTTAGGTCTTTAAGGATAGATTAACCTGCTGCACGGTTCACTGCTGAATGGTCTCAATAATATATCTTTTCTTTTTCCTTACCTGTTCCAAAACCCTCCATAAGTATTCTCCGATAACACCCAACATGATCATGATCATGCCTCCGATTAAATAAATGCTCACCATGATAGCGGCCCATCCGTTTATAGGTGTATTGCCAAAAAAATACCCAATAACGATCAAAATAGCATATACAAAGCCAAGCAGGGCAACTACTACTCCTAAAAATGACATAAAGCGCAATGGAAGCGCTGAAAAGGCAGTGATATTATTTATAAAATGCTGAAACTTCTTTCTAAAAGTCCATTTTGATCTACCTATTTCTCTTTTTGCTCTTGTATAAGGAATGAATTTTATTTTATAACCCGTAGATAAAACCTCGCCGGCAAAAAAAGGATTTATATCAAGGTTTTCAACTATTACCTTCAATTCATGTTTCCCGATCAGTGAAAAATTAAAACCCGTAGATGGCAGGTTTTTATGACCAGAAAGGATCTTAATAAAAGAGTAAGCAATTTTAGATGTAAATCTCCTATACAATGATTCTTTCCTTTTTGCTCTTGTAGCAATGACGATCGGGTATTTTTCAACAAAAAAAGAATGCAACATCTGATTAATCAGTTCGGGAGGATCCTGCAGATCTGCATCAATAGCAATAACGCATTCGCCCTGTGCGTACTCATATCCGGCTATAACAGCGGGCTGTTGTCCGAAATTTCTGGTGAACTTGATGATACGTATCAGTATCTCGGGGTTATCGACCTTTAACTGACACAATACCTGGTAGGATTTATCTCCGGACCCATCATCTATAAAAACGAGCTCACACTTTTTGTCTTTATTTTTTGTAATTACTTCGTCCTTTAAAATTTTGAATGTTGGCAGTATATTGAATTCGTTGTAATAGATCGGAATTACAATTGTATAATAAATTTTTTCCACAGTGAGGTACTTTATGATTTTAGTTTTTGGTAAAGTATAATAGTAAAAATACTTCCCATTTCAATTACTTTTATTTTAATTTTGAGATCGCTAAAAACTGTTGGCTATTTAAACGGCATACAGGCGTCGTGGGAACAATTACCACTTCATTGTCGTTCATGTTTTTCGATACCAATACATTGGCTCCTAAAAAACAACCGTTACCAATGTTAATTTCGTTAGCCACTGTTGAGTTTACTGCAAAGAAACAGTTGTTGCCTACTTTCACCGACCCTGAAATATTGGCACTGGAAGTGATCCAGCAATGACTGCCTATAGTAGTATGGTGCCCTATAAGTGCCCCGCTCCATATAAATACGTTATCACCAATAATTACCTTGGGTTGTACGCAAACATTGTTCAAGATCAAACAATTTTCTCCGTACTGTGTGTCCTTAGGTAATCCGGAATTGGGATTTACATAGGATATAATTTTATAACCTTTCTTTTTTGCTTCAGCTAATTTTCTTGCCCTCAATGCATTCATGTCCTGGTACCCCACTGCAATAAACATACTGTTTGAAGCGGCAGGGAATTTTTTTTCCACTTCATCAAAAGAAACGACTGGTATGCCATTTATTTCGGGTTGAGTTATATATTCTTTGTCGCAAGTGAATGCTACAATGTTTAAATTGCTTTCGTATTTAAAATAGTAGTAAACCACTTCGGCTATTTTGCCGGCACCAAATATTATTACGTTATTACTCATTTTGTAGTTGTGCTAATTGCGTTCGATCAATTTTCCCATTCTTGTTTTTAGGTAAAGTATCAAGAATAATTATTTTTTTAGGTATCATATAAGGTGGCAGCGTTTTTTTTAAATTTTCAATTACTTCAGTTTCATCCTTCTTTGTATTGAGGCTTACAAAAGCTATTATTTGCCCGAGATCCGGAGTGATTTTTTTGTAAATCACTCCTGTTTCATTTACGTAGGTGAATGAGTTAATGACAGATTCAATTTCTTCCAGCTCTATTCTGAATCCCATGTGTTTGATCTGATTATCTGCACGGCCTTTGAAGTAAATATAACCATTCTCCCGCTTTTCAACTATATCGCCTGTTTTATACATTCGCTGCGGAAATTTTTTATTTGGATTTTGCACAAAGCTTTTGGAAGTTCTTTCTACATCATTGTAGTAACCCAAACCAACATTAGGTCCAGTCAGACAAAGCTCGCCGCAATTTTTATTGCCTTCTTCAATTGGGATAATTTCATACCCAAAATTAGGTGCCATATGGCTGCCTAAGGGAGCAAATTCATTTAAATTTTCAAAATCTTTTTCAGTGATAACATAAGAAGAACATATACAAGTACATTCAGTAGGGCCATATACATTATATAATTTTATTCTTTTGCCGTATAAATCATATAATTGTTTCAGTTTAGGCTTTGGGAAACCTTCACCGCCAAATGAAATACGTGTTAAAGAAATAAAATCAGTTGGTTGCAGCGATTTTGTAGTTAAGAGATAGACAATTAATGATGGAACAGAAAACCAAATGGTGCATTTTGTTTCGTTAACTGTATTCACCAGTATTCTTGCATTTTTAACAATATCTGTAGAAAAGGGAACCAAGCAAGCACCTGAAAACAAAGAGATGTAGAAATCGAAAACGGAGTTATCGAAATAAATTGGATTAGCGTTAGTAAATACATCATTTGTTGTAACATCGAAAGTTTGTTGTCCCCAATTAATAAAATTAAGCACATTGCTATGTGACATTAATGCACCTTTCGGGAAACCGGTAGAGCCAGAAGTAAACATGATATATGCCGGCTCGTTTCCGTTTACGTGATTTGATTGCTCCGCCAAATTTTCGTTATTTAATTTAGCTAAATCCTTACGAAATGGTTCAGAAAAAAGATCAATGATATTAGTATTATAATGTGTTTTAATACCGTCGATTAAAAGATGATTATCATGATCGTTAAAAATGATTTTAGGCTGGCAATTGGATAATATTTTTAAAATCCTTAACCAAGGACTGGTAATATCAAAATTGGTATATATCGCACCAATTTTCAAACAAGCAATCATAAGGGAGTAAGCCCCAAATGATTTATTATTCAATATTCCCACCACATCGCCTGGTTTTATGCTTTTTGAGAGCAAATAGTTGGCAGTTTGGTTGGAGAAATGATTTAGTTGTAAATAAGTATAACTCTCACCCGAAGGGTATTTTATAGCGATATGGTTTGGGTGGGCGGCAGCTACCTGATAAAAGAGTAATCCTAAATTATAACAGTACTTATTTTGCATGTTATAGATTTAAGCCTCCGTCAATGCTTAAAACTTTCCCATTGAAATAATCATTTTCAATGGTAAATTTTACGCCCGACAAAATTTCTTCAGTATTTCCAAGCCTTTTAAGAGCAACCGATTGTTCCCATTTTGCCAATGTATTTTCACTCAAAGCATTTTGGGTCGATTCGGTTTTAATAAATCCGGGAGCAATTGCAACACACCTTATTTTAAACATACCTAATTCTTTGCTCCAGGTTTTAGTTAATGCTTCTATTCCTGCTTTAGCAGCCGAATATGCAGATTGGCCTGCATTGCCTTGAGCTGAGATAGAGCTGATATTAATAATAACGGCATTTTTAATCCGCTTTAAATACATTTGTTCAACTGCATTCACGGTAACATAAAAAACGGCATTCAGGCTGATGTCAATTGTTTTTTTCCAATTTTCTATGCTGTGTTTAGGGGAGTTTCTGTTCAGGAAATTAAGCAATGGTTCACTGTGTATAAGTCCGGCATTATTAACCACCACATTTATACCTTCGTGTTCAGAATAAATTTTTGCAATAGTTTTTTCGACCTCATCAGGTATTGTTAAGTCGCATATATAACAATGTATATTTTGATTTTTGCCAATTGTTTGGACTACCTTTTTTTCTTTATCAATAACAATGACTTTTTTACATGCAGGTGCTAAGTTACATGCAAGGTAATTTCCTATACCATTGGCTCCCCCGGTGATCAATATTGAGGCGTCACTTATATTCATAATTCAATTACTCCATGTTGCATTAGAATATCTTTCAATTGCCCTATTGTACGCATCATGGCAATTTCATTGCCACTTAACTGAATATTGTAGGTCTCCTCTATTTTTGTTATCAGGAACATATGAGTCATAGAATCCCATTCTTTGAATTGCATGATTTCAGTTTGATCGGTATAATTCGTTTCTTTAAAAACTTCTTTAAAAATATCATTTAATTTACTCATAATTATTCAAGTATATAGTTTTGTGCAAGCCTTTGAATTTCTTCTTTACTGTTGAACATCAGGACATCAATAATTGATAACGAAGATATAAAATTATCACTTATAAATTGCTTGTAAAATGTATCGTTCATACGTATAAAAAGCAATTCTATATTATTCTGAGAGAATAATTCCTTATCATATAAAGGCTTTCCATTTATGGGATTAATATAAGTTGCAGCGTTTTGTAATTTACATATCTCGATGATCTTTTGCTGCCCATCAAACGCAGTTTTATTATAATCAATATCACTTGAATTTTTGAATTCGGTGCTAAAACTAAGAAAGTGAGATACTGCTGTTACGCTTTCTTTTGCGACTTCGCTTATGGTATTATGCGGTTTATTCAGAATGGCAGATACTAGTTCAAAAGTGTCCCTAAAATAAGGAGCTTTTTTGTAAGCCATTTCGAGAGATCTACGGAATTTTTCGCGCCAGGAAATGAAATCAGATAATTCTACTTGGTTGATTAATTTATTCTGACTAGCGTCTTTAATGGGTATCGAGAATTTGCTGGCTGCATTATTAATTAAAATATTATTTTTATTTATCCATCCTTTTTTAATATAATTTACGTCATCAAAAAAAACAAATGTATTAACCGATTGTACTAATTGAAAATAGCCCAGGTAGGGAAAAATATAAGGCTGCATTATGGCAATGGAGTGTTTATCAGGTATGCTAATTGGCAAGATTTTGTGAATTAACTTAATGCGGTTTTAATGATTTTACAGATCGAATTTACGTCTGATTTATTCAATTCATGATAAAATGGCAAACACAGAACCCTCTTAGATATGTCTTCTGATACTCTACAAACACTTCCATCAAGATAATTTAAAGTGTTCAAAGAAGGATAAAAATAACGCCTCGTATTAATGTTATTTTCTTCAAGCTTGTTTTTTATTTTCAGCAATAATGCTTCATTTGGAAATACAATTGGGTAATAGGCATAATTATATTCAACCTTATCGTTTAAAACAGGGCGTTTTAAGCCCAATGGCAATAGATGTTCATCATACAATAATGCTATTTCTTTTCTCAGATCTATGGTTGTGTCAACTTCAGGCAAGTTACATAATCCCATCGCTGCATGAAATTCACAATTTTTAGCATTTATTCCCACGGTAAAATAATCTTCGTCCATGTGCCCGAATGCATGATATAAGAATACTTTCTTCACTAATTCATCATTCCCATTTACAACAATTCCTCCACCTTCAATTGTATGGAATAATTTGGTGGCATGAAAACTCAAAGTGGAAATATCTCCATAATTTAATATTGATGATCCTTTATATTTTGTTCCAAAAGCATGTGCCGCATCATAGATTACTTTTATGTTGTGTTTATCTGCTATTTGTTTGATTTTTTCAACATCGCATGGGTATCCATATACATGTGTAACTAATATCGCAGAAGTTTTTGAGCTAATAGCACTTTCTATTTTTGATGAATCTATGCAAAACGTTTTATCTTCTATATCAACAAAAACCGGTTTGCAATTTTCCCATAATATAGAAGTGGTAGTAGCTACGTAAGAAAAAGGAGTTGTTATTATTTCTCCCTCCAAATCAAGCGCTTTAATTGCTATTTGAAGGGCAATGGTTCCGTTCGAAACAAATAAAATATTTTTTATTCCTAGATACTCTTTTAATTTTTGCTCAAGCTCGTGCACAAGAGGTCCCCTGTTGGTAACCCAGGAGTTACCCCATATTTTTTCAAGATAGTTCTTATACTTATCAAGCGGTGGAAGGTATGTTTTGGTAACATTTATCAATTAGATAGCCTTAATAGTAAATAAATTCATGAAATAATTTTTAGAGCATAATATTAATTACATAATACTATAAACTGATGCCCTGTATTTTTATCAATAATGCGATTTACAATGCAAATATCTTTTAAATAACCGATATTGAAATTTTTATCGGTAATGAAAAAATCTACTCTGTTTTCAGAAAGATATTTTTTTAATAAACTATTGTAATCAAGTCCATCTGTATTCTTGTAAAAAGGCAGTATATCGGTACAAGATTTATATCTTCTGTAAAAGAAAGTGCTGCTATCTACGCCCTCATATAATTTTTGGGGATCAGTGAAAGGAAGTAAACAAATGTCCGAATTTAAAAAATAAACATAAGATCCAAGTTGTGCCGTAGAGTGGGGGTGTTCATCAGATTTCTCGTCTATTATCGACAAGTCGTCCATGCCATAAATAAATCCTCCGGTAAGATCTTTTTTTTCTTTTAAATAAGCGCTCAATCCTTTTATATATTCTGTTGAAAGCTTTTGACGTTTTAAATTTAATTCTGCGAGGCTGCTGTCCTCATCAAAATTAAACTTGAGATCATTTTTTATGTGATAGCTGTTTAAAATAATGAAAAACCCAACAGTTACAATGGCTAAAATATTGATGGGCTTGCTTGTCGCCGCATTAATTATATGATAGAACAGGTAAATGGATGTTATATAGCAGGCCGCATATCCAACGTATGGAAACTGGTATGTGTTGTCCATAAATGTGGTTAATTGAAAAATAAATATTCCGCAACCTGCCAATAGTAATGAAAATATGATAGTAGAAGCATTGTTTTTTAGCAGGAGGAATGAGCTTTTATTAAAAACAAGCAATATTAAAAACAAGGGTATTGCTATTATAGCAAATGCTCTTAAAGGCAGGGTAATCAAAAACCCCACAATCGCCTTCCATATTGTTTTTGTGTAAATGAGAATTTCTTCTGCAGATTCGAACTGAGGATATTTTACTGTTTTTACACCGGTAATTTTATAAAATAAAAGTATTGAAAGTGCAAAAAAAATAACTACTGCCAGCCACTTCAAATAAAATAATCTTTGAACTTTATCTTTTCTGTTGATAAAACATAGAAAAACTAATCCAGTAAATAAAGCAAAATATACTGCAGGACTTGTTGGCCCTGATGCGATTGTGAGCAACAAAATAATTAATAAAGCCTGGGAATAGTTTTTATATATTACAAGTGTGAAAAATGCAAAAAGGAAAATGTAATAGATGATCATGTTTGGCCTTAGCCATAAACTTGTTTGTATTCCCCAGGAAGGATTAAACAGTTCGGTTATGAATAGCGTGTTGAATAGTATAAATAATACTGCAAAAAGACCGTCATAAATCTTTATTTTTTTAATGCTTTCAATTAAAGCAAGAAAACCTGTTATTGCTAATGTTCGCAATATACCGTAGCAACCATAACGAAACACAATGGCATTACTTAAGCCAAACCATTTTAATTTAAAAAGGAGAGCTCCTAGCCACATTTCCAAATAATGGTAAGGCATAGTGCCTACCTCATCGAAACGGTTGAAATAATTAAATAGATTTTCTTTCCCGGAAAATCCAAGTTCTCGGGCAATGTTTACATATAGCACAATATCATCATCTATACCACCTTTATATGTATAAGCAACGCCTAAAAATGTAATGACTGCAGTTGTAAAGAAAACATATAGATATGGCTTGATTGAAATTCCGGAAAATATTTTTCGAGGATCAAAAGAATTATTTTTTCTATTTAAAATACAATATCCAAAAATTAAAATAAATGCGAATAAATTAATTGTTCGGAATCCGGATTTGTATAGAGAATATAGGCAAACTAAGCCTATAAGACCAAGGAGAGATTCGATGCAGAAGTTTAAAAAAAATTTGTCAGCATTGATTGAAATAATCAAGGGTTTTAATAGTTTGCCAAATAAATTCAAAATTATTGTTGAGAGAATATTAAGTAAAGTAAGTTGAACTATTTCAATCCAGATCATTATTCCCATTTTTAAAAACTATGCTCTTGTTTTCAAATTTAGCAAGAATTTTCTATCAGGTATTAACGTACCTATGCCTTTTAGTAA
>Ga0206913_1006_pt1 | contig 73269 bp, 64 predicted proteins | sample Alteio_BWOrgHeat_72_FD_152942 | JGI IMG/M metagenome (GOLD analysis project Ga0206913, IMG submission 152942) | Enriched cells from forest soil in Barre Woods Harvard Forest LTER site, Petersham, Massachusetts, United States -... | ecosystem: Environmental > Terrestrial > Soil > Temperate forest >... | reverse complement strand
GTCCTCTGAAAAAAGCATTCCGGTCAATCCTGTACTCAGCGCCTATATTGATAAATGGGAACAGACCGCCATAGGTAAAATCCACGCCGGCTTTTTTGTACTGTTCGTTGCTGTTATATCCGATATAAATTTCCGACTGAAAGGTATTCAGTACGTTTTGTCCCAACAGGGAAAGGGTATAGTCAGGATCGTTAATATAGGGTCGCCAGCTATGAAAGTTAAAAATATGGGTTCCGGCATTATAAGGCTTCAGATCAAAACTTGAATCCGGAATGGGGAAGGGAATCTGGAAAGGCGGATGATCAAGCGAATAAACCCTGTGTTTTTCTGAGGTATCCAATACATTCAAGTGAACGGGTTTTTCTTCAAAAGCACTTTTTGTATCTGCCAGCTGTAGCCTGAAACCCACGCTGGTAAAGCTATTCCAGGTTATTTTGTCGTCCGATGCCGACAACTGGTAGTTACCACCACTGGCGTCAGCCTTCAAACGGTATATATTTCCGTCGCGCAGGCAGAAGCCCTGATCCTGTCCTTCAAATGTGCGCGTGAAAAATATTTTATTATTTTTCGTCGAAACAAAACCAATCGGATCCATCGACCAGTCAACCAATACCTGTTGATTTCCTGATGGCAGACTGATTTGCATTAATGCCATCTGACCTCTGCTGTTTCGAACGGCAGAAATCAACAGATTATCAGCAAGAAATTTTGGATACGTATAAACCAACTTTTCCGGGTTGGGGACCCGTAATAAAAGTTTTCCCGAATCCAGGGTTAGAATATCCAGGGAGCTTCGCCCGGTGATAGTCATATTGACGGCTACAATTTGTGTCCCGTCGGTGGAAATATCGGGCGAAAAATATTTTGTTTTGGAAGTAAGTCTTTTGTCTTTCTTTGTATTCAGGTCCAATACACGAAGAACAGAGTAGTCCCGCCATCCCCAACGCAGGTCGGGTTCATAAGCCGTATATACCAGTTGGTGGTTTCTAAAAGAAAAGGCATCATCTATAGCCACTGCGCGGAATTTTAAACGCCTGAGTTTTGAATTTCCGGTTTCCTGTTCTACGAAAGAGGGCGGCAGATAATAACTACTGTTCACGAAGATCAGCCGGTTACTGTCCGTAAACTGAGGGAATAATTCATCTGCAACAAAATGACGGTTTGAATTTCCGAAGATGGCCTCCGGACTATGATATGCGTTGTCGGATAGTTGATCCTGAAAATAATCCAGGGCCCTCGTACGAAATGAATCAAACGAGATATTTGCATTTCTCTGAATGGATTTTTGCAGCGGGTAGAAAAGGCCTTTGAATGCTGCAGCCTCATCGGCAGTCCTGGCCCAGAAATCCTTCCCGTAAACATCTCTTCCGTAGGCGACCAGCATATAACCCAGAGGATAATGATCCGGAGTATAATCGCGGTATGAGCCGTTGCGGAGTTTCATCCATGAGTAATTCTTTTTTGAAACCCAGAGCGCCTCATATCCCGTAAGAAAAAAAGGAAGCCTTCCCCTGCCCTGCTGACTGACGAGCGTTTCCTGGTAAACAGCGTCTCCTTCAAAAAACCAGTTGGGAACGGCCACACTGTTCGCAAATGCGAGCCCATCCTGCCCGAATAAAAAATAAAAGGCCTTTGCCAGGCCGACGCGAAAATTATTGTATTGCTGAACGTGCCGGTATTCATGAATAGCAAGCATCTGGTTCCAGGGCAGACTGCCGAGCTCAAAACTATTCTGCGGGGGAGTGAGTTGAAAATCACTTCTGAAGGGTGCCAGTTGCACATAACCGTTCGGCACGATCGTCAGGTTATGAAACACAATTTCAACTTTGTTTTGCCGGCTTCCAATGGTCGGTAAAGTTGTCCTGCTCAATGCAGATACCAGGAAACCGACCTGCCTGGCCTCGGTTTCCAAACCCGGCGGGAAAATTATTTCTGCCGGAATGGTATTGACTGATTTCCATTTAACAGAGGGCGGCGTTCCACCAAAAATCTGAGCCCTTCCCTGTACGGTAATCAAGACTGCCAAAATGAAGCACAAATAAGAAAATCTGTTCATCAAAGTTTGATCTGGAACAAATATTGAAATTAGGCCATCAGGTTCATAGACGAACCATTATAATTCCTATAACTTCGAATTAACGCATGAAAGTAAAGTCGAATTTATTTTCCCTTTCCAGAAACCTGGATTCATTGCTGGCTGCTTTGATCGGGTTTTTCCTGATTCAGATTTTTTCCAGACACAGCGGTATCGGTGTATCACCGGATTCCGTAACCTATATAGCCGCCACCCGGCATATGGTGAACGGATTCGGATTTAAGTCATTCGATAATCTACCCGTCGTGGATTTTCCCTTTGCGTACCCGTTTTTTTTGTCAATCATTTCATTTTTATCGCGAATGGATCCCCTGCAATTCGGCCCCTGGCTGAACGGGATATTATTTGGTATTTTATTGTATGTATCCGGCGGCATTATGAATGGATTTCAAAAAACAACCGGATGGTATAAACGAATTTTACTTTTTTGTATTCTTTGCAGTCCGGCTCTGCAGGAAGTTTATTCCATGCTTTGGTCTGAAACTGTTTTTCTCATCCTGATTCTACTCTTTATCTTCAGTATAACCAATTATCTGACTTTTAAAACGAAGCGCTGGCTTTGGATTTCGGCAGGGATCTGCGCCATTACCTGTCTAACCCGGTATGCGGGTGTATTCCTTATGCTGACCGGTGGGACCATTCTTATTTTCAACAATGAAAATCCCCAGCTCAAACGAGTCATGGACTGTTTGATATTCGGTATCCTTTCCGTCCCACTGTTGCTGATCAATATTATTCGCAATTATTGGTTAACCGGATTGGCTACCGGAATACGACCCAAAAGTGAAGTCGGGCTGCTCAAGATTATGGAATATTTCGGGGACGTACTCTGTGACTGGTTATTGTTGAACAAAAGTCCAGGACTGGCCGTATTTCTGACGATCCTGGTTTTATTAATTTTTGCATTCATCATATTTATCAGGCGTTATAAACGGTCCGCAAACGGATTGGAATATGTCATTGCCGTCAGCGGAATGATCTATTCGTCATTCATGATTTATTCGTATAGTATTACCCGTTATGAACCCTTTACGAGCCGGTTGTTATCACCCATTTATCTTCTCCTCTTATGGTGCCTTAGTAGCTGGATACCTTCTTATATCGGCGAAAAATCTATCCGGGTGAAATGGGCCCTGGGAATTCCGGTTTTATTATTGACTGCCTGGTTCATAAACAAACAACTGGCAGCCGACTGGGAATATTATGATGGCGTCAAAGATGCGGGCATCCCCGGTTACCAGGAAGATCCCTTTACCCGGTCTGAGATTGTACAGTTTCTAAGAACAAATAAAAACATCTTTGACCCTCAGTCTCCCATTTATTCAAATGCCGGCGATGCAGTTTATTTTGTAACCGGCCAACCCGCACGGCAACTTCCGTTTATTGATTTTCCAACAAAAGTTGATGCGTATTATCATGGATATTACGACCATCGCCATGAATACCTGATCTGGTTTCAGAATGAAGAGAACCTGCAAATGCCCGCTCTCGATACCATTCTTAAACATAAAGACATGGTAGTCCTGAAACAAATGAAGGATGGAGCGGTTTATATCACGAGATAATTGTTAATTGTCAATTGTTAACTGTCAATGAAGCAATATTCCCTGCTCAATAACAATTAACAATTAACAATTGACAATTGACAATTATAATGGTCTCAACCATATATTCCGAAAACTAATCGGCTCACTCGCGTCGCCATGCGCCTGTAATTTGATCGGTGCAGGACCGTGTTTGGTATAGTGTGGGAAACCGATATACTCTGTGCCTCCGATTAAATGATAGTCGTTTTGTACCAGCACACCATTCAGAAAAACGGTAACCTGCCCTGGTGAGTTAAGGGTTCCATCTGCTTTGAAACGTGGAGCCTGCCATACGATTTCATAATTCTGCCATTCTCCCGGCTTGCGTGATGGATTAACGAGTGGAACGCCTTGCTTGTAAATACTTCCAACCTGCCCGTTTACATAAGTCGTGTTATTATAATTATCCAGTATCTGGAGCTCATACCCCACATCTGAGCCGCTGTCTGAAATACAGGCAAGAAAAACGCCACTGTTTCCACGGGCCTGGCCTGAACCGGCAATATTTTCCGGTATCCGGAATTCCAGATGCATTTGATAATCCTGAAAACGCTGACGCGTCATAATGCCTTTCGCTTTTTTATCAACGGTCACGATGTTGTCATGTACTTTCCAACCCGCTGCCTTCGTTGAATCAGGACCCTCTGCACGCCAGAGATCCAGGTTTTTACCATCAAATAAAATCAATGCATCCGATGGAGGTTCTGCATCGGTTTTACCAGGTGTAACTACGGGTGGTACGGGAATATAGATTTCTGTTACTGCGGCTCTCTCGCCCATTTCTTTATTTCTTTTAGCCCTGGCAAGGCTATCCGCAGACGATTGTGCAAATATTGAACAAACAACCATAATCAATGAAACGGACAGAATAAAACATTTTCTCCATGATGACAAAGCAATAACATGCATATTCAATTTTTTAAATTGAATTCAAGTTAGCAAAAATCCAGTGAAGGAGAAGCCATTTAAAGAAAGCGGTTATTCCTTTTCTATCGTAACGACTGCTGCGTATTCCTTGCGCAGGGAATCTTTGATATGTGTGGTATCCCTGGCTAGTGCGGGAAATTGAAAAAATACTTTGTAAGTGGAATCCACATGATAATAATGCGCTTTCAGGTTGAATCCGATTAGCTGGTTATAACGTCTCATGGCGCGCGGCTTATCTTCTGTAGACAAAATGATGAATTTATAGGGCGTTCCTTCATGCAGAGTGGCAACCGGAACCGGATTCGGCGTCTTCGCAGGTAAAATATTAACTGAATCCTTTCGGAGGGTATCTCGTTTAAGCGTATCAGCCGCAACCGGCACCTGTTGCTGAACGACGGTACTGGTATCCGGATTATTTTCGGAAACAGTCTGACCACTTTTTTTATACATCATCCATCCACCCAGCCCTATAATCACAAGAGCCGACAGGAACGCAAGTATTTTTAGTCCGGTTCTGTTTTGAACCGGCAAATTTTCAGACAGTTGCTTTTTATCTTTAGCGTATACTTTTTTCTTATCGTGATCAGCCGACGTGCTTGTTTCTTTAATCAGTGAATATTCTCCCGGACTGAAATCAAATTTGCCCGTTTTATTTTTAGTAATCGTTCCTATACCCTCCAGGTAAAATGGTTTACCGATATTCAGCATTTCCATTCCCAGGTTCAGATAAGAATCCAGGTCGGAGATTGCCAGTGGTTTGATTTTTCCTGTCTGTTCACAAATAAAGCTGATGAGTTCTTTATCCGCTGCAACTATATTTGCGTTTTGAAATTGAACCGCATTGGGTGTGGAATGCAGGTTGCGATCGTTTTCATCGGGAAGTATGACAGATTTGTCAAGGGTAAAATGACCTAAACCCGGAAGAGACATCTTCCGGTTAGTATACAAATACTGCACGAGCAACTGGGGTATCTTCAAAGTCCTGGATTTACCTTTTAAAAGTAATTAACGAACGTGAATCCGACTAAATAATTATGCGAAAATTAAAATAAAATATTGAAAATTAACCATATACCTGCCGAAACCTCCAATTTTGTTCAATATTTGTGTTCGTGGTCAATTTAAACCGATTAAACAATGCTCAGTGACCAGGAAGAAGCATTTATTATCTATTGGGCCGCAAACCGGGAAAAACAGAAACGAACTTTCCGGCAGTTCCTGCTTGGAATACCCTTGGCGCTGCTTTTTGTAATACCGATCACGCTGAATTTTTTTTCAGGCTGGTATAAAAGGGCGACCATGATGCGTGATACGCCGGACTTCAACCCCGGTGTTTTGTTACTGGCATTGATACTTATCGTGGTTTTCGTTGCCATTTTTTCCAGGAAATTTAAGTGGGAACAGAATGAACAGCGATATATCGAATTGCTGGCTAAGAAGGAAAGGCTTGAAAAATCCGAAAAAAAATAAACGGTGCAGCATTTCAGACTATGGCACTGTCTTTATGTTCAAGGCTGACATTTTTATTCGAATTGCCGTAACCACACTACCTGCTAAACCTACCCTGGACATAAGTTCAGGGTTTTTTATTGTAATTTAGCCGAAACAAACTCCTTGCCGTACGAACCTATTTCAGTATTTGATATCTTCAAAATTGGGGTTGGTCCGTCCAGTTCTCATACGCTGGGCCCCTGGCGGGCGGGACAGGCTTTTATCAGGTCGCTGGATCGGAAGGGAATACTGAAAGATCTTGAACATCTGCGCGTTTTATTGTACGGCTCCCTTGCAAAAACCGGAAAAGGGCACGGAACCGATATTGCCATTCAGCTGGGCCTGGCTGGTTATGATCCCGTTGGAATTGATACCTCGACGATTCCGTCTGTTGTTGAGCGGATTCAAAAAGAAAAAACACTTGCGCCGGGGCTCCCGGTCACTTTTGATCCTTCAGAGGATATTGAATTCCTTGTAAAGGAATCCCTGCCCTATCATCCCAATGCGCTTAGCTTCCTGGCCGATTTTCATACACATGAACCCATTGCAGAAACCTATTATTCCATAGGCGGCGGTTTTATCGAGCAGGAAAAAGGGGCATTTGCGGAAAAAAAAACTGTACAGCTGCCGTTCCCGATCGACACGGCTGGAAATTTACTGCACTGGTGTATGAAAACCGGGTTGACCATTCATGAAGTGGTCATGGAGAATGAATTGGTTTGGCGGGAAGAAGCGGAAGTAAAGAAACAACTTTCCAATATCTGGCGGGTGATGAAGGAATGTATATACAAGGGTTGTCATTCAGAGGGTGTTTTGCCAGGTGGTCTGCAGGTAAACCGCCGGGCTTCGGCACTCAATAAAAAACTACTGAAAGGGAAAAAATATTCAGATTACCAGGGATGGGTTGAAGCTATAAAATCGGGAGGCAGGGATTTTCAGTATATCCTGGATTGGGTAAGCTGTTTTGCTCTGGCTGTGAACGAAGAGAACGCGTCTTTCGGCAAAGTGGTCACGGCCCCAACCAATGGGGCTGCCGGTGTGATTCCGGCGGTATTGCAATATTTTATTTCTTTCACAGACGGTTTTACGGAAGAAAAAATCATTTCATTTCTGTTAACAGCTGCAGAGATTGGCAGCATATTTAAGAAAGGCGCAACACTCTCTGCAGCCATGGGAGGTTGTCAGGCAGAAATCGGTGTCTCTTCTGCCATGGCTGCAGGTGCATTAACAGAAAGCATGGGCGGAACACAGCGGCAGGCACTTATGGCTGCTGAGATCGCTATGGAGCACCACCTGGGTCTCACCTGCGACCCGATTGGCGGACTGGTACAAGTGCCCTGTATAGAAAGAAACACAATGGGAGCCATCAAAGCGATTACAGCTTCCCAACTCGCGCTGCAAAGTATGCCTGATTTTGCGAAAGTATCCCTGGACGCTGTCATCCGTACCATGTGGGACACGGCACTCGATATGAATAGTAAATACAAGGAAACTTCCGACGGGGGATTGGCAATACAGGTTCCTTTGAGTTTGCCCGAATGCTGATTTAAGCTTAAGGTGTAAAGCGCAAAGCTTATAGCATTACTATTGCATTCAGCCTAAAACAATAACTAATATTTGTATCGTTCAGAACTGTTGTTCAATCTCCTTTTTCCATTGGTTTTTTATATTTGCAAACTGAAAGAAAAAGGAATTTTTATAATAAATGATCAGTGCACAATATGGAATCAGTAACTCCCACGATGGAAGTCCGGCATTTATCAAAAGACGAGCTATGGCAGGTAAGGGAACTGGCGCTTCAGATATTTCCAATTACTTATCAGGAGATAGTTGAACCGGAACAGATTGATTATATGATGGACCTTTTTTATACTCCCGAAAATCTCAGGAAACAATATGAATCGGGTCAGGTTTTTATTATCATTTATTCAGAAGGCAAGGCTTCCGGTTATGCTTCTTATACGCCACTCAAAGAAAACGGGGAATATAAATTAAATAAGATCTACGTAGATACGCGTTTGCAGGGAAAGGGACTCGGAAGAATCCTGCTGAACGATGTAATCGCGCGTATAAGGAAAGCCGGTGGAAAATCTTTGCAGCTCAATGTGAATCGCTTTAATAAAGCCGTCGGTTTTTATAAATCGATGGGTTTTGTACTAAAGAAAGAAGAATTGCTGGATATTGGAAGAGGATATTTTATGGATGATTATGTTTTTGAGATGAGCCTTCTGAACGCGTAACGCCTAACGCGGAACGCCTAACGCTGTTCTGGTCTATGGTCAACGAAAAAAAACCGTCAACCGCCAACCGCCAACCGTCAACCGCCAACCGCCAACCGCCAACCATCACCCCGCCACAATCGGCACATCCACGACCTCCTTTCCCATCGCCGACTGCTTCATTTTATGCGTGAGCTCGTGACCGAAATATTTTTCAATGGCTCTTTCCATACCGTATATCAGTGGGGTCAACACAATCGCCATAATAAATTTATACGTGTAATTCATTATCCCGATGGCCAGGATCTGCTGCCAGCTTAATTTTCCGGCGAATGCGATAAATAACACGATATAACTGTCCACCAGTTGCGAAACGAGTGTCGATCCCGTGGCACGAAGCCAGACATGTTTTTCACCCGTCAGCTTTTTAATTTTGTGAAATATAGTCACATCAACGATCTGGCTGACAAGAAAAGCGACCAGGCTGCCGATAATGATTCGCATGCCCTGCCCGAAAACGCCATTGAAAGCCGCCTGCATGTCCGGAACTCCGCTGGTTTGATTACTCACCACCCAAAAGGCAGCAGGCGATGTATTCATAGCCATAAAGAACATGAGATAGGCATATGAGATCAATGCAACAGCTATATAGGAAATCCTTCTGATGGCTTTGGGACCATAGAATTCATTTATGATATCCGTCATTACAAATTCCAGGGGCCATAACAGAACACCACAGGTAAGTGTAAACGAAAGTCCGGATTGCCCAAAGAGGGAAAAAGAAAATGGCTTGAATCCCAGGGTGCTTTCTAGAGAAAAGATTTTACCGCCGATACATTCTGCAATGAGCGCGTTGGCTACAAAAAAAGCTGTAAAAATAACAAAGAGTTTACTGGGTTTGTCATCCAGGATTTTTCGAATCATTTGATTAATAAGATTAATTGGATAGCCATGAACCCTCCGTTTATGATAATAAGGGAACGCGGAATGCCTTCTGTTCTTTTTTTATAAATGCGAAGAATAAACAGCCACAGATTCACAACGATATTCAGGACGATGGCAAGAAAAAATCCCATTACGATGATGAGAGAACTGATCCCCGGATCCGATTTCTCCGGATGCTTAAGCCATAATATGGCAAGAGCAAGCATGAAACATACGTTACAAATGAAAGCCGCGCGACATAGCATCCTTAACAAAGCCATAGTTCAAAAATCCAAATTTCTGCATAAAATAGCATTATTTTGCCTGATTAATCAGTTTCGGTAAATATGAATTCATCGCTTCTTAAGAAAGCCCTTCCGCATGTCATCGCAGTTGCTGTTTTTTGGATCGTTTCTGTTGCTTTTAATAAGACGGCACTGGAAGGAAAAGTGCTTCGGCAGTCCGATGTGCAGGGCTTCACAGGTATGGCCCAGCAGTCAATAGAGTTCAGACAAAAATATGGGCACTTTCCTCTGTGGACCGAATCCATGTTTGGCGGCATGCCCGGTTATAATATTGCTTTTGAAGGAACTTCAAAGATCAATATCAACTACTTGAACAATTTGTTTTTTGTGGGGCCACAGCCCATTTATTATTTCTTCATTGCCTGCATTTGTTTTTATATTCTGACGCAGGTTCTTGGACTGAGCCTGCTGATTTCTCTCCTGGGTTCAATCGCTTACGCATTTGCAACTTTTAATCCCATACTGGTTTCGGTTGGACATAATACAGAATTGATCGCCATTGGTTATTTGCCGGCCGTTATCGCCGGTGCCCTTCTGATTTTTCGTGGGAAATATTTGGGTGGAACAGCATTGATGACGGTTTTTTTCGGACTGGAGGTCAGTACCCAGCATTTACAGGTAGTTTATTACACGGGTATCATGATCGGTATCATTGCAATCGTTTATCTGATAACAAACCGGAAGGAGATAAAAGTCACACATGTTCTTGTAAGTTATTTACTAATCGCCTGCTCGCTTGTCATTGGGCTATTAAGTTATGCCTATACCCTCATGCCGACCAAGGAAGTTGCTGAGGAAACCATGCGCGGTGGAAAATCTCAACTGACGCCCATCGATAAAAAAAATAAAACAGAGGGAGGCCTCAATAAGGATTATGCATTTTCCTGGAGTTACGGTATCCAGGAAACGCTGACTCTGTTTGTTCCCGGAATGCAGGGAGGCGGAGGCTCGGGAAAATTAATTACTGACAATTCAAAGTTTGCCGATAAATTAATGGAAGCCGGTATACCCGAGGATAATGCGCTGGCCCTGGCAAATGGCTATGCATATTGGGGAGAACAGCCATTTACTTCAGGCCCCGTTTACCTGGGTGCGGTCATTTGCTTTTTATTTATTCTCGGAATGTTTTATGTGAAGAGCTGGCACAAATGGTGGATACTTTCTATTTGTGTCGTGGGGATTGTGATGGCATGGGGCAGACATTTCGCTTTTGTGAATTATTTTTTATTCGACAATCTGCCATTCTACAGTAAATTCCGCGCACCCTCTATGGCGCTTGTTATGCCACAACTGGGGTTTGCATTACTTGCTTCACTTGGATTACAGGAATTCATAAATTCTGTCGAAAGTAAGGAATTGGATTTTACAAAATTCAAAAAGGTATTATATACATCCGGCGGATTGATTTTGCTTAGCGTACTTATTTTATTTATGAGCGATTTTAAATCCGATAATGATGTCCGGATAAAGGATAAGTATGTATCGGATATTACCCGTCAGATGGGGCAGGGCAAACAGCCTACTGCTGAAATGCAGCAGCAGGCCATACAAACTGTGAATACCTGGATGTCTGCCCTGCGCGACGATCGAAAAAGTATTTTCGAGAAGGATTTATTGCGGAGTATCGTGTTGGTTGTTTTAGCCGCAGCATTCTGCTGGTTTTATTTTAAAGGGAAGTATAAACCGGTGATATTATTATCCGGGTTGCTCGTTCTGAGTTCCTTTGATATTCTGACCGAAGGGACTAAGTATCTGAGCGAGGATTCATATACCGAACCGGAAACGATCGAAGCGGCATTTGCCATGTCTGATGCGGACAAACGCATAAAAGCGGATCCGGAAAAAAACTTCAGGGTACTGGATATGAGCAGTGGTGATCCGTTCCAGGATGCCCATACATCTTATTTTCATAATTCGGTAGGTGGTTATCATCCGGCCAAGCTGGCTCTCTATAATGACATCATTGAGCACCAGCTAACCAAGGGCAATCAGCGCGTATACGATATGCTGAATACGAAATATATTATCAGGAAAACACAGGACGGACGGGACGAAGCTATGTTGAATCCCGGTGCTTATGGTTCCTGCTGGCTTGTATCTGATATTGTCTATGTAAAAAACGCTGACCAGGAAATGTCCGCTCTGGATAGTATCAACGTGCGGGATACAGCGATCGTTGAAGACATTTTTAAAGACCGGATTCCTTTTATGCCGGTGAAAGACAGTTCCGCCAGCATTCACCTGATTGAAAATCTAAATGACAAAATATCTTACCAGTTTAAATCAAAGACAAACCAGTTTGCCGTTTTCAGCGAAGTATATTATGACAAAGGCTGGAACGCTTTTATCGACGGGAAGCCCGCTCCATATTGTAAGGTGGATTATATATTACGGGGCATGGCGGTTCCCGCAGGTGATCATACCATTGAATTTCGTTTTGAACCCCGGTCCTATATCATGGGTAACCGTTTGAGTGTATGGGCATCGATCATCATTTATTTGTTGCTGATTGCGGCCACTTTGCAACTGTTCGGAATCTTAAGCCCTTTAAAAGCTAAAAGCTCAAAGCCTAAAGCCTAAAACCAGGAAAGTGTTTTAGTGGATTAATAATATTGTTATCACAATTCATAAGATTCTTCAGATATCACCAAAAAGTTTTAAGCTTTAGGCTTTAGGCCTTAGGCTTTACCAAATGAATATCATATCACTCGTTTCTTATCCCTTCCTCCCTGCAAGAACCGGGGGACAAAAAGGTATCGCCCTTTTTTATAAATATTTTTCCAGATACCATCAGTTGACCATTGTCACAACTGAAAAAAATCAACCGGCTTATGCGGAGGGATATGAATTGCTGAACATAATCGGCAACTCAAAACTTCGTTATATCAATCCCTTTATTTTTTTCAGGTTGCGGGATCTTATACGTCAAAAAAAAGCAACGCACCTCATCCTGGAACATCCCTATTACGGCTGGCTGGGTATCCTTTTGAAAAGAGCCTGTGGCATAAAACTCGTTGTTCATTCCCATAATATCGAGGGACTTCGATGGAAGGGACTGGGTAAATGGTGGTGGCGTATTTTATGGAACTATGAAAAAATAACGCATCAACAGGCGGATTATAATTTTTTTATTCAGGAAGAAGATAGAAAATACGCGATCGACACATTTCATCTGGATGCAAAAAAATGCCTCAGTGTTAGTTTCGGAACGGAAATAAAAGAACCTCCATCTGCGGAGAGTCATGAATCTGCTTTCCGGATTTTACAAAAGGAATTGCAAATCCGGAATAACCTGCCATTATTATTATTTAATGGTTCATTTCAATATAAACCCAACCGCGATGCCCTGGATAATCTCCTGTTTAAAGTAAACCCTATATTGCAAAAAAAGGAAATCCCTTATTTAATTTTGATTATTGGTCTTCATATCCCTGAGACTATTAAAAGTATTTCCTATCCCAATGTTATGATATTGGGATTTGTTGAAAATCTCGAACTCTATCTCACAGGTTGTGATGTATTTCTGAATCCTGTACAATCCGGAGGCGGTATAAAAACAAAACTGGTGGAAGCGTTGGCATTTAACCTGAATGCCGTATCGACTGAAAATGGAGCGATCGGTATTGATCCTGCGCTTTGCAATGGCAAAATGATCTTATGCCCTGATAACAACTGGAATTTATTTACAGAAGCAATCGCACGGGCCATCCATTTGAAAACGACTATGCCGCCTGTTTTCTACGAACAATTTTATTGGGGAAATATTACGAAGCGCGCAGCGGATTTTATTTCGGTGGCGGTTGACGGTTGACGGTATCGTTATACGCATATCTGTTTACATTAAATTATTCGTCAGCCCAAATAAAAATGGTGTAAAGCATAGTATAACCTACACCATACACCATAATAAATTAAAATAGCTTTAAGCGTTACGCGTTGAGCTTTTAATCACCATTTATCCACTTCTTCCAAATGATCCGTACCGGAAGAAGTTGGCTGCGCTGTTACTGTGACCGCTTCTGCTTTAACAGGTTCCGGTTCAGAAACATTCACAACAGGATCGAGAGGGGACTCAACATGTTCATGGATTTCAGGCTGTCCCTCTCCATTTTCCGGTACCTGGTCATGATTAAATGCATCAAAATCAAAGTCGGGCATCAGATCGGTCTTAACATAATCAACTGCTTCAGTAAGTGCCTTTATAAATTTATTGAAGTCTTCCTTGTACAGGAAGATTTTATGCCGGTCATATCCATCTTCATTAAATTTCTTACGGCTTTCAGTAATCGTCAGATAATAATCATTGCCTCGTGTAGCCCGTACATCAAAAAAATAAGTCCTCCGCTTACCGGCCCTGATTCGTTTGCTATACACGCTTTCCATTCTTTTGTCATTGTTCTCGTACGCCACGTTCGTTGTTTTAGGTAAAAAAAATAAAGCAAGCCCATACAAATATAATATTGTTATGGAACTGGCAAAAAATTCCCCATTTTGTGTAACACTGCGTGTTTTTACGCAAATCAGGTCAGTCGCGGGTTTGAAGCTCCTCTCCTGTTTTCTGCTGCTGTTCGTACAGTCGGGTGTAATGTCCATTCCTGGTCAGCAGTTCTTCATGGGTGCCTATTTCTACCACCCTTCCCTGATCAAGAACTACAATACGGTCAAATTCAAAGAGAGAGAAGATCCGGTGGGTAATGATAAAAGCCGTTTTATTCTGAAGATAGCTATACAGATTGCTGATAATTTCCTTTTCCGTCCGGGCATCTACTGCGCTGAGACAGTCATCGAAAATGACGATTTCATGATTCCCGGCCAATGCCCTGGCGATAGATATTCTTTGTTTCTGTCCCCCGCTCAAAGTGACACCCCTTTCGCCGACCATCGTATCATAACCGGAGGAAAACTGCAGAATTTCTTTGTCAATACTTGCATATTCTGCTGCCTTTTTCGCTTCCGTTGAGGATTTATTTTCCAGTCCGAAAAGGATGTTTCCGGTTACGGTATCACTGAAAAGGAAAACATCCTGAGGAACATATCCTATCTGGTTCCTGAAATCCGGCAGGTCGAGCGTCCGGATATCCTTTCTATCCATGAGTATGGTTCCGTGGGTTGGATCGTAAAAACGCAGAATTAACTGGGCCAGCGTTGTTTTACCACTGCCCGTTCTTCCTATAACGGCAATTTTTTCTCCTTTGCGCACTTGCAGGTTAAAATCCTTTATTGCATGAATTCCGGTATGCGGATAGATAAAATCTACATGCTCAAAGGATATGTTTCCGGTAAGCGGCAATTTGACCGGATGCCTGATATCCTGAATGACCGGTTTTGTTTCCAGAAATTCGTTGAGTCTTTTCTGGGAAGCAGAAGCACGCTGGATCATACTGGCCACCCATCCGATAGCACTGACGGGAAACGTCAGCATCGTAATATAAATGACGAATTCTGTGATGGTACCCAGGTCCGTCTGGTGTGTGCCATGGATCACATAAAAACCGCCAATCATGATGGTTAAAAGGGTGCTCAAACCAATGATCAGGCCCATGGAAGGAAAATAAATGGCCTCCACTTTGGCCAGACTGATCGCGTTTTTCCTATAGTCTTCGCTGTTAGCACTGAAAAAACGAAGCATGGCGGATTCCTGTACAAAGGATTTAATAACCCGTATGCCGCTATAGGATTCCTGCGCATTGGTTGTCAGTTTACTCAGTAATGCCTGGATCCTTTCGCTTTTTCTGTGAATCAGATTATTGACCATGTAAATCGTCACTGCCAGAATGGGTAGTGGCGCAAGCACGTAGAAAGTAAGCAATGCATCCTTTCGGATCATAAAATAAAGACTGAAACCAATGGTTGCCAGAAGGTTTGCGAGATACATTATAGCCGGTCCGGTGTACATTCTCACGCGACTAACATCTTCTGCCATCCGGCTCATGAGGTCGCCTGTGCTATGAGACTTATAAAAAGAAGTGTCCAACTGTTGGTAGTGTTGGTAAATTTCATTTTTCTGATCGAATTCAATATGGCGGCTCATGACGATCAGGGTTTGTCGCATGAAGAACATAAAAATACCTCCCAGTATTGCCAGCAACAATAAGGTGAGTCCGGAAATAGCCACTTTATGTTTAAAACTCTGATCGGTGGAATTTAAACTGCGGATGAATTTTTTTACGAGAATATCATAATTAGCTGTATCAGATCTCTGTGTTCTGGCAATATTGACCTGCGTTGCGGCGGAAACGGGATGCGGTGATTTTGCATGTACCTGTGCAGTCAGTTCTTTCTCCACAGTATTCACAACATATCCGGTAACCTGAGGAGCCAGAATGCGGAAGTAATTGGAGAGGATCACAAAAAGGAGGCCCAGCAATAGCCTCCATTTATATTTCCAGAAGTATTTATTGACAGCCTTTAAATATCTCAAACGCCCCTAAGTTTGATTTAGTGCAAATTTATGATTGTTATGCCTAAAGCGTAAAGCGTAACGCTTAAAGCCTTGTAATATAAGTTTGATAAGGAAAATACTGATGATGAACGGTTTTAAAAACTAAAGCACAAAGCTTTCGGTGTTACGCGTCAGGCTTTGTGCTCCGGAAGTTAATCGCCAACGACTATGCTCTTCAATTAACAATTGACAATTAACAATTGACCATTATACTAGACAGCTTCTTCTTTTACACCATATGGAGTAGTTACCAGTAAATGACCCTGCAGGTATTTCTCTGCATGCTGACTGGCATCAAGTCCCTCCTCTTCTTCTGTTTTGCTTACACGGATTGGAAGGATCAGGTTGATAAATTTGAAAATTAAGAAGGACATGCAAAAGCTGAACGGCACAACTACTAACAAGGCTTTAACCTGTGTCCAGAAAAATGCCGGATTTCCATAGAACCAGCCGTCAGCACCGGCTGGGTTGACAGTTTTTGTAGCGAAAATACCGGTCATCAGCATGCCGACCATACCGCCAATACCGTGACAGGGGAACACATCCAGGGTGTCATCCAGTTTGGTTTTCGAACGCCAGTATACGGCAGTGTTTGATATAACAGCTGCAACCACACCGATGAAAATACTTTGCGGAATGGCGACAAAACCAGCTGCCGGCGTTATGGCTACAAGGCCCACAACCGCTCCGATACAGAATCCAAGTACAGATGGTTTTTTGCCTTTGATAACATCGAAAAACATCCAGGACAGGCCCGCCGCACCAGCGGCAGTATTTGTAGTAGCAAATGCTGAAACAGAAAGCGCGCTGGCGGCTCCAGCGGATCCGGCATTAAATCCAAACCAGCCAAACCAGAGAAGACCAGTGCCAATCAATACATAAGGGATATTAGCGGGTGGAATTTCTATATGGTCAATATGACTTCTGCGTTGTTTCAAAACAATGGCGCCCGCTAAGGCTGCACAACCGGCCGAAATATGAACCACGGTTCCTCCGGCAAAATCCAGAGCTCCCCATTTGGCCAGAATTCCATCGGGGTGCCAACTCCAATGCGCTAGCGGAGCATATACAAGAAGACTGAATAAGAGCACAAACAGAACGAAAGAAGTAAACTTAATACGTTCGGCAACGGCTCCCACGACCAATCCCGGCGTAATGATCGCAAACATCAATTGGAATAAAGCAAATAGCGTTAGTGGAACCGTTGGCATAAAAACCCATGGTTTTCCGGAGTTAACACCTTTAAACATAAAATGGGTCATCGGATCACCAATCAATCCCAGACCCTTTACGTCCGGTCCGAAACAAAGACTGTATCCAACTACAATCCACAGAACAGAAACAATGCCTGCGGCGATCAGACTTTTGATCATAGTCGAAATCACATTTTTCCGGTTCACCATCCCGCCATAGAAAAAAGCCAGTCCGGGGGTCATTAAAAATACAAGGGCTGTGGCAACAATGATCCAGGCAATATCCGCCCCATTGTATTTGCCCTCATCAAAATTTGACAAAGAAGGTACAAATAGAGCCAATAAGGAAATCAGAACGAGGAGGATAAACGGAGCCGCCGTTTTTAATGTGACTTTGTTCATACTGAAAATAGTTTTAGTAAATGAGATGTTAACGATGACTAAAATCAGTTGTAAATTAAAACAAAATCGTATTAAAAGTTACATTATAATAAAATTAATATGTATTATTTATAAATAATAGGGCGTTAATAAGATAAAATTTTATCATAAGTTCAGTTTCTTTAGCTCGTTTACCGCAAATCCGGCTGCCCGGGCCGTAAAAGCCATATATAAAATAGATGGACTTTGCATGCCCGTACTCGTCATACAGGCTCCGTCGGTCACAAAAACGTTCTTGCATTGGTGCAGCTGATTCCATTTATTCAGCATCGAGGTTTTGGGATCCTTTCCCATCCGGCAGCCACCCATTTCGTGAATATCCCTGCCGGGCGCCCAGTTTCGGTTTCTAACTACAACATCCCGGACTCCTCCATTTGCAAGGGTTTCAGCACCCTGCTCCATGAAATCTTTCGTTAATAATTCATCATTCCGGTCGTAGGCAACATCGGTAACCAGCAATGGTATACCCCATGGGTCTTTTTTATCCTTACTTAAATAAACCCGGTTGGATTCCTTGGGGATGGTTTCTCCCTGCATGTACATATAACAACCCCAATCGCCAGCCTCAGATAGTGCTTTTTTATAATCAGACCCGATTTCCGGTCCGTTCGTAGTGGCACCCCTGGTTCTGTAACAACCCATGAAAGCCATATAACCGCCCACGAAATCCATATCGTGCTTTTTGAAATTCCTGAAATTATTCATCATGGCTTCAGCCGGTTTTCTCCCATAATAATATACATCATGGTATCCCTCGATCCTGCCATTCATAGTACCCAGGTAGTTATGGTGACAAATATATTTCCCCAGAATGCCATGATCGTTTCCAAGACCATCCGGAAAACGATTGGAAGTGGAATTCAACAGAACCAGGTTGGTATTTAATGCGGATGCGTTCATGAAAATAATACGTGCAAAATAATCCGTTGTCTCATGACTAACGGCGTCGATTATGCGAACGCCGGTGGCCCTGTTTTTCTTTTCATCGTAGATAATGGAATGTACCACGCTGTGCGGACGAACGGTCAGGTTACCCGTGCGTGCTGCCCATGGTAACGTAGATGAATTGGAACTGAAATACCCGCCAAACGGGCAACCGCGCATGCAAAGGTCGCGTGCCTGGCATCGACCCCTTCCCTGTTTTAAATGGATTTCCCTGGCTTCCGTCAATTGTGCCCAGCGGCCATGAATCATCCGCCGGTCCGTATACCGCTCACTGATTTTTTTTGAAAGATCTTTTTCGACACAGTTGAATTCGAAGGGCGGCAGATATTCACCGTCGGGCATGGATTCCAAACCGTCTTTATTCCCGCAGATACCGGCGAATTTCTCCACATGAGAATACCAGGGTGCCATTTCATCATAACCAACAGGCCATTCAATACCATACCCATCACGGGCGGGAGAGATAAATTCATACGGGCTCCAGCGCGGGCAGGCCCTGCCCCAGATCAGCGATTTTCCACCAACCTGATAGCCCCTGATCCAGTCGAAGGGTTTTTCCTGCTCATAAGGATGATCTTTATCCCTGATAAAAAAATGCTGTGTGGATTCGCTAAAGCCCGCAGCCCGGGTGATCAATGGATTTTCTTTGATAAATTTTTCAGGCATTTCTCCCCTGTGAGGAAATTCCCAGGGAGCGAGCATGGCTGTAGGATAATCTTTCAGGTGTACCACGTCCCGGCCCCGTTCCAAAACAAGGGTTTTCAATCCAGCCTCACAAAGTTCCTTGGCAGCCCATCCGCCACTGATTCCGGAGCCCACCACGATGGCGTCATATGTGTTCAAATATTTCCTTTTTTTAATTCTGAAACCGCATGATCAACGGCCCTTGCCGTAAATGCCATAAAAGTCAGGGAAGGATTTTGGGTACTGGTTGAAACCATGGCAGCTCCGTCGGTTACAAATACATTCGGACAAAGATGAAACTGATTGTATTTATTCAGAAGCGATGTTTTAGGATCTTTCCCCATCCGGCATCCGCCCATTTCATGAATATCCAGGCCCGGCGCCTGTTTGCTGTCGTTTGCCTGAATGTCTTTACACCCAGCCAGCTCCAGCATTTCGGATGCCTGCTCTAAGTAGTCCTTCATCGATTTTACATCGTTCTCATCATAGTCCACAGAAAAAACCAGTTCAGGTATACCCCAGGCATCTTTCTTTTCCTCACTCAACCGCACATGATTGGCCTCCTTCGGAATCGTTTCGCCCTGCATCTGTGATGACACATACCAGCCCCCGGGTTCTGAAAGATTTTCTTTCAACGCGGCACCCATTTCTTCTTCAGCATGATATTTTCCACGTCCCCGGCCCGCGCCAAAAAATACCATATATCCCCGAAGGAAATCCATTTCCTGTTTATGCACATTCCTGAAGTTGGGCATCATGGGTTGTGTGGGCCTGCGGCCAAAATAATATTTATCCAGCGGACCGTCGAATGCAGCGTTTACACTTCCCCGGTAGTTATGGAAACAGATATATTTTCCCAGTAATCCGTTGTCATTTCCCAGACCGTTCGGAAACCGGCTAGAGACAGAATTCAGCAGGAGCAGATTTGAATTCAAAGTAGCTGCATTCACAAAAATGACTTTCGCATGATAAATAACTTCTTCTTTTGTATTGGCGTCGATTACGCGTACGCCGGTAGCTCTTTTTTTCTGCTCATCATAAATAATAGAATGCACTACGCTGAATGGCCTGATGGTCAGGTTACCCGTTTTCAGCGCCCAGGGTATGGTGGATGAATTGGAACTGAAATATCCGCCGAAGGGGCAGCCTCTTTCACATTCGCTGCGCGCCTGGCATGGATTTCTGCCTTGTTGTATATGTATCTCCCTGGGTTTGGTCAGATGGGCACATCGCCCCTGCACCACGTGCCGGTCTTTGTAATGTGCGTTGATTTTTCCGCTGATATCTGATTCAACGCAGTTCATTTCCCAGGCCGGCAGGAAGTCTCCATCCGGCAATGTATCCAGCCCGTCGAAATTACCACTGATCCCTGCAAAATGCTCCACATGACTGTACCAGGGCGCAAGTTCTTCGTAAGAAAGGGGCCATTCCACCGCGAATCCATCTCTTCCCGGACCCATAAAATCATATTTACTCCACCGCTGGGTTTGTCTGGCCCATAGAAGTGATTTTCCCCCGACCTGGTATCCCCTGATCCAGTCGAAGGGTTTTTCCTGCACGTAAGGGTGTTCAGTGTCCTTTACAAAAAAATGCTGTGAGGTTTCATTGAAGGCATAACAACGGTTGACTACCGGGTTATTTTCTGTTATTGAAAAAGGTAGTTTTTCGTGATGTGGAAAATCCCATGGATTCATGGTCGCTGTGGGATAGTCTTTCAGATGCACTACATTTCGACCCCTTTCCAATACCAGCGTTTTCAGTCCGTGATCACAAAATTCTTTGGCGGCCCAGCCGCCGCTGATTCCCGATCCGATGACGATGGCGTCAAAGGTATTTTGAAAAGCAGCTTTATTATTAATTTGAAGGGTATCTCCCGGCATGGCAATCGTTTAATTCTTTGAAGTTAAATGCAAAAACAACCCGGAAAAATTAAATGAATAATTTTTATTATTATACTAAATAAACCTATCTATGCACCGGAACTTCATAAATCGCATATGAAATCATGGCCCGAATAGTGCTCTGCGTAGACGACGACCCGGACGACCGGGAATTGATTAGAAATGCAATTTTTAAGGTAGACCCTTCCTATACCGTTGCTCACGCCACGAACGGTAAAGAGGCCCTGCAATACCTTACAAGGGCTGAGGAATCCGATCTGCCCTGCCTGGTAATACTGGATATCAACATGCCGGTGATGGATGGCAAGCAAACCCTCATTGAAATAAAAAGGAACGACAAATGGAACCAGATGCCTATTGTAGTGTTCAGCACTTCCGCCCATCCGTCAGATTTAGTCTTCTGTCAACAGTTTGGTGTTGAGCTGGTTACCAAACCGGCCAACTTCAATCAGATTACCCTGGAAGCGGAAAGGCTGCTTCAGCACTGTGCCGAATAATAACGTTCCTTAAAGTCTCTTAGCATACCATTTGCATAGCCGTTTGAAGTAACATTCAGACTATGGCACTCAGGGAGTATAATAAAAAACGCGTATTTAATAAGACCCCCGAACCCAGGGGCGGAAAACCTGCAAAAGACGCATTGCATTTTGTAGTACAAAAACACGATGCCACCCGGCTGCACTATGATTTCCGCCTGGAAATGAAGGGTGTTTTAAAAAGCTGGGCTATCCCCAAAGGCCCTTCACTGAATCCGGATGACAGAAGGCTGGCGATGATGGTGGAAGACCATCCTTACGACTATAAGGACTTCGAAGGCATCATTCCGGAAGGTAATTACGGAGCGGGCACCGTGATCGTATGGGATGAAGGAACTTACGAAACACTTGAACCGAAAAAATCAATAAAAGAAGAAGAAAAATCATTGCTGGCCCAGTTGAAATCGGGATCCCTCAAATTCCGGCTTTTTGGGAAAAAATTGAAAGGGGAATTTGCACTTGTACATATAAAGAATAATAATGGCAGCGGAGAAAACGCCTGGTTATTGATTAAGCATCGGGATGATTTTGCTTCAACAACTGACATATCAAAAAAAGCAAAATCAGTACTGTCTGATAAATCAATTGCTCAGATGGGAAAAGATAAAAACGCGGATCAATGGATTTCTAAACCAAAGAATAAAAGTTCTTCTAAATCCAAAAAAACCCAATAACCTGCCTTATTCAAAATGAATAAAAGGTAATTCAACAATAAATTCTGCCCCCAGGTTGGGTTTACCACTGGCTTTCAAAAATCCCTGGTGACGATTTACAATCTTCTTGCATAAAGAAAGTCCAAGCCCTGTGCCTTCATAATCATCCCGGGCATTCAGCCGGGTAAACGTATGAAATATCCTTTCGGCGTATTTGGAATCAAAGCCAATCCCGTTGTCGATCACGCGGAATTGTGCATAATCCTTATGGTCGACCACAATCGACTTATAATGAATCCGGATTTGCGGTGTTATGTCTGTTCTTGAAAACTTAAGTGCATTGGAAATAAGGTTGTAAAAAAGCTGATAAATTAAAATTGGATATCCCGGGATTTTCGGTAACGGGTCCATTTGCACAACGGCCTTCCTTTTCTGAATAACCAACTCGAGATCTGTTTCAATCGAATGGAGAATTTCATTCAGATCCAATTCTTCAATTCCCTGCTGATATCCGTCCAGGGCAGCATAGCTCAGAACACCTTCCATCATCAGTAACATCCTTTCTGTGGCACTTTGTATTTTTGACAAATACAATTTGGCGTTGTCGTTGAACGATGAATTAAATTCTTCCTGTAATAAATTGCTGAATATTTTTATTTTCCGGATCGGTTCTTTCAAATCGTGACTGGCCACATGGGCGAACTGCTGTAGATCATCGTTGGATCTTTCCAATTGTTCTGTGCGTTTTTTTACGAGGAACTCCAGCCTTTCTTCACTTTGTCGTAACATGGCCTCCGCTAATTTCTGTTCATGGATATCCGTAAAGGCACCCACCCATTTAACGATTTCATTTTTTTCTGAACGGATCATTTCGCCGTGAACATGAAACCATCGGAATTCGCCATCCCGTCCTTTTAAACGGGCTTCCGCCTTATAAGTAGTGCCGGTTTTTTTACTTTTCCCCCAGATCTGGTTCAAAACCTGACTATCCTCCGGGTGAACAATCAATGCCCAGGTTTTATCATCATATGGGTCCAGACCTGTATATTCTTTCCAGCGTTCCGAAACAAATTCCTGTTTGCCTTCTGTATCGGTAACCCAAACCAGTTGAGGAAGTGCCTGTGTGAGGTTACGGAAATGCTCTTCACTTTCTTTTAATTTTCTGGCTGCTATGATGACTGCCTCTGCCCTTCTACGCTCTTCTTCCATCGAATCGATCGCATTCAGCGCTCCGCTGATAATACCGGCAACCTGTTCCCCAAAGATTTGAAACTCGTCGTCATATTGTCTTCGGGCACTTAGTCCCACAAACAGAAATCCGTTCATCGTCCCTTTGTTCCCTCTCAAAGGAAGAAGCATTCCTTCGGTAGGTGATTCCGGCCAAAAGTTCACAGGTACCTGATCCATGAACGGACGAATGTCAGCGACATGTTTGGAAGACCCATTTTTAATCAGCTCCTGGATCGGTAGTTCCCCCACGCAAACTTCCGGTGAAGTACTGGCTACCGTCAGCGGATTTCTTTCATCAGACAGAGAATAGATAAAACAAAAAGGCAGATCGGCTGTATTGTTTTTCAGTAAACCGATCACTTTCTTATATACCTCATCCACAGAACTGGCCGAGCTGATCCTGCGTGAAAGTTTTTGTAACAATGATGCCCTGCGTTCATTGATCACGCGATAAGTTGTTTCAATCACTGCATTGAAAATACCATCCACTTTTCCGTCCTCTCCGTATACCGGAGTGAAAGTAAAATCAAAATAACATTCTTCCGTATAACCATGTCTTTGCATGGGTAAGAGGGCATCCTTTGAACCACCGGGCTCACCCACGAATGCTTTCGCAAACTGCGGCTCAATGTCGCTCCATATTTCCGGCCACACTTCCTTTGCCGGCCGGCCAAGCGCCCAGGGATGTTTATTACCCGGTATTGGTGACCAGGCATCGTTATACAATAAGCAAAGCTCTTTGCCCCAATAAAGCGCGATGGGGAAGTTTGAATTCAGGCAGATATTTAATGCAGAGCGTAAACTCTGTTTCCATTTGTCAACGGCACCAATAGATGTTTGCGACCAGTTGAAATGCCTGATACGCTCACTCATATCTCCATGACCGGACAAAAAAGCGGGAACCTGAAGTTTTGAATCTGAAACGGGAGTAAAATCCATATTTTTTTCGACGGTAGAGGGATTTAAATTAAGGAATTCGCGTGAATAAGCCTAATGCCTAAAGACCAAAGCCTAAAACTATTTGAAATTATAAATGTAATATTGAAAATTATTCATTATTGAATTTTAACATTGTTCTTGTTTTACACTTTGGGCTTTAGGCTTTGAGCGTAAAGAAAACGTGAACGCATGCGCAAAAGTTCATGGATATTACTACTACATTACATTCACACTTATTCAAATTTGTTTTAGGCTTTAGGCTTTAGGCCTTGAGCTTATTTAGGCTTTAAGCTTATCTAGAATTTGTAAGACAAACCAAATACAATTCCAAAATCGAAGTTACTTCCGCTTCCGGCAGGCGGATGACTGTCGAAATTCGTATACGGACTCAGATTCAGATAAAAATATCGGATCAGCTGCCATGAAAAATTGGTTGAACCATCATACCTGATACGGCCGTTCTGAGATATGCCGAAATATACGGTTTGTGTACTGCTGATTTGAATATCCGGATTACGAAATTGATAGAAATTAAACTGAAACATAACAGGAAGTTCAAATAGCAGGTCACTCGATACACCCTCTATGCTTTTTTCCTGAGAAAAAGTCATTCCGGTAGTTGCTAACAATCTCATATTCTTTTTAATAATGAGTTTGTTGCCAATGCCGAGCATAAATAAATACCTGCGGGAAATAGATAATTCCAGATTTCTTTGATATTGGGCCGCACCCGATATGAACCAGGTGGGTGTCAAATCATAAGAAGTGATGAAAATGACATTTTCATTGTCTCTTGAATACTTCCCAGAATCAATCGATCCAATACTGGTTACAGATAATTGGTAGTCAAATAATTGAGTTGCAAATTGTATTGAGGCGTTGAAATTAACCTGGCCAATATTACTGGATTTGGTAAAGCTCAGTCCCGCTGATATATTTCCGTTTAGTCGTTTGAGGATATTGTTATCTATCGAAGTAAGCTGGTATATCCTGGTAATATGAACCGGAAGAATATTTCCGTCATCCAAATGTATATCTACCCAGCCCTCCCTGTCGGATGTTCGCAGGGTGCCGTAATAGATTTTTTTTTCAATCGTTTCTATCTTGAAGCGCTCATGTATGATCAAAGTTTTAATTCTAAATAATTTTATATTTAACATTTTCAGATCAATATCATCTATCGAAATGGATCCCAGGCTTAACCTCTGAACTTCACCGATCAATACCCCTCCGTTAAAAAGTAAGATGGAATCTTTGGTCTGACAAAAAGATCGGGTACTGAAGCAAGATACAGCCAGAGTGAAAATAAATATGGTTCTGATCATGCGCCGTCTTTCTGATAAATTCATTATCAGCAAAAATACTTGGTTAATTGAAATAAATTTAGGCAATGAAACAGTTTATAGCCCATATTGCTTTAGTAGTGAGAGATTATGATGAAGCCATTGAATTTTATACAGGGAAACTCGAATTTATATTGGAGGAAGATACCATATTGTCAGAAACCAAGAGATGGGTGCTTGTCAGGCCACCTGGATACGGCCACTGCTCACTTCTGTTAGCCAAAGCCGCAAATTCTGAACAGGAGAACACCGTCGGTAATCAAACTGGCGGCCGCGTTTTTCTGTTTCTGTTTACCGACAATTTTGAACGCGATTATGAAAACATGTTGAGGAAGGGAATTCAATTTGTAAGGAGTCCGTCTAAAGAAGAATACGGTACCGTTGCTGTTTTTGAAGATCTGTATGGAAATCTTTGGGACCTGATCGAGCCCTCCGCTAAAAAATAAATGCAGTATTACTTCAGACTCATTACAAATTTTATGAGTTTCAATTTCCGTTTTGTATGGGGATAATACTTGAGATTGAGTTCAAACCAGTTGGGTTTCTGGTATATACTTTTAAAATGAGAAAAACAATCAAAGCCAGCCTTTCCATGATAACTGCCCATGCCGCTATTACCTACACCACCGAATGGTAACCGGCTGTTAGAAAAATGCATGACCGCATCATTCACAGCTCCCCCGCCAAAAGAAATCTCGCTGAGTATTTTCTTTCTGATGACATCATTATGAGTAAACAAATACAAAGAAAGCGGTTTGGATTTTGATTTGATGAAGTTAATGGCGCTGTTCAGGTCGTCGTAAGAAATAACAGGTAAAACGGGACCGAATATTTCTTCTTTCATGATCCTGTCTGTTGGCAAAACATTTGAAAGAACCGTAGGCGACATGGTACGTTGTTCTTTGTCTGTCTGACCACCAAGATATATTGTACCCTCATCAACCAGCCCCTTTAGTCTGTCCAGATTTTTTTCATTGATGATTTGAACATAATTACCATTCAACAGGGAATAATCAGAATGCTGAATTTCAAGTTTTAGTTTTTCCAGCAATTCCTTTTCTACGCTTTGATGAACCAGAATATAGTCAGGAGCTACGCAGGTTTGTCCGGCATTCAGGAATTTTGCCCAGACCAGTCTCCGGGCAGCCATGTTGAGGTTAGCGTCTTTCTCGATGATTGCCGGACTCTTGCCACCCAGTTCCAACGTTACAGGTGTCAAATGCTTTGCTGCAGCCTGGTATACAATTTTCCCTACGGAAGCACTTCCGGTAAAAAATATCTTGTCAAATTGATTTTCCAGCAACGCAGTTGTTTCATCAATTCCTCCTTCAACCACCGTCAGGAACGCAGGATCAAAATGGTCGTTGATTATATGGGCCAGTGCAGCGCTTGTATGCACTGTCATTTCGCTGGGTTTAAGTATAACGGTATTACCTGCCGCTATAGCAGAAATAAGAGGCGTTAGGGAAAGATTGATCGGATAATTCCATGCACCAATAACCAGGCATACACCCAGGGGTTCAGGAATGATATAACTGCTCCCGGGAAAATTGACCATATCGGTCCTGACCCTTTTTATCTTGGCCCAGCGTTTTAAATGACTGATGGCTATGTCGAGTTCATTATTGGGCACGGCGAATTCGGTCAGGTAAGTATCGAATCCTGATTTTCTGAAATCCGCATAAATAGCATCGTACAACAGTCTTTCATTTGATTTCAGCAGATCCCTTAATTTTTTTAGCTGTTGTATTCTGAATTCAACCGGCTTCGTGTAATTCAGATTAAAATATGCTCTTTGTTTATCAGGAATAGAGTTCATAAAACTTATTTTTTAAGCCCGATGAAGAGAAGTTGTCCGGTTTATTTTGTATACAAAAAACATAACCAGGGCTGACAAAAAAATCAAAACCAGGTAACTGTATGCCAGATTTTCTTCATCGCTGGCGGGGATGAAATAAACGATACCATAACTCAACAGGGACACGATGATATAATTGACTCCGCCTGAAAGTCCGCCGGCAATACCGGCATTCTTTGGAAACAGGCTCAGGCTATAGGAGAAATAGTTATTAAAAGTAAAACCGGCCGTCACGTGAATGATAAATGCGAAAAATATCAGGGTATATAAGTTCATCCGGAAGGTCAGACTCAGCAGCATGGCGCCTATAAAAATGATCTGCAGGAAAAGATTGATAAATAATTTTTTATAAAAGGGTTTTCGAATGGTTGCTTTGCCGGCAAAACCACCAACCATCCAGGCTGTACCCAGAATCAACGAACAATAACCGGCGGTGACGGGTGAAAAAGACAGGTGATGTTCAATAATAAATGGCCCGGTCATATTAAAAACCATCACCATCGAATAAGACAGCCCCAGCATAAGCAATCCAAGTGTGAAACTGGGCGTAGCCAGCATGTTTATATAGACTCCGGTGATTTTTTTGAAATTGAACACTGAGTATTCGACCAGTGTTTCCCCGCTGAAGATCAATTCCAGTAAGGCGATAACCAGTGCAAAAGCCGCCAGAAAATAAAAGTTGGACTGCCATCCGAATGCGGTTTCCAGGTAACCCCCCAAAAAAGGAGCGAATATGGGGCCCGTCGACCACACAATGGTAAACATGCTCAGGTAGCTCTTTAATTGATCACCGGAATACATATCTACGAAGAAGGCCCTTTTAGCTACGATGATCGCTGCCACCGTAATGCCATGAACTACCCTCATCGCATAAAAAAGATAGATATTCTGCGTTGTGGCAATGACCAGGCAGGATAAGGCGAATACAACAAGGGCCCATAATCCGATATGATAACGGCCAAAACTATCCAGCAGGCTGCCGATAAATAATTGGGAAATGCCATAGCTGACCAGAAAAATGGTAATGGTAGACTGCACCTGGATACTGCTGGCATGAAGGGATTGCCCCATCTGTGGCATGGAAGGAAGATAGATATCGACGGCAAAGCCGGATAGCGGAATCAGGGCAAATGCCAGTATGGTGGCTGTATACTGATATTCATCCCTGATCCGTTTAAGAGTTTCTGCCGGCATCCTTAGTTTTAAGTAATTGTAATTTATTACTTATTGGGCAATGAAGGTGAGAGTACCCGGGGATTGAATCACCAGTTTTCAAATTCTCCGGAATGCCGGTTGCCGGGAATACAGAATGTAACGGATCACCCGCTGTTAGGAATTTTTATTGTGCGATAACAATTGTTGAAATAATCATTGTAAAGGGTTGTCAATTCCGGATATTGGTTAATTTTAATTGGTGGGACTAATAATACTTGCAGTAACCATTGCCCTGCTGTACGCTTTTCGCAGGTTCAGACAATCGCGGCACAAATGACTCGTTCTGTAAGATCATGAAGCTGACTTCATTCTCTCTCTGAAAACAAACTGCGTACCCGGTAACTTCTATTGATAATTCTTTTGTTTACCGGACAATTTTACTTTTAATAATTAACATTAAAACAAATTTTATGACGCAGTCATTTCTAAAAACAATCAGGGAATCTATTAATTACTGGTGGCTGATTTTATTAAGCGGTGTATTGCTGATCGTTGTTGGTATTTGGGTCATTTCTTCGCCCATTGCGAGTTATTTATCCCTGAGCCTGCTGTTTGCCTGGGGTATCCTGCTCACGGGAATCTTTGAAATCATCTTTGCTGTTTCAAACCGTAAAGGCATGGATAGCTGGGGTTGGACTCTTGCCAGCGGCCTGCTCGATTTGGTGATAGGATTTTATCTTTTATCCTATCCCGCTATTACAATGACAGTATTACCTTTTATTTTAGGATTCTGGTTGTTATACAGAGGTGGTTCAGCTATTGGATCGGCTTTTGATATGAAAAGCTACGGTGATAAAAACTGGGGATGGTTCCTGTTTCTTGGAATCGCCATTATATTTTTTGGACTGATGGTTTTGATAAACCCGGTCTTCGGCGCAGCTAATATTATTATCTGGACAGGTTCGGCTTTTATCTTTTCCGGTATATTCAGGATTTACCTGTCTGTTAAACTCCGCAGACTGAAGAAGATGATCGCTCCAAAAGTATGAGTGGATTCATCAGCAAATGAATAAAAAATCTGCGGTGTTTTAGACAGGTCAATCCAATTTTTTAACCAACGGAATCTGAAGATTGGCCGGACGATTTTCTTCCTTATCAAAACCACGTCCGTCAACATTTCTTGCATTTTTATGCTTCAGGTTTCAATTTGTGATACCGGTAACATTCTGTTAAATGATCATTTACCATGCCGGCGGCCTGCATAAAGGCATAGCATATGGTTGAACCAACAAATTTGAATCCTTTTTCATATAGCGATTTACTCATCGCATCGGAGTGAATGGTTCGTGGAGGAATGTTTTTCATATCCTTCCAGCTATTTCTTATGGTTTTATGATTGGTGAACTGCCAAATATAGTTATCAAATGAGTTATGCTCTTTTTGGATCTCAATAAATTTCTTCGCATTATTTACTGTGGCATATATTTTTAATTTATTCCGAATAATGCCTGCATCATTTAAAAGCTTTTGAATTTTTTTATCAGAATAGCGGGCTACTTTCTCCGGTTCAAAATTGTCAAATGCATTTCTAAAGTTTTCCCGTTTATTTAATATCGTGCTCCAGCTTAATCCTGCCTGGAAAGAATCAAGCACAATAAATTCAAAAAGTTTTCTTTCATTATGAATAGGCACACCCCACTCTTCATCATGATATTTTATCATTAATTCAGATGAAAGACTCCACGGGCAACGAATGACCGTCTTAAGATCAGGCATCTATAATAGTTAGTTGTACTATGCGAAGTTGTCTGTTTTTTAGCTGTTTCCAAAACCTTTACTTAAGCAGCTTTCTGGATGACATTGGCCACCTCACTTGCATGACTTATTTATACGGCATGCTGACTCTGAAGCTTTGGCGCAAGCGTCCGAAGCCCACCTATAGAAAAGCCCACCTGCGCGAAAGCCTCGGTGGGCGAAGGCGGAGAGAGAGGGATTGGCCTTCGGCCATCCCTTAAGGGGAGGCTTCAAATAAAATAAAGCCGGCGCTTCGCGCCTTCCATTTTTATTCCCACTCACTTTTGAAAGTAAACTTTCAACGCTCGCGGAAATAAAAATGCCCCTTTCGGGGCTTTATTTTCTTTGGCGGAGAGAGAGGGATTCGAACCCCCGGAAGTTTGACCTTCAACGGTTTTCAAGACCGCCGCAATAGACCACTCTGCCATCTCTCCGGGCGCAAAATTAGGGCTTGGCCAATTATGGCAAAATATAATTGCTGTTTTGCTTAACTATTCTTTGTCTGTCAATCTTTTACCCGCGATGGGGGAACCGCATTTTAACAGCAAATCGTCTGGTTTGGTGTTCGGTAAAAGGTATCAAAGGTCTTGTCATAAGGTAACAATTAGACAGAAACATCTCAGGCGCATTTCAGACGAATCTCAGATGAATCCCAGACGACAGAAGACTTAAAAAGGCGTAAGATTACGTAAGATCAGATAATATTCGGGAGAAAGCTTCGTTATTCGGGAAAAAGGAATTATGGCCGAAGTCAAAGAAAACTTTGTTGTCCAGGGATCTTCAGGAAGGATCGGAAAACTGGTGGTGAATAAGATCATCAATGGGAAAACCTTTATCACAAAATACCCCGACCGCAGCAAAGTAATCTATACCAAAGAGCAAATCGAATTTAGGGAAATTTTTGCCAAAGCTGCAAGGTTTGCCAGTGAAATTGTAAACGATCCGGTTAAAAGTTCAACCTATCCCCGCCAGGGCCGGAAATCCATTTACCATTGTGCACTCTCCGATTATATGACAGAATATAAACGAAAAAAAGCAGAGGGATCGTCTGCCAATGCTGAATAATAATTAAACAGCCGCAACAGCTTCCTCCCCATAAAGCTGGTCACGGAAAGAGAGTGATGGTGAGGGAATGAGATCTCCCAGACCCAGTTGATTCCATTTTTTGTCAACCGCATCAATTGTTTTTTCATCAGCCACAATGATATTGGGCCAGTCCCGGTGAAAGTCATCAAGGGCCTCAGTTTTAGTAGTACCATCCAGGCCCATGCAGGCTATTATTTTTTCTCCTTTTCTTCCTTCAAATAAAAAGGAATCTCTTTTTGGATCGAGATTGTTACAGAATCGCCAGAGCGCAACCGGTAAATTGGATGGATCAATACTTTCATCTATATAGAGAATCAACTTTACCCCTGTATCAGTATATATTTTTTCCGCGAATGTCCGGTGCAGATCGCGCACCTGTCCCTTGCGTGATTTTAATACAGATATAATCAGACAGGGAATGCCTTTCTCCATTAACTGTCGGTTCATCGCTTTCATTTCGGGGAATGCATCAAGCCATCCATCGCCGGGAAGATGCATATGTTCCTGAGCAGCATATCGCTCGTCAATTTCTTCTTCGAATTTCTTTGTTCCGTCGATGCACATTTTTCCGCCGAATCCCAGTTTGCTGCAACTATGATCCAGCACATCCATCGGCCCCTGCGCAAAAGCGATATCTGTAGCAGGATTCAGATTTTTGAATACATATTTCGCCAGCGACAAATAATCTGTTATCGAAATGCCTTCATCTACCAGCACGAGTATTTTATTAAACATCATCTGACCGGCACCCCACATGGCACTCATCACCTTTTGTCCGTGCCCTGCAAATGTCTTATGTATCTGTGCGATCACCAGATTATGAAAAACACCTTCCACGGGCATTTCCATATCCACGATTTCGGGAATCATCATCATCTTCATCGGTGCAAGAAAAATTCTTTCTGTCGCTTTCCCCAGCCAGGCATCTTCCTGCGGTGGTATACCTACAATCGTTGCGGGGTAAATGGCATTTTTCTTATGGGTAATGGCGGTTACATGGAATGAGGGATACCAGTCCGGCAACGAATAATATCCTGTATGATCTCCGAAGGGGCCTTCCCAAACGGGCGCTTCTTCAGGATCCACATATCCTTCAATTACGATATCTGCATCAGCAGGTACTTCGAGTTCGGGTTGTGTGAGGCATCGAACAAGCTCCACTTTTTTCTTTCGTAAAAAACCGGCCAGCATATATTCATCCACATTGTCCGGCAATGGCGCAGTAGCCGCATAGGCATATACGGGATCGCCACCCATTGCAACGGCCACGGGCATACGCTTTTTTAATTTTTTATAGGCTTCAAAATGACGGGCACTCACTTTATGTTTATGCCAGTGCATACCTGTTAGCCTCTCGCCCATCAGCTGCATCCGGTACATGCCCACATTGCGGATACCGGTTTCCGGATCCTTAGTATGAATGACAGGCAACGTGATGAAAGGGCCTCCATCTTTCGGCCAGCAGGTAATGATGGGAAGTTTGTTCAGGTCGGGAGAATCCAGAATCACTTCCTGGCATTCACCCTTTCCACGTATGACTTTCGGCATCCAGGCGGCGAACTGGGTCAATTTTGGAAGCACACGAAGTTTGTCCAGGATAGATTCCTTAGGACCCGCCAGCATTTTAAAAAGGGATTCGATTTCTTTACTGATGTCATCAAGCCGGGATACACCCAGCGCGATGCACATTCTTTTTTCACTGCCATAGGCATTCATCAGTACCGGGAAATCATAACCGGTATTTTCGAAAAGAAGCGCTTTGTTTCTTGAAGCTGTTTTGCTGATCCGGTCGGTAATCTCAGCAATTTCCAATGTTGGATCGACATAGGTTTTTATTCTCATCAGTTCTCCCGCCGATTCCAACGCGCTCAGGAACTCACTTAAATTATTAAATGCCATCTTTATTGTTAGACAGCAAAATTAGCTAACAAATTTCATTGTACATTGGTCGGACAATCGGTCTTGCCCCTTCCGTATAATTTATAATTGATCAGCGCAATGCTAATCCGGATGCCGGTATAGTAATAAATATCGTAGCTTGTTGGACTGCCACGTTTAGTGCCCGCCACAGGATATGTTTGATCACCACCCTTCAATTCATTGGCACGGTAGGCCATTTCGACAGCGATAGGTCCCTTCGCGTTTAGCAATATGGTTTTGTCCACATAAAACGTGCTCACATCATCGATATAATCGGTAAAAGTTTTTCTAAACCCGATCTCCCATGCGAGTACGACACTCTCGCTCATCCTGAATTTAATTCCTCCGCCGTAGGGAATGGAAAATTGTGTTTCACTATAAGGTTTCTGACCAGGATACTGGGGCAGCCCCTCTCCCTCCGTGCTCAGTGGTCTGAGATACGTCTTCTGACCCAGCGTATCATAAGCGTACGGGTTATTGTGAAAAATTGCGATTCCCGCAAATAGAAACGGGGAGAATTTCTTTTGTGTGATATCAAAAAATGTGTATTCTCCCAGCAGGTTCCCTTCAGTAATATTATTTTGAAAACTCAGATTGCGAAATACGAGATCCGGTTTGTTATATTGATCCGACGCGCCCACTTTCATTATCATGATATTACTGATGACTGAAAAATTCCTTGTTATATCATATTGCACACCGGCACCAAAGGAAAAATAAGATTGATCGAATGTAAAAGTCTTGGACTGCAAATCTCCGGAATAGTTGGCCACGCCCCCGGTTAAATTGAGATGCCAGCGCTGGGCCTGCATGAATCCGGGAACCAGCAAAAGAGAAAAAAATAAAGATTTCATTCTTAAAAGATTTTCAACGGATCAAATCTTTCAAAGAACAAGGTTTTAAAACGGAAATTCGGAGGAAATTGGGAAAAATAGAATCAGACCGCTAACGCAAGTATTGCGCCATAAATTGGCGGGAAGCAGTTAAAAATACTTTGAATTATAGTTAAATACAAGCCAAAACGACTGATTTCCTTAATAAATCGTATTTTTTCAACTAATGCAAACGATTTCGCTGTTGATGAGAACTGGCCTACCCTTGTTGTTTTTGTGGATGCTCAGCCTGCCCGTTTTTTCCCAAAAAAAGAATGCGAAGTTCCTGATTCATATACATCATACGGTTGATCCGATCCGGATCGATGGCGTACTGGACGAAACTTCCTGGAAGCAGGCGGAATTGGCCAAGGATTTCTTTATGATCCTGCCCATGGATACATCCTTGGCCAATGTGAAGACGGAAGTACGCATGGCCTATGACAACAAGTATTTCTATTTGTCCGCCGTATGTTATGACGGAATGAAGGGTCCTTACATGGTGGAATCACTGCGACGGGATTTCAGTTTTAGTAAAAACGACAATTTTATTTTCTTCCTGGATACCTATGGGGATGAAACGAATGGTTTTACGTTTGGCACCAATGCCGCCGGTGCGCAATGGGATGGCACCATGTATGAGGGCGGGAAAGTGGATCTGAGCTGGGATAATATCTGGTATTCGAGTGTGAAGGGATATCCGGATAAATATATCCTGGAGATTGCCATTCCATTTAAAACCCTTCGTTATAAAAAAGCTTTGTCCACCTGGGGAATCAACCTCAGTCGTAATGATTTGAAGACTACGGAGAAATCCAGTTGGGCGCCTGTTCCGAGACAGTTTCCATCAGCATCTCTCGCTTATACAGGAGTCCTGCTCTGGGATTCGATTCCACCGGCACCCGGCACCAACGTGTCATTTATTCCCTACGTTCTTACCAGGGCAATCAAAACTTATGACAATACCCAACCCACACAATATAAGACCATGGTCGGCGGAGATGCAAAGGTTTCCATCACGTCGTCACTGAATCTGGATCTGACCGTCAATCCGGATTTCTCGCAGATAGAAGTAGACAAACAGGTGGTTGACCTGAGCCGTTATGAATTGTTCTACCCGGAAAAAAGACAGTTCTTCCTTGAAAACGGCGACCAGTTCAATAATTTCGGATACGCCGACATAAGGCCTTTTTTCTCCAGACGAATTGGTCTGGGAGTGCCAATAGAATTCGGTGCGAGGCTCAGTGGTAAACTGGATAAGAACTGGCGGATCGGCGCAATGGACATGCAAACCGGAACGGTGGATTCCATCGGTTTACCGCAGCAGAATTTCGCGGTGCTGGCACTGCAGCGAAAAGTTTTCTCGCGATCGAATATTGGATTTTTATGGGTCAATAAACAATCCATTGATTATGATCCCATGAAAGATTCTGTACATCCGCATTATACGACATACAACAGGACTTTCGGATTGGAATATAACCTGGCTTCTGTCAACAATTTCTGGACAGGCAAGCAACTGATCATGAAGTCATTTACTCCGGGATCAATCGGGAATGATTGGGTAGCGGCAGGCAACCTGCAATATTCAGGTAAAAAATGGCTGATCAACGGAGCCTATCAATATATCGGCAACAATTACAAAGCAGAAGCCGGATATGTACCGCGAACAGGATATATCCGGTTTTATCCACAGGCATCCTATTATATTTTCCCCAGCCAGGGTGCAATATTAAGTCACGGTCCGCAATGGTTTTCAAATTTCTACTATAATGAAAAATTTAAAACAACAGACAACGAGAACATTGTCGACTGGCTTATTACATTCCGTAACAAAGCGACACTGACCCTGGTTACCCAACAGGACTATGTGCAACTCCAGGCGCCTTTTGATCCGACCAACACGGGCATCGGTTACCTGCCCACCGGATCAATTCATAAATGGTATACAGGTGGAGTGGATTTCTTTTCCAAACCACAAAGCGTCTTTACTTATGATTTTTCGGTTAGGTATGGTGGTTATTATGCGCAGGGAAACAAATTATCCATTCTGACCGATGTGGGATTGAGGATTCAGCCCTATGTGAACATCACCCTCACGACTTCCTATAACGTGCTCGATCTTCCGCAGCCCTGGGGAAATACAAGATTCTTATTGGTCGGTCCGCGTATCGACATTACTTTTACAAATACCATTTATTTTACTGCCTATGTCCAGTATAATGAACAGATAAAAAATATGAATATTAATACGCGCCTGCAATGGCGGTATAAACCGGCTTCCGATTTTTTCCTGGTATATACGGATAATTATTATACCAATCCGTTTTCGGTACGTACCAGGGCAGTAGTGTTGAAATTGAACTACTGGCTGAATATGTAATAAGCTCAAAGCGGAACGCGTAACGCTTAAAGCCTTTATTGAAAAAGCTATTATGAAAATATATCTTTTGTGGATTCTAATTGGGCTGACGACCTTTATCAGTGGTTGTGAAACCAAATCTGGAATCAGCCAGCTTTGGTTCTATACTTACAGCAGTGATCCCGACCCGGATAAGAATTCCCTGACGCCTGCGAATTTTCTTGAATTAAGGGAAGACAAAACCTTCACCTCTGATCTCGGTAAATTTCAAACCGGCCATTGGGATTTTAAGGATCAGCAATTGTTTTTGCATGCAGACAATGGCGAAATCAATATTCTGCTCGTTAATTTCCTGAAGTCAAAAGAAATGCAGGTTCAGACCGGAAAATCAAATGCCGCTAATTTTGACGGACTGCCTGTACCCGAAATCGTAAAGGATCCATTCTCCAGGCCAAATAATATATGGCGAAAAACAGCAACTGCAAAAGAAACGGACGAACAGTTAAAAAGCCGGTTGAGAAATCACTGCACATTTTGGGTCAGTTATTTTAACTGGGCGCTCGAGAATGAATTAACAACCGTGGACGTCAGGAGTACAGCATCGCCCATCAAAATCTATGGTAACGGATTTACGATAAAATCATATAGTAATTTACCGGAAATATGGAAGGGATATTTTTATGACAGTGCGGATTGTGCCAGAGCGACGACGATCCTTGAAAATATCGTAAGAACCCATACGATTGCATGGCCACATACGGATAATAAATATAAAATGTTTATTTCTGCTTTTCAACAAATGCAACACTTGCTAAGATAATTTTCACATTCTGGTACTGGTTTTAGGCTTTGGGCTTTGAGCTTTAGGCTTAGAAGACTTCTCCGAGATTTACAAAGAACCCGCTGGATCCCTGGGTTCCCCAGGCATAGTCGAGGGCGATATTTGTTTTTGAAAATTTATTCAGCATGATCCGGATGCCCAGACCTGCCCCGGGCGATATGACTTCATATTTTCCGCCCGGCACATCTGAAAACGACTCGGCATTTGCAAATACAACGCCTCCAAATAATCCATTCCGCGAAATGGTGAAACGATATTCCGCTTCCTGATCAATCATATTCGGACTTCTGAACCTTCCCTGGATATATCCCCTTCCGGTATTGCTGAATTCGTCCCAAGCTGTGCTGGGTAATAGCAAATAAGGTGGTTTACCACCCAACGTAAACCAGTTATAGCTCCAGAAAGCCAGGATGTTCCGGGAATTATCAGGAAATTTAATATAGCCCCTGAATTCGAGCAATAATGATTGCCAGTTGGCATCACTTCCCATGAAAGTAAATTTTGGCTGAAAAAGGATATTGGCAAATATGCCCTTTTGGGGATTGATCGGATTTCTTCTTGAGTCATACTTCAGAATGAATGAAAGACCGGACGCTTTTTCGGTATTGGACAGACCGTATTGCTGAAAGTCGGTACCACGATCAGTCGGTGGATTTACTTCGGTGATATTCCAGAAATAGTCAAAATCATATCCAAGTCCGGCATACAGATCCGTGCCTATTTTTTTGAGAACCGCCTGGTGCAGTTTTATATAAGAATAATCAACATTATAAGAACTATCCTGTTGCGTGTGACCACCCAGTCCAAATGTTGGCGAAGGATATTTCAGATAACGCCAGTCAGTGAGAATATTATATTCATTATTCTTCGTCCATATACTGGACGCAATGGGGAAAATAATCTGGCTTTTACTCGTGTATGCGATGCTGGTGACAACGGTCGAAACGTTTTCCGATTCATGATTGTGTGCGCTGGTAAAAAAAGCAGCGTTGGCGCTGATGACTCCTGCGAATCCGGTTTGTAGTGTATATCCCACGGCCGGGAATGCGCTGAAATGAACCCTGCCTTTTTTATTGACCACTACGTCTTCCCGGTACACAGAATTTTTATCAACAATTCTCTGTCCGATATCAATCAGATCAATTTGTTTAACACCCGGATTAATCGTTGTGTCCGGTACAACCTGAGCCAATAAAAAAGCCGTGGGAGATAGAAAAACCAGTAAAAGAAAATATTTAACCATCAGCACCCAGTTCCTAAGCATGAAGATATCCATGCAATACATTAGAATTAGAATTACGGAAATCAGAAGGGCTGAATTAACGAATCGTTAATATTCTTTAACAATTATAAGATGAACGCTGAGCGAACAACGCCAAACCTGTCTTTATTTCAAGCCCACTCGTTATCTGCCAACCGCCAACCGTCAACCGTCAACCATCAACCGCCAACCGTCTATAAAAGGGCCGAAGGCAAAAAACAGGAGAAACAAAAGCCATGATGGAAAAGGGCAAAGCTTCTATGTAAAAATTTCTACAACCTTATAAAATCCTGATTTTAAAAATATCGTACCAAAATGAAATTTTTGTTTTTCATTAAGGATTGCTAAATGTCGGGAATAAAATTGGCATGGTTTTTCCCTTAGTCTAAATAATCCTCCCACTAAGAAAGACACTTATATAAATCGCTAACCCCGAATCGTAGGATTTTTCGTTAAACCTCAAAATTTATTTAAAATGAAGAAAGTTTTATTTGCGGCCTTCGCAGGCCTGTGTGTTGCGTCGTCTCTTATGGGAACTACTGCCACTAAAACAAAACATGTAGTGGCATTTACCGCGATGGATACCGTTCCAAAGCCGGATTCACCCAAGTATGCTATGATTCTGGATACCGTTCCAAAAAAACCGGATTCACCCAAGTATGCTATGATTTTGGATACGGTTCCAAAAAAACCGGATTCACCCAAGTATGCTATGATACTGGATACAGTTCCTAAAAAAGATACTTCAAAATATGCAAGCGTTGCGCACTATGTAATGGACACAGTTCCAAAACATGATACGTCAAAACTGGCAGGTTACGTTGCGATGAAATAACGGTAAGACAGCTGGGTGTCAACTGAATCAACGATGGAGATATATCTGTCGTTGATTTTGTTATTTTAACAACTCATGCACGGTGGTGAATTTCCCAGTTCTTCCTGAAGGCGGAAGGATTTTCACCGACGATTTTATTGAATAATTTATTGAAATAGGAAATGCTTTCAAATCCCACAGCATAGCAGGTTTCAGTTACATTCTGATCCTGCATCAGCAGATTCTTTGCACGTTCGATCCGGTACTGATTTACAAAATCGGTAAAGGTCATATGGGTCTGTCTCTTAAAATATCTGCAGAAGGCCGGCGTTGTCAGATGCACTTTGGCAGCAACCTTATTTACATCAGGCCGTTCATCATAATGCGCGTCTATATATTCGTATATCGCGCCCATCCTGATTTTATCTTTTAAAATAAAAGCCGAACTGGATAAATCATTATTTAAAATATTTCGCTGTTTGGTATCAGCCAGTATTTTAAAAATGCTGATGAGTTCAATCAGTTGATCAAACGCACTGAGGCCCTCCAGTTGTTTTAATTTTTCGGAGACGATCTTTTTTGTTTCTCCATAAAATGCAATCCCGTAATCGGCATCCTTAAATAGCTTATGAATCGCTGCGAGTTCAGGGGCAATAGAAATAGCGGTTCCCAGGAAATCGGTTTTCAATTGAATGACGATCTGGTGATATTCACTTCTTAACCGGTAGTCAAAATTCAGGTGCGGCAGGTTACCACCGATGAATACCAGATCGCTGTATGTATAGCCCGAAATATGGGTTCCTACATGACGAATGCCTGCATCCGCTTCTACATATACCAATTCTATCTGCGGATGGTAATGCCATAAAAACGTGTTCTTTAACCGGGGAGAAAATATCTTAAATGACTTCCCCGGTTCGAATATGATCTTTTCCAGCTGTATCTCATTCATGTCTTGAATTATGTAATAATCTCCTATTAAGATAGTAATTAAGTCAATACAGAGCAAATTCTTGTCAATAGATGGTAAGCAACGAAGATTACCTCATGATAGCTTTGTGTTATTAAATCAATGTATATGATGCAAAAAACGATGGCTCCCGCCCCGCCTACCATGGCTCATAAGGATATTCCCGGAAATCCTTCTACTGCAAAATCAAGTCAGATTAAATTAAACGACCGCAGTAACGGTCAGCCTCTTCGTTTACTTAGCGAGGATGACTGGGCTTTCTGGGTTAAGAATGGATATGTCATCATCCATAATGCCGTGCCACGGGAACAGGTGAAAAAACTGGCCGATTATCTCTGGGAATATGAGGATAAAAATCCCGATGATATGGAGAGCTGGTATAAAAGGCCCAATGTAAAAATGGAAATGAAAGAATTAAATAATACCGGCATGGTGGAAATCTATAATCATCAGTATATGTGGGATAACCGGCAATTCCCCAAAGTGCACCAGGCATTCGCCGATGTCTGGGGCACAGAAAAACTTTGGGTTACTATTGACCGCGCAAACCTGAATTTTCCCCTGAGGCCCGGATTTGAATACAAAGGCTTTATTCATTGGGATTATGATCCCGACACAAAACCTCAAAATGTACAGGGTGTGCTGGCATTGGCAGATCAGACAGATGAAAACATGGGCGGCTTTCAATGTATTCCTGAATTATACAGGACCTATGATACCTGGAAACTCACACAGCCGGAAGACAGGGATCACTACAAACCCGACACTACAGGATTTAAACTGGAAAAAGTGAAACTCGAAGCCGGTGACTTATTAATCTTTAACAGTCTGGAACCACATGGCATCAGGGCCAATACCAGCAAGGATAAAGTCCGGATCGCTCAATATATCGCCATGATGCCTGCACAGGAAGACAACGAAGAACTCGTGCAATGGCGGATCAGCAGTTGGAAAAACAGGGACGCAATGCAGGGGTATGCGTTTCCGGGTGATCCGCTGGAAAGAGAAAAAAAGAATCCGGTAGCTGAACTTTCGCCACTAGGGAAGAAATTGCTGGGACTTGAAAAATGGTGAGCATTTATTGAAGAAATAATTCCGGAAGAATGACTCGGGAATAAAAACACTATTCTGAATCCCCGGTTTTTTTTCCCAGGTTGTTATGCAACAGTTCAGCCAGCGAGTCGGTCCTTTGATAAATGTCCAATAATTCTTTTCTGTTCAGCACCCTTAAAAGTACATTGTTGTCAAATTCGATATTTTTCAATATTGCATTCATGTCTTTCTGCGTCATGGAGCTGACCTGACTTCTCATCTCATCCAGTGGGAACTGTTTCAAAAAATAAGCTCCCGAAAGAGTAATGGCAGTTTGCCGTTCGGCATCCTGGACCTCTTTGATATGCTGGGTTTCACTATAATAAGCAAACAACAGGTTTTTTAATTGAATGTCTTTGATCAGGTGCAGGTTTCCGGAACTTTTCAGTTCAGTAAAACTGGCATCGCTGGTAATAAAATTGGGCCGGCCGAGGATAGCGCGAACATCTTCATGGACCTGGTTTGGCGGGATATTTTTATTGTCAGGAGATCTTGTATAATCTAATAATTCGTTTCCTCTTTGAAGCAATGCATTTGTTCCGGTGATGGCCAGACTAAGCGATTTCAAATCTGTTCCGACATCTGACTGCAGGTTTTTCAGATAGATCTGTTCCAGATGATTTTCCCTGCTGTTATCCCGCCATTCTTCCAAGGCCAGTGTAATGGAAATTCCCAAAATGATGACAATGATTTCAATCAGATAAGCGGGCCACATTTCTTTTATCAGGCCTGAAACCGTTTGTTTTTTATGAGTAACAGCGGAAGGCTGGACGACGGCTTGTTCTTCCGCGGGTTCATTTTCCGATATCTTTTCTTCCATAAGTCTTAACCAGGACATTTTTTTGATTTCAATTTGAATATGTAGCCTGAGGGTTCAAATTACCAAGAATTGTGAAATAGCGAAGTATTTATTCAGACAATCTCTTTACGGTAAGGAACGGAGGACTGTGCACCCATTCTCGTAACAGAAATGGAAGCGGCCTGCACGGCGAATCGTATAGCTTTTTCCCAGCCCATATTTTCGGTTATGGCCACCGTTATGGCGCCATTAAATGTATCGCCCGCCGCGGTTGAATCGATTGACTTCACTACCGGTGCGTTAACCTTTATTTTCGAATGGCCATTCTGAAAAAAAGCCCCCTCCCGACCCATGGTGATAATCACATTCTCTACCCCTCTTTTTAGAAAAACATCTGCAGCCGCTGAGGCGGTTAATTCGTCTTTTACCTGTATACCGGTTAAATGTAATGCTTCGGTTTCATTGGGTGTTATCAGGTACAATCCCTTCAATAACTCGTCGTTTAATTTTTGAGTGGGCGCCGGATTGAGTATTAGTTTCTGCTTATTTGCTTTCGCCAGTTTTGCGATATGACTTATTGTTTCAAACGGGATTTCCAGCTGCAGCAGGATGACAACAGCATCACGGAGGTTTTCCACTTTTTCAATATCTGCCGGCACTAGCGTCGCATTCGCACCGGGAGCGACCACGATACAATTCTCCCCCATTGCATTTACGATGATCAGCGCGGTTCCGGAAGGGTTGCTTTCATCAAAGAAAACATAGTTTGTATTGATATTTTCTTTTTTTAATCCCTCCAGCGTTTGTTTGCCAAAAATATCATTGCCCAGTTTGGTGACCAGCGTTACATTTCCGCCAAGTCTCGCAGCGGCAACAGCCTGGTTTGCTCCTTTGCCCCCGGCATTCATAAAGAAAACGCCTCCTAATTTTGTTTCTCCGGGTAAGGGTAGTTCATCCGTTTTAACCACCATATCAGTATTGGAACTGCCTATAACCAATATTTCATTCATGAGTGTATAAATGAAGTTCGTATCAATTTAATGCATTTTTGACCAAAGCAGCTGTCGATATAAAAACTACATTTATAGAAGGGAACGTCGCTCATGGGAAACAGATTATTACATACCGCCTTAAGTCAGAAAATTCTTCCTGCGGTAACTTTTTCTTCAGCAGATGAAGTTTTACCGGTTGCCGAAGCCATGCTTCGTGGTGGATTGCGGGTAATGGAAGTCACTTTTCGTACAACAGCTGCGGCGGAGGCAATCACTATCATCAGAAAAAATTTGCCTGAGATGTATCTGGGTGCAGGCACATTGCTATCCGTTACTCAATTAAAACAGGCCCGGGACGCAGGTGCCCAATTTGGTCTGGCCCCGGGATTCAATCCCACAGTTTGTAAAAACGCTTTGGAGAACCATTTTCCTTTTATACCGGGTGTTATGACACCATCTGAAATTGAATCGGCCGCCGAAATGGGATTTGAGATATTAAAATTATTTCCGGCATCACAATTGGGTGGCGTGCATTTTTTAAGGACAATCCAGGATCCTTACCAGTCATTGCAAACATTGTTTATACCGATGGGTGGAGTATCCCTCCATAATATGAACGAATACCTGCATCTGAAAAATGTGATCGCCGTGGGTGGTTCCTGGCTGACCAAAGGGGAATTCATAAGAGATGGTCAACTTGATAAAATAACCGAATCAGTAAAGGAAGCATTGCTAAAAATTAAACAACAACTCCCGGACACATAATATTATTCATGGATAAATTTCTGAGTTGTGATTGGGGTACGTCAACCTTCAGACTTCGGTTAGTGGATGCCGTTAAATGCGAAACGACTGCCGAGCTCAAAACAAACGATGGAATTGCGGAAATTCATCAACAATGGCTGGCAACAGGCAGACCGGAAACTGAAAGAATAGATTTCTTCCGGAGAAAATTAGATGATGCCATCAACCGGTTATCGGGTGACTTCGCGAAAAATATCCCGGTCATTCTTTCCGGGATGGCTTCTTCAAGTATCGGACTGACAGAGCTCCCCTATCAGGAATTCCCTTTCAGCTGGGACCTGGCGAAATTCCCGGTCAGAAAAATAAATGAAAATGAAAAATTTTCACATCCTTTATATTTAGTGTCCGGATTTAAGACAAATCAGGATGTGATGCGCGGCGAAGAGAGCCTGTTGCTGGGATGTGATATAACTGATAATGAAGAAAAAATATTTATTTTCCCGGGCACCCATTCCAAACATATGTTTGTAAAAAATAAATCGGGTATAGATTTTAGAACTTACATGACAGGTGAAATATTTAACCTGTTGGCAGAGAAAAGTATATTGCGCCACGCGGTGCAAAAAGGGACAGACGAAAAATCTTTTTCGGATGGCTTTAAGGCAGGATTAGATGGCAATCTGTTACATCAAGCTTTTATGGTCCGTACAAGGCAATTACTGAATCATGCGAACCCGGTGAACGGTTATCAGTTTCTGAGTGGTCTGTTGATTGGTGCAGAACTTGGGCAGCTGAAAGGAACTCATTGCCCCGTGTATGTAGTATGCAGTGAACATGTAAAGCAGGCTTATCTTACAGGTCTGGAATTAATGGAATTGGGCGGAGAGATATTTTATTTGAACGCCGATGAAATACTATTGAGGGCCCATTGTAAAATAGCGGATCAGTTTTTTAAAACAATATAGTATATGAAAAATAAACATTTGCCATTGGTTGTCATTTTTATCGTTTTGATGGCCGCCTGTAACAGTCATTCTGCCGGAACCGAAAAAAAAGATTCGGTTGTCTCAGTGCCTGCCGCGAACGCTCCAAAGCATATCAGTATCCTGGATGCGGAAGGAATGAACCTGTTGGATTCCAATGCCACAATAGAAGTAATAGCAGAGGGATATAAATGGACTGAAGGTCCTGTGTATGTCAGTGACAGCGATTATCTGTTGTTTTCCGATGTTCCTGCCAACAGGATTTATAAATGGAAGCAGGGAAAAGGCGCAGGTGTTTACCTGGAACCTTCCGGGTATACGGGCACTATTCCTAAAGAAAAAGAACCGGGATCTAATGGCCTGGTGATTGACAAGAAAGGAAAACTCGTTTTATGTCAACAGGGTAACCGGCAGATCGGGCGGATGAAATCTTCACTAAACGACCCCAGGGCCGTCTTTGATGTCATTGTATCTGATTATCAGGGTAAAAAATTTAACAGCCCCAATGATGCTGTATATGCGGCCAATGGAAATTTATATTTTACTGATCCGCCCTATGGTTTGGAAAAGGGAATAAAAGATAGTACAAAGGAAATTCCCTTTCAGGGAATCTATCTCGTAAAACCCGGTGGTAAGGCATTGCTTTTTACCGATAAAGTTTCTTATCCGAACGGCATTGCACTTTCACCTGATAACAAAATTCTCTATATATCTAACTCGGATAGTGATAATAAGGAATGGACGAAATATGAACTAAATGATCAGGGATTGATAGCAAAAGCAACTGTCTTTTATCATGTGTCTGCCGAAGAAGGAAAACTACCCGGCAATCCGGATGGAATGAAAGTAAATGCGCGGGGGTATATTTTTGCAACGGGACCTGGTGGCATTTGGGTATTTAATCCGGCGGGAAAAGTGTTGGCCAGAATATATACCGGAGAGCTGACTGCCAATTGTTTTATAGACCAGGTGCACAATATGCTTTACATGACCTGTAAATCCTATGTCATGAGGGTAAAACTGAAACCGGAATAATAAACTTTTTATTTCATTGAATCCATCTCGAGGTGATGCTGTATGTGCCTTTAGCCAGCGGCGTTTCTGGGTTAGAAAAATGCCTTGAACCTAAAGCCATAATTGAATAGGTGTTCGGTAAATATTTACTATTGTTGACGACCTTTAACACGACGCTCACTTTAATTTGACTTTGATAATCTAAATTTTTAATTCTTTAAATCCAACAAGGATATGACTTCCGAGACAATCACATTTATCGCTAATATCGCGCTTGCCTTATCGGCCATCATTGCATTGGTGTTTGGCATTGTGCAAGTTAAGTCTGCAACACGCGATCGTCAGGAGAGACTTACACTCGAGGCGCTGCGTAATTTCAATACTCGTGAATTTTCTGAACTCATGAATTATGTTAGTGCGCACGATATACCTCCTACACACGAAGATTGGCAAAAACTTCCTGCCCACGAAGGGATCATTATTACCCAATTTGCACAGGAAATGGAATCGCTTGGCATTCTGGTAGCTGAACGGCTTATAAATATTGACCTCGTAGATAAAACTATTGGTTCATTGGTTTCGATTGCATGGGAAAAATATAATGCAATGATTCAGGATTCACGTAAGAAACGTCCTGACCCTTTTCTGTGTGAGTATTTTCAATGGCTGGCTGAACGAATAGATGAAAGAATGCGTAATGCTCCCCGCAAGCCATTCTATTTAGAATAGCAACATCTTCGTGGCTAACAACAGTTTAGCGGGAAATAAGAAAGGACAAAGAAGAATTAAATCAACTTTGTCCTGTGAAGTCGGGACGATCCCCGTCTTTGTCGGGACCGCCTCTCGGTTTCGGAAATGTGGGTTAATACACAATCTGGCAGTTTAATGAAAAAGTCTTCGCTAAGCGAAGACTTTTTCATTATGACGACCCCGTCTTTGTCGGGACGACTGGATTCGAACCAGCGGCCTCTTGCACCCCATGCAAACGCGCTACCGGGCTGCGCTACGTCCCGAACTCAAAGCAAATTGTTATCTGTTAAGTATCGGCTTATACCTCTTTTTTTTAATTTTCAACTCTAATCTGACTGCTTCTAACCTAGAATTACATTCAAAGGAAACAATCAAATTCCATGGTTTTCCTTTTGACGTAAAATTGGTTCCTCTGGTATTGTGCCGAAGTATCCTCTTCTGTAAATCACTCGTACTACCAACATAGTACTTTTCTAACGATTTACTAAAAAGAATATATATGTAAAACATCTTCTCAATTCAGCGGCCTTCCCGCCTTAGGCGGGACGCGCTACCGGGCTGCGCTACGTCCCGAACTCAAAGCAAATTATTATCTGTTAAGTATCGGCTTATACCTCTTTTTTTAATTTTCAACTCTAATCTGACTGTTTCTAACCTAGAATTACATTCAAAGGAAACAATCAAATTCCATGGTTTTCCTTTTGACGTAAAATTGGTTCCTCTGGTATTGTGCCGAAGTATCCTCTTCTGTAAATCACTCGTACTACCAACATAGTACTTTTCTAACGATTTACTAAAAAGAATATATATGTAAAACATCTTCTCAATTCAGCGGCCTTCCCACCTTAGGCGGGACGCGCTACCGGGCTGCGCTACGTCCCGAGATTAAGCAACTTACCATCGCAGGTTCTCCGGACTAAGTTCCATTGGCCTGTTCTGAGTCCCACTTTCCATCTTGGCGGGATGCAAATTTAGGATAAAAACCCATTGCCCGAAAATGGATTCATCCGTATACCTTATCTTCGCGCAATTCCTTATAGATGAAGCTGCTAATCAAACAGGCTTGCATTACTGACCCTCTCTCTTCCCATCACGGAACCATTCAGGATATTTTAATTGAAAACGGCACTATCCGTGAAATTGCGCCATCTGTTTCTGAAATGGCGGACAAGATAATCGATCATCAGGGACTTCAGGTGAGTCCGGGATGGGTTGATATTTTTTCCAATTTTGCCGACCCTGGATATGAATTTAAAGAAACGCTGGAAACAGGATCAGCAGCAGCAGCTGCAGGCGGTTTTACGGATGTTTTTCTCATCCCGGATACAAAACCGGTTACCGATGGGAAGTCACAGGTAGAGGTTATCCGGCATCGCAATAGTGTATTGCCCGTTACCATTCACGCCATCGGTGCCATTACAAAAAATTTAGACGGCCGGCATCTCGCTGAGATGTATGATATGCAAAACAGCGGCGCTGTTGCTTTTTCCGATGGTCTGCATCCGGTGCAATCCTCCGGGGTATTGGTAAAGGCGCTTCAATATATAAAAGCTTTCGACGGAGTGATTATTCAGATCCCGGATGATACCAGCATATCACCCAGCGGATTAATTCATGAAGGAATTATTTCCACCCAGCTTGGCCTTCCGGGGAAACCTATGATGTCGGAGGAACTCATCATTGCCCGTGATATAAAACTGGCCAGATACACGGATTCGCGGATTCATTTTACCGGTGTCACGTCTCCCAAATCAATTGAATATATACGCCGTGGGAAAGATTCCGGAATTCAGATTACATGTTCGGTAACACCTTATCATCTTTTTTTCAGTGATGAAGCACTGGTCGATTACGATACGAATCTGAAAGTATACCCACCCCTTCGTTCCAAAATAATTTCTGAGCAGTTAAAACAGGCCGTAATGGACGGCACGATTGACTGCATCGCGTCACATCATCTGCCGCATGAATATGACAGTAAGATACTGGAGTTCGAAAATGCGAAATTCGGAATGACCGGACTGGAAACTTCTTATGCCGTGGTCCAAACTTTATTGCCCGATTTATCAGCGGAGAGGATTTATGCATTATTCGGAGGAAACGCCCGCAGGATATTCAACCTTGACCCGTGCGTGATCGAAAAAGGTAATCAGTGCAACCTGACTCTTTTCGATATGGAATTGGATTGGACATATGACCTGGCAAAAACAGTTTCCAAATCGAGGAATTCGCCGTTTCATGGAATTCCTTTTAAGGGTAAGGCAATTGGAATTATTGCAAAAGGAAAACTTCACTTGAGTAATTAATCTATAAACAAAACACCTGTTATGGAAAAGAAATCATCTGATTATTTGGGTAAGGGTCTCATGCTTGCATTGGTATTGATCGTTGTCGATCTCATTGGAGGATTTGCCCATTTACGCTTCGAATCATGGTTCAAATGGATTTCAACCATTATTGCTATGGTCGCAATCATTGTTTTTTGTATTCAGTTTGGGACACGCCAGGTTGACGGCGTTACCTTTGGAAAAGTCTTCGGGTACGGTTTCAGGATATCTCTGATTGTTTCTGCCATCATGGTTGTTTACAACCTTCTTTCCATGTACGTCATATTCCCGGAACTCATCGATCAGATCCTCACAAAAACGAGAACTGATCTGCAAGCCGCCGGTAAATTGACAGACGACCAGATTGACAACCAGATCGCAATGACAAAAAAATTTATGCAACCGGGGATACTTTCGATATTTATTTTTCTGGTCACACTTTTTTTCAATACCATAGCGTCTTTGCTGGGCGCGGCTTTTGCCAAAAAAACCGAGCCCGATGTTTTCAAAAATAAATCCTAACCGGTTTTAAATTGTTCTAATGACCACGGTATCAAAATACAGGATTGGATTGCGCTACGGTTTCATTACCGGATTGTTATATTTTATTTTACTTTTTTGCCGGTATAAATTCTTTTCTTCCAATCCCCGTTACTTCGTAGTATGCGCGGTGGTATCCTATCTCATCATTTTAATGATGTATTTATTTACCGCCATCGCCAGAAAAAATGAGCTGGGAGGATACGCCGATCTGAAAGAAATATTTGCTTCTGTTTTTATTGTTATCCTGATTACCGAGCTGATATATATCATTTTCAATCTTGTATATTTTAAAATAGTGGATCCTGCTTTCTGGGAAAATTTCCAGGCGTCCACACGCATCAAACTGCAGATGGCTCACATTCCGCAAGGACAGATCGATCAGGAGATGAAAAGTTTTAAGGATATGGAGAATCAATCGGGCCCCGGTAATCTGATAAAAGGTTATGGTGTCAGTGTAGTCATTGATAGTGTTTTCGGATTGATCTTTGCAATTATTTTGCGAAAACAAAATCCGGCAATCAAGAAGTTTTTTGAAGGACCCAAGTAATCATGTGTATGGATATATCTGTCATCGTGCCGTTGTTAAATGAAGAAGAATCGCTTCCCGAGTTGGTGGCCTGGATAGGCCGTGTGATGGCTGCCAATCAGTTTGGCTATGAAGTGATTCTGGTGGATGATGGCAGTACTGATTCTTCCTGGTCGGTGATAGAATCACTGCATGAGCAAAACGATTGCATAAAGGGTATCCGTTTTCAAAGGAATTATGGTAAGTCCGCCGCTCTGAATGAGGGCTTCAGATCCTGCAAGGGAAGTGTTGTTATTACGATGGACGCAGATCTGCAGGACAGTCCCGATGAAATCCCCGCCCTTTATCAGATGATCACCAATGATGGATATGACCTGGTGAGCGGATGGAAAAAACTTCGCCATGATCCGCTCTCGAAAACATTGCCTTCCCGTTTTTTTAATTGGGTAACTTCCAAGGTATCGAAAATTGAATTGCATGATTTTAATTGCGGGCTGAAAGCCTACCAGAACCGGGTAGTAAAAAGTATTGAAGTATATGGTGAGATGCACAGGTATATTCCATTGATCGCCAAATGGTCCGGGTTTAAAAAAATTGGTGAGAAAGTAGTTCAGCATCATGCCAGGAAATATGGCGTCTCCAAGTTTGGTGTGGGTCGCCTGATTACCGGGGGGCTGGATCTCGCTTCGATTTTGTTTGTAGGCAAATATGGGAAGAGGCCCATGCATTTATTCGGGACCTGGGGCATGTCTTTCTTTATCATTGGTTTTTTGGTGTCATTTTATCTGTTATTATCGAAAATATTTTTTGATAGAACGGGTTTTACCCAACGTCCGCTTTTTTTTGTAGCATTGGTAGCCATGGTGATCGGCACACAACTTTTTGTAACGGGTTTCCTTGCAGAATTGATTTCCCGGAATGCTCCCAACCGAAATGCATACCTGGTTGAAAAGAGAGCAGGATTATGAAAGTAATTATTATCGGACCGGCCTGGCCCCTTCGTGGTGGTCTTGCAAGTTTTGACCAGCGGCTTTGCAAGGCCTTTATGGATGAAGGACATATCTGTTCCATCTATTCATTTTCATTACAATATCCGGGATTTCTTTTTCCGGGTAAAACACAGTTTTCTTCCGACCCGCCGCCCATGGGAATCGAAATACATCCTTCGATCAATTCTGTCAATCCGCTGAACTGGCTGGTGATTGGTAATCGTTTACAGGAGGAAGCTCCCGAACTGGTCGTGGTGAGATATTGGTTGCCGTTTATGGGCCCTGCACTGGGAACGATATTGAGAAGAATACGCAGGAATGGCAAGACAAAAATAGTTGCCATCACAGATAATGTGTTGCCCCATGAAAAAAGGACGGGTGACAAATCTTTTACCAGATATTTTCTGAAAAGTTGCGATGCCTTTATTACCATGAGCGATGCTGTCATGGATGATCTTCGGAAATTTGAAAAAACAAAACCAGCCAAAACAGTCATTCATCCACTCTATGATAATTTCGGAGAAATTATTTCAAAAGAGGAAGCCAGGAGGTTATTAAAAGAAAAGCTGGGCCTGTATATTGGTGAGCATGAGAAAATCCTGTTATTCTTTGGTTTCATCCGGAAATACAAAGGACTGGATATCCTGATCCGGGCGATGGCTGAGCCCGTGATCAGAGAATCGGGTATTCGTCTTTTGATTGCCGGGGAGTTTTATGAAAACAGCGAAATCTATAACAGGTTGATTAATGAGTTAAATATTTCAGAAAAATTGATTCTCAAAACGGATTTTATTCCCGATGGAGAAGTACAATATTATTTGTGTGCAGCAGACGCCGTTGTTCAACCCTACCGTCATGCTACGCAAAGTGGCGTAACCCCTCTTGCCTATCACTACGAAAAACCAATGATTGTTTCCAATGCGGGAAGTTTTTCGGAACAGGTCCTGCATGAACAAACCGGACTGGTTACAGAGGCCGATCCGGTACCTCTGGCAAAGACCATTATGCGATTCTACGAATTAGGAGAACAATATTTTATTCCTCATCTTCGTATGGAAAAGAAAAAATATTCCTGGAAAAACCTGGTAAATTCCATTCTCGATTTATCTAATGATATACAGAAGTAAAGCTCCTCTCCGCATCGGTCTGGCAGGTGGCGGTACGGACGTAAGTCCATACAGTGATCTTTATGGCGGCGCCATTCTCAATGCCACCGTTTCCCTCTATGCTTACGCGAATATTGAACTCCTTGAGGGGGAAGAAGTGCATTTTGAGTCCATCGACTATAAAACAAAGCAGATTATCCGGAAGGGATCACCTATCGAATTTAATGGTGTGCTTGATCTGCATAAAGGCGTTTACGAGCGCATCAGGAAGCAGTATACGGGTATGCCTGCAGGATTCAAACTGTCAACATTTGTTGATGCACCGGCAGGTTCAGGGTTGGGAACTTCTTCTACCCTGGTAGTCGCCATGGTGGGTGCTTTTGCAGAAATGTTGAAACTACCACTGGGCGAATATGATATTGCCCATCTCGCTTATGAAATAGAACGCAAGGATTTGAAAATGGCGGGTGGCAAACAGGATCAGTATGCAGCTACTTTTGGCGGCGTCAACTACATGGAGTTTTTTGACGATGAAAAAGTAATTGTCAATCCGCTTCGTGTGAAACAACAATATCTGTTTGAACTTGAAAACAATCTGTTGCTTTACTATACGGCTACCAGCCGGGAGTCTGCGAAGATCATAACACAACAAAGCCAGAATGTGGTGGATAAAAAGTCAGCCTCCATCGAGGCCATGCATCAGCTGAAACAACAATCGCAGAGAATGAAGGAAGCGTTGTTAAAAGGCAGACTGCACGAAATTGGTGAGATCCTGGATTTTGGCTTTCAACAAAAGCGCCGCATGGCAGAAGGTATTTCCAATGACCGTATGGAAGAAATTTACCTCGCTGCGAAATCGGCTGGCGCAACAGGGGGAAAGATTTCCGGTGCCGGTGGTGGTGGATTTATGATTTTTTATTGTCCGGGTAATACGAAGTTCCAGGTAATGGCCAAACTAAGTGAATTTGGTGGTCATTGCAAAACCTACCAGTTTGTGGATCATGGTCTGACCACATGGACTATTTAAATTTGACATATGATTGATCATATCAAAAAAATAATCAGCGCTTCGATAGTAGTTAAGCAAAAATTATTGCAGGATGAATCGATGTTAAAAACAACGAATGAGGTGGTGAACACGATCGTGAAATCCTTCAAATCGGGTAACCGTGTTTATTTTGCGGGAAATGGTGGCAGTGCAGCCGATGCACAACATTTAGCTGCCGAATTCTCCGGAAGATTTTATACAGATCGGCTGGCCCTGCCGGCAGAAGCACTTCACTGTAATACTTCTTATCTCACGGCGGTCGCCAATGACTATAGTTTTGATGAAGTATATGCCAGGTTGATCCGGGGTATTGCTCATCCGGGGGATGTACTTGTTGGGTTATCTACTTCCGGGAATTCCGGAAATATTATTAAAGCCTTTGAAGCGGCCAGACAAAAAAAAGTGATCACCATTGGATTTACGGGTGAAACCGGTGGGAAGCTTAAACCACTATCTGATTTTCTATTCAATATTCCCTCCACGGACACACCCAGGATCCAGGAGGCGCATATATTACTGGGGCATATTGTTTGTGAACTGGTCGAAAAAGAATTTTTTAAATCCTGATAAATTATGATTACAGAAGCAATTATTCTGGCGGGAGGTCTGGGAACGAGACTGCAATCTGTAATAGGTGATCTTCCTAAGTGTCTGGCTCCTGTGGCGGGCAGACCCTTCCTGTCTTATCTGCTGGACAGCTCAAAAAAACAGGGGATCAGGAAATTCGTTTTTGCGCTTGGACACAAGACAGATCAGATTGAGTCATTTGTGAAAAAATCACTGCCGGAGGGATCATATATTATTTCGACAGAAGAAGAACCATTGGGAACGGGCGGAGCTATTTATAAGGCTTGCGGCCGGGCTGAAGGACCGAATGTGATTGTATTAAACGCCGATACATACTTTGGTATTACTTATTCAAATCTTGCAATCATTCATGAACTCAGGAAAGCCGATTGCACATTGGCCTTAAAACCGATGAAGGCTTTTGACAGGTACGGCGCCGTGGAAATTGAAAAACAGACAGTCACCGGATTCGGTGAAAAAAAATATCACAAAGAAGGTCTTATTAACGGCGGCGTGTATGCGCTTTCTGTTTCGTCATTTCTTCATAAATCCTTTCCGGGCAAATTTTCCTTCGAGCGGGATTATTTAGAAAAGGACTACCGTAGCGGAAAATTCCTGGCGATGGTATCAAATGCTTACTTTGTCGATATCGGCATTCCCGAAGATTACCAGCAGGCACAGGAGGAGTTGATGGCATATATTGGTTGACGGTTTGTATAAATTCTCCATTACATGATTATATTTTCTAAAACAATTAAAATATTTTACACTAAGACATCTGCCAACTGTCATCCGCCAACCGCCAACCGCCAACCGTCAACCGTCAACTCTTATCGGCGTTCTAATCCAAATACCCATGTCATTTAACCTCTCTCTCATCGATCACAGCTGGACTTTATTTCTGGACCGGGATGGTGTCATTAATTATGAAATTCCGGGGACCTATGTAAGGAACTGGGCAGAATTTATCTTTTATTCCCAGGCGCCGGAAAATATTGCTTATTTCAATACCGTTTTTCAACGATTAATCCTGGCCACCAATCAGCGTGGCATTACCAGGGGCCTGATGACGCTGGAGGATTTGGAAGATATTCATCAAAAAATGATCAAAGGGATTGAAGCAAAAGCTGGTAGAATAGACCGGATTTATTATTGTGTGGATGCCGGGGAAGACAGCCCATGCAGGAAACCAAACCCTGGTATGGCTTTGCAGGCGGTTATGGATTTTCCCGAAATTGATCTGAATAAATCTCTCATGGTTGGAAACAACATCAGCGATATGCTATTTGGAAGGAATGCCGGTATGAAAACGGTATTTCTTAAAACCACCGATCCCGACCGGGAATTGCCTGATGTTCTCGTCGATCTCCATTTTAACAATTTGGATGAATTCGCTGCTGCCTTGAGAAAATCATAAAATTTTGAAAGTATTAGGGTTTGCCCCGGGAGTTGATGATCTTACTTGTAAATTGTGACGGATTTTCAAATGGTATCCATGACCCTGAAAAAGTACTTTTTTCTGCTACTCTCCTTTTTATGCCTGTACACCGTAGGGGCCCGGGGACAAGCCTCTGCCGTAAATCACATTTCGGCAAATGAATTGTTACAATTTGAAAAACAACAGGACTCCTTAAAATCTTTGGCGGATGATATCGTGAATGCGCCTGAACCGAACCAACGATTCCGTGCAGACAGTTCATTCATCCGGATACTGGTCAGATCATTAAAAATTCCGCATTCATTTTATTATCCGTTTGATTCTCTTCTTACAATTTCAAAATTATATGCACCGGACAGCAGTTTCAGGATATTCACCTGGCAAATAAAAAAAGATGTATATGTTTTTCTTCAAAGAGGAGCAATCCAGATGCGTACCTCAGACGGTTCTCTGAAACTGATTCCATTGCATGATGTTTCCATGTTCTCTAAAAAACCACAGGATTCGATACGTGGAGCGAATAACTGGATCGGCGCGATTTACTATCGTATTATCCAGAAGAATGTCAAAGGCAAAAATATTTATACCCTGCTTGGTTTTGACGACTTTACCATCAACAGCAATAAAAAATGGATGGAGGTACTCACATTTAACGAGCAGGGACAACCGGTATTTGGCGGACCTTATTTTTCGTTTAAGGATGATTCCGCCAAGGCTTCAAAAAAAGAAGTTGACCGTTTTTTTATAGAATATAAAAAGGAAGCCGTCACCACGTTCAATTACGATTCTTCCCTGAATATGATTGTTTACGACCATCTGGTTTCTGAAACGGATGAACCGAACCGTAAGGAAAGCTATGTGCCGGATGGTGATTATGAAGGATTCGTGTGGCGGAATGATCAGTGGCTGCACGTTAACAAAGTTTTCAATGCTACTTTACAGGAAGGTCAGTTTCCGGTGGAAAAGAAAATTTTGAATGATGCCGGTGATGTGGATGAAAACCTGTTGAAGCAGCCCCCGAAGAAGTAGTATGGAAGTATGGAAGAATGGAAGTATGGAAGTATAGTTTTTAAGTGTATTGCACTTCCATACTTCCATACTTCCATACTTCCATACTTGTGTTTTAGTTATTCATCCAATTTCAGGACGGCCAGAAAAGCTTCCTGTGGAATCTCCACATTTCCTACCTGGCGCATACGTTTCTTCCCTTCCTTTTGTTTCTCCAAAAGTTTTCTCTTGCGTGAGATATCACCTCCATAACATTTAGCTGTTACATCCTTACGCAAGGCACTGATCGTTTCCCTCGCAATCACTTTGGAACCGATGGCCGCCTGTATCGCGATCTGAAATTGCTGACGCGGTAAAAGCTCTTTCAATTTTTCACAAAGTTTGCGACCAAAATCCGCCGCCCTTGCACGATGTATCAATGCACTCAGCGCATCCACTTTTTCACCATTCAACAGGATATCCATTTTGGAAATATCTGCATCCCTGTATCCGATCGGGTGGTAATCAAAGGAGGCATATCCCCGGGTTTGGCTTTTTAATTTATCATAAAAGTCAAATACGATTTCCGTCAGTGGCAATTCAAAATGAAGCTCCACTCTTGTTGGCGTTAAATAATTCTGATTCAGCAGTATACCTCTCTTACCTAAACATAAAGTAATGATATTTCCTATGTATTCGGGCTTGGTAATAATCTGAGCCTGTATAAAAGGTTCTTCAATCCTGTCCGTTCTTGTCGGATCGGGCATTTCGGAGGGATTGTTCACCATAATGGTTTCATCCCTGGTTGTATGCGCGATGAAACTTACGTTGGGAACAGTCGTAATAACGGTCTGATTAAACTCTCTTTCCAGTCGTTCCTGGATGATCTCCATATGTAACATGCCCAGGAAACCGCAACGGAAACCAAATCCGAGTGCCTGGGAGGTTTCCAGCTCGTAAGTGAGAGAAGCATCATTAAGCTGAAGTTTGTCCATGCATTCACGCAGTTCTTCGAAATCCTCCGTAAGCACAGGATAAATGCCCGCGAAAACCATGGGCTTTACTTCCTGGAAACCCTGGATCATTTGCGGATTAGGATTTGAACTCAGTGTGATGGTATCCCCGACTTTTACTTCTTTGGCGTTTTTTATACCTGTAATGATATATCCGACATCTCCGGCGCTGACCTCGGGCCTGGGGGCCAGGCCCAGCTTCAGAATACCCACCTCATCAGCAAAGTATTCCTGCCCTGTTGAAACAAATTTTATTTTATCAGCTTTTTTCAAAACTCCATTCATGATCCGGTAGTAAACGATAATGCCGCGGAAAGAATTGAATACGCTGTCGAAAATAAGAGCCTGAAGCGGAATATTCGGATCGCCTACCGGAGCTGGTATCCGCTCTACAATGGCTTCCAGGATAGCATCCACGCCAACCCCGGTTCTGGCGCTTGCCAGCAGTATGGATTCTTTTTTACAGCCAATGAGGTCAATGATCTGATCGGTCACTTCCTCTACCATCGCACCATCCATGTCTATCTTATTAATCACCGGGATAATTTCCAGGTCGTTTTCAATGGCGAGGTAAAGATTTGAAATAGTCTGTGCCTGAATTCCCTGAGATGCATCAACCAGCAATAAAACACCCTCACAGGCTGCCAGCGCACGGCTTACTTCATAGCTAAAATCCACGTGACCCGGAGTATCAATGAGGTTTAAGATATAATCCTCATTATTCAACGTATAATTGATCTGAATGGCGTGACTTTTAATCGTGATACCCTTCTCCCGTTCAAGGTCCATATCGTCCAATACCTGCTCCTTCATTTCCCGGTCGCTGATAGTATGGGTGACTTGTAAAAGACGGTCGGCCAGGGTTGATTTTCCGTGATCAATATGAGCGATAATGCAGAAATTCCGAATATTCTTCATGGGGTTCCCTTCCATTTTTAAGAGCCGCGAAGGTACGTAAAAAACCCAAGGCTGAAGCCCTGGGTTTTAATGTGGTCCCGCACGTGCGGGACGGAATTGTGAATGGGTGGGAATGGGAAAATGGAGTTTGGAAATGACTGGTTATTTCTTGGTGTATGCTATTTCCATTCCCTTAAATTCCTGGCCCTTTTCGGTGAAATACATTTCCAAAACCTGGTGTGTATCATCCACGAATTTGAATACTTCCCTGGTGGGGATGTCTTTGCCGGTTATCGGGTCCGTGCTTTTCCCGTTCATGTTAATGGTTTTCGCATTTTCATCCCAGTTACCCTCCATATATATAATTCCGGTTCCCATATTATCCACCCAGCTGCTCACAAATATTTTTCTCGCATTGTCATATCCCGTGATTCCAATTCCTTCAAAGGGCATTCCCATCATCGATCCTTTATTCAGGCCCTGCAGATACCTGCCTCCGAGAATCATCTCATTATTCGTTTCCATTGTAGATGTTGTTGGCGGAGCACCCGGTTGCATCCACATAGTCACCGTACCCGTCCAGGCACCCACAGATTTGGCCATCATCTGTTGTATGGGCCCGGGCGTCATGTAATTCATAAACGCTTTCATATCTTCCTGTGACTGGGCGGAAAGATGAGCAGTGTTCAATATTCCGGCAAGCAGAATAAAAAAAAGATTTATTTTTTTCATAAATAAAATTTTAGAATTAAAAGGTAAGAAATATTCAAGGTCGTCCAATAAAATCACCCGTAATTTTACCTGATGGAATATTGTTTTCTGGGGAAATCAGATTTGCATGTCAGTCGCCTTGGTTTTGGATGTATGTCCCTGGATCCGAAAGATCCACAAGGAGTAAATATTTTACACAAGGCGTTGGATGCGGGCTTGAATTATTTTGATACTGCAGATTTGTATAATAAAGGACAAAATGAAATGATGCTGGGACTTGCCTTCCGGGATAAAAGAAAAGAGCTGATACTGGCCACAAAAGTCGGGAATCAATGGAGAAACGACGGATCAGGATGGGACTGGAATCCTTCAAAAAAATATATTCTGTCTTCCGTCGATCAGAGTCTTGAAAGATTACAAACAGATTATATTGATTTATACCAACTGCATGGTGGCACGATGGAAGATCCCATCGATGACGTGATCGAAGCATTTGAATGGCTGAAATCAGCTGGTAAAATCCGGTACTATGGCATTTCATCCATTCGCCCGAATGTAATCAGGGAATATGTAAAAAGATCTTCCATCACCAGCGTGATGATGCAGTACAGCCTGCTTGACCGACGGCCTGAAGAAGAGATGTTTTCTTTATTAAAGGACAACCGGATCGGTGTACTGGCAAGGGGCACTCTTGCCAAAGGACTTTTGATTTCAAAACCAGCTGAACACTATTTAAATTATTCTGCAGAACAGGTTGCAAAGGTGGCGGCGACAGTTAAATCGGTTTCCGGTAACAAGTCTGATGCATTCGAAACATCTGTTCATTTTGTTTTAAAAAATCCGGCTGTTTCTTCAGCTGTTATTGGAATACGAACGGAAGCACAATTGAAAGAGGCGCTGGCGATCCGGGAAGCCGGTTTGTTACGGGAAGATCAATTGGAAACACTGCGAAATATTCTGCCTGCCAATAAATATATTGACCACCGTTGATTATTTATTTTCGGGAACCGAACGATATATATTGACAATTTTCTTTCCGATCACTTCGTATGAAAATTGTTCCATCGCCTCATGACTTATTTGCCTGCGATCATAACTATTATAATTACGGATCATTTCTTTCATTGCAACCAGCAATTCAGTCTCTTTTCCAACATTTATTAATATTCCATTTTCCTTATTGATAATTTCGGGAATGCCACCCACTTTTGTTGCTATGACGGGAAGTCCGCTGCAGAGGGCTTCGAGAATGGCGCAGGGCATATTCTCATAAAAGCTAAACATGATCAGGGATGAAGATTTTCTAAGTTCGACTGCTACCTGATCATATGGAATCTCGCCTGTGCAATAAAGCTGATCCGGTCTGAGTCCGCTTGCCTTTATAAATTCAGACAATGAAGGGTTTACGGGCCCAACCAATTCCAGCGTTGCCGGTATATTCTGTTTTAATAATTCAATAAATGACCTAATAATTCCCTCCGGGTTTTTTGGGTATTGTAAAGAAGAAATATGAATGAATCGAAAAATAGTTGATTGCGCATTTTCAGAAGGATAAAATAAATCTGTATTTACAACATTGGGGATTTTTAGAAATGAAACAGGAATCCAGTTCCTTGATATTTCTTTTCCCAGGTCTTCACTGACCGGAAGAAAACGGGACGCATTTTTGATGATCAAACGGGTGACAGAACGGGTTAAATAAGATTTTTTGTATAAGCTGTCTCTGGAAACAGGATAATATCCCGACCAGTGTTCAGTCAGTATATAAGGAATCCCATGTCTCCACTTTAAATAAAGTGCGATCAGACCTGCTTTCAAAGCGACCTGGACATGAACCAGGTCAGGCAAGTCATGATTTTTTCGAAGTTGCTTTATAAATTCCAGATTACGGTTTAAGTAAGCTTTTAAGGATTTGAATCTTGATAAGACTGACTGGTCATTACCAGTGGACGAATAGTATAAGATATGTTCTTCCAGGTTTTGATTTACGTTGTGAACATCAGAATAGTCATTTCCAGGCAGAAGGGATTTCCGGTGATTCTTAACGACATACAATATTTTCAATGGCTGGTAGACGGAGACTGCTTCCGCTTCGCGCTTAATAAAATCTCCATTAAAGGGATCTGTCGAATTTGGATACCAACTTGTCAGCCATAGAATATTCCTCATGTGGTTGAGTTTTGGACAATGGAATTTTCGGGAGAAAATTCATCTTTCACAGATCCGATCGACTGACGTATCCTGAATAGATCTGATTTCCGGATGAGCAAAAATTCCTTCCATGAAACGACATTCTCTCTCCGGTACATATAAACAGTGTAACAATAGTAACTAAAATATCCCGCACTGCTGATAATGGGTGCGGCAATAATACCTGCACGGGGAAGCACAAACAAATCTCCTGCACATATAACAATCAGGGCCAGCATGGCTCCCCAAAGATTTATATCAATCCGGTTAGTCGCAGAAAACCATGCACTCAACGGATAATTCATCGTCATGCAAAGAATTCCCGGGATAAGTAATAGAAAAAGACGGTACATCAAATTGAAAGAAGCGCCAAAAAAGAATGGAATGATATACCACCCGGCAGCAAAGATCAGGAAACAAATTCCTGCATTAATCCAAAATAATACACGTATAACGGCTGTTAACTGGGCCTGTGATCCGGATTTCTCCTGAGAAGAAAAAAGGGGGAACAAAGAGGATCCAAGAATGGCAGGAAGAATTACAAGCATTTGAGCAATTTTGGAAGCCTGTATATAATTGCCCAGGTCCTTTTGGGAACAATAATATTCAACAAACCAATAGTCCATCCGGTTTACAAAAAAATAAACCAGGTTGGCAATAAGGGCAAAAAGTGAGTAACGGATAACCATTTTCAATATAGGGCGGTCGGGGAACATCTGGTTTCCGGAATAAGTATACTTCCTGAAAAAAAATACCCGTAAAAGCATACCCTGCAGAAAAAAACTAAAAAAGTATATCTCTATAAACTGTCTCCTGATGGTTGTGTTGTTCTTTTCTGCAATAAGAAAAACAATCAGGATCATATTTACCAGGAAAAGAATTTTATTGGGCAGTCCGAATTCTTTTTTTGCATAGAATAAGGCAGTGAAATAGGTTGTAAATAAAACGCCCAGAATAAAAAAGAAACTGGATACCAGAAATACGGGATTCTGCAGATAAACGGAATGTGTCAGACGAAGGACTAGTCCCCATCCTGCCACTGCAATCAAAGAGACACAGGTAGCCCAGACGAGACAAAAATTAGCCATCAGGGAAGCATCCAGTTTGCCAGACGCAACATAATAAGTGGCGCCGGACTCCAGGCTTATACTGGCAATCAGAAGCACCAGAGACAGGTTGGTGACTATATAAAAAATCTGTCCGCTTTTTTCAGCCGCAAAATAGCGGGCTATCCAGACATTTATGAGAAGAATTGAAAAGAAATACAAGCCACGCCATAACATGTGTTGAAGAACATGGCTGGAATTTTTTTTCATTACTATTTCAGTGCTTTTATGATTTCTATAAACTCCGTTGCATTCAGGGATGCGCCACCTACCAGTCCCCCATCAACATCCTTACTTCCAAAAATTTCTTTTGCATTGGCGGCTTTTACGCTTCCTCCATATAAGATGGAAATCTGATCAGCAATCGCGGCGTCGTATTGGTTCTTCAATGCGGAGCGTATAAAGGCGTGCATTTCCTGTGCCTGTGCGGTGCTCGCCGTTTTACCCGTTCCGATGGCCCAGATGGGTTCGTAAGCAATCACGACCTTCAGGATTTCTTCCCGGGTCAAATGGAATAACGATTCTCTCAATTGTCTTTCAACATAACTGTTTTGTTGATTTTGCTCCCTGGTTCCCAGTGCCTCTCCGCAACAAAAAATGGGGGTTATTCCATTGACCAGGCAAAGATTTAATTTGTCCGCCAGCATTAAATTGTTTTCTCCAAAATATTCGCGACGCTCGCTGTGACCAACCAGGCAAAAATTAACTTCAATGGATTTTAGCATCTCTGTTGAAACTTCACCGGTAAAAGCGCCCGATTTCCTGTCGGAACAATTTTGAGCGGAAATGAGAAAATTCTTCCGGTGCTGAACGGTGCCAATGGCCTTTTCCAGGTAAGGGAAAGGCACGGCGAACACAACCGAATGATTTTCCTTTAATGTTATATCTGCAGCAATGATGGTTTGCAATAAGGCAATTGCCTGCTGATAGGTCAGATTCATCTTCCAGTTTGCCGCAGCAATTTGTTTTCTCATGAAACTTTGTTTTGTTGATCGAAAATATTTTTCAATTGTCTTATTTCTTCATCACTTAACAGATGACCCTTCAGTTTTTTCCATTTGCTGATATGCAAGATGGCTTTCTCGAAATCATATACCTCATGCTCATATCCCCAGCTAAAGCTGGGAAGATAAGACGGTGTGGCTCCATTTCCAAATACGTGCGAAGCCGGACCTACAACGGTTCCGGTATTAAAGGATGTGTTGATTGCCGACCTTGAATAGTCACCCATCATCAGTCCGCATTTCAGCCCTGCGTTTATAGAAGTTTTACTTATCGGATTCCAGAGTTTAACAGACCCGCCGCTGTTCTTCATATTTGAATTGGTACTACCAGCTCCCAGGTTACACCACTCGCCAATGATTGAATCACCGAGATATCCGTCGTGCGCTTTATTGGAGTAGCCGAAGATAACTGAGTTTTTAATTTCTCCTCCTATTACACAACCAGGGCCGATTGATGTAGCTCCATAAATTTTAGCACCCATTTTGACTACCGATCTTTCTCCGAGAGCAAAAGGCCCTCTCATCATGGAGCCTTCCATTACCAACGCATCTTTACCAATATAAATAGGTCCTTCGCTTGCGTTCAGATAACTGTGTTCAACAACGGCTCCCCGTTCCAGAAAAATCTCGGAACCGATCAATTTGTTGGTGGAGGAAATCACAGCTGTAAGGCGTCCCTTCGTGATGAGATCAAAATCTTTTTTTATTTCTGACAAATTATAAAGAAGTATATCCGGAAGCTGCAAGAGCATGGCTGCTTTTCCCAAAGCAAATCCTGCATTGAGTTCCTGGATGGATTGAACCAGTTCCTGGTCAGGAATAATATTGGCAGGTATGGAAATTCCCGACAGAAAGGAATGATTGTCTTTTAGATGGTAATTCCATTTTTCGCGAATGGTTAGAATGCCACAGCGGATATCTGCCAAAGACCGGGTCAATGAAAAGGGAAAAAAGTCATCCTCGAAGGAACCACTAACCAGCGAAGGGACATTCATTGATTAAAACTAGTCTTTAATCTGTTTTTCAAAAAAAAATCCTCCACGCTTTTGGCGGGAGGATTCTTTATAAAAGTATGATCATTACGATTTTTTCTCGTAGCGTTTTTTAAACTTATCAATACGTCCGGCAGTATCTACCAGCATATTTTTACCTGTGAAAAAAGGATGTGAGGTATTTGAAATTTCCAGTTTGATTAATGGGTAATCGTTACCATCTTCCCATTTGACTGTTTCCCGGGAATTGGCGGATGACCGTGTAAGAAAACTAGTGCCGTTGCTCATGTCGCGAAAAACGACCAGGCGATAATTATCAGGATGCAGATTCTTTTTCATAACAATTTTTTTAACCGTGCTTTTTCAATTCCCGGCACGAAAGGGAGCGCGAAATTAAGCATTTTTGGATTTAATACCAAAGTTTATGAAGCGAAAGTGCGTACAAGGTGTTTCATTATAGTTCCCGACGGTATTGAGCTTAGATTCTTCCGTGAACTACTACCCGGTTCCTGGAAAATAAACGGAGGTATGTGGGCCCGGGGTCCCGGCAACCTCCCGGCAACCTCCCGGAAGTCTCCCAAAATTTACGGCTCAAATAGCGTTTGATCACGTCTTTAACACGAGGGAAAACGGTCAAATTACCTGGCTTTGAGCTTAAGACCGCATATTATCAAACTGCAGAGGGACACCTAAGTTAGAAGTTCTACAAAGCTGCATAACTGACTGTAAATCATCTAATTTTTTCCCTGTCACGCGCACTAGATCATCCATAATAGCGGCCTGGACCTTCATCCCGGAATCTTTGATCAGTTTTACTATTTTTTTAGCATCCTCCTGTTTGAGGCCGTTTCTAACGGGTACTTCCAATTTAGTGACCTTTCCGCTGGGGTACGGTTCTTTGGACATATCATAAGCCAGCGGATCTATGCCCTGCTTTATTGACCGGCTGATAAGCACGTCTGTAATCTGTTTGATCTTCATATCGCTGGCTGCTTCCAGATCGATTTTCATTTCCTTTTTATTCAATTCGATGGAAACGGGAGAATCCTTGAAGTCAAAACGGTTTTGAATTTCTTTTTTGGTGACGTTCACGGCGTTATCCAGCGTCTGCGCATCTATTTTACTTACGATATCAAATGAAGGCATAATCAGGGATTGTGAATGTAAAAGTAAAAATAAAAAGCCTGCTCAGGTACTGAGCAGGACTTTATTATCTAAATCACACAACTTCTAATTATTACCGCCTTTTTTTAACCTGCTGGATTCGTCATCCGCCCCACCCGAATGATGATTATTTTGGGCGCCCTTGATCGCTTTTCCAAATCGGTATGTAAACGTCAGACTCAGCTGACGACTGTCCCTTGAATTATGAAAAGTTGCTTCGGTTTGTTGAAAGTCGATGGACCCCTTCACCTGCTGGGTATAAAAAATATCCCGAAGTCCCAGTTTCAGCGCGCCTTGTTCTTTCATGATTTGTTTAGCTATGGCTGTAGAAACCTGACCCATCGGTTGTACATAAATCTGCCCTTCAATGCCACTTGTCCTGTACCAGCCGGATAATTCTGCGCTCCATCCATGTTTGAATTTGAACATATTATTCATATTTCCCATTCCCTGAATCGCGTGTACATCCAGGGCCTCACCGTACAACTCCCCAGTGTAATGATTATAATTAACATTTACATAGATTGTCGCGTTCCACCATTTTGTAACCGGCATATTCAGACTGACAGCAATTCCCGCATTCTCTCTTCTCCCAATATTACCCCTGCGTACGATAGTAGCATGTCCTTCCTGTTGAAATGTTTCTGCAAAGAAATTTTGTGTATTGCTGTAATTCAAAGTGGTGGTCAGCATATTGTGATAGGTATGTGATAGTTCGATATTGGTACTGATCTGTGGCTGCAGGTAAGGATTGCCAGCCTGATAAGTGTATTCATCCAGAAAAAATAAAAATGGGTTCAGGTCTCCATAATCCGGACGGTCTATGCGGCGTCCGAAATTCACGTTGAATGTATTTTTATCATTGAGTTCATAAGAAATGTAAGCCGTAGGAAAGGCATTGACATATGATTTTTTGAAAGAAGAATCATTATTGTTCACCGTATAGATATTTCCATACTGGTGACCATCATAATTCGTATTTTCAACTCGGAGTCCGACCTGGAAATTCCATTTCTTATATTTTTTTGTCATATTGAAATAGACAGCATTTATATTTTCGTGATAGACAAAATAATTTGTTTTGGTCGTATCAGGAATATATTCGTTTCCACTCACATCGTAATAATTCGCTTTATTGTCTGTTGCAACAAAACTGGTTTTCAATCCGGCTTCCAGTTTGAAATCGTTCTGAAAAGGATGGGTATAGTCGGTTTTGAAACTGTATATGTTGATAGTAGAAGGAAGATCTCCGCTCAGCGTATTGGAAGACAGAGGCTTCATATTTGGATCATAAGTATAATTCTGAAAAAGCTGGTCGCTGGAAGAATTATAATAAATATAATCAGCATCTGCCGTCAGCTCGCGGCCGCTGGAATCAAACTGTCTCCTGAAATTCAGGTTCACCGTGCCGTTGGACCATTTACCGTGAATATTTCCGATGGACTGAACCAATGAATCCGTTACATTATTCGCATTCTTCAAAGTAATATTACTGATTGAATTATCCGTTTCATTATTCTGATAACCACTGAGTACAATTCCAAGAGTTGTTTTACTATCGGGAAAATAATCTGCTCCCAGTTTTAGATTTAATTCTGGAGACAGAAATTTCATATGCGTATTCTGAGTAAAAATGGAATTGATATTTTTGGTTCCGGCATCCAGATAATTTCTATTGATATCCAGATCCTGAAATCCCTGCCAGTAAGTATAACCGCCATTCAGGAAAAAGTTAAATTTATTTTCGCGGTCATTCAGGTTCAGACTGCCACCCGGCTTCGCATACTCACCCTGCGTATACGTAAGTGTGGCAGATCCGTTAAAACCCCTGGCTTTATTTTTCTTTGTTTTGAGATTGATAATGCCCGAATTTCCCGCCGCGTCATATTTAGCAGACGGATTGCTCATGATTTCCAGCTGCTCAATTGCTGATGAGGGCAGACTCTTCAGATATGTCGCAAGTTGGGCGCCTGACATATAAGTCGGTCTGTTATCAATCATTATCGTTACGCCTTGTTTCCCTTTAAGACTGATATTACCATCTTTGTCAACCGATACTCCAGGAGATTTTTCTAATACGTCCATTACAGATGTGCCCGCATTCGCTGGCGATGCATCCACATTTACCAGAATGCGATCGTTTTTTTGCTCGATAAAGGGTTTCCTGGAAACTACCACGACAGATTGCAACTCGTTGTTTTTCCTGTTCAGATTAAAAGCGGGAAGTTCTAATGTTTTATTTCCCGCTGCTATGTTGAATTTGGCTCCGACAACCGTTTCGTATCCCACAGCAGAAATCCGGACATGATAGATTCCGGCAGGAATGTCGGAAAATAAAAACCTACCCTCCTTGTTGGTTACGGCTGTTCTTGAAACGGCTGTATCGTTTCCTTTGATCAGTGAAATGTTGACTGATTCGAGAGGAACATTATTTGCCTCCTGCACATTTCCCTGAATCTTTGTTTGGGCACCCAAATACCCTGAAATACTTAGTAGAAATATGGTAATGATTGTCTTCATAATAATTAGTTTAGCTTGGTACTGTTGTTAAGTAGTTACAGGACAAAGATTGGTACTAAGCATAACATAGAACAATGCAATGTGTTGGAAGGTTGATTTTATTGATGACCGGGAGATCTCTGGTTAAGCATTGGACGCATGTCGAAAAAAAAAGTTGCAGTCCGGGAATGAATTGGGATAAAAGCTGTATTTAACGGATCAGTGGCGGGAAGGGCCTATACCCATATGCGCTGAATACAAGTGTATTAATTTGAAGATCAATTTGTTGCGAAGTAAAATAATTACAACTTTATGCCATAGGCGGAGGGCTTATTTGATCGCTCTTGCTTTGCTTTTTGAGGAAATAATATAACAGGAAACCACCAATTATCAACAGGGTGGAAATGATTTCAGCCTGGGTTGGGTGAAACCCGAATATTGAATATCTGGAATTGACCCTGATTTTTTCTATAAAAAATCGTTCAATTCCATTGATAATAAGATAGAAGGCAAACATGGTTCCGGGGACTTTGAATTTTTTACGAACCGACCATAGTAGGAAAAACAGCCCCAGGCATACAACGGTTTCATAAAAAGGCGTAGGAAAAACAGGGATCGGAAGGTAACTGCAATAGGGTCCGTTACAACCAGGGATCTTGATTCCTGCACCAATCACATTATGGGGATAAGGATAACCGAAAAGCCAATTTGGAAGAAAGGATGGGCCCTTTGCTGTCAGGTGGGGTACGTTGAGAGAATGAAATTCGCTCATGAAGTAATCAGCATTTTTATCTACCTGGATTTGAAAATTTTGCATTGTCGCGGGGATCGATTTCAGATCTGGTCCTACAGCATACGCGCTGTTCGGTATTCCCCAGTCGCCATCTCCTGAGACCTGGCAGCCAATTCTTCCAACTCCATAAGCCAGCATCAATGCAGGTGCAGCTGCGTCATTCAGGTACCAGAAACCGATTTTGTGTTTTCGCGCATAATACCAGACGGACAGGGCTGCAATGATTAAGCCGCCGTAAAAGGTAAGACCGCTAAAGGAAAGCAAAGATTCAACCGGGTTTTTTATGAATTCATCCCAGGTTTCCAGGCTGTTGAAAATTTTTGCTCCCAAAAAGCCAAAAATCGCTGCAAAAATAACAATGTCTCCTACCCTGTCGTGTGGCCATATTCGAATTTTTCTCTCTTCGGGGGTTTGTAATTTTTGCTTATTTTTTTCCCGCCATTTTAATCCCGCAAAAAGTAACCCCAGGGCAAGGCCGGCCCAACCATTTCCGGCGGACGAGAATATAAAATCAGCCGGATTTTGTGTCAGGGGGGAATTTGATGTAAAGAGCCCAATGATTTTATATCCAATCAGAAATCCCAGTATGAAATTGGTAAAGAGTTCACCCGGACTGGCAATTTTGCCAACAACGATGGTTTCTTCTTCAGCTTCCAGGAAGCCCTGTCTTTCTTTTCTTTTCAATTCATGCGTTAATACTATGGCGGCTCCGATAAAGGCGAGAGCCACAAAAAACCCAAAAGAGTTTATGAAATGAAGGAACTTTAAATCCAGGCCAAACAGATCCTTGACCGCGTAGTATAAATTCGGATACATAGGAGCTGCAAGATAAGGGTAAAAACCTGACGGAAGCTTCGTATCCTTGCCTGAAAATATTCACCCATGTATAATATTGCAGTCATTGGTGCCGGTACCATGGGAAATGGCATCGCACATGTATTTGCCCAGCATGGTTTTTCTGTTCGATTGACTGATCTGAATGAAATACAATTGGAGAAAGCGATGTCAGCGATTTCAAAGAATTTGGACAGGCAGGTACAGAAAGGCTTACTGTCTGCCGGAGAGAAAGGCGATGCATTGCTTCGCATTCAACCTGTTTTGAAGTTGAAGGAAGGCGTTGAAGGGGCGGATCTTATTATTGAGGCGGTTGCTGAAAATGAGTCAGTCAAATTGCAGATATTCCGCGAGCTGGATGAACTGACGGCACCCGGAGCTATATTGGCCACTAATACTTCATCTATTTCCATTACAAAAATTGCATCGGTAACTAAACGTCCGGGTCAGGTAATCGGCATGCATTTTATGAATCCCGTGCCGCTGATGAAATTGGTTGAAGTGATTAATGGATTTGCCACGACACCGAAAGTGACGGAGAAAATTATTGAGTTAACCGGACAATTGGATAAGATACCCTGTGTAGTGAATGACTATCCCGGATTTATTGCCAACCGCATTTTAATGCCGATGATCAATGAGGCAATTATCAGTTTACAGGAGGGCGTTGCGTCTATAGAATCCATTGATACGATCATGAAACTGGGCATGGCCCATCCTATGGGACCTTTACAACTGGCAGATTTCATAGGCCTTGATGTTTGTCTTGCTATTTTGAAAGTCCTGTATGAAGGATTCGGAAATCCAAAATACGCGCCTGCGGGCGTGTTGGTAAATATGGTGGCATCGGGAAATCTGGGAATTAAATCAGGAGAAGGATTTTATAATTATAAAAATGGATCCAAAGAATTAGTAGTGAGTGACAGGTTCAGGATGCCATGAACACCTTCACTCTTATACTCCTATACTCTTATACTCATATACTTTTTTGTAGTATGACACCTTATCCGTTCCATAATTCTCAGATCTCGAAATTTTTAAATTTTGAATATCGGGTGCAGGAATACCTTCAGGAATCATTAATTCGTTATTTGTAATCGTACGTATCTCATCCCAATTTTCATCATCTAAAAAGGATTGCAATAATTTCGGGCCACCTTCTACGATAACACTCAGGATACTTAATGAATGCATGGCAGATAAAATGGAAGAAGTGCCGGGTTTCCCCGGAGTTAGTTTTTTAAATAATAAATTTCCTGCCTTTAAATCGGTCGTGTCATTCAGGACAATGGTTTGTCCGTTCCCATCGAATAATTTGAGTGAATCCGGAAGCCGAAGCCGGGGATCGACTACCATACGAATCGGATTTTTTCCTTCCCATAAACGGACTGTCAATTCCGGATTATCCAAAAGTGCAGTATTCGTCCCAACCAATATGCCGGCTTCCTCACTCCTCCATTTATGAACAAGCCGATTCGAATAATCATTCGAAATCATTGCCCGCTTTCCCGACATTCCGGACATTTTATGATTTGCAGATTGCGCCCATTTCAAAATAATATATGGTCGTTTTTGCTGATGGAAAGTAATAAATCGCCTGTTCAATTCTTTTGATTCTTCATTTAAAACCGGGTAATCTACCTGCACACCATGAGCCAGAAGTTTTTCTATACCTTTTCCATTCACTTCGCTGAACGGATCCCGGCAACCAATCACTACACGGGGAATTTTCTCACCTAGGATCAGGTCTGTACAAGGGGGCGTTTTACCATGATGAACACAGGGTTCCAGAGAAACGTATAAACTGGAATTTGGAATCAGTAAACGATCGGCGTCCCCTACTGACCCAATGCAGTTGACTTCTGCGTGCGGCCCACCATATTTTTGATGATATCCTTCTCCTATTATTCTTCCTTCATGGACCAACACAGCCCCTACGAGTGGATTGGGGCTGGTATAACCTGCACCCAATCCGGCCAGTTTCAGGCATCTTTCCATAAAAATATCGTCAGGAAGAATTCCGGTTAGTTCATGCACTTTTAGTATGGGTGAAGACATAGACTGCAATTTAATTCATTGTAAGTTTGTTCCCATGACAATTGAAATTGCTAACCGGTTGCTCCTTTCGAGCCTTTCGGAAGTTTACGATGAGCGGGAAGCTGCATCCATAAGCTCTATGGTTCTGGAACATCTTACGGGTATGCCCAAAAATCTGCGACTGCTGCAAAAAACAGATCTCTTATCGCCTAAGCAGGAAGAATTGTTCAGGTCTTATATGGGGGAATTGGTAAATCACAGACCGGTTCAGTATGTGTTAAATGAAGCCTGGTTTGGCTCCATGCCGTTTTATGTGGATGAAAATGTTTTGATTCCACGTCCGGAAACTGAAGAATTGGTTGAATGGCTGTTAAAAGACAATTCATTAAGAGGTCCGGGAACAATAATCATGGATATTGGTACAGGCAGTGGATGTATACCGGTATATATTAAAAAAAAGAGAAAAGATTTCAATGTGATGGGATTGGATATTAGCGAAGCAGCATTGGAAATTGCAAAAAAGAATGCTGAAAAACAAGATGTACACATTCATTTCTTTCAATGTGATATCCGGGATCAAAATCAATGGGGAAAAATCCCAGCGATGCATATGATCATCAGTAACCCGCCCTATATTCCGGAAAAACAAAAACAAATACTGGAAAAACATGTAAGAGATTTCGAACCCGGGCTGGCACTTTTTGTACCGGACGATGATCCCATTATATTTTATAAGCTGATCGGATATATGGCCTTGCAAAAATTAATGCCCGGTGGTGCTCTGTTTTTGGAAATACATCATGATTATGCGAAGGATATCATAGATTGGTATGAAAAAAATGGATTTTCCCTGGAATTGAGAAAAGATTTTTCAGGAAATAACCGAATGATAAAAGCAGATCGCATTTGAATTTTCCAAACTAGCATACAATCTGTTATTTTTGCGCATCTGAAAAAATAATGAAGACTTTTTTTCGCATTTTAGTATTTTCCGTCGTCTCGATTTGTTTTGTAGGTAGAATAAAGGCGCAAAACGCTTTACTAAATGACTCCGCGTGGAATTTTCATTTCCAGTTTACAGGGATCATTCAATTCAACCCCGCTTTTCACTCACCTTATTCAGGTCAGAATAGCTTTCTTTCAGATCCGGCACGCGCATATTCAGTAACATCTACCGCATTCCTGGGAAGAAAACTCTGGACGGGGGCATCGGTCTATTTTAATCCTGAAATGGCCGGTGGTCAGGGGTTGAGCAGTACGCTGGGTATTGCAGGTTTTCCAAATGGGGAAACCTTCCGTATTGGAGCAGACCAGACAGTTGTATACGTCGCCCGCAT
>Ga0206913_1005_pt1 | contig 73814 bp, 71 predicted proteins | sample Alteio_BWOrgHeat_72_FD_152942 | JGI IMG/M metagenome (GOLD analysis project Ga0206913, IMG submission 152942) | Enriched cells from forest soil in Barre Woods Harvard Forest LTER site, Petersham, Massachusetts, United States -... | ecosystem: Environmental > Terrestrial > Soil > Temperate forest >... | reverse complement strand
TTGTTACCCGCAGTAGTTGGCTCCAAGGTTAAAATAAATCCCCTGATTACGGTACTCGGTGTGGTTCTAGGAGAAATGATCTGGGGGATTTCCGGAATGTTTTTGTCAATCCCGGTAATAGCCGTTCTCAAAATAATTTTCGACAGGATAGACAGTTTGAAACCCTGGGGTATTTTATTAGGAGAACAGGATAAAACAATCCATAGTAAAAAAATTAAGACAGAAATAAAACCCGTTGCAGCTGATCCGGAGGTTACCTGATTATCAATCAGTTTTGGATTCAGGATTTTGGAGCATCCACGAATTCCTTAAATATTTTGATTGTTTGCTGCAGAGACTGCTCTATTTCTTTTTTATCCAGCAGTTCAACCTGATATAATCCATTGGGCATAAGACCTGCCAGGATCTCGTAACCGGCACTACTGGCGATATAGAGGTTCTGACCGGCGAACGCCGGCTTCATGCCATATTCAATGACGATTTTCTCTACCTGTTCCTGACTCAGATCATTCAATTTTAAAGGCATGCCGATGTTTGTTCAAAGTTCTGAATATCCAGATTTAATCGGAAAAGGGGAGGTGAAAGTTTTATAAACCAAATGTTAATACCTCATTTCTGCATTCCTGCACGTTGGTGTAAATACTTATCGTTATCCGTATTTTAGACAAGGATATTATTCAGGAAGAATTACCTTTGGACTATGGCAGTATTGAAAAATGTGCAATTTTCGAAATTGATCAAAGCCGAAGGAAGGCTGAGGGAATTCAATTTCAGAAAGAGTAATGGAATTGTCGGACCTGTATATCACGTAGATGTGAGTGACGATCGGGGCAATCGTTATTATCTCAATTTGATATTGGAGGATAGTACCTGGACCGTTCAGGAAAAAAATCTGCCGCCGTGGATTCAGGACGCTGTCGCCCAATTCCATCCTGCCATTCAGGAGCAGGAAGTTTAATTTTTTATAGGATAGATTTTTCAATACCCGCCGGACAGGTAGGTCCCTGACTAATTCACCTTCGTTCGTTCCTGCTACGAACCCCGACTACGATATGAATAAAAACAGACTGGAAGCATTCAGCGATGGTGTTATTGCCATCATTATAACAATCATGGTATTGGAAATCAAAACACCCCATGATACGAGCTGGATGGCTTTGAGAGAACAACTGCCTGTATTTTTTAGTTATCTACTGAGTTTTGTATTTATCGGAATATACTGGGGCAATCATCACCACCTGATCAGTGCATTGAGTCATGTCAATGCTGCTATAATCTGGTCCAATATGAATCTTTTATTTTGGTTATCCCTGATACCATTTGCAACCGGATGGATGGGCGAAAATCGTTTTGCCCAGAATACGGTCATTCTCTATGCCGTTTTACTCCTGGTTTGTGGCCTTTCTTTTACCATATTGCAGATTTGTGTCGAGAGAGTAACTAAAAATAATCCAAAGCTCGTACTGGCATTGAGCCGGGTGATGCAGAAAAGTGTGTTTTCCGTTGTTTGTTATAGCATATCGATTGTTCTGGCATATTATAATACTTTATTTTCTGCCATCATATTTTGTATCGTGGCCATTCGATGGCTGATCCCCGACAAGAATATCGAAAAAGCGATTACTAAATAAATCTATTCCACAGCAAGATGTCAACCGAATCCAAACAGATAACTTCGGGCTTTCTTGCCCTACAAAGTTGCTATGTCGATCACAAAACGGTATTTCACATCTCCCTTTAGCATACGGTCGTAAGCACGATGAATATCCTGAATGTCTATCAATTCAACATCTGATACTATTTTGTGATCTGCGCAATAGTTCAGCATTTCCTGAGTTTCAGGCAAACCCCCAATCAAAGACCCTGCGATACTTTTCCTTCCTCCTATCAAATTGAATGCATAAATCTGCGCAGGTGCCGGAGGCGCGCCGACGCAGACAAGTACTCCATTTGTCCTTAATAGACCCAGATATTCATTATAATCGTGGGGGGCAGAAACGGTATCGATAATAAAATCAAAACTTCCCTGTACAGCCTTCAGTTGTTCCGGATCACTGGTAAGTACGAATTTATGGGCACCCAGTTTCCGGGCATCGTCTTTTTTAGATGGAGAAGAGCTCAGCATGCTTACTTCTGCTCCGAAAGAAACGCCAAATTTCACAGCCATATGTCCAAGGCCACCCAATCCGAGTACTGCCAGTTTATGACCCTTTCCAACATTCCAGTGCCTGAGTGGTGAGTAAGTAGTAATGCCTGCGCATAAAAGAGGTGCCACATTCTGGAGGGGAAGTTTGTCTGAAATTTGAAGAACGAAATCCTGATCTGCCACGATCATTTTCGAATAGCCACCATACGTGGGTGTTTTTTTATCCTGTTCCAATCCATTGTAGGTGGGTGAACTACCGTTCAGGCAATATTGTTCAAGACCCTCTTTGCAATTCTCACATTTTCTGCAGGAATCCACCAGGCATCCGACTCCGGCCAGTTCACCCACCTTGAATTTTTTTACTTCGGATCCAATTTTAGAAATTCTTCCAACGATTTCGTGCCCCGGCACCATTGGAAAAATCGAATTGCCCCATTCATTTCTGATCTGGTGTAAGTCAGAGTGACAAACACCACAGTATAAAATCTCAATTTGAATATCTTTCGGTCCGGGAGCCCGGCGCTCCAGATTCCATGGACCCAATGTGCTTTCTGCATCCTGGGCGGCAAATGCTTTAATTTTTGTCATTTTTTTTTTAGAATGTTAAATACCCGAACAATTAAAAATTAAAACAGTTTAAATGGAAAATGAAGTTTACATGAAATTTGATTTTAGCTGATTTTAGAAAAACGGGTATTGATATAATCCCAATTCAGAACAGACCACCAGGCGGTGATATAATCAGGCCTTTTATTTTGGTATTTCAAATAATATGCATGCTCCCATACATCAATGCCAAACAGGGGCTGTCCCTTTGCATCACTCAGATCCATCAGGGGATTGTCCTGATTAGGCGTCGAAACAATATCCAGTTTATTATCTTTTTTTACAATCACCCATGCCCATCCGCTTCCAAAACGACCCTTGGCCGCATCATTGAATTTTGTTTTCATGGCATCCACGGAACCAAAATCCCTTTGTATTGCGGTCAGCAATGCAGTAGAAGGAACAGCTACTTTTCCCGGAGAATTCATCAGCTCCCAAAACAGGGAATGATTATAATGACCCCCCGCATTATTTCTCATTTTGACAGAATATTTTGAAATGGAAGACAGCAAATCTTCCAGAGATATTTTCGCGGTATCCACGTTTTCAGCCGCCACGGCTTCTGAAAGATTTTTTGCATAGGTCGCTGCATGTTTGCTGTAATGAATCTCCATCGTCATGGCATCGATAGCCGGTTCAAGAGCGGAATATGAATAAGGAAGGGGGCGTTGCGTGTATGGAGTAGGGTCGGGAGATGGCTTAAGATAGCCATTCTCATGTGAATTTGTGTTCGCCAAAGAAGTCAGTACAGATCCGGTTAATCCTGCCATGACCCCTGCTTTTCCTGCGGTATTTATGAATGCTCGTCGGGATAAATCTCTGTTTGTCATAACTAAAGTTTTTGATAGTGTAATTTAAGTCCATTTCAAGCCTAAAGCCCAAAGCCTCAGCCTAAAACTCGTTTATTTTTTATTGCAAAACTTTGACCAAACCTTTCATGCCTAAAGCTAAAAACTGACTTAGTTTGAAGACCGTAATCTGTCAGTTAAAATTTAAGATGGTAAGTTTTAAGCTTTAGGCTTTGGGCTTTAAGCTTATTCGGGATAAATAAGATATTTCTTTCTTTTGATTTTGAAGCGTGAAAGTGCTGGTTCCCAGCTTTGACGGATGGTTTGTTCGGAAGCCCCTTGAATAATCTGCTCACGAAGTATGGATGTGCCTGCCAGCTTGTCGAAATTGCCGATCTGATTGCTTCGGGAAGCATCGAAGAATATTTTTTTATCCGGATAGGCATTATAAAATTCAAACAACCAGTGCAGGTCAATCTGTTTTTTTATACGAAGACTTTCAAAATCTGCATTTCCAAAATTCAAACCGTAACAAACCGAATCCTGATAAAGCGGATGCTCACTCATACCCGGTATAGGGACGGGTCTGAAACTGTATTCATATTTTCCGGCTAAAGGAGGTGCGCCCAACATAGTAAAGGGACGTTGCGTGCCTCTTCCGAGGCTAATAACAGTTCCTTCAAAGAGACAAAGACTTGGATACAGCCGGATTGCCAGCTGTGTATTTAGATTCGGAGACGGAGGTACAGGTAATACATACACCGAAGCATGCGTGTAATTCTTTAACGGAATGACCTGCAAATGGCATTTCATTTTATTAGATAACCAGCCTTCTCCATTGATCATTTTAGCCAATTCGCCCATCGTCATACCATGTACGATCGGAATGGGCTGAAGACCTACACCTGAATGCAAAGAATCTTCGAGCACAGGTCCATCAACATAATATCCGTTTGGATTAGGTCTGTCCAGTAATAGAACGGGTTTATGAAAATCGGCACATGCCTGCATAACGCGTTGCAGCGTGATGATATAAGTGAAGAAACGGGCACCCACGTCCTGAATATCAAAAATAACTATATCCACGTCCTGTAAATCCTCCCGGGAAGGCATCGATTTTTTCCCATATAATGACACAATCGGTATGCCTGTAATAGGATCATGACTATCGCCTACAGTTACGCCGGCACTCGCATTTCCACGGAAACCATGTTCGGGCCCAAATACTTTTACAACCCGGATGCCCGAATGAAGCAGGCTATCCACCAGCGGAATGCCCGCAATTTGTGAAGTCGGATTGGCGACAATGGCAACTCGTTTACCCCGCAGCATGGAAAAATATCTTTCAGTCTGATCAGCACCGGTCAGTATACGGGACTTATCAATTTGTCCATATCCTTTTAGAATGGATAAGACAAAAACAAAAAGCATTATTTGTATTTTCAACAACTTATAAGTTCAAAATTATTCTACTGCGTTTAGCTTTACGCTTTGCACCTTATGCTTCATTCAGTCATACAGTTTCATGGCTATTCTCTCCACAATGGATTTGGGAAGTAACCAGGCAAAAAAAGCACTGAGTTTATTCAAGCTGCCGGTAATCACTTCAGGTTTACGACGGAAGAGACTATCTACGGCAATACGTGCCACCGTTTGTGGTGACATATTGAACCGTTCAGCAGCTTTTTGCCCTTTAGTTCCTACGTTCGCCCGGTTCACAAAATTCGTATCTGTTGGACCCGGGCAAATACAGGTTACCGATACAGTTGTATTTTTAAGTTCTTGAAATAGACCGCGGCTGAAACTTAACACATAAGCTTTTGAAGCCGCATATGCCGATAGCAAGGGCACTGCCTGATAGGATGCAGAACTGCTTATATTGAGAATATAGGCTGCGGGTTGTTTTAACAGAGAGGGAAGAAAAAGACGTGTCAGTTTGGTTAGAGTAATAATATTTACCCTTAACATATCTGTGTGTTCCTGCACTGAATATTTTTCAAATCGTCCACTCAGACCATAGCCGGCATTGTTTACCAAAACAGATACAACAAACTGATTTTTATTGCAGTACTCGAACACTGATTCCGCGGCCTGGTCTTCGGCAAGATCCAGTGCAAGCCACTGGCAGTTTTTATTTGTGGTCAGACTGATTTCTTTTGCAACCTGATCCAGCAGGACAGCGGACCTTGCAATGAGCAGCAGGTCAAAACCACGTGCAGCAAGTTGTTCCGCAATAGATTTTCCAATTCCTTTGCTTGCTCCGGTAATGAGTGCAAAAGGCATCTGCGTTTTATTTAAATTATGCTAACTAGTTTTGAACTTTGGAAGCGAAACGATGGTAAAAAGGTGTTTTACTATTTTCGTCTTTAGGCATGTATTTTCCGGTAATAATCGGTACATACATTACACGGCGACGGCTGGCTTCTCCCACATATGGAGATTGTTGTGCACGATGCCAGATCCGGCCATCATGAACAGTCAGATCACCGGCATTGATATCAAACCCAATTTCGCGGGCATCGGGGTTATTATCGATAAAGTATTTTTTCTTAAAAAGTAATCGTAAAACTCCCTGCGTATGCGTTCCGGGCAGAACCCGCAAACCACCCGCTTCAAACGGGCAGGGGTCAAGATGGATTCCAACATTCAGCATGGGCATAATCTTCTGTCCGAGAAATAAATCCCGCGGGCTGTCTGTATGCCATCCCATCTGGGAAAATTTACTTTCAGGAGTACGTACATAATGATTCAGGATCAGGCCGTCTTTTTCATTCTCAGCAATACGACCTTCATAAGGTGCCAGGAGTTCAAGCAATGCCACGAGTCGGGGGTCCTGTAAAAATTCATGGAAAGTCGAACTGAATGTCGATAGAAAGCATAAGCGCTGTATTATAGTTTGACCATTATGGTCCTTTCCAAATTTGAGCGGTACTCCATTGATTTTATCCACGCCTTCATCCAGTAATTTCCTTTCTATCCGGTTTAATTCCTGGATAAAAAAAGCAACGGTTTCAGGCTTCAGGACATTGCGAAATACGATTACCCCATTTTTATGGAAAAAAGCTGCTTGCTCCGGGGTTACCTTATCACCTAAAATGAATTCAGGGCATAGTAATTTTTTCATATCATGGTAGCATTTAAGTCTTTAGCAGGGGAAGTCAGCCGCTTAAAACCCATATTTGAACAGGATGAAATTAACTTAAAAATAATTATGATTTTTTTATTATTGGCAAAATTAATGAATAAAGTCCTATTAACCAGCCCCGTCTTAAATTCTTATTCCCCCCTCTGTTAATTACCGGATCTATCTAAACGCCTAAATGAACCCCTTGGTATCCATATTTTTAATTCTTTAGACCGGTGTACTTCCAGGGACCAACAGGCTATTCTCGTTTTTTGTAAATAACAAGGCAAGCCGGTAAGCGGCATATGTAAAAACAGGTGCTGCCAAAACGTCGATTGTATAGTGTACATGTTGTCCCAGCAAAAATAATCCAAGAAGTATAGATGCCCATAGCACATAAATCCGGTCCCATTTCTTCTTCAGGCACAAAAAAATCAGAAAAACGGTGGTAGTATGACCAGAGAAAAAAAGATCGTGCGTAATATAATGCTCTCCATAAAATTTATTGGTAATCGGGTCCTCAAGTGGTATAAGTCCGGCTGGCGGATTCAATGAAATCAGGCCAATACAGGCCATTCTGAGCAATGTTGCGCTGTTATAAGCCCATAAGGTCACCAACATCATCATCGGGTCCCGATATATTCTGACAACCAGAAGTAAACAGGAAGACCATATCAGAAAGAAGACAGCTATCGAAAAATTGCGTGCCGGAATAAGTTCGAGTATAAAATCGGAAAACATGTATCCGTTACGATTTTCGATCGCATCAAAAAAGAAGGGTAAACTGGTAAGAATACTTGCAAAAACTGCCATTCCGACCAAAAATTTCCATTTAAATGAGGGTATTTTCCATGCATCAGACCATTTTAAGCTTAAAGCGTAACGCCTAAAGCGTAAAGTCTTTTTTGCAACATTTTTACTGGAAACTTCCTGATATGTTAAATCTGAATCACTCAAAAAATACCTATTTATTTGAAATATTGATGTAAATCAAGCCAAAATCCTCTTATTCAGACATAAATAGACCAATTTTGCACCCAAAAAAAGAAGCTTTTCGTTTTACGCTTTAAGCTTTTGGCGTTAAGCTTAATAATGCCAACGTTTGAATGCCTCCATTGCCGCATATTTCGTTAAACCCAATTGTGCATATAAATTCGCCGTATTGGCGTTTCGATCTTCGGCTCTTTGCCAGAATTCCCGGCTATCAGAGCCTTGGAAAGGTACCATGTCCTTTTGCGATTGATGGATAAAAATGCCGAATCGTTTTTTCAATACCTGATCCGGACTCATTGGAATGGCCATTTCAATTTCGCTGACATCCCATTCCTGCCAGGCTCCTTTATATAACCACACCCAGCAATCTCTTATCCAGGGTTCATTTGCATTTTTAAGCCGTCGCAGGGATTCAAATACGACTTCAAGACAAACCCTGTGGGTTCCATGTGGATCAGCCAGATCGCCTGCACAATAGACCTGATGGGGTTTGACTTTCTTTAGTAGTTCTATCGTTATGGCAATATCCGCTTCACTCATCGGATTTTTCTGAATCGTTCCCGTTTCATAAAAAGGCAGATTCATAAAATGTATCCCTGTATCCGGAATTCCCACGTACCGGCAGGTGGCACTGGCTTCACTGCGCCGGATCAATCCTTTAATGCTGCGAATTTCCGGAGAGTCAATACCGCTTGATTTTTTGTCTTTCAGGTATTTTTTGGCATTGGTCAAAATTTCGGTTGATCTTTTATTGTCGATGCCAAACATAGACTCAAAGCCCACTGCAAAATCTATAAAACGTGTAACGAATTCGTCTGTAACGGCAATGTTACCCGAGGTCTGGTAACCTACATGCACTTCATGACCCTGATCATGTAACCGCATAAATGTTCCTCCCATGGATATGATATCATCATCCGGGTGGGGTGAAAAAATCAGGCATCTTTTGGGATAGGGAGTCATCCTTTCCGGGGCATTTGGCAAGGGCAGATTTTTTCCTCCGGGCCATCCCGTGATACTGTCCCGCAGCATATAAAATACCTCCAGATTAATTTCGTAGGCATCTCCTTTGACCGCCAGCAGATCGCTTAAACCATGATCGTTATAATCGTTGTCTGTCAGACTTAAAATGGGTTTACCCAATTTGAGCGCCGTGCTGACCACGGCTTTGCGCAGAATATCTTTATTCCAGTCGCAGTCACCGGTAAGCCAGGGCGCTTTGAAACGAATAAGGTCCGCTGCTGCGGCTTCGTCTGTAACGAATAAAGTGTCGTCATGTTCCTGCAGAATAGATGCCGGCACTTCTTCCGTGGTATTTCCTTCTATAGATTTCTGGATTGCCTGGGCTTTATTACTTCCCCATGCCATCAGGATTATTTTTCTGCTCTTGAGAATCGTACTGATACCCATGGTAACCGATAAACGGGGAACCTGGGTAACGCTGTCAAAATCTCCCGCATTTGATAATCTGGTTGAATTTTCGAGTGGTGTTACCCTCGTTTTGGAAAAACGACTGGAACCAGGCTCATTAAATCCAATATGTCCGTTGGAACCGATGCCCAGGATTTGTACATCTATACCACCGGCCTCTGTGATCGCCTGCTCGTATTCAGCACAAAAAGACTTCATGTCTTCTTTTGGCAGCTCGCCATTCGGAATAAAACAATTCTTCGGATCTATATCTATATGATCAAAGAGATTTTCCTTCATGAAAAGATAGTAGCTCTGCCTGGCTGTTCTCTGAATCGGATAATATTCATCCAGATTAAAAGCAATTACATTTTTGAAACTAAGTCCTTCTTCTTTATGCATTCTGATCAGCTCTGTATATAATTTTAAAGGTGATTTACCTGTTGAAAGACCGAGTACGCAACGCTCTTTATTCTTCTCCTTTCCCCGGATCAGAAGCGCAATTTTTTTTGCTACAAATGCAGAGCCGGCCGTTGCATTCGGAAAAATTTCCAGGGGAATCTTTTCAAAAGAATCTACCATTTTCATAAAACAAGTTGTTTATTCAAATTATCTGCGAAAATAGGGTTTTAAGCGTAATGCTTAAGCAAGTATGAGAGTATGGGAGTATGGGAGTATGGGAGTGTGTGAGCTCACGGTTTTGAAATTCGAACGGTCAGGCCACCGAACAATGTCAAACCGTATATTAACTGATCGATTCATAACAGAGGGTAAGTAATTCTCTACTTTCAGGACTCATTAGCTGCTTTTCAATTTTTTGTTGAACACCATATATCAGTTCTTCATATCTCCTATGAAAATCTCTTTTCCGGTTTAGTTTAGCAACTATCAGATCGGTGCAGATATTTCCGCCATTATGGGTATTCAGCGACCAGTCAGGGTTGACTTCAAACAATTTTTCCATCGCTTCAACGGAATTCAATTGTTCGCACATGGGCACTAATTCATACTGCAGTGTTTGGGCGAGCCAATCGCCTACCATAAACAAATCCTGCTGATTACAAACCGTATAGTCTTTTACAATTTCCTGCTCGGGATCATTAGATGGAAAATCTTTCATGTAAAGAAGGATACTGCATAGATTAGATTCCTTCATAACGATTTCCCGCATGAAGAATTCTTTTACCCTCCTAATTTCGGGGTGCCAAATTTCAAGTTGAAATCCAATCCTGTATTTTACAGGAAACTGGCTTAAAAAAATAATGGAAAGCTCGTCCTGGCTTTTTTTGTTTTTTCTTTTATAACTGAACTCTATTCTGTTGAATTGAAAACGGGCTGCACCCATCGGGCCACTTGTTACCCGATATATATAGGATTGAATATCCTGAAGCCATAACTCAAGCAAGGGTTGTTGTTTGGCAGATTCCATAACCTTTTGTTGAATCCGAATAAAGGGTTTACTATGCTAAATTAAATAACCGGTGTCTCTTTAAGAAAAAATAATACGTCGTAAATCAATTATTCCAGTTTACCTGACAGGACGGGTAAAATAATCGCCGAAGCGTTTTGTCGTTCGTGAAAAATTCGAATGCTGGATTTCTGAAAATCCTTTTCATCGCAAGAATAAATATCAGTAAACTTCTGCGGGTTCCTGTCAGATAAAGGAAACCAGCTGCTCTGAATCTGGATCATCAGGCGGTGTCCTTTTCTAAATGTGTGGGCTATATCTGGCAGTGTGAACCGAACGGTTTCTATTTTCCCGGGTTGAAAGGGCTGGGGTGTTTCGAAACTTTTCCGGAATCTGCCCCGGAAAATCTCTCCCCGTACCAGCATTTGATATCCTCCCATAGGATAAATTCTTTCAGGCTCGTTTACCGCATAAATATCGATGCGTTGGTATGAAAGACTATCCGGAAAAATGTCTATAATTTTAACTACAAAATCGGCATCCGAAGTGCTAATACTTGTTTTCAGGTCCGCCACGACAGGACCCCCGACGGTAAAATCTTCTTTTAATACCGGCGAGCGGTATGTGAGTACATCCGGCCTCCGGCTGGCGAATCGCTGGTCGTCCGTCATATATTCCCGGGTACGGTTGAAATGGACTTCTTCTGTATATGGAACTGGATGAGCAGGATCGCTGATGTACTCATCAAAACCCGATTCGATGCCTGGCTCTTTGGTTGACAGTCCATTCTTATCGGTCAGGTAAATTTTCTCTTCCTTTATCTGGCCGGATGGCCATGAGTCAAATCGCCTCCACTGATTTTCACCGGTAAAAAATATGGTCGCCCCTGCAATAGAAGGATCGTTTTTTCCTTTGAGATAATGATTAAAAAAGGGAATGATGATTTCATTTTGATAGGTTACTGATGTATTGGACCCATAATAAATATTTCCGAGATGTGTTCCATCCAGATTGGACCATTCTTCATGGTACCAGGGACCCATTACCAGCTTCGCATTTGTTTCAGGGCTTTGTTTTCGGATAGCTTTATAAAAATTCCATGCACCAAAACAATCTTCGGCGTCAAAAAATCCTCCCACAACAAGTATAGCGGGTTTAATATTATACTGTGCTATTCGTGCATTTCTCATTTGCCACCAGGCATCTTTATTCGGATGTTTGTAGAGTTCATTAAAAAATGCAATGCTGTCTCCCGCAAGATTTAATAAATTTTTATCTGTACCCTGTTGCAGATAAAACTGGTAGTTATCCTTGCTGTTATATACGTCGGGCATCGGGGATTCTTTGCTGACCGGCACCGGATGAGGCCTGCCGAAACCGCCGGAAACATAAAAATCAAAAGCGTCCATATAGAAAAATGCTCCATTGTGATGAAAATCATCTCCTTCGAACCAGTCGGTTACGGGTGCCTGCGGGCTTACGGCTTTTAATGCCGGATGACCTGAAGCGGCGGCCATCCCTGCATAAAAACCCGGATAGGATGTTCCAAAAACACCCACTTTCCCATTATTGCCGGCAACGTTTTTTACGAGCCAGTCGATTGCATCATAAGCATCCGTGGATTCATCAATATCGCCCGGCTTTTTGTCTTTGATGAAAGGCCTGACGTCAACAAATTTTCCTTCACTCATCCATCGTCCGCGTACATCCTGAATGACCATAATATAACCTTCATGCAGAAAATAACGTTTGTATCCTGACCAGAAGTCGCGATATTCATTCTCACCGTAAGGCGCACAGTTATACGGAGTTCTTTCCATCAGAATCGGATGTTTTTCAGTGCTGTCCCTGGGCACATAAATCGAAGTGAATAATTTCACTCCGTCTCTCATTGAAATGGCTTTCTCCATTTTATAGTAGTTGTCGCGAAACCAGGCGCTGTCCTGGTTGACGGTTTGAGATGAACCACTTTGCGTAGTGAGGAGTAAGAGCAGGAATAAATGAGGTTTATTGATATTCATAATGTGGAAATATGTATTTGTGGAAGTCTGGTAATGTGAAAATGAAATTTAAAATTTCATCTCCTCATCTTCACATATCCACAATTTCATATTTTTCACATTACAAAGTAGGGTTTGCCCGAAACTATTAACCTAAATTGAGTAATAAACGGATTGAAATGTTTAACAGAAGAAAATTTCTTGGTTCTTCTTTTCTGGCTTCTACTGCATGGTTTTTAAGAACTCCGGATGCAGTTATAACGGGAGATGACCAACAACCAACGGCCAGCGGCCAACGAAATAGTCCCCTTGTGATTTCCACATGGGATTTTGGGAAAGCTGCCAATGCGGGAGCATGGGAAGTATTAAGTAAACAAGGGCGCGCACTGGACGCCGTAGAGGCGGGTGTCAGAATTCCGGAAGCAGATCCAACGATTCATTCTATTGGTTATGGTGGCCTGCCTGACCGTGACGGCTTCGTAACCCTGGATGCTTGTATTATGGATGAAAAAAGTAATTGCGGCTCAGTGATGTGCCTGGAGCATATCGTACATCCCATTTCCGTTGCCAGGCTGGTAATGGAAAAGACTCCTCATATCGTTCTGGCCGGGAACGGCGCATTGGAATTTGCACTTGCCAACGGCTTCAAAAAAGAAAACCTGTTAACGCCTGAAAGTGAAAAAATCTGGAAAGAATGGCTGCAAAGTTCCAAATATGAACCGGTGATCAATATCGAAAATAAAAAATACAGTCCTGGTGGTCCTCTGAATCATGATACGATCGGTATGCTGGCGTTGGATTCTGCAGGAAACCTCAGCGGAGCCTGCACAACCAGCGGCATGGCTTTTAAAATGCATGGGAGGGTGGGCGATTCCCCCATCATCGGTGCCGGATTATTTGTGGATAATGAAATCGGATCTGCTACATCGACAGGTGTCGGTGAAGAAGTTATTCGTGTCGTGGGTTCTCATTTGGTGGTAGAATATATGCGCCAGGGATTGCCACCTGGAGATGCATGCAGGAAAGCAGTTGAAAGAATTGTATTAAGAGATCCTGCAAAAGCAAAAGGCCTCCAGGTGGGGTTTTTGGCAATGAGAAAAGACGGTGTATATGGTGCTTTCTGTATCCAGAAAGGTTTTACTTATGCTGTACATTCCGCCACGGAAGAAAAAATTTATGAATCTGAAAGCTGGTTCAGCTGATGAAAAAAAACAAACTCGAAATTTGTTGTTATAACCTGGATTCTGTGCTCATCGCAGCAGAAGCGGGCGCGGACAGGATTGAACTTTGTGCCGACCCGGCAGCCGGTGGAACAACACCCGGAATCGGACTCGTAAAGACTGCACGTAAAAAAATCAATATCGAACTTTATCCGATCATACGAGTCCGGGGAGGAGATTTTTTATTTTCGGATGAAGAATTTGAGATCATGTTGCATGATATCGAATCCTGTAAATCGGCGGGTTGTGACGGAGTTGTTTTGGGAATGTTGATGCCGGAGGGTCGCGTGGACAAAACACATGTATCCAGGTTAATAGAAAAAGCATATCCCATGGGCGTTTGTTTTCACCGTGCATTTGACTGGACACGTAATCCCTTTGAAGCGCTCGAAGATATTATAGACATCGGATGTGAAAGAATTCTAACTTCCGGTCAACAACCGTCTGCCATCCTGGGCGTTCATTTAATCAGGGACCTGATTTTACAAGCTGATGATCGCGTACAAATAATGCCCGGTTCCGGTGTACGGGCATCAAATATTATAGATTTGAAAAATGAGACAGGAGCCAGTCAGTTTCACAGCTCTGCACGTATTTTCAAAAAATCTTCTATGGAATATGTACAACCTTTCATGACCGAAGACCTTACAACTGTGATGGCTGACCGGCAGGAAATAGAGGAAATGGTTTCCAGGCTTAAGACGTAAAGCGCAAAGTCTAAAGCAAAAATACATGGAGACCTGAACCTGATCGAACGAAGAGTTAACGCATTCACTTGCTTTACGCTTTGAGCTTTAGGCTTTAAGCGTTAAACAACTTTTGAGATCTTTAGCAGGTTGGTTGGCAAATGCTCACTGACCGGTATGCTTCCCGTGTTAATGATTACATCTCCTTTCTTTATAAATCCTCTTTGCTTTAGGATTTCTGTGAGGTCGGCTACAATTTCATCCATGCTTTCTTCTTCTGCATAGTGGAATGCACGAACACCCCAACTCAGACTAAGCTGGTTAATCAGGGTCTTTTCTTTTGAAAAAATAAAAAGTGGCGATTTCGGACGATAACTGGATAACATAAAACCCGTATATCCGCTTTGTGTCATACCGATCAGTGCATTGGCCTGTGTATCCTGTGCCAGTTTACATGCATTGTAGCAAATGGCATCGCTTAGAAATGAAGGAGAATGTGGTTGTGGCTCCAACTCGTCTTCACGGTTATAGTGATAATCCGTTCTTTCTACTTCCATAATGATTTTTCGCATGGTTTCCACCACAAGCGTAGGGTAATTACCGGTCGCTGTTTCTGCGCTGAGCATAACGGCATCGGCACCTTCCAGGACAGCATTGGCGACATCCGTAATTTCGCTGCGGTTTGGTTTCGTTCGATCAATCATACTCTCCATCATCTGTGTTGCAACAATCACCGGTTTCGCGCGGTGTATGGACTTGCGTATGATTTGTTTCTGAATGAGCGGCACCTGTTCAACGGGAAGTTCAACACCGAGGTCGCCGCGTGCCACCATAATACCGTCTGATTCGAGGATTATTTCACGAAGGTTTGTGAGTGCCTCCGGCATTTCAATTTTTGCGATAATCTTTGTTTTACTTTTCTTTTGGTTCAGCTTTTCACGCAGACCAACAATATCATTCACCCTGCGTACAAACGAAAGAGCCACCCAATCGAGCTTTTGTTCTATGATGAATGCAAGATCCATCTCATCTTTTTCGGTTATAGCCGGCAGCGAGATTTTTGTATCCGGCAGGTTCAGTCCTTTTTTAGAAGAAAGAATGCCACCGAGTTTCACTTGTACTTTTACATCATGGTTTTTTTCGATGCTCAACACTTTCACTTCCAGTTTACCATCATCAATCATGATGATGTTTCCAATTTTTACATCATCATGCAGATTGGGGTACGAGACATAAATCCTTTCCTTATTTCCGACGAGCTTTGTATTGGTAAATGTTAGAATTTCTCCTTCTTCCACCAGCATACTGCCTCCTTCAATTTCACCCACTCTCAGTTTGGGTCCCTGTAAGTCGCCGAGAATAGCGATATTAAAAGGTTCCGTTGAATTGATCTTCCGGATATGCTCGATTATTTTCGCTTTATCCTCATGGCTTCCGTGAGAAAAGTTCAACCGGAAAACATTTACGCCGGCTTTTACCAGGGATAGCAATTTATCATAAGTGTCGCAGGCAGGACCGACTGTGGCAACAATCTTAGTGCGGTGAAAAGTATGTTCCAGTCCGGCTTGTTTATCCATCTGGCCGTAGATATACTTATCGAGGTTTTTTGACATGATACTGAAAGTGAAGAGTTAAAAGTTAATAGTTAAGGGTTAAAGCTAAACCAATTATCACATTAAATAGCGTTCAGCTTTACGCGTTCGGCGCCAAGCTTTAAGATGCCAATATTTTTATAATCCTAAGCCAGTCATCACTGATTTTCTGTTTGGCTTTTACGGCTTTTTCCAGCGGGGTATAATGAATCTTATTATTTACAATACCTACCATCACATTATATTTCCCTTCCAGGAGACATTCAACAGCAGAGTATCCCATCCGGCTGGCAATTACCCGGTCAAGACAACTCGGTGATCCACCCCTTTGAATATGGCCGAGAATACAAACACGCGTATCAATATTCGGAAGTCTTTGTTTTACTACTTTGGCTACTTCTTCAGCGCCTCCGTAATTATCTCCTTCTGCAACCACCACCAGATTCACCAGTTTCTTTCTTTTTTCCTTTTCCTGCAGGGAACTTACGAGTTCTTCAATATCTGTTTTCCGTTCTGGTATCAGAATGTTTTCGGCACCAGTGGCAATCCCGCTGTGCAAAGCAATATATCCGGCATCGCGGCCCATAACCTCTATCACAAAAAGGCGGTCATGTGCGTCAGCGGTATCCCTGATCTTATCGATTGCTTCGACTGCTGTGTTGACTGCCGTATCAAAACCGATTGTAAAATCAGTCCCTGCAATGTCCTTATCTATGGTTCCCGGTACTCCTATGCAGGGAATCTCGAATTCTGAACTGAATCTGTGGGCGCCCCGGAAAGAGCCGTCTCCTCCGATTATAATGAGGCCGTTGATTCCCAGCTTTTTCAAATTGGCATGGGCCCTGGACCTTCCTTCGTATTCAAAAAATTCCTTACAACGGGCAGTTTTTAAAATCGTGCCCCCCCGTTGAATAATGTTAGCCACACTACGCGAATGGAGCGGGATAATATCATTTTCAATAATTCCGCTATATCCCCGCATAATACCGAAAACTTCCAATCCATAATAAATTCCCGTACGAACAACTGCGCGAACGGCGGCATTCATTCCCGGCGAATCTCCACCAGATGTGAGTACCCCGATTTTTGAAACTTTTTGTTGCATTAATTAGAAAAGCATTGTATTTTTTGAACCCGTTTCAATCAAATGGCGATATCTGTTGAAATTTTTTAATCTTTCCGAAAGAAGTCCCAAAAATAAGCATTTGCATTGAATCCTCATGGAGTAAATCGGGTTAATTCATTGCAATCATTATAAATGAATTTCAGCAATCATACATCTCGCACTTCCACCGCCATTGGTTTCAATTTGCCGGAGAGAAGCATGCATTATTCGATTGTATTTTGCAAGTTTTTCTGTCTGTTCCGGTAACAACGCGTTCCAGGCAGCGCTTGACATAATGAGTATTTTCTCTTTGCGTTCATCCTCCAACTGAAGCATATTGCCTGCGAACTGATTCATCTGACTATTGCTGATGGGTATCATTTCCTTTCCGCTTCGGAGTATGGATTCTTCAACATGTTTTTTTTCAGACGGATCTCTGATGGAATCCAGGCATATCACTACATAACGGTCAGCCACACACATCATGACATTGGTGTGATAAATAGCCTGCCCGGTTTCATTTACTGCATGAAACACAACTGCCTGATAATCCAATTTATTACAGAAATCCTGCAGGACGACTTCGCTGGTTCTTGGTGACAAACAGGCATAGGCGAGTCGTTTTTCGCGATCCAAAACCATACTGCCAGTTCCTTCCAGAAATAGATTTTCAGACTCATATCCGGTGAAATCGACCAAATGATCATAATGAAATTTTTTCTGAACAATGGAAATCACTTCCGCCTTCCGTTCTTTTCTCCGGTTTGGTGCAAACATGGGATAGAGACAATAAATGCCGGACGAATGAAAGGAGATCCAATTATTTGGAAAAATGGCGTCAGGTGTATGGGGATCCGGTGAATCTTCCACCACCGTTACATCAATACCCTGATCCTGCAATGCATTGACGAATGTGTCAAATTCCTGTACTGCTTTTCCTGTCAGGTTTTCCTGGTCACCTTTCACCTGAAAACTATTATTCACAGCAGTTTCAGCATTATATACGAAATGCAGGGGTCTGATCATTAAAACCTTTGAAGTGGTTTGCATATTAGTTGATGGTTGACAGATGACTGTTGACAGTTTATATTGCTTTACGCTCCACGCTTTTAGCTTAGAGGTCATCCCTTAGTAACGGCATACTCATGCAATGAAAGCCACCCCGCGCGCGAGACAGTTCGGCCGATGGCATCAGTATGACGGTATCTTTTATCTGATCAACTTTCAAAGTTTCGTCTTCCAGCTGCCTGATCAAATCATGTGCATGTATGATTTCAAACCCATTTTCTTTAAATGCCTCAATCGTCTTGTCGTTTCGGTCATAACCCAGTATCACGCCTTCTTTCAAAGCCAGCAGATTACAGGAATCGGTCCACTGTTCCCGGGCATCAAAAGGGAATTCATTGTTTCCGGAATAAATAAATTTTACTCTACCCGTACACTGCAGATCCACTTTGCTGATTTCCGTCAGCAGGTCTTCGAGGTTGTCAAAATAAATAGGATTCTCAATATCCTTCTTCTTAAACTGAATGATTTTTAATTTTTCATCTTTTTTTGATCCTTCCAATGCTCTTTGTATGGAGTCTTCATTTTCATGCTTCATGGATTTCTTGGAAAATACGCCCAACATCACCCAGGCATCTTTTCGAATCTGGGTAAAAACAGTATCAATATGCATATAGTCCCTTTTCTTTGGAATCTTTACGACTGTAATTTTTTTTACAACATTTTTTTCAAATAGCAGCTGTATTGCCTGGTGCGCTGCCTCCATGGTCGTCCGTTCACTCACACCAATCAGCAGATGATCCTTAGTAACCACCATCACATCACCTCCTTCAAGGGTAACTTTCCGGTCGTCAGATTCCTTGGGTAATAAAAAATGATGATAACCATCATTGAGTTCCAGAATATTATCCTGGTATTCTTTAAAAAAGGGATGATTGAAGAAAATGTATTTTGCAATCAACGCCTCCCTTGTCCTTGCTTTTTTGGCTGGTTTATTTAATAAGACAAATTCATTTATAACAATACCGATATCGCGAGTAAAAATAAAATTGGGTATGGGAGCGAACAACATGCGACCACTTTCCAGGGTGCCGGTAATAAATGTCTTCGCAAGCGCAATGGGATTGAGTTCGAGCAATTCTTTCTGGGTGTCGTAGGAACAATTCTCAATAGCACAAACAGATGCAGCCAGTTTGAGACGAATCTCCAGGTCTTCCAGAATTTCAGCAAGCAACCACTGAAGTTCAATCACTTTATCAGATCGAAAAAAATCCTTGTGGTCCGGTTTGTAGAAATTTCTTTTATTTTTTTCCGCGTCAATCGCCTTCAGTTTTCCCAGTATTAAATCGGGATCGAGAAAATATAATAACAACTTGGTATAGAAATCATACTCCTTTCTCCGGATAGTATCCAGGTGAACGATATCTTCAAATAACCAGTCCTGTGCTTTGGAAGGCACTACTTTCCCTAATCCGCTGTCCGGACTGTGTACCAGGAGACGACGCAGGCGTCCGATTTCGGAACTTACTTTAATTAATTGTTCTTGTTTACCCATATCGTTTTTTTCGTGGGCTCAAAGGTAGCTAAACCCTTTTCGGGTTCAAAACCTAACGGTTGTTAGTTTTGTCTCAGTAATTCTGCTATTTTTGCCGCGATCATCGTTTTTACTATGGATTTTTCTTACTCGGAAGAACAATTGACCATCCGGCAGGCAGCAAGAGATTTTGTCAGGCAGGAATGTTTACCAGGCGTTATTGAAAGGGATGAACAGCAAAAACTTCCAAGGGAACAATTATTAAAGCTCGCGGAGTTGGGATTCCTGGGTATGATGGTTACACCGGAATATGGTGGTGCAGGCATGGACACGGTTAGTTATGTACTTGCGATGGAAGAAATCAGTAAAATTGATTCCAGCGTATCCGTCGCGATGAGCGTAAATAATTCGCTGGTTTGTTGGGGCCTGGAGGCATATGGATCCGTTTTACAGAAAGAAAAATGGCTAAGACCCCTGGCAGCCGGACAAAAAAACGGTGATCTGTACATCGGTGCATTTTTATTGAGCGAACCGGAGGCGGGTAGTGATGCTACCTCACAAAAAACGACTGCTATAAATAAGGGGGACCATTATGTCCTGAATGGCATGAAAAACTGGATTACCAATGGAAATTCCGCATCCGTATATCTTGTGATGGCCCATACAGATCCAACAAAAGGATCCAGGGGCATCAATGCATTTATTGTTGAAAAAAATTCAACCGGCGTTTCTGTCGGAACAAAAGAAAATAAACTCGGGATCCGTGGCAGTGACACACATAGTGTCAGTTTCAATGAAGTGAAAGTTCCCAGAGAGAACAGAATCGGAGAGGATGGATTTGGATTTTCATTTGCTATGAAAACACTTTCGGGTGGCAGAATCGGCATTGCTTCCCAGGCGCTTGGAATTGCATCGGGAGCATACGAGTTATGTCTAAAATATGTAAAGGAAAGAAAAGCCTTTGGAACGGAAATTAAAAACCATCAGATCATTCAGTTCAAACTGGCTGACATGGCAACCCGTATTGAGGCTGCCCGATTGTTATGTTTAAAAGCTGCCCTCGATAAAGACAATGGTCGGGACTATGCCATAAGTTCTTCCATGGCCAAAGTATTTGCGAGTGAAACCGCCATGTGGACGACCACTGAAGCCGTACAGATTCATGGCGGATATGGTTACGTAAAAGAATATCATGTGGAAAGGCTGATGCGGGACGCAAAAATCACACAGATATATGAGGGTACCAGTGAAGTGCAACGAATCGTAATTTCGCGAAGCATTTTAAAATGACTTTCGCATGAACAGGAATGATTATTCCGGCATCATTGAGAAACTGAAACCCTCCGGTGTACAGCTACTGGCGGTATCCAAAACAAAGTCCGTGGAAGAAATACAAGCACTGTATGATCTGGGACAAAGAGATTTCGGAGAAAATTATGTACAGGAATTGTTGGAAAAGCAGGCTCAGCTTCCAACGGATATCCGTTGGCATTTCATCGGACACCTGCAAACCAATAAGGTTAAATTCCTGGTTCCTTTTATTTATATGATCCAATCGGTGGACAGCCTGAAGTTATTGCTTGAAATTGACAAGCATGCATCAAAAAACCAGCGGATCGTACGTTGTCTGCTGCAGATCTTTATTGCCCGTGAAGAATCGAAATTTGGATTGGATGAAACCGAGCTTGATTTATTATTGCTTACCGTGAACCGGAACAGGCAGGAGGGAAGGTTCAGTCATTCGCAAATTTCAGGTTGTATGGGCATGGCCTCTATGACTGAAAATAAAACCCAAATCCGGGAAGAATTCGTCCGGCTTCGGATGATATTCGAAAAAATTAAAATGTCCTTCCCTTCTGATCCCGTAGATACACTTAGTATGGGTATGAGCAGCGATTATCCTATAGCGATCGAAGAGGGGTCGACGATGGTGAGATTGGGGACGTTGATATTTGGAGAACGGTAAAACAAGTGTGGAACACCGGAAGACTGGAAGTATGGAAGTGACTTTGGGATTTGGGCTTATAAGAATTAATTTTGCACCCTGATATAGGATCAATATGGCGGAAATACAAGCAGAAGAGAAATCATTAAATTTTTTGGAGGAAATTGTTGAGGAAGACCTGAAACAAGGCAAATACAAAACGATCCTCACCCGTTTTCCACCGGAACCGAATGGTCATCTGCATATCGGTCATGCAAAATCAATTTGCCTGAATTTCGGACTGGCTCAAAAATACGGGGGGAAAACCAACCTGCGTTTTGACGATACAAATCCTTCAAAAGAGGAAACAGAATATGTAGAAAGTATCATCAAAGATGTAAAATGGTTGGGATTTAGTCCGGAATTGGTTTTGTATGCTTCTGACTATTTCGAACAGCTTTATCAATTTGCACTAAAACTCATTGAAAAGGGACTGGCTTATGTTGATGACAGTACGAGTGAAGAAATCGCAATTCAAAAGGGAACGCCTACCGAACCTGGTGTCGCAAATAAATTTCGCGGCAGAACCATTGCTGAAAATATTCAGTACTTCAGCGAAATGAGAGCAGGTAAATATGGTGACGGCGAAAAAGTGTTACGGGCAAAGATCGATATGGCATCGTCCAATATGCACATGCGCGACCCGATTATGTACAGGATTAAAAAAGCGCATCATCACCGCACGGGTAATACCTGGTGTATTTACCCGATGTACGATTTTGCACATGGTCAAAGTGATGCCATAGAAAAAATTACGCATTCGATTTGCACGCTGGAATTCGTGTCACACCGCCCTTTGTATGACTGGTTTATAGAGAAACTGGAAATCTTCCCTTCCCATCAATACGAGTTCGCCCGCCTGAATCTTACTTTTACGATCATGAGCAAGCGAAAATTGTTGCAACTTGTTGAAGAAGGCTTTGTGCAATCTTGGGACGATCCCCGGATGCCAACCATTTCGGGACTTCGTCGCCGCGGATATACTCCTGAGAGCATCCGAAGTTTTGCCGACCGGATCGGGGTACAAAAAAGAGATACTCTGATCGACGTCTCGCTGTTAGAATTTTGTCTGCGTGAAGATCTGAATCAGCGCGCGATGAGAAAAATGGTCGTCTTCGATCCGCTCAAAGTGATCATAACGAATTACCCGGATCAGGTAGAGACCCTCATTTCCGAAGATTATCCGGAAGGATCTGAAAAAAGTGGAAGTCGTCCGTTGCCGTTCAGCAGAGAATTGTATATCGAACAGGAGGACTTCATGGAGAATCCGCCTAAGAAGTTTTTCAGACTCGCGCCGGGGAAAAGAGTAAGGCTTAAAAGCGCCTATATCATTCAGTGTGACGAAGTCATAAAGGATAATGAAGGTAAAATTATCGAGCTCCGTTGCAGTTATCTGCCGGAAAGTAAAAGCGGTACAGATGCCTCAGGTCTAAAAGTGCAGGGCACGTTACATTGGGTCAGCAAGACCCATGCTATTCCTGTTGAACTTCGTTTATATGACCGATTGTTCAGAGTTGAAAATCCCGCAGCCGAAGAAAGAGATTTCAAAGAATACATTCATCCTGGCTCACTGGAAATTTTGAAAACGGCCATGGCAGAACCCTCTCTTGACGCCGCCAGGCCGGATGATCGCTTCCAGTTCCTCCGTAAAGGATATTTTTGCCTTGACAAAGAAAGCAGTCCTCAGAAACTGGTATTTAACAGGACTGTTGGTTTGAAAGACGGGTGGGCCAAGGAAGTCAAAAAAAGTTAATGACCCTGGATAATAGCTCGCCGTTAACTATTTCCTGCTTTACCAGCCCGCATTTGTTGCATGTTTCTCGCTCTCCATTCCTGATATTGTTTGAAAAGCGGATCTCCCAGCACGGGTTGAATTCTCTTGTCAGCCTGATCAGTTATGGCTTTCATTTTCGCCTTTTTATCATCCTCGCTAAGTGTTTGATCCTGGAAAATTTCACGCATCTGTGGTCTGTATGACGCGTTAATAGCAACCACTGAATCGGCCTGCACATCGGTCATTTTCAGTTCGGTAATCAATTTTTGTTTCATTTGTGCTGCACGGGCAGCTGGATCTCCGGCCTGGGCAAAACCACTGACAGATGTGAACAATGTTACCAGAAGAAAAGCGCTGACTGCTGCATATTGTTTCATAATCTTCGAAGTTTAATAAATAGGAGTTACCAATCGCATGCCAGAGCTGACAAGTTATACACCGTTTATTCAGGCGGTAAATGTCAGAATCGTTAACAGATTGATAAGACTTCAGAACTTCTGTAAATTGCACGTATGAAGCAATACCTGGATTTACTTCGCCACGTGACTGAACAGGGCATTGAAAAAAGCGATAGAACGGGCACTGGTACCCAAAGTTGTTTTGGTTATCAAATGCGATTTGATTTGACAAAGGGATTCCCGCTGGTCACCACAAAAAAACTTCATCTGAAAAGCATTATTTATGAGCTGCTTTGGTTCCTGAAAGGAGACAGCAATATTGCTTATTTAAATGAGCACGGAGTTCGGATATGGGATGAATGGGCAAATTCAAACGGCGATCTGGGACCTGTGTACGGCAAACAATGGAGAAGCTGGTCGGGTGCAGATGGAAAACAGATTGATCAGATCAGCGATTTGATTCAACAGATAAAGGCGAATCCGGATAGCCGGCGGTTAATTGTCAGCACCTGGAATGTTGCGGAATTATCTCAAATGGCGCTGATGCCATGTCATGTATTATTTCAATTCTATGTAGCCCCCCCGGAGCGCGAAGGTGTTCGCAGGCGATTAAGCTGCCAGTTGTACCAACGCAGTGCGGATGTTTTCCTGGGCGTTCCATTTAATATTGCATCTTATGCTTTACTAACCCTGATGATTGCCCAGGTAACCAACCTGGATCCCGGAGAATTTATACATAGTTTCGGCGACGTTCACCTGTACAATAATCATCGCGAACAGGCCGCGCTCCAATTGACCAGGACCCCCAATCTCTTACCCCAAATGAAACTGAACCCGGTAGTAAAAAATATATTTGATTTCCGGTTTGAAGATTTCAGCTTGGAAAATTACAATCCTCATCCGTCGATTAAAGCCCAGGTAGCTGTATAAATGAATCATTATGAAGCTATCCATCATCGTTGCCGCATCTGAAAACAATGCCATCGGGAAAAATAAACAGATGCTATGGAATCTGCCTGAGGATATGCGGTTTTTCAAAAACACCACCTGGGGACTTCCCATTATCATGGGAAGAAAGACTTTCGAAGCATTGGGAAACAAACCTTTGCCCGGCAGATTTAATATTGTAGTCAGCCGCAGACCAGGGTATACATCAGGAAACCCGGAGGTTCAGCATACAGACAGTTTGACAAAAGCCATTGAGCTGGCAAAAAAAATGGATGCAAAAGAAGTCTTTATCGGAGGTGGCGGACAGATTTATAAAGAATCCATTTTAATATGCGATACCATATATATGACAAGGGTATTTGCATTTTTGGAAGGCGATGCCTTTTTTCCCGAGATACCTACTGACGTCTTTCATATGACCTATTCGAAAAAAGTGACTGCGGATCAAAAGCATGCATATGACATGGACTTTCAGACCTGGAAAAAAATAAAATCGATTCCGGAACATACCGGGTAAGGACACATGTATTCAAAATCTCAACTTGCACTTAAGTGGTTTCAATATTATGCGCTCGCTTCCAGCGGCAAGGGCCATGGTATCCATTCGCCCTTTGTTTACGAGTTAATCAGGGAAGTATTCAATGACGATCGTGACTATTATGCTTACAAACTAATTGAAACCGTCAAGAAAAACATGTTGCAGGATCATAGGGTTTTGGATATACATGATCTGGGTGCCGGTTCAAAGAAAAAGACACATTCGAAAAAAAAAATTTCTGAGATTGCACGCAATGTCGTTTCTGATCAGAAATTCGGTAGGTTATTATTTCGTCTTGCTAATTTCTATCGCGCCCGGTTGATCATGGAACTGGGGAGTTCTCTTGGAATCTCTACCGCGTATCTCGCCTCTGCCGATGCTGCTTCACGGGTTGTAACCATGGAAGGGTCCCCCGCTATTGCTGGTATTGCCCATGAGAACTTCCAAAAATTAAAACTCAGCAACATCACGCAGTCGACAGGAGACTTTGAAACAACTTTGCCGGAGCAAATCGAATTGAATCCTACGCCAGACATGGTTTTTATCGATGGCAATCATCGAAAAAAACCCGTGCTTGAATACTTTGAAAAATTCCTGAACAGGATTTCAGATTCCTCACTCATCATCATTCATGATATTCACTGGAGCCGCGAGATGGAAGAAGCCTGGGAAACAATCCAGGCAGATCCGCGCGTTAAAATGAGTATCGATATCTTTTCCGCGGGACTTGTATTTTTTCGCAACGAATTCAAAGTAAAACAACAATTCGTAATCCGTTTTTGAACTATAAAATCATTGGATTCATATTTACCATTGGGATTAGTCAATTCATTGAAAAAGATGGATCATTTTGATTCAGATGCTTTTCAGCATATTCATGATTCCGGAGAACAACTGGTTTCGGTTCATCTGAATATTGAAAAACCCATTCTCCGTAACGATATATGGTCCACTGAAAAAGCATATCCTCCGTTTGGATTGGCAGGCAAAGTTCCCTGGGCTTCGGATGCCTATTATCTTAGAAGCCGTCCTTCCTTTACACTGGATCCTTTGTTTCATGCAGGAGCCTATTATGTGCAGGAAGCATCCGGAATGTTTGTTTCGTTTGCTTTAAAACATATTGCTGATCTGCGTCATAAATTAAAGGTTCTTGATTTGTGTGCCGCGCCTGGTGGTAAATCCACATTGATACAATCTCTGATTTCACAGGAATCTCTTTTACTCAGTAATGAAGTAATTAAAACACGTGTTCCGGTTTTAACCCAGAATTTGACTAAATGGGGCAGGGCAAATGGTTTTGTATCCAATAATGATCCGTCACACTTCAGAAGAATCCCGGGCTTTTTCGATATAATTCTGATTGATGCGCCCTGCAGTGGGAGTGGATTATACAGAAAGGATCCTGAAGCCGCTTCCTCCTGGAGCACGGAATTGGTAAAACTTTGCAATCAGCGGCAACAGCGCATCCTGTCAGATGTATGGGATTGCCTGAAAGAAGATGGATTCTTGATATATTCCACCTGTTCATATTCGAAGGAAGAAAATGAAGATATACTGGATTTTCTTTTCAATCAGTATTCCTGTAAAACGGTTGCCCTGACTCCGGATCCTCTTTGGAATATCATCGAAACCCAATCTGACTTCGCACAGGCATTTGGTTACCGGTTTTATCCGTATAAACTTTCAGGGGAGGGATTTTTCCTTTCCGTTATACAAAAAAAACAAACTGCCGTTACAGAGAAATCAAATCAATATTCGATCGGTAACCAGGCAAAACATGGCCGGGCGACTAAATCAGGTAAGAATTCCTTGGCTATTTCCAAATCCGCTGAAAAGCAAATCGGCGAATGGATTTGTCCGGATACGTTGGAATATATATCTATTGAGGACTCAATACATGCTTTGATGCCTGACTTAATGAGCGACCTCGAATTATTGAAAAATAATCTCTATTTGAAGAAAGCTGGTGTCAGAGTTGGAAAAGCAGGAGAACGTGACTGGATTCCTGATCATGAACTGGCTCTGGCGAATTTCCTGCGGTATGATTCCCCTGCATTGCATGTGTCAAAATCAGACGCGCTTGATTTCCTGCGGGGCAATCCATTTAATACCCATTTGCCGGCAAAGGGCTGGCATACGGTTTGCTTCCAGGGACAGCGTTTAGGTTGGGTTAAGTTACTGGATAAAAGAATGAATAACTACTATCCTAAGTCATGGAGGATCAGGCAATAGTTTTTTTTAATATTTCATTTGCAAGATTATTAAGCATCTTTGCGTTCATCCATAAATACCTGAAATGAAAAACAGGAGAGCCCTTATATTTTGCCTGATTTGTGCAGTTTCAAACGGATATTCCCAGAGTCCCCAGCTTAAAATAGAAGGAACCCAAGGCAAATTCTACCTGACGCATACGGTGGTAGCAAAAGAAAACTGGTATAGTATCGGTCGTTTGTTCAATTGCCCTCCGCACGATATCGCCAGTTTTAACAATATGAATTTCGATAAACCTTTAGAAGTAGCAACAGTTCTCAATATTCCGCTTACTTCAGGCAATTTTGATCAAAAACAGTTGAAAACCACCAATGAGTCTCTTATTCCGGTATATCACGAGGTAGGTGACAAAGAATGGATGTATAAGATCAGTTCAATATACAACGACGTGCCGGTAACAAGTCTTGAAAGATGGAACAAGATTAAACGGGACGATGTAAAAAAAGGAACCGTTTTAATTGTCGGATATCTGAAAGTGAAAACAGATCTTTCACCATTGGCTATGGGAATATCAACAAATCCCGTAACCAGTCCGGCCACGGCCGATGAACAGGTCAAAACATTGAAGACTTCCAATCCCGCTTTAGTCCAGACAGGTAGTAAATCGACTCAGACGAGTCCAACAGCTACTATCTCACAACCCCCGGCCAAACCAGCAGTTTCAACTGTCCCCAACACAACCACACCCACGACCACAGCAATTCCTGTGAACAATCCTCCGGAAAGGATGAACAATTATGCTGTTACACATAGCAATGGTGGTTTCTTCAGCATCGATTATACCGGTGCCGGGAAATCAGCTTCCGGTATGGCCGGAACCTTTAAAAGCACGAGTGGATGGACCGACGGAAAATATTACGCTTTGATGAATGGCATAACCGTCGGATCAATTATCAGGGTTACAGCGACCAATGGAAAAACGGTTTATGCAAAGGTTCTCGGACAACTTCCTGACATGAAGGAAAGTGCCGGCCTTCTCATTCGTATCAGCAATGCAGCGTCTGCGGAACTCGGTCTTGGTGAAGGAAAATATTCTGTCGACGTTAAATATTAATTACGACCAGGATTGTTATTTCATTTTCAGTATAGACTGAGCGGAACCTGTTATTCTTCTATTGGGGAAATCGGCGGTTCCGTGGTCGGTATAAAAGGCGGTAACTATAAAAACTCCGGAGTGTATGTTTGTTTTCGGTTTATTTAATGGTAATACACCCTGTAACCCCACAAAATAATTCAATCCGGGATCATTAGCATATGTTAAGATCCACTGAACCATTTTTTGTGCAAACTCTGCATTTAATTCCGGATGTGTAGGCATTACTTCTTTGCCCCATATACCGGTGGATCCTGTTAGAATATGATTTTCCAGTTGTTCGCGTGAAGAAGAAGTATTCGGATATCTCTTACTGATATCCTGGAGGGAAGGACCGGCTAATTTAGTCTTAAATCCATGACAGCTAAAACAATTTGATACCATCATATGCATCAGGCCTACCGTGTCATTGAACTTTTTTTGTTTCAGGTAAGCGGATGCCTGAGCTGAATTTTCTGCATATTTTAATCTGACGAGCACTTCAGCAGGTTGAATTTCCTGATATTTCGATTCACCGTCCTCCGTGTCTGACACGTCAACTGAATACTGAACCTGACTACCCCACGTACAAACCAGATGATTTGCCGGTTGGGAAATCCTGATAACCGGCGCGTGGTTAGGCGTTTGCCCGATAAGGGTAATAAATATCAGCATGCCGGCATGTAATCCTTTCAACATGCACTAAAAATAAATCATTGGAAACTAAATTTTTTGTTTCTATCTGTTATAATCCCTAAACGTATTAAAGTAATTCCGTTTATTTTCTTTTTGATTATGTTGACAAACTGTTGATTTCTTCGGCAACGCGCCTGGCTGAACGGAGACAGGATTCCATTCCACGGCTCATATTATCAGCATAGGTGCCAATGAAAAAAATCCTTCCTTCCGGCTTCAATACTTGCGGCCAGAATTTGCGCATTTGACCTACGGGAAATGGAACCATCTCGCAGGTGGGAGCAAAACTGTCCTTTGACCAGTCCTTCGTCAATGCCTGCACGATGGTATCGCGTTTACCGGGATATAATCTTCTGAAAGCGGCCAGTACTCTTTGCGGCGAGAGTCCTGAAGGCCCATAGGCGACTATCATCACTCTTTCTGTTTCGACCTCATCAGCTGTTTGCCAGGTTGCTTGAATATCCGGATCATCAAATTCCAGATTTATAGACTTCAGTCCGTCGTCCAGCCAGAATTTTGAACTGGCCTCGAAAATATAATGCGGATGAGACGTATATGCAAGATTCTCAACTACGAATTGTTTTTCCGCAGAAAGGGCCGGGGTCACTACAATTTTTTTAAAGACAGGCATTGAAATCGCATTCACCAGAAAATCAGCAGAGATCTGTTTTTCTTCTTCATATCCGTATTGCCTGTATTTCACCGTAACGGATTGAGGAGATTGGTTTATCGAAATGACAGGCGAGCCCAGGTGCACCCGTTTGCCCAGTTTTTTTGCAAATGCATTGGTTATTTCCTGGTTGCCGCCTTTCAACCGGAATGTGTTGCCCTCTGAAAGTGGTATTCCGCGAAAACCCATAATAGCCAGACGCCAGACTTTATATAATGCCGAGGTATTATGACCACCCAGATATTCCAGAGCCATTCCGGACGCTCCCTGTTTTTTATAAAGGTCAGCAAGGGAAATATTATCCAGGTCGTCGAGCCCGACTCCAAATGGTTGTAAGGGATCGGTAAATTTTGAAATATAAGTTTGAAGATAAAATGATTGAAGTTCCCACCAGCCGTTCCGTGAAAGTAATTGAACTTCCCGGTCATTGAAACCAAAAGACTTTAAGATAGCCGGATCGCGGAGTTGTTCTGCTGAATAAAATTTCCCTTTTATCATACTCAGTCCATCATTCCCCTGACGGTATGGTATTACTGTGAGACTAAATTCCTTACTGTATTCAAAGAATTTTTCGTATCCCGGATCTGTGATATGATCCGCCCCATAGTCCGCATAAAGTCCATCGGAAAATCCATCCCTGCCGGTGAAAACATGACCGCCATGACGGCCACTGGCTTCCAGAACATTCATATCGTGCCCTGCCTTTATCAGTTCATATGCACAGCATAAACCGCTGATGCCAGCACCGGCGACAACTATTTTTTTGGTACCTGATTTTTTTTGAACACCGGATTCGGCGGGTAGATTTGATACTGTTTTATTAAATATTTCAGGGACGGTGAGTGAGATTCCGGCTCCTGCCAGGAAGCTATTGCGGATAAAAGTTCTTCTTTTTAAATCCTCCATTTAGTTTTTTTGGTGACCGCCGCCATCTTCGGGCTTTTTACAACAGGTGGGTAGTTTTTTATATGCCTCCGGGTCTGCCGCTACGTCACCGGCATCGTAACCGATATTGGCTATAGCTGTTTTTATATTTTCAATGGTCGTACGGTCCCAGATATAAGTCACTTTGCAAGTATGATGTTTGTAATCGACTTTCACCATTTGAATTCCATCTTCCCGGGAGATATATCTTTCTATTCTATCCTTGCATTGTTCACATTGAACGGTTGGAACGGAAATGGTTGCAGTTTCCAGGCCGCCTTTACGAACAGGCTGCTGGGCCCGGCTGATGAGAAAAAAGCAATTGACGATCATAGTCATCCACAATATCTTTTTCATGGCATGTATTTATTTTCAAAAATACGAAAGAGCATTCCAGTGTGCGGGATCTTCCCGCCATTTAACAAGTGTTTTGTGCTGGGCTGCACTAACGGTTCCTTTTTCAACGGCCAGTTTGATCAGTGTCGGATAGTCTGTCAGTGACCTGGTTTTAACGCCTTCAACTGTAAAGCCATCTGCCGCTTCATCGAAACCATAATTAAATATAGAAACCAGGCCTGCAATTTGCAACCCTGCTGATTTCAATGTCTGTATTACTGCCAGACTGCTTTTCCCGGTAGAAACCAGATCCTCAATGACCAGCACCTGTTTCCCTTCTTTATAAAATCCTTCAATCTGGTTTCCCATTCCGTGATCCTTGGGTTTTGAACGAACGTAAATAAAGGGCAGTTTCAGCTGATCGGCGGCCATAGCGCCCCATGCAATACCAGCCGTAGCGACTCCGGCCAGGTATTCCGCATCCGGAAATTCTTCAAAAATCAGGTTACACATTTCGGATTTTATAAACTCCCTGACATGAGGAAAGGAAAGCGTTTTGCGGTTGTCGCAATAGATGGGGCTTTTCCATCCGGAAGCCCAGGTAAATGGTTTTTCCAGATTTAGTTTGATTGCCTGAATTTCCAGTAATTTTTCAGCTACTGCTTTTTCGTTGGTCATGGTGTGAAGATAAAAAAAATCCCTTTGTTTCTGTCATTGTGCCCGTCCCCTTTATCTTTACTATATCATGATCATATCCAAAAAGATTCTTCTCCTTGCTGCCGGTGGGCTTGTTGAAAATGAAAAGGGGGAGATCCTGTTTATGTTCCGCCGGGGCAAATGGGACCTGCCCAAAGGTAAACTTGATCCCGGAGAAACATTGGAAGAATGTGCCCTCCGGGAAGTTGAGGAAGAAACGGGCGTGGGGCGACTGGAGTTAAAAAAATTTTTGTTGCAGACGCTGCATGAATATGAAGAACTAGGCAAAGTGATTGAGAAGAAAACGCATTGGTTTCACATGTCGACGACCAGTCATCAGTTACTGATCCCGCAAACGGAAGAAGATATTACCGATTTAAGATGGATAGCACCTGCAGATTTTGAGATTGTATTGCGCAATACGTATCCTGCCATTGTCGAAGTGCTGAGAGCAGGCGGGCTACTCTAGTATGGAAGTATGGAAGTATGGAAGTAGTTAGATAGTTTTCACTTCCAAACTTCCATACTTCCATACTAACGTGATCGTTTCTTTTGCTTCACGAACACCGTGAGCCTGCTCACACAAACGAGTTTATCATTCTTATCCACGATCTTGATTTCCCACACATGAGAGGAAGCACCAACATGTAATGGAACAGCTGTTCCGGTAACAAATCCATCCCTCACACTTCTAATGTGATTGGCATTGATTTCTACTCCCACGCAAATGTATTGTTCGGGATCCACGATGATGACAGATCCAATGCTGCCAAGTGTTTCCGCCAGTGCCGCAGATGCGCCTCCATGCAATATTCCGTAAGCCTGGTGTGTTCTTTTATCCACCGGCATCGTGGCTTTAATATAATTTTCACCTAATTCCGTGATCCTGATTCCCAGCAATTCATTCATTGTGTTCGCTGAAAACTGATTCAACTTTTCCAAATTAATATCTTTCTTAAACCAAATGGACATGGCGAATGATTTTGTGTTTATATTCCAAAAATGATCATCGGTCGTTGATCATTTATCGTTGAACGAGGGTCGGATGCTCCCTGATATTTGCACGCTTGCTTTATGAGCCTTGAGCGTTACGTGTTAAGCTTTAAGCTTTTTGAGTGATTCAGCAACTACCTCCGGCAAAAAAGGCGTTACATCGCCACCATTTCGTATCACGTCACGCACAAGTGTAGATGCCACTGAAGTATATTGCGGCAAACAGGTAAGAAATACTGTTTCTATATGAAAATCCAAACTTCGGTTCATATCAGCGATCGCTTTTTCATACTCAAAGTCATTCACATAGCGGATTCCCCGAATGATGTAATGAGCACCCACCTGCTGGCAACATTTGATGGTGAGACCATCATATAAAACTGCTTCCACACGCGGATTATTTTTATAGATTTCCTTAAGCCAGGTAATTCTCTGTTCTTCGGAAAACATCGGAAGTTTATTTACATTTCTTCCGATCCCTATCACCACTTTATCAAACAATCCCAATGAACGATTAATAATATCTACGTGTCCGATGGTAATCGGATCAAATGTGCCGGGAAATACTGCGATCCGTTGCATACGATGATTTTGAAGGGATTAAAGATTCGTTGCTTTGCCCGCCAACAGATAAAGGACTGCCATGCGTACGGCGACTCCATTCTCAACCTGTTGTAAAATGATGGACTGTTTACTGTCCGCCGCATCACTGTCCAGTTCCACACCACGGTTGATAGGGCCCGGATGCATGATCAATATTTCTTTTGACAAACTGTCCAGTATCTTCCGGTTAATACCGTAAGCCAGACTATATTCTCTTAGCGAAGAAAATAAGACCTGGTTCTGCCTTTCAAGTTGAATACGTAATACATTAGCCACGTCGCACCATTCCAGCGCCCTGCGTAGATTGTATTCCACGGGTATGCCAAATGCTTCTGTGATATACAGGGGGATCAGCGTAGGGGGCCCCGCCACCATTACTTCGGCTCCCATTTTTTTCAGGAGATATATATTACTGAGTGCTACCCGGGAATGCATAATATCACCAATGATGGCAACTTTCTTCCCTTCCAGCGAACCCAGTTTTTCTCTGATGGAAAATGCATCCAGCAAAGCCTGCGTGGGATGCTCATTAATACCGTCGCCGGCGTTCACAATGGCTGCAGGAATATGTTTCGCGAGGAAATGAGGTGCTCCGCTGGCACTGTGCCGCATGACCACCATATCTACCTTCATAGAAAGGATATTATTGACGGTATCGAGTAAACTTTCTCCTTTGGACACCGAAGAACCCGAAGCTGTAAAATTGACTGTATCTGCCGAAAGCCTTTTTTCTGCCAATTCAAATGAAATCCTCGTACGTGTGGAGTTCTCATAAAAAAGATTAACGATGGTTACATCGCGTAGCGTAGGAACTTTTTTGATGGGTCTTTGAAGAACTTCCTTAAACTGAGTAGCCGTGTCTAATATAGTCTGAATGTCGGAAGCCAGTAAATCTCGAATGCCAAGAAGATGTTTGGTACTGAGTTGCATTAAAAGTCAAAGTTATATTTTCAGGTCCATACTCCAAAACAATTTAAGTAGGACGCTCGAAGCATGTGGCATGAGGCTTTTCAAATAAATTCAGTTGTTGCATTAGACAAAAAAGAGGTCTGGCTTCACGCTTCAAGCCTCCCGCTTCCTGCCTATAAAAGAACTACTTCCTCCTTTCCGTCCCTTTCCTTCCATAATACTTTTACTCGCTGGGTTATGATGGTATCAATGGATCTACCCACGAAATCGGCCTGTATAGGCACTTCACGGCTGAATCGCCGGTCAATTAATATACAAAGCTCCACTTTAGCTGGTCTGCCAAAGGTCAACAGGGCGTCCATGGAAGCCCGTATCGTTCTGCCGGTATATAGTACATCATCCACGAGGATCACTGTTTTATTTTCCACGCTGAAGAGCATGTCAGTCTGATTGAGTGTATGAAGGCCCTGACGCACATCATCGCGGTAAAATGTATTATCGAGTTTCCCGTATGTAATTTTTGCTGGTTTTATCTGTTCATTGATCTGCTGTACGATCCTGTCTGAAAAATAAATTCCACGAGGCTGAATACCGATGATCACGAGATCCTGGAAACTAAGATGGTTTTCGAGGAGTTGATGACTCAATCGCTGGATAGTAAGTCCGAGTTCTTTTTCAGTCAGGATCGTCTTCAATCAGAATATTTTTATAAAAATAATGAATGCGGTCATGCTTCAGTTAAAAAAGGATATTCATAACCGGTAGGCGGATCGAAAGTTTCTTTGATCGTGCGTGCGCTGAGCCATCGGTAGAGATTTAGGATGGATCCGGCTTTGTCGTTGGTTCCGCTGCCGCGGGCTCCTCCAAATGGCTGCTGGCCAACTACTGCGCCTGTTGGTTTGTCGTTTACATAGAAATTTCCGGCTGAATGGCGCAATCTTTCTGTGGCCAGTTCAATAGCCTGGCGGTTAGTTGAAATAACGGAACCTGTCAGAGCATAATTCGATGTATTGTCCACCAGGTCCATCGTTTCTTCAAATTTGTTTTCATCATATACAAAAATGGTGAGCACCGGACCGAATATTTCTTCTTTCAAAGTTGCATAGCCCGGATCTGTTGTCTCTATGAGGGTCGGATGGATAAAATAACCTATGGTTTTATCAGCTTTACCGCCAACCAAAATGCTGGCTGCCGGATCTGAAGATGCGCGATCGATATACCCTTTGATCTTATCAAAACTTCTCTCGTCGATTATTGCATTTACAAAATTGCTGAAATCCTCAACACCACCCACCTTCATACTCTGAATAACATGAATCAGCTTCTCCTTAATTTTTGCAGCCAGATTTGATGGCAGATAGGCCCTCGAAGCTGCAGAACATTTCTGTCCCTGGAACTCAAAAGCACCTCTGGCGAGTGCAGTTACCACAACATCTACTTCCGCTTCCCGGTGAACCAGTACAAAGTCTTTACCTCCGGTTTCTCCAACGATTCGGGGATAGGATCTGTATTTCCCGATATTCTCTCCGATATGTTTCCATATCTGGTTAAAAACGGCCGTGGATCCGGTAAAATGAATGCCCGCAAAATCCAGGTGACCGAAACAAATATCACCGAGTTCCGGACCATTCGCATAAACGAGGTTAATAACGCCATCCGGTAAACCTGCTTCTTGCAGAATTTTCATAAATATATGTGCGCTGAAAACCTGTGTATCGGCGGGTTTCCAAACCACCACGTTTCCGCATAATGCCGCTGAGGTTGGGAGGTTTCCACCGATGGCTGTAAAATTAAATGGAGTTATTGCCAGTACAAATCCTTCCAGGGACCGGTATTCCAAACGGTTGTGCATACCTGGTGAACTGATAGGTTGCTGCCTGTATATTTCACTTAGATAATGGACATTAAAACGCAAAAAATCAATAAGTTCACATGCACTATCTATTTCTGCCTGGTAGGCATTTTTACTTTGCCCCAGCATGGTGGATGCGTTCATTATATACCGATACTTACCTGCCAGTAAATCGGCTGCTTTGAGAAAAATGGAAGCCCTGTTTTCCCAGTTCATCCGCTCCCAGGAGGTTTTTGCCATCAGGGCCGCCTTAATTGCTGATTCTACCTGCTCCTTATTTGAACGATGAAAATAACCCAGTGTATGAGAAAGTTCATGTGGAGGGCGCATTTTGATCTTAATTCCGGAACGGATTTCTTTTCCGCCTATGATCGCAGGGATATCGTGTTCTACGGATTTCAGTTCCACCAATGCTTTCTTCAATAATTTTTTTTCAGTCGACCCGGGGGCATAGGATTTCACGGGTTCATTGCCTGGAAGGGGGTAATGGAAGTATCCGATGTTCATTTTCTTGAATTTATTCGATGGAGGTTGACGATTGACGGTTGACGGCTGAGTAAATCCAGCAAATCACGTCAGTGTTTCTTTCTCTGACATTAAATAGGCTTTAATAAATCCATCCAGTTCACCGTCCATTACCGGCTGAATATTTCCAGTCTCAAAACCGGTCCGGTGATCCTTGATCATCTTGTACGGATGAAAAACATAGGAACGAATTTGCGATCCCCACTCGATTTTTTTCTTACTCGCATTATTGGCATTTTTAATAGCCTCCCGTTTGCGCATTTCTTCCTCATACAGCCGGCTCTTCAGCATCGCCATTGCCTTTTCACGATTCTCTCCCTGCGTGCGCGCCTGTTGACATTCTACAATAATACCACTGGGTTTATGGGTAAGCCGCACAGCTGTCTCTACTTTATTTACGTTTTGACCGCCGGCGCCTCCACTTCTGAAAAAAGCCCATTCAACATCGGCTGGATTTACTTCGATTTCAATCGTGTCGTCAATCAGGGGATAAACATATACCGACGCAAAAGATGTATGCCTTCTGGCATTGCTGTCGAAGGGAGAAATACGCACCAGTCTGTGAACACCGCTTTCAGTTTTTAAAAATCCGTAGGCAAAAGGGCCGTCAAACTGAAGTGTTACACTTTTAATACCAGCTGATTCGCCGTCCTGAAAATCGAGTTCGGTAACAGTCCATCCCTGCTTTTCTCCGTACATACGGTACATACGCATCAGCATTTCTGCCCAATCCTGACTTTCTGTGCCGCCGGCACCTGAATTGATTTGCAGTACTGCCGGTAATTCATCCTCCGGTTCGTTGAGCGTGGATTTGAACTCAGCCTCTTCAATGAGTTCAAGTGATTTTTCGTAGGCAGCACGGGTTTCTTCTTCTGTCGCTTCACCTGCTTTCCAGAATTCCATCAGAACAGCAAAATCCTCTATCGCCGTTTCTACAGCCTGATAAAGTTTAAGCCAGTACTCATTTACCTTGATGTTTTTCAGGATGGCGGTGGCCCGTTCATTATCTTCCCAGAATCCCGAACTCCCGGTCAATTGTCTTTCTTCATTGATTTTTATCTGGCGGTTCTCGACGTCAAAGAAACCTCCTCAGTCCACTCAGCCGGGACCTCATATCGATTAGCTTTTCCTGTGTCATAGGGATGCAAGTTAAAGATTCATTTACATATAGGGGATGGTCGAAACGATAAAAAAACCCTTCCGGTATTTTCCGGAAGGGCCCGAAAGTAAAGTCACACTATCTATATAGTGCTTTTTTCTGAACCGGATACAGTATTAGATTTAAACCATTTTCTCAGATCGTCTTTTGTTTTTCCAGTTTTTTGTTGCAGACGACCCAATAATTCGTCATCTTTTCCTTCTTCATATTTCAGATCATCATCTGTCAGATTGCCATAGGCTTGCTTTAATTTTCCTTTTACCGTATTCCAGGTTCCTTTCACAATTAAATTGTCCATAGTACTTAATTTTATACCTTATCATTTCAATCTTCATGCCATCGGACATGCGGAAAATTTAGCTTAACATAATAAAATATGATCATTGATTTCCGTTCGGACACGGTTACAAAACCAACTCCGCAGATGCTGGACGCCATGTTAAAAGCTGATGTGGGTGACGATGTGTTCAGGGAAGATCCGACTGTGAACCAGTTGGAAAAAAAGATGGCAGCAATATTTAATATGGAATCCGCACTCTGGTGTGCCAGCGGAACCATGTCAAATCAGGTGGCAATTGCCAGTCATACCAGACCTGGCGACGAAGTGATTTGTGAACAGGAATCTCATGTATATTATTATGAAGGTGGTGGCATAGCCTTTAATGCAGGTTGTCAGACAAAAACGCTGGCGGGAGACAGGGGTCGAATCAATGCCCGGCAGGTTTTAGCGTCCATTAATCCGGATGATGCACATAAATCCCATAGTTCGCTGGTATGTCTTGAAAACACTTCGAACCGGGGAGGAGGAAGTTGTTACGAACTGGAAGAAATAGAAAGGATCAGAACAGTTTGCGATGAACATCACCTCAAGCTGCACCTCGATGGGGCACGTTTATATAATGCACTCGTAGCAAAAAATGAAAAGGCAGCAGAATTTGGAAAACTATTCCACAGCATCTCGGTTTGCTTTAACAAAGGGCTCGGATGCCCGGCTGGTAGTATATTACTGGGAACCCAAACCTTTATTCGACAGGCGATCAGAGTGCGCAAAGTATTTGGAGGAGGTATGCGGCAGGCGGGTTTTCTGGCTGCAACTGCTTTATATGCCCTGGACCATCATGTTGAAAGACTGGCTACGGATCATCAGCATGCCAAAAGGATCGGCGAAGCGCTTCAAAAGCATCCGCTGGTAAAAAAGATTTTACCTGTAGAAACCAACCTGGTTATTTTTGAGTTAATTGATGGAAAGGATCCAAAAGGCTTTATTACCTCTCTAAAACAAAAAGAAATCCTCTTACTAACGATATCCGACAAACGCCTGCGCATTGTAACTCATCTTGATATTAGCAGCGCGATGGTGGATCATTTTCTGGAAACACTTGATCAGATGCAGCTTTAAGCCTTACGCGTTAGGCGTTAAGCGTTACGCTTTAAGCTTAAATGATGTACCATTTTGAATCTTTGTCCTTTGCATAGGAAAGCCCGTTACTCATAACATGTACTTCACGATTATGTTCGTTATCCTTCACCCGGTGTTTTTCATAAATGCGGATTCCATTATTTTCCCTGGTCAGATACATGATCAGGGCAGTAATAGAAGGAGAGACATCCTGCAACAACATTTCATCATTTTCTCTAACAAAGGCCTGACTCATAAAAGATGTTTTTAAAATGTGAATTCAATACTCGCCCAATAACAACATTCAAATCGTAATTTTGTTAGCAAACAAAAAGCCAACCCTGCCAATATGTTCCCAAATATTTCCCCTGTAGAAACCCTGGCCTGGAAAAAATTGCAGGCAGACCAGCAGTATATGAAAGGAATTCAGATGAAAAGTCTTTTCACCGAAGACCGGGAAAGATTCCAGCGTTGCTCAGTTATTTTTGGAGATATCCTGTTTGATTATTCGAAGAATCTGGTGAATGAGGAAACTTTTGCACATTTGTTGGATCTGGCTGCGGAGTGCAAAGTCTGGGAAGCCCAACAGGCTATGTTTTCAGGAGAAAAAATAAACCACACGGAAAACCGCTCTGTCTTACACACGGCGTTAAGAAATTTTTCCGGCGAACCTGTTTATTCCGATGGCAAGGATGTAATGCCGGAAGTAAGGAAGGAGCTGGAACACATGAAATCCTTCAGCCAAAAAATTCATTCTGGTGAATGGAGGGGTTACAGCGGCAAACCTATCAGGAATATTGTTAATATCGGTATAGGTGGCAGCGATCTGGGACCAGTCATGGTAACAGAAGCATTAAAATATTATTGGATCGATGGCATGGAGGCATATTTTGTTTCAAATGTTGATGCAACCCAGATCGTCGAAACACTTAAAAAAATAAATCCGGAAGAAACTCTCTTTCTCATAGCATCAAAGACTTTTACGACGCAGGAAACCATGACGAATGCTTATAGCGCAAGAGAATGGTTTTTAAAGTCCGCAGGGGATGAGGCACATATCGCTAAACATTTTGTTGCTCTGTCCACCAATGAAGCTGAGGTTGTAAAATTTGGCATCGATCGCTCGAATATGTTTGTTTTCTGGGATTGGGTGGGAGGACGATATTCCCTTTGGAGTGCAATCGGGCTATCCATTGTCCTTATGATCAGTTATCCAAGATTTGAGGAAATGCTTCAGGGTGCTCATGCGGCAGACAAACATTTTAAAAACGCTCCATTTGAGAAAAACATACCGGTCATCATGGCACTGCTTGGGGTCTGGTATCGAAATTTTTTTGGCTCACAAACAGAAGCCATCCTGCCATATGATCAATATATGCACAGGTTTGCTGCTTATTTCCAACAGGGAAATATGGAAAGTAACGGCAAGTCTGTAGACCGAAACGGGGTTCCCGTAACTTATTCAACGGGCCCTGTGGTTTGGGGAGAACCGGGCACGAATGGTCAGCATGCTTTTTACCAGCTGATCCACCAGGGGACTGTTTTGATACCTTGTGATTTTATAGCACCGGCAATCAGTCATAATCCACTCGCCGATCATCACGCTAAATTGCTATCCAATTTTTTTGCTCAAACCGAAGCCCTTATGAATGGCAGGACACCTGAAGAGCTGCTGGCTGCGAAGGTGAAACCAGACTTGATCCCCTTTAAATTTTTCAGTGGCAACAGGCCCACCAACTCATTTTTCATTAAAGCGATTACTCCCTACACCCTTGGTCAGCTAATTGCGCTATATGAACATAAGATATTTGTTCAGGGTGTAATATGGAATATCTACTCCTTTGATCAATGGGGTGTGGAACTGGGTAAGGAACTTGCAGGAAAAATATTACCGGAGCTTAAAAACAACGAAGAAACCTCATCTCATGATGGGTCAACAAATGGATTGATAAACTGGTATAAAAAAATGGTTTTTTAACAGATTCAACTTAAAATAAAGCCTTGCTAAAAACGTTTTGGTTATAGATCATAAAATATCCGTCGATAATCTACATCCCTATGCATTTTTCTCCGAAGACAGCTGGAAAACCCGGCATTTTTAAGAAGCAGTATATTGTTATACTCTTTGTCGTTTGCTCCGGATTGACCGGATTATACTTTTACCAGGCTTTTGGTTCAGGAAACCTGTTTCGCCGGAATTCCAGTGAGTTACTGACAAATGGCAGGGATACGATTGGAAATGCCGACTCATCCCGGAAATTAAATCTCCAGCCGGTTGTACTGGATACGATTAAATATGATCAGCTGAATCATGCATTAAGTAACGGGGATAGCTCCGGACGGTGGCCTGTCAAATTAAAATACCCTATGCCGGGGGCCATTTTCCCATTTAGCCGTGTGATTGCATTTTATGGCAATTTCTATTCGAAGAAAATGGGGGTTTTGGGAGAATACCCTACTGATACCATGTTTGCCAAATTGAACGCAGAATTAAAGAAATGGCAGGCTGCTGATTCAACAGTTCCGGTTCGTCCAGCCTTGCATTATATTGCCGTTACAGCTCAGGGATATCCCGGCAAAGGAAATAAATACAGGCTGCGCATGCCATTTAAACAAATTGATTCCCTCATACGAATGGCCGCCAGGATAAATGCTCTGGTATTTCTCGATATCCAGGTAGGTATGAGCACGGTTCAGGAAGAGGTTCCCATGCTGGAGCCTTATCTGAAGATGCCCCAGGTTCACCTTGGAATAGACCCTGAATTTTCTATGAAAACAGGCAAAAAACCAGGTTCTGTGATAGGAACCATGAATGACTCTGATATCAACTTTACCATACAGTACCTCGCAAACCTTGCAAAGACAAATCAGCTTCCACCCAAAATACTGGTAGTTCACCGTTTTACCCAGGCGATGATCAGGAACTATAAAAATATCAAGCCGACTCCGGAAGTGCAGGTGGTGGTAGATATGGACGGGTGGGGTGCCAAAGAACGTAAATTAACCACGTACCGGGAGTATGTTTCAAAGGAGCCGGTTCAGTTTACTGGTTTCAAATTATTCTATAAGAATGATTACCGGGAGGCCGGCAGTAATATGATGACCCCAACTGAAGTGATGCGGTTGAAACCCAAGCCTGTTTATATACAGTATCAATAGAGCGGGATGCCTGATGCGTGAGACTTTAAGCACAAATCGAACAGCATATCTTCCTCAGGAGTTTGCCGGTGAATCTATTAAACCAATCCAAACTACTTCGGGCCTCAAGCCTCATGCTTCATGCTCCATCTTCAGGCCTAATGAATCAGCATTCGAACGATTATGTATCCGACCATGCTGAGAAGGAGAATGATTATAATAGCCCAGTAACTCCAGGACAGGTCTCCGATGGACCTTTTTCGTTTATGCACTTTCTTATAAGCCAGCTGACGATGCATCTGCTGGTTCAAGTTTTGTAAAACAGATTCAAGTTGTTTGTTATCCTTTAATTGGTTGAGCCCCTCTGAAGCGTCAGATAGAAATTCTGCCGGCAGTTGTTCCCGGAAACGATTCAATTCCTTTTCCGCCATCATCGTACGCAGATGATCATCCAGTGAATCAGGAAGTTTATTTTCAGAATTGTTCATTTCGTTGATCTCTTCACTCATGTTATTCGTCTGAATGATCTATTTTCTTTTCCAACAGGATACGCAGGTTTCTCTTTCCGTTCTGAAGATAACTTTTCACCTGCAATAAATTAAAACCGGTTTCTGATGCAATTGCCTGGTAGGATTTTTTTTCCAGGTAAAACATCCTGATGCATGTTTTCTGTTCGGAATTCAGATGCTGCAACGCCTCTTCCAAATTCCTTAAAAGCCCATCGTCCTGCAGTGGATCCGGATCGTTTATTTCCGACACAGGTTCGTTCACAAGATCTACAGAAATGCCGTGTCGCCGGTTCCTTAACTGCATCAGGCAATGATTCTTTGCTATCATATAAAGCCAGGAACTGAAATAGCTAACTTCATATTTATGCAACTCAGTAATAGCCTTCAAAAAAATCTGCTGTACCGCATCCCTTGCCTCTTCAGGGTTTTTCAAATACTTCATGGATACGCCATATAGCAGCATGGTATATCTTTCCAACAGGGTACCAAGCCATTCATTATTATGATCAGCGTAAAAATGTTTTAATATTTCCTGATCTGTCAACCGGGTATAAGAGGTAGGATGCACGATAATAAACCAACTTTCACTTAAGATGCAGAAATCTGTTATTTACATAGCTAAGCTTTAGGCTCTGGGAGTTAGGCTTTTTTCGCCAAATTCCTGTTTATAAAATGCAATCGCATTTTCTATCACTTTCAAAGCCATGGTCTTGTCCTGGAATTCTTCCACCTTAACAGCTTTGTTTTCCAGTTTTTTATATTCTTCAAAGAAATGCCTTAGCTCATCAAAAAAATGTTTGGGTAACTCCTCAATATTGTTATAATGGTTCACACCAGGATCTTTGGCTGCCACTGCAATGATCTTATCATCTCCGTCACCATTGTCGATCATTTGCATAACGCCAAGTACTTTGGCTTCCATCAGACAGAGAGGAACAACGGGCAGGGAAGTAATGACCAGGATATCCAGCGGATCCCGGTCATCTCCATAAGTCTGGGGGATAAATCCGTAATTAACCGGGTAATAAAATGAAGAATAAATGACCCTGTCAAGTTTTAGTAAACCGCTGTCCTTGTCAATTTCATATTTTGCGCGGGCGCCCTGGGGAATTTCGATTATAGCGTTTACAATTCTGGGCGCATGGCTTCCGTAAGGGACACCATGCCAGGGATGTGATACATTCATCTTATTCATAAGTTGGGTTGAAGCCACAAACCTACTCATTCGATATCATAGCACAAAGCAAATGAAGGAAACCAATTAATGTTTATGATTCAGGATTTCTTTGAGATCTACCAGCCATTCTCCATTTTTTCTTACAATATGAACCGTTGTAGTGTCTTTACGAAAACTGTTCGAAAAAGTGTAGGTGGTCACCGAATCATTGATTGCATGGATATTAATCGGAAGAATATTTGCCTCCCGGTACTGCTGACGTGTGTTTTGGTCCATCTTATCAAATACCTGCTGCCATTTGCTGATCAGTAAAAGATTGATAGAATCATTCAGCAGGTAAAAGCGGGCTTTTTCATAATCACCATCCAAAGAGGCACGAATAAACTGACGTCCCGCATCCTGTGCATCTTCAGCCGGAGTAAATGTTTTCCCCGCATTACACGCCACGATGAAAGCAAGAAAACAACTGACAAGAATGGTTTTCAACGGAATCATTTTTTTAAGAATCGCCCATTTAATCGGGCAATTAACTCTTAACTCTTAACTATTAACTATTAACTATTATCATGCGCCTCCCTGTTCAATAATTTTGTCCTTTTCATACGCTTTGATAATGGCTTTTACCAAACGATGCCTTACCACATCTTCCTCATCGAGCTCGATATGCGAAATGCCTTCAATTCCTTTGAGGATATATAGTGCTTTGGCCAAACCGCTTTTCTGATTTTTCGGAAGATCGATCTGCGTCAGATCTCCTGTTATAATTGCCTTTGCACTCGCGCCAATACGTGTCAGGAACATCTTTAATTGAAGATCGGTGGCATTCTGTGCTTCATCCAGAATGATGAACGCATTATCGAGTGTCCGTCCACGCATATAAGCCAATGGTGCAATTTCTATCGTGCGCGTGGTCATATAATACCCGAGTTTGTCCGCGGGAATCATGTCATCCAGGGCATCGTATAGAGGTCGCAGATAAGGATCAATTTTTTCTTTCAGGTCGCCGGGCAGGAAACCCAGGTTTTCACCGGCTTCTACAGCAGGCCGGGTAAGAATAATCTTTTTGACCATTTTATTTTTTAAGGCCCTGACCGCCATCGCAACAGCAGTATAGGTCTTACCGGTACCGGCCGGCCCGATGGCAAACACAATATCATTTCTTTCAGAAGCAGTAACCAGTTTTTTCTGGTTAATCGTTCTGGCACGCACAGTTTTTCCATTGGGACCGAAAACGAGGATATCGTTCGGGTTTCTGTCTACAAAATGATCCACCGTCTCAGCGTCATCTCCGCCCAGGATCTGGTTGAAATAATTTTCCGTCAGACTACCATTTCGCTCCAGATACTGCAGTAAGAGGTCGATTTTCTCTTTTGCGGTTTCCACCTGTTCCGGCGCTCCGCTTAGTTTAATTTGTGTTCCGCGTGAAAGAATTTTTAGAAGGGGAAATTTTTTTTTGAGGATATCTAACTTGCCATTGTTAACACCAAAAAACTCAATCGGGTTAACGGTTTCCAGGTTGATGATCGTTTCAGTCAATTCAGAGAATTTTAAGTTTTCAAATGAGGTTTCTACAGCATCCACCGACGCATCTAATCAAATTTAATAGTTTATAAGCATACTTACAAGAACTTACTTATTAACAGATTGTGCATTCATTTTCAGCATCTCTCCATACGTCAGATTTTTTTCCATCGCAACAATCGTAAGTCCGATTCTTTTGGCTTTCGTGCCGATTGTCCTGGCCGATTCAATCCAGTTACTGTAATACATCTGATGAGAGACGGGTAAGGATTTGAATTTTTTTTCTGCCTTCGGTGAATCTGAAAGACATTCCAGTAGTTCGGCTGAAACTTTTAATGCTCTGTTATCTTCCTCCAGTATTAGTTTTACCATCGCGCCTTTATTTTTATGAATGGCTTTCCTGACGGCTGCTTTCAACGGTAAAATAAATTCACCATTACCCATTGGAAGAAGTGCCTGTCGGGCAATCGGGTAATTGTCCAGTTTCCCTTTAACACGAAATGATTTTTTGAAACCGGGCTTTAATTTTTCCGCGACGTCCGAAGGAATGCAGACATAAGACCATCCGGTCTTTTCTCCTTTTTCCGCAAATTGAAGTATGGTGGTGGAAATTTCAACCATGCAGATCAAAGCTCTTCCCTGTAAATATAAGAGAAAACAGGGGTCAGGAAACTTTCAATTCTTCCTCGATAGCTTCTTTATAACGGCTGCTGTAGGTCTTAACCCAGTCCGGGATGGGATTATCTGTGGTGATAAACCATTCATTGCCCTCTTTGCGCATCTTGAACATAATTCGGTTTCCCCGGTCGTCGCTGACGTCCACTGTAAATAACTCTTCCATGAGGCCGTTTACTTTTCTAAAGTTAAACTCCCTTAAATGGCCTTCAGCCTTTATAAGTTTTGTAAACTGAATATTACGGTTGAATTGTACAAGCATAATGGGAAGAATTGAATTCTTAGAATCAATTTTCGTGCTATAAATTGGTAATGGAATATTAATTTACAGATCATTTATCCACATGAACCTATTTTTGCCGGATGGAAGAGGAGGTCTTTATTTCTATTTGTATACCGGCTTTTAAAAGGGTTTCCTTTCTCAAACGACTGCTGGACTCAATAGAACACCAGACATACCGCCAGTTTGAAGTAGTTGTTACGGATGACAGTCCGGACAACGAAGTTTGGGATTTATGCCGGTCACACCCCATTTCAGGCGTTATCCGCTATTTTAAGAATGAAAAGACGTTAGGTACCCCTGAAAACTGGAACGAGAGTATGCGCAGGGCAGGCGGGGGATGGATCAAGCTCATGCACGACGACGATTGGTTTCTGAATCCGGAAGCTCTGAAAGTTTTTGCGACGGCGGCGGCACAAATTCCAGCCGGACATTTCTTTTTTTCTGAGTACACGAATGTTTTCCTGGATAATGGCGGAAATCCGGGCGCAAAAGTCCAATTGACCAGGAAATGGCAAAAAAAACTGGAGCGGGACCCGAAAACCTTGCTGTCCAGCAACCGGATCGGGCCACCGAGTGTCGTTTTGCATAAAAATATTCCCGGTATTTTTTACGACTCCTCCCTGAAATGGCTGGTGGATGTTGATTTCTATATCCGTTATCTTCAGATTTCCAAACCCCGGCTGATCGCTGAAACCCTGATTGCTGTTGGTTTGGGAGAAGAACAGGTGACCAAACAGGTATTTAGAAATCCACGGGTGGAAATTCCGGAAAATCTGTACGTTTTAAATAAGATAGGTGTTCAGAGCCTTCAGAATATCACTGTATATGACGCTTACTGGAGATTTGTGAGGAATTTAAAAATCCGATCGGTACATCAGATCAGAGAATCAGGATATCAGGGCCCAATCCCGGCCGTTATTGAATCCATGATCAGATTTCAGTTTTCCATACCAAAGGCAGTTTTAAAGACCGGTATTTTTTCGAAGTTCTTTATGACCGTACATTATGCCATTCATTACGCCAAATTAAGCCGTGGTTAATTTATCCATCATCATTATTAATTATAAAAGTCTGGATCTGATCCGTGATTGTCTCCGTTCCATTTATACATCCAAACCTTCTATTTCATTTGAAATCATTATCGTCAATAATGATGACGTATCGGGTATACCCAATCCAATGCTTTCTGAATTTCCCGCCATTAGGTGGGTAGATATGCATTACAATGCCGGATTTGCACGAGCCAATAATGAAGGTATTCGGCAGTCTGGGGCAGAAATCGTTTTGATATTGAATCCCGACACAATTATACCCGTAAATGCTTTGGACGACACTTACCGGCAATTCAGTGCTTCAGATTATGTAGCCTGCGGGGTACAGCTGCTAAATGAAGATTCTTCCCCCCAGATTTCCGGCAACTACTTTGTGCCTGGGGGACTGAATTACCTTCTTCCTTTGCCATATACAGGGAAGTTCATAAAAGCACTTGGAAATCTATTTTCGGTAAAAGTGCCTCATGTCGCCGATTCAGATTCGTTGATCGAAGTGGATTGGATTAATGGGGCATTCCTGATGGTAAAGCAATCAGCGATCCGGAGGGCGGGCCTGATGGATGAAGATTTCTTTCTATATGCAGAGGAAGCAGAATGGTGTGCGAGATTAAAGAAGGTTGGAAAACTTTGCATATTTGGCAATGTAAAAGTATTTCATCTGCAGGGCATTTCTTCCAATGAAGCGTTTTCTTCTGCCGGTAAGGGATATTACAATTTATTCGATAAAAAAGGGAAACAGATAATTCTTTCGAATCTGGTCAGGATAAGAAAACAATATGGATTATTCTGGTTTTTATTTGATTTGTGCATTTATAGTCTGACGATACCGGTATTTTTTGTTGGGATTTTGATGTCCTTTTTTCGTCCTAAATGTACTAGAACTTACAGCTACAGTGAATGGGCAGGATTCAGCCGGAACATGGTATATATTTGGTCAAAAACCCCCCGGATCCTTTCGAATAAGCCATATTTTTATAAAGCCTTGTAAATGAATAACATTTCATCCAATTGATCGTTTAATAGGGGCTATGGTTTATTTGAAATTCAGGTTTATAACTATATTTTTACCCTGGATCCCTTAAAAATTCCAGTATGAAACCCCTCATTGTATTTGTATGCTGCGGTATGCTCATCATGTTCAGCATGACGAACTGCACAAAATCTATACAAACGATCCACGATACAGTAACCCTGCATAAAATAGACACTGTTACCATACTCAAAACAGACACTCTAAATAAAACGGATACATTATATCACGGTGATACACTGACTATTACACTCACTCTGCAACCAGGTCCGGATGAAGGACAGAATACAATTGTTACGAGTGATCTTTATGCTGCCCTGAATCTAAATTCAAATCCTGATGTATACGCGGGTACCTGGACCTATGCTGCGCAGGGCGGGGGTACCGGGATAGGCAGAACATATCTTAAATTTATAGGATTGGATGGAATGCCGGACAGTGCTACCATTTTGTCCGCCAAACTTTCATTATATGGAATAAGTGTAGGAACTGCCGCACCCCAGGGTAATTCGACTGGAACTGATAATTCGGCCTGGATAAAACGACTTACGACAGACTGGAACCCGGATTCCGTTACTTGGAATAACAAACCGACTTCAACTGATATCAATGAAATGGCAGTTCCTGCCTCTATATCTGTTTGGAACTATAACGTCCTTAATTTAGATATCACCAAACTGGTGGATGATTTATTAAACAACAATAATTATGGATTTTCGCTGGAGGGACAGGATGAAGAAATTTACCGCAGTCTGTCTTTCGCGAGCTGTAAGGTAGCAGACCCAACCAAACGACCCAAACTGGTGGTCGTTTATGAGATATATAAACACCACGGTTAATAAATTTGAGACCCGGTTTTTTAACCGGGTTTTTTATTTCTTTGATATATCACCTAATTTTCCGGTTGATTAGTTTTCGTATAATAAATGAATCATATTCAATGAATAAGGAATTTCGGTATGGGAATGAAACGCTGAGTACATCAAAAGTCATAGAACTGGCTCAAGGAACTATCCGGGGCATCCTGTCAGAAGAAACGCTTATCAAAATCCGGAGAAGCCAGCAATATGTGTCTGATATTGTTTCGGATAATAAAACGGTATATGGTATAAATACTGGTTTTGGAGTTTTGGCCAATACGCATATTTCAGCCGAAGACACAAGAACCCTTCAGCATAAAATATTACAAAGTCATAGCGTAGGTGTGGGGAATCCGATCAGTCCGTACCTGTCAAAGATCATGATGATCACCAAAGTGCATTCTCTGGCACAGGGTTTTTCAGGCGTGCGGGTTGAAACTCTCGAAAGGATATGCTGGTTTATAGATCAGAATATCTGTCCTGTGGTTCCTGAAAAGGGCTCCGTCGGGGCTTCTGGCGACCTTGCTCCGCTGGCCCATCTTTTTCTTCCACTCATTGGTTTAGGCGAAGTGTGGATAAACGGAAAAATATTTGCAAGCGCTGATATCCTGTCAGAGCGGGGACTTGAACCATTGCAACTTGGTCCGAAAGAGGGTCTTGCCTTAATCAACGGCACCCAGTTTATTCTTGCCTATGCCGTTGCCAATTTACAAAGAATGCACTTCTGTCTGGAATCCGCCGATCTGATCGGAGCGATGAGTCTCGAAGCATTGACGGGAACCAAATCGCCCTTTGATGAAAGACTGCACGCGCTCAGGCCGTACAAAGGAAATCAGCTGGTCGCCCAACGTCTGCGCATGTTATTATCCGGATCAGAAATCATGCAAAGTCATGTCGATTGCGGGCGTATTCAGGATCCTTATTCCCTGCGATGTATGCCGCAAGTGCATGGAGCGAGCCGGAATGCCTGGCTGCACCTGAAAGAACTTACGCATATAGAGCTGAACTCCGTTACGGATAACCCCCTGATTTTTTCAGCCGATGATACGATCAGCGGCGGGAATTTTCATGGACAGCCGCTGGCCATTCCCCTGGACTATGCTACCATCGCTGCATCCGAAGCCGGCAACATATCGGATCGCCGGTGTTATTTATTACTGGAAGGAAAATGGGGTCTTCCGCTTTTACTTATGAAGGATGTGGGACTAAACAGCGGATTTATGATTCCCCAATACACTACGGCGGCGTTGGTAACAGAAAATAAAACACTGTGTTTTCCTGCCAGTGCAGACAGTATCCCAACATCCCTCGGACAGGAGGATCATGTAAGTATGGGAAGCATCAGTGGTCGCAAATTGGAAATGGTCCTGGAGAATCTGGAATATATACTGGCAATTGAACTGCTGACAGCCTGCCAGGCCATAGAGTTCAGGCGGCCCCTGAAGAGCAGCTCAATCCTGGAACATGCGCATGATTTTGTACGGCAGCAGGTTAAATTCGCCAATGAGGACAGGATATTTGCGGATGACATCAGGAAAATAAAATCCATGATCGAATCCTTTAGTTTTATTCGTGCAGTAAATGATTTTGCCGGTTCTCAGGGAACCGACCTCAATCAGAATTATGGAGAATTTTCGCTGAATTAATATTCCAATAGGACTTAGTTTCCAATTTATTTCGGAGCGTGACCGGAGACTCCGATGCCACTACGATGATTCATTGTTAAATTTGATCCCGACCTTTTATAATGAATCAGATCTGAATCAGGAAAAGGAGATCCATTCAGCAGCACTTTAATCTTATAAATATGCAGCAGACAATAACCAGATATGATCCGGCGAAATATAAAACACCCACCGGATCGGCATTGAATTGCAAGGGGTGGATTCAGGAAGCAGCCTATCGGATGCTTTTGAATAATCTTGATCCCGAAGTGGCTGAACGTCCCGATGAGTTGATTGTATACGGAGGAAGGGGAAAGGCCGCCCGGAATTTCCAGGCGCTGGATGATATCCTGGCGAATCTTAGAATTCTTGAGAACGACGAAACGCTCCTGATACAGAGTGGTAAGCCGGTGGCCCGGATGAAAACGCATCCGGATGCTCCCAGGGTGCTTATATCCAATTCTCAATTGGTTCCCAAATGGGCGACATGGGAACATTTCGATGAACTCGAAAAAAAAGGATTGATGATGTATGGTCAGATGACCGCGGGATCATGGATCTATATCGGTTCGCAGGGAATTGTACAGGGAACATATGAAACGTACGCTGCCGCGGCTGATAAACATTTCCATGGAACCCTTCGCGGCACACTGAATGTTACTGCGGGTCTGGGTGGAATGGGCGGCGCACAACCCCTGGCCATCACAATGAATGAGGGTGTAGCACTGATAGCTGAAGTTGAATGGTGGCGGATCGAAAAAAGAATCGAAACAAAATATCTGGATCTTGCCGTACAGGATCTGAATGAAGCCATCGATCGGGCACTGGAAGCAAAAAAAAATAAAAGGGCCCTTTCTATTGGAGTTCATTGCAATGCCGTAGATCTGCTCGAGAGACTATTGGAAAGAAATATTATTCCCGACACGTTGACTGATCAGACATCTGCCCATGATCCGCTTATCGGGTACTGGCCACATCAGGTTTCTTTGGAAGCTGCGAAGATTTTACGGGAGTCTAATCCCGATAAATACCTTGAGCTGGCATATGACTCCATGAAATTGCATGTTGAAAAAATGCTCCAACTGCAAAAAAAAGGTGCGGTCACGTTTGATTATGGGAACAACTTACGGGCACGTGCACACGAAAGAGGGCTTCAGAATGCATTTGATTTTCCCGGTTTCGTTCCGGCATATATTCGTCCGCTGTTTTGTGAGGGGAAGGGCCCTTTTCGCTGGGCGGCTCTGAGTGGAAACCCCCAGGATATCGCTGTAACAGACGAATTGATGGTCAGATTATTTCCCCAAAATCATTCTATGCAACGCTGGTTAAAGCTGGCGAAAGAAAAAATTGCATTCCAGGGATTACCTGCCCGGATCTGCTGGCTTGGCCAGGGAGAAAGAGAAAAAGCCGGACTGGCTTTCAATGAACTTGTTCGTACGAAAAAAGTAAATGCACCCATCGTGATTGGCCGTGATCACCTGGATACAGGTTCCGTGGCTTCGCCAAACCGTGAAACAGAAGCAATGCTGGATGGCAGCGATGCTGTGGCCGACTGGCCTATATTGAACGCACTAGTCAATACCGCCGGAGGCGCCAGCTGGGTGAGTCTGCATCATGGGGGCGGAGTGGGTATGGGATACAGTATTCATGCCGGTATGGTGATCGTGGCCGATGGAACAGATGCGGCGGCGATACGTCTTTCAAGAGTACTAAGAAATGATCCGGGGCTGGGTGTGATCCGTCACGCAGACGCTGGTTATGAACTGGCGCAAAAAACAAAGGCTGATTTTAAACTCGGATTATAATGCAGGCTGTTCTGTTAACAAATATCAAACAACTCGTTAACGTACGTGAAGATACCGGGCCTCTTTATGGATCAGAAATGGCGGAGCTGCCATCTATCGCTAATGCCTGGTTACTTGTTGAAGGAAATGAAATTGCCGGATTTGGCAAAATGGAGAACCTGAAAAATGCTTTGCCGAATCAACCTGCTGAAAAAATAGATTGCAGTGACAAGTTAGTAATGCCCTCCTGGTGCGATAGCCATACCCATCTGGTATTTGCAGGAAGTCGTGAAAACGAATTTGTTGACAAAATCCGCGGACTCAGCTATGAAGAAGTTAATGCCAGGGGTGGAGGCATATTGAACAGTGTCCGGAAATTAAACGATATATCGGAAGACGAACTTTTCAGGATATCCTGGAAAAGGCTTGAAGAAATATCAGCATTGGGTACAGGAGCTGTCGAAATAAAAAGCGGATATGGATTATCGGTAGCCGGAGAACTTAAAATGCTGCGTGTCATCCGGAAACTAAAAGAAAAATCTTCCATACAAATAAAATCCACTTTTCTCGGCGCGCACACGTATCCCCTTGCATACCGGGATGATCATGCAGCTTACATTAAAATGATTACCGAAGAAATGTTACCCGTGATCGCAAAGGAGAAACTTGCAGACTATATAGATGTTTTTTGCGAAAAAGGTTTTTTTAGTCCCGAAGAATCTGAAACCGTACTTAGAGCCGGAATGCACCATGGTTTGCAGGCAAAAATGCATGTAAATCAAATCCATTCCATCGGTGGAATAGACACCGGAATTAAATTAAATGTACTTTCCATGGATCATCTGGAAACGTTGCATTCGGATGATATGATAAAAATAAAAAATGCCGGGTGGAAGGGATTATGCACTTTGCTTCCGACAGCTGCCTTTTTTCTTCGAATGCCGTTTCCTCCTGCCAGGCATTTGCTGGAATCAGGTGCGGCGATTGCACTCGCGTCCGACTATAATCCCGGATCTTCTCCCACAGGAAATATGAATCTGGTAATATCACTGGCCTGTATTCAAATGAAATTATTACCTGAGGAGGCCTGGAATGGGGCGACTACAAATGGTGCGTTTGCGATGGGCATGGGAAATTCCCTTGGTTCGATTACGGTTGGCAAATTAGCCAACCTGATCATTACAACACCAGTTCCCTCGCTGGCCTATCTGCCGTATCGATTCGGAACCAATCTGATTGACAAAATTATACTCGGCGGTCGTCCATTGGGATTTTGAATTTCGTCAGAACATGTAGACAGCTTTCCGAAACAGATTGATTTTCTTTCCTTAACATTGGCATTTCAATTCAGGACTATGACACCCATTTTAGAATGCGTTCCCAACTTTAGTGAAGGCAGAAACCCATTGATCATTCAGGCTATTACGAATGAAATTGAATCCGTGGAAGCTGTCAGGTTGTTGAATGTGGATCCCGGAAAGGCAACCAATCGCACCGTGGTAACATTTGTGGGACCCCCGGAAGCCGTTGTGGAAGCGGCTTTCCTTGCCATACGCAAAGCAGGCGAGCTCATTGACATGCGGCAGCACACGGGCGAACATCCCCGCATGGGGGCAACCGATGTTTGTCCGCTGATACCTGTGTCCGGCATTTCCATGGAAGAAACGGTCCGCTGGGCGCATATACTGGCAGAACGGGTTGGAAAGGAATTGACTTTGCCTGTTTATTTATATGAAGCGGCACAAACTAATAAGCTGCGGAATAATCTGTCGGTTATTCGTGCGGGTGAGTATGAGGGATTTTTTGAAAAAATAAAAACTCCGGAATGGAAACCTGATTTTGGTCCGGAAATATTCGATGAAAAAAGAGGTGCAACGGTGATTGGGGCGCGTGACTTCCTGATCGCTTACAATGTAAACCTCAATACAACTTCCGTACGTCGCGCCAATAGTGTTGCTTTTGATGTGCGCGAAGCAGGACGGATTAAAAGAGAAGGGGACCCGGTGTCGGGAGAAATCGTGAAAGATGACAAAGGCCAGCCGATTATGGTGCCGGGATCTTTGAAATCAGTGAAGGCCATTGGTTGGTTTATAAAGGAATATGGGATTGCACAGATTTCGATGAACCTCACTAATATCTCCATTACTCCTTTACATATTGCCTTTGATGAAGTCTGCCGCAAAGCGGAAGCCCGGGGAATCCGGGTTACCGGCAGCGAACTGGTCGGATTGATTCCCCTGCAATCATTAATCGATGCAGGCAAATATTTTATAAAAAAACAAAAACGTTCTGCAGGTGTTTCCGAAAAAGAACTGATCCGGATCGCCATTATTACAATGGGTCTGAATGAACTGGCTCCTTTTAAACCGGAGGAAAGGGTTATAGAATATTTATTAAAGGAACAGGATGATGAAAAACGCCTTCGACTTTCACTTAATGATTTTGCAGATGAGGTCGCCAGCGAATCACCGGCTCCGGGTGGTGGATCGGTCGCTGCATATATCGGTGCGCTGGGAGCGAGTTTGGGTGCGATGGTCGCCAATTTGTCTGCACAAAAAAAAGACTGGGAATCCTTTGGTGACTGGGCAGAAAAAGCAACAGGCTACAAAAAGGAATTACTCTCTTTGGTAGATGCAGACACCAAAGCCTTTGAAGGGATTATGGAAGCCAGGTCTCTTCCTAAAACAACAGAATCAGAAAAAGCATCCCGGACAGTAGCGATAAAAAAAGCCACGATGCATGCCATTGAGGTCCCATTCCAGGTCATGAAAGTCTCCCTGCAATCCATGGACATTTTGAAATCAATGGCCATCGAAGGAAATCCCAATTCAAAATCTGACGCTGGCGTCGGGGCCGTTTGTGCCCGCGGTGCGGTTATCGGCGCCTATCTGAATGTATGCATCAATGCTGTCGGATCTGAATCAGATAAGGATATTGCCGCCATACTTTCCGAGGGCAAAAAAATACAGGAAAGTGCCATGGCGAAAGAGAAGGAGATACTTAAACTGATAAACCTGATTACAAACACTTAACACAAGTCTGGAAGACTGGAAGACTGGAAGTGTTGATTGATTAATTACTTACTCTCACCAAACATTTGCGTTAAGCCTTATGCGTTACGCGTTACGCGTTAAGCGTTAAGCGTTAGGCGTTAGACTTAAAAGGGTATTCCAATATTAACATACCCCATCACACGTTTCCACTGATCGCAATACATGGCGCTTAACTCCAGTGGGCCCAGTACAAAATTGTAAGTGAAAGTGAGAGCGTAACCCGATAAAAAATCAGGCGAATCGTAAAACTTGTTTTGATTATTTATGAAGTTGTTAAACATTACGTTCGCACGACCTGTCAGGTATAAGTTTCCATAAAAATTATAACGAAAACCCGCTTGTAATTCGGCCGAGCTGGATGTATAGTAGGATCCTTCTCTTAAGCCGGCAAAGGTGATCTGATTGTGAAAACTATTCGTAAGTCCGCCAATGGAAAATTGATTCATGACATTTCCTTTTTGAAAATTCATTCCGGACTGAATCATAAACAGCAATGTGCTTTTGTTTGACAAAGGAGTATAGCTTTCGAAATGAAAAACAATTCTGGGATAGGGGCTGCTAACGGTAACTGTATCTGCATCCTGGACATTTGTGTGCAATTGAAGATCCGGATTCTGTGTATAGACCCAGTCCCCTTCAAGTTCCGATCGGACGCCTTTCCTGGGATATACGGGACGGTCCAGGGAGTTATGATTAATATAGACATAGCTTGTCGGGAAGTCATCTGTCCCTTTAAATTCCAGCGCCGATGTTATAGAAGGTTTGTAACGGGTCCATTCAAAACGTGTTCCGATACCAACCGTCACATCACGATTGGTGGAATAACCTAATTTGCCATCCAGTAGAAAATAATTCTGGTTATAGATACCAGCTTCTTTCGTATTACTATATGTAGTAAAATTCATCTGGTCAAACTGCGTGAATAATTTCAAAGCATATTTCCTGTCCCTGCCGAGGTATTGAAGATGTTCGGCTTTGGCCCGGAAATTTTCTCCAATATTCAATGTGAAAGAACTCCTGGAATTGGGAGTAAAAAAATCCCTGGAAGTAACATTGAGAATGGCACTGATACCGGTGAACTGGTTGTAATGCAATGAAAGTTTTGCAAATGTCAGCGGGCTCTCAGTTACATCAAATATGATTTTTGCCGAATGATCCGGCAGGGGATCGAGGTGATACACGATCCGCGTGTAATACCTGGTTCCACCTGCCCTGCGTACCATGTAAGAAAGCATTCTGGGTGTGTACACATGGTTTGTCAGCAGGCCTGTAGTGTGTATAAAAAAATCCTTTGATGTGTTTTTAAGCCCATTTACTTCAAAAGAAGATATTTTAACTCCACGCAGATCGGGTAACTCCTTGTAATTGCTGTCTTTTCCATATAAGGCATTTAATGAATCCGCCAGCCTTTTTAATTGAGGATATAATCTTCTCCCTTCTTCGATACCTGAATCAATGATTTCATTTGCCTGAGAGAAAGTACCCATTGTATATTTTTCAAGTGGAGTCTGGACATATATATTACAAAGAGGCACCTCCAGTTTCGTGTCCTCTGCCTCACGGAAAAACGCCACCTGTAAAAGAACCTGGATGGCATTGTTCACTTTATTGGCAGGTAATAAACTGGCGGTCACGTTACTGCCAATTACAAATTGAGCACCCATCTGTCGCACATCCTTTACGGGAAAATTTCGCACAATACCTCCGTCAACCAACAATCTGCCATTATATTCCACGGCAGTGAAAACTGAAGGAATAGCCATGCTCGCGCGAACAGCAGACACCAGTTCCCCGCTGTCCAGTACGACAGCCTGACCGGTCGAAATATCTGTTGCTATACATTTAAACGGAATATCCAGGGAGTCAAAGTTTTTTATTTTGTAAACCGGAAATAAGAGTTCAGAAAATTTCAGCCACAATTCCTGTCCTTCCAGTACACCGGTTGAAATCCTGAAAAAATTATTTACCCAGGGCAGTTCCAGGTCGTACTTGTTATATTCATTCTTTTCTTCCATGATAATATTCCGGAGAGAACTCTGATTGGAAAGTATCTGATCCCAATCCATTTTTTTGGCGATATATAAAATGCTGTCGGCGGAATAACCTGCTGCGTAAAGGGATCCGATAATACTTCCCATACTGGTACCGGTCACGTAGTCGATGGCAAGCCCGGCAGAATCAATAGCTTTCAGAATACCAATATGGGCCAGCCCTTTGGCTCCGCCACCACTCAGTGCGAGACCGATTTTGGGCCTTTTATGCGCAAGTGAATCCTGAGAAAGGCCGGGGAAGTTTAGCGAAATGAACAGGAAGCCGGTTAAAAGCAGAATACGGATTGAATGAAATATGGAATTTCTTTTAATAGTTAAAAAGGTTTAATATAAAATTACACAAAGTACACGAACGAAACCGGGGAAATAAGTCGGCACTCCCGTACTTCCATACTTCCATTCTTTCATACTCGTATTATTCTTCCATTTCAATCAATCTCTCCAACGCCACATCGTATTGCTGTTTGGCAACGTTTAAACTCAGTGCGGCTTTTTTATATTCAGATTCAGCGACCAGAAATTTCTGCCTGTCGGCATAAATTTCCGGAGCAGACAACTGGAGTTCCAGGCGGTCGCTTTCCTGTTGAAGACGTTTGATATCCACGTCGAGTTGCTCTACCAGTTTCTGTTGTTTCTGAAATTGTTTCTTTGCTTCCTTATTGATAGGCTGGGTAATCTCGGGTGCTTTCTGCTGGACCGGTGCCTGATTTTCTGTTTTTGGTTTATTCTGCAGGGGTTTAGCCTGGGCACTCATTCTTTTGTTCCATTCCACCCATTCGTCGTATGTTCCTTTAAACTCCTTTATTCTGAGATCTTCTATCTCCCAGATTTTATTTGCGGTTTTGGAAATAAAATAGCGGTCGTGGCTTACCAATATATAACTGCCCTCATATTTATTCAAAGCTTCCGCCAGCAACTCGCAGGAGTGGATGTCCAGGTGATTGGTCGGCTCATCCAATAATAGAAAATTAGCCTTCCCGGCAATTGTTTTTGCCAGGGCAACTCGGGCTTTTTCACCTCCGCTCAGCACTTTAATCTTTTTTTCGACGTCATCTCCAGAAAAAAGAAAGCAGCCTAATAGCGTCCGGAGTTCAAGCTCGTTCTTCCCGGATCCGGCGTGTTTCATTTCTTCCAGAACAGAATCGTTCAGATTTAAGGATTCCAGCTGATGTTGTGCGTAAAAACTCGCATCCACATGATGCCCCCAGATACGTTCTCCTGTAAATGATTCTGTTCCCGCAACAATACGCAGGACTGTGGACTTTCCCTTTCCATTCGCACCGATCAGTGCAATTTTATCACCCCTTTCTATCTCCGCCTCTGCATGTTGTATGACCACGTTATCGCCAAAACTTTTGGTCAGGTTTTTTAATTGTACCAATACTTTACCCGGCGGTCTGTCGATGCGAAACTGAATGCGCATATCCGGCCTTTCCATTTCAACGTTTTCTATCCGGTCTATTTTGTCGAGCCTTTTCATGGCCGATTGAGCAGCTGCAGCTTTACTGGCTTTCGCTTTAAACCGTTCTATGAATCTTTCCTGTTGCCTGATATAATCTTTTTGATTTTCATAAGCCTTTTGCTGAATAGTGATGCGCATTTCTTTTTCCCTTTCATAAAAGGAATAATTCCCGTTATAAAAATGCAGGTTTTGCTGGTAGAGCTCAACTATTTTATCCACCATCCGATCCAGGAAAAATTTATCGTGACTTACAATCACTACCGAACCCTGATAGTTTTTTAAATATTTTTCAAGCCATTCTATTGACGGAAGATCCAGGTGATTGGTCGGTTCATCCAACAGGAGCAGATCCGGTTTCTGAAGAATCATTTTTGCCAATAGTACGCGCATCCGCCAGCCGCCACTGAATTCGCGGTAGGGCCTTTGCAAATGTGCATTGGAGAATCCGAGGCCCTGCAAAACTTCTTCTGTTTTATGATGAATATTGTAACCATCCAACAGGTCCATTTCATGAAGCTTGTCAGTATAATTCAGTAACAAAGTTTCAGATTGTGGTTTACCGGCTTTTTCTTCTTCCTCCATTTCAGAAACCAGTTGCTCCAGTTCTTTTTCCACCGCGAGTACTTTATCAAATGCTCCCAAAGCAACCTTTACTATAGAATCACCTGTATCAAAACTCAACAGGTCCTGGTGGAGATAACCAATGCTTGTACTCCGGCTTCGTTCCACCGTTCCGCCGGTAGGCGTATATTCACCGGCCAGCAATTTTAACAGAGTCGACTTGCCGGTACCGTTGTATCCGATAAGTCCAATATGTTCACCCGGCTGGATATGCCATGTAGCATCTTCCAGGATCGTACGGGCACCAAACTCAAAAGTCATATTCTGAAAACCTGCCAGCATATATTAAATGAAGTTTATTCCAAACGCGCAAAATTAAAGCAAATGCATTTAGAATTATCTTTGATTAAATTCTATTTATGAGGAAGGCCTTTTTATTGATTGTTGTTTTGGCGCTGGCGCTGGGGGTTACTTATCTGGTACTTCATAAAAGTGATTCAGACAGCAATAAAGCAGTTGAAAAGGATCCTGCTCTGCTTGTTGGTTCTAAGACTTCCGCTTTTAACCGGTCTATTGCCGGCGTTTTAACAGCTTACTTTGAGTTATCTGATGCTTTTTTCAACAGTGATTCCTCCCGGATTTCTGCTTCAGCCAAAAATCTAAATGTGGCGGTTGACAGTATCCGGTTTGACCAATTCAAGGCAGATTCATCTTTGATATTGACGGCTGTAACCGTGGCTCAATCCATACCTGCTGAAATTGTGGGTTTAATAGGTGAAAAGACCATGGAACAGAAAAAAAGAGAATTTAATATGATTACGGCAGATTTGTATTCTCTGGTCCGGGCCGTAAAATATGATGGAAACGTGATATACTATATGAGTTGTGCAACAGCATTTGAGGATTCAACAGAGGGCAACTGGCTAAGCAAAACAACAGACATTTCAAATCCATATTCGGGAAAGAATAAACCCGGAACGCCCGATTGCGGTGAAATCAAGGACAGTTTACGTTTTCGTACTGGTGAGTGAATGATGAAAAAAACATTGCTAATTTGTTTATTGTTTTATACAGGCATCAGTCATGCTCAGAATAAATATACCATAACAGGTTATGTAAAGGATTCTCTCTCTTCTGAAAACCTGATCGGAGCAACAGTCAGTTTTACAGGTCAGCACAAAGGTGTAAATACAAATGCCTACGGGTTTTTTTCCATTACATTGCCGGAAGGTCACTATGTCATCACTGTGTCTTATGTTGGTTATTTTTCAAAAAGCGTTGAAATCAGCCTGGATAAAAATATCAATTACAATTTCCTGATCAACCAAACCAATATCACCAACGAAGAAGTCGTAGTATATGCCAAAAAAAAAGATGTCAATGTAACCAGCGCACAGATGGGAAAAATGGACCTGTCCATGTCCCAGATTAAAAACCTGCCTGTTTTATTCGGAGAAATTGATATTATGAAAACTCTTCAGCTATTGCCAGGTGTAAGTAACGCCGGCGAGGGAAATACCGGTTTGTATGTCAGAGGTGGTGGCCCGGACCAAAATCTCATTACACTCGATGATGCGATAGTTTACAATACAGGGCATTTATTTGGGTTTTTCTCCATATTTAATTCGGACGCTATCAAGAATACAACGCTTATCAAGGGCAGTATGCCAGCCCAATATGGTGGGCGGTTATCTTCTGTACTGGATATTTCCATGAAGGAAGGAAATATGAATAAGTATGAAGTGGATGGCGGACTGGGACTGCTCGCGTCCAGATTGTCCATCCAGGGGCCGCTGATAAAACAAAAGGCCTCCTTTATTGTTTCTTACAGGCGAACGTACGTAGACCTGCTGGTCAGCCCTTTTATTTCGAAGTCAAGCAGCTTCTATGGTTCCGGTTATTATTTTTATGACCTGAATGTAAAAATGAACTACCAGTTCTCTGAAAAGGACCGCATCTACCTGAGCGGATATTTTGGAAGGGATGTATTTGATTTCAACAATTCCCGCCGGTCGTTCAGCACCGACATCCCCTGGGGTAATTCTACTGCCACTTTGCGATGGAACCATGTTTTCAACAGGAGATTATTTGCCAACACCACTTTGCTGTATAATGATTATAAATTCGCTTTCAACGGAGCTCAGGATAATTTTGCGTTGAGCCTTTCATCAGGAATCCATGATCTTTCAGCCAAGACGGATTTTGACTATTACATGGATCCGAAAAATAAAGTACGGTTTGGTGCATTATATACCTATCACACATTTACCCCCAATATTCTGACCGGGCACCAGGATTCAATTGTATTTACGCCCAACAATTCCAATATCAAATATGCACGTGAAGCAGCCGTGTATCTGCAGGACGACTGGCAGGCCACTGAAAAAATAGATATCAGTGCAGGGATTCGCTGGAGCGCTTTTGAGCAGGTCGGACCCTATACCATTTACCAGACGGATGCTAACGGCAATAAAACAGACAGCACGCATTTTAATAGAGGGCAAAATGTAAAAACATATGGAGGGCCGGAACCCAGACTCACCATACGCTATTCACTGAGCGACCAGACTTCAGTGAAGGGATCCATATCGAGAAATCTTCAATACATCCATCTCGTCAGCAACGCGGGCACCACACTTCCGACTGATCTTTGGGTACCCAGTACCTATATCGTTGCACCACAAATCAGTTGGCTCTATTCTGCAGGCCTGTTTAAGAATTTCAATAACAATATGTTTGAATCATCTGTTGAACTCTATTACAAACAAATGCAGAACCAGATTGAATATAAGGAAGGTTATACACCTTCTCTTAGTGATCCGGAAAATTCATTTGTGTTTGGAAAGGGTTGGAGTTATGGAGCAGAATTTTTTGTGAACAAACAAAAAGGCCGGTGGACGGGCTGGATCGGATATACATTGTCGTGGACCTGGAGACAATTTCCGGCACTCAATAACGGACAAAAATATCCGGCTAAGTATGACCGGCGCAACGACCTTTCAGTGGTGAGCACCTACGAACTGAATAAACATTGGAAACTTTCTGCGGTATTTGTTTTTGCAAGTGGAAACGCAACTTCTTATCCTGAAAAATTTTATATTGTGGAAGGCACGCTTACACAGGATTTCAGCCGGATCAATCAATACCGGTTACCACCTTATAACCGCCTGGATCTGGCAGCCATTTATACCCCCACTCATAAAATAAATAAAAAACTGCACAGCAGTTGGGTATTCAGCATTTATAATGATTATAACCGGTTGAATCCATACTTTATTTACTTCGATCAAACGGGCAACCCATTCGACGGAACACTGCGTGTGCAGGCAAAAAAAGTTTCGCTTTTCCCCATTCTTCCTTCCGTTACCTGGAATTTTCATTTTTAAGTTTTCCGCTTATATAAAAGTTGTTTTCGGAAACTCGATCTCTTAATAATTTCGCAGCTATTTAAAAATTACACATGAGAAAAGGAATCATAGCCCCCCTGTTGATATTGGCAAGCGGCGTTTTTGCGCAAACTGAAAACCTGGATACGTCCATGATGACTAAAATCCGGGATGAGGGAATGAACCATTCGCAGGTGATGGAAATAGTTTTCAATCTGACGGATGCGAATGGTCCCCGTCTGATGGAATCTCCCGGATATTTTAAAGCAGCCAACTGGGCTAAAACCAAATTTGCTTCCTGGGGTCTGGTTGGTGCAAATCTCGAGGCATGGGGAAACTGGGGAAAGGGTTGGGAGCTGGAGAAATATTATCTGGCAATGACCAGTCCCTATTATAAACCCTTGATTGGATTTCCGAAAACTTTTTCGACTGGTACCAACGGCATCGCCCACGCGCAGGTAATCCTGTTGGCAGCATCAGATTCCAGTGATTTGCCCGCCTACGCCGGCAAATTAAAAGATAAAATAATTCTGATTAAAAGAACGGATTCCCTGCCATTGGGATTCAAACCGGATGCAAACCGGTATAGCGATTCAGAACTCAAAAACCTTGCAGATTACGATCCCAAATCACCTCCCGTAGCATCTGCAGCTTCTGCCGCAACAACCAGAGCATTCATAGCCGCAGCTCATTTTCTTATGCTGGTAAAGAAGTTTGCTACTGAACAAGGTGCATTGGGAATTTTAACAACGAGTACAAGGAATTCCGACGGTACCATTTTTGTCCAGAATGGTATTCCCTATAATACTGAAATGTTACCAACACTAAATGATATTTCCATTTCTTATGAAGATTTTATGACGATGCAAAGATTATTGCTTCACAATATTCCGGTACAGACAGATCTGGAACTTCAGGCGAAAATATATTCCGATGATCAGAAGGGCTATAATGTGATCGCAGAAATTCCGGGAACGGATAATAAACTAAAGGACCAGCTCGTGATGATTGGCGGTCACCTCGATTCATGGCAGGGTGCTACAGGTGCTACGGACAATGCTGCCGGATCGGCCGTAATGATGGAAGTGGTCCGTATATTAAAGGCGGTTGGTGCAAAACCTAAACGCACGATCCGGATTGCTTTGTGGGGAGGGGAAGAAACCGGTCTGTGGGGATCGAAAAATTATGTAAAGAATCATTTTACAGATACGGTTACAAAGAAATTCAACCAGGCCGGCGATAAACTGTCGGTGTATCTGAACCTGGACAACGGAACGGGCAAAATCCGCGGCATTTACACACAGGGCAACACAGCCGTTAAACCCATATTTGATCAATGGTTTCAGCCGTTTCATGACCTGGGAGCCGGCACACTCAGTTTACAAAATACGGGAGGAACTGATCACCTTTCTTTTGACGCCATCGGCCTGCCGGGTTTCCAATTCATCCAGGACCCGATGGAATACGGATCCCGTACACATCACAGCAATATGGATAGCTATGATCATCTCAGCGGTGAAGATATGAAGCAGGCCGCAGTGATCATTGCATCGTTTGTATATAATGCCGCGCAGCGGGAGGAAAAACTGCCCAGGAAAAACTAAGTACTAAACAACAAGTATGGAAGAATGGAAGTATGGAAGTAACTAACACTAACTTCTCATACTAAGACCTCCATACTTCCATACTTCCATTCTTCCATACTTGCTACTCGAGTTTCTTATATTGGAAGTTAATGACCACGTTTTTTTGTTCGGTGGAGATTATCCTTTCCTCGTATCTCTTTTCACCATCCACTACAACGAGCAGAGAAGTATTGGGTGGAATATCACCCAGGTTTTCTGCGACCATCACCAGTTGATGGGGATGATCAGAAGGTTCGACCGTTATTTTTGCTATAACAGGCACATCAGAGATCCTTGCATTTGATATCAGCAATTTATTATCATAATATACTGAAACCGTATCATTATCAATGGCTCCGTCATCATAAATGCGTAGCTCGATCGTATTATGATTTACGGTAAGCGTTTTCAACAATTCATTTGTTCTGCTTTTAAGTATGGCAGGTACCGGAACAACGACGGTTGGTTGTGAAATTTTCAGGGAAGAATCCCTCATATGCTGAATATGTACAGGCTGTACTACTGTGGAATTTTTTTGAACGGCAACGGATTGTGAATCAGCGGACGAAGCTACTTTCTTTTTAGCCGGTACTTTAGGTGCTGAAGTTTTAGCCGTTGGATTAGCCGGCACGGGATGAATGGTCACAGATTTTTTAACGGGGGCAGGTGGTTTCACTACTGCCAATGGAGCGGGCGGATTTTCTTTCTTATGTGCCAGCAATTCTTTTTCTTTTTTCTCCAAAAACGGTTCTTTGTGAAAATCCGATTCAACCACACGGTGAAGAAAAATACTTCCCTTACCGCATCCGGATAAAGAGTCATTTACACTGGTACTATAATAGGTACCCTGCAGATACTCATCATTTCCCAGTTTGGAATATTGCATGAAACAGGTCATGATGCATACGAAGCCATTGGCGTATCGCACTTCCAGCAATTTTCCTTCTTTCAATAGCACTTTTTTGGTGTCTTTATTCAGGGAACCGCTTGCCGTTGCCTTACCGTAAAATTCAGTATTCTTATATGAATAAGTGACTGCTTCAAAATGATTGCGTGTCTGTGCAATCTGCACTTCCATTTTATATCTGTCATCATAAATCTTATATCTGCCGTCATAACTCTCCACGAGGCGATCAACTCCATCGTTAGAACGAAAATGTCCACGCCATATACCAGTCAGATCCTGGGCGTGCATGGTGCTCATAAATGCGCCATTCAAAAGGGTCAGGCAGTAAACAAAACGGATACAGTTTTTCATCTATGGCAAATTAGATAAAATTATTTTCCGTAGAAATTAGAGAAAGCTAAATCTGGCAAGAGTTTGTTAATTTTGCAACCCTTAAAGGAAAATATCCGGCATGATTAAAATTACATTACCTGATGGCGCAGTGAGGGAATATCCGGAAGGAACCAATTCCATGGAAATTGCGAAATCAATCAGTGAAGGACTTGCAAGAAAAGTAATTGCCGCAAATGTTAACGGAGAGATATGGGATGCCACACGACCCATCCGGAACGATGCTTCCGTTAATCTGCTCACCTGGAACGACGCGGGTGGCAAATCCACTTTCTGGCATTCTACCGCCCACCTGATGGCAGAGGCCGTTGAATCCATTTTTCCTGGGGTCAAATTCTGGGTCGGTCCGGCAATTGAAAATGGATTTTACTATGATATGGACCTGGGTGGCCGCCAGATTTCTGAAGAGGACCTGCGGAACCTGGAAGCTAAAATGACCGAGCTGGCTGCCAGGCAAAATAAATATATCCGGAAAGAAGTTCCGAAGGCAGAAGCCATTCATTTTTTTCAGGAAAAAGGAGATGAATATAAATTGGATTTATTGCAAAATCTAAAAGACGGTGAGATCACTTTTTATACGCAGGGCGGTTTTACTGATCTGTGCCGGGGTCCGCATATACCGGATACCGGGATCATCAAAGCTTTGAAGCTAACCAATATCGCCGGGGCCTATTGGAAGGGGAATGAAAAAAATAAACAGCTGACCCGCATATATGGGGTGAGTTTCCCTTCAAAAAAAGAACTGGATGAGTACCTCCTGATGCTGGAAGAAGCAAAAAAACGTGATCACCGCAAGCTGGGCAAGGAAATGGGTATTTATACCATGGACGATGAAGTCGGACAGGGCCTGATCCTTTGGATGCCGAATGGAACCATCATCATTGAGGAATTGGAAAAGCTTGCCAAGGAAACCGAACAGGCAGCCGGTTATCAAAGAGTAGTTACCCCTCATATCGCCAAGGAAAGTCTGTATTTGACAAGTGGTCATTTACCGTACTACCAGGAAAGCATGTATCCGCCCATGGAATTGGACGGAACCAAATATTATCTGAAGGCTATGAATTGCCCGCATCACCATAAAATTTTTGCGGCTGAGCCCAGAAGTTATAAGGATCTCCCCCTGAGACTAGCGGAATACGGGACTTGTTATCGCTTCGAACAGAGCGGTGAACTTTTCGGGCTGATGAGAGTGAGGTGCCTGCATATGAACGATGCTCATATTTATTGCAGCAAAGAAGACTTTGCCAAGGAATTCCGGGCAGTAAACGAAATGTACCTGAAATACTTCAGGATATTCGGAATAGATAAATATGTGATGCGCCTGAGCCTGCATGATCCGTCAAAATTGGGTGTGAAATATGTTAATGAACCGGAACTCTGGCTGGAAACCGAGGCAATGGTCCGAAAAGTATTGAAGGATACAAATACCCCTTTTGTCGAGGTTTTGGACGAGGCTGCCTTTTATGGACCGAAGATTGATGTGCAAATATGGAGCGCGATCGGCAGGGAGTTCACCCTTGCCACCAACCAGGTGGATTTTGCACAGGGCCGCAGGTTTAAACTGGAATTTACAAATAGTGAAAACGGCCACGACACGCCCCTGATTATTCACCGGGCGCCCCTGGGCACCCACGAAAGGTTCATAGGTTTTTTACTGGAACATTATGCAGGTAAATTCCCTTTGTGGCTGGCACCCCTGCAGGTTAAATTGCTGCCCATCAGCGATAAGTATGTGGGATATGCACAATCTGTTCTGGAATCGCTTAAAAATGCGGATATTCGTGCATCCATCGATGACCGGAGTGAGAAGATTGGTAGGAAAATCCGGGACACTGAACTGGCCAGGGTACCTTTTATGCTGATCATCGGAGAAAAAGAGATGAACGATCATCAGGTATCCGTAAGGAGGCAGGGAAAGGGTGATATCGGTGTACAGGACGTAGAAACTTTTGTCAGAGACATTAAATCAGAAATAAAACTAAGATCCTAAAAAAAATTAAAGCGGATCTTGACTTTCGTTCAACTAAAAACAATAAATGGCATTTCCACCGAGACCTCCCAGAGGTAATTTTAATCCCAGATTCAGAAAAGAACAACAACAGGAACACCGTACCAACAATATGATTCGCGTACCGAATGTGCGTCTGGTTGGTGAAAATGTAACAGTCGGAGTTTATCCGGTAACAGAGGCTCTTAAAATGGCGCAGGATCAGGCGCTGGATCTGGTAGAAATTTCTCCGAATGCTGATCCTCCCGTATGCAAAATCATCGATTATAATAAATTCCTATACGAAAAGAAACGGAAGGAAAAAGAAATGAAGGCCAAGAGTAAGGCTTCAGAAGTTAAAGAAATACGCTTCACTCCCAATACGGATGATCACGATTTCGATTTCAAAGCAAAACATGCAGAGAAATTTTTGAAAGACGGTGACAAGGTAAAAGCTTACGTGCAATTCAAAGGACGCGCAATTCAGTTTCGTGAAAGAGGAGAATTGCTCCTGCTTAAATTTGCGGAACGTTTGAATGAAGTGGGTGTTCTGGAGGGCATGCCAAAGATGGAGGGCAAACGGATGCTCGCGATCTGGGCGCCCAAATCACAGAAAAAGAAATCTTAGTCAATTTTTTATAGGCCTCCGGCACAATTACCCATGAATATAGTACTCATTGGATCCGGAAATGTCGCCACCGTGCTTGGCCGGAAATCATTGGCGGCCGGTCACCGGATTGTTCAGGTCTATAGCCGTAACGCAGATCACGCCAATGTGCTGGCGACGAGACTGGGAACAACTTCCACCTCTTATATTTCTTCCATTGAAAGAAAAGCTGACCTGATGATCATCGCCTTGCGGGATGACGCGGTAAGTTATCTCGTAAGGGAGATTGGCGAAGTCAGGTCCATTCTTGTGCATACTGCCGGTGCCCTCTCTATCAATGAAGTCCGGGGATCAAATAAATCTTTCGGAGTTTTGTATCCTTTACAAAGCCTGCGAAAAGAAATTGAAATATTACCGGCATTGTCGATACTGCTGGAAGGGAATAATGTCAATACTACCCGACAATTAAAGGAATTTGCTTTCAGTATTGCCGCCAGTGTCACCGAAGCAGATGATGAGTCACGTTTAAAATATCATCTCGCCGCAACCATGGTAAATAATTTTACCAACCATTTGTACGGTCTGGCGGCTTCTTTTTGTGAAAAAGAAAATATCTCTTTCGCGGTTCTGCAACCCCTGATTGAAGAGACTGCGATTCGGTTACGAAATACGACCCCTCAAAAAGTGCAAACCGGTCCTGCCATCAGATATGATACCGTTACTATTCAAAAACACCGGGACTTGTTAAAAGAATATCCGGATATTTTGAATTTTTATGATTTATTCACATCAGAAATTCAGAAATCTGCTTTAAGCGTTACGCGTTAGGCGTTACGCGTTAGGCGTTACGCGTTACGCGTTCAGCTTAATTCGTAGTTTTGCCGCAAAACACAACATGAACCTCCTTGATTCTTTCAAACCCATTACCACGCTGATATTTGATATTGACGGCGTATTAACGGATGGATCCATTATGGTTTTTGAAACCGGCGAACAGGTTCGCCAAATGAGCGTCCGGGATGGTTATGCATTACAACTGGCCGTAAAGAAAAAATACAATGTCGCTGTGATTTCGGGTGGAAATGGTTTGGGTGCCGCCATTCGATTGGAAAAACTGGGTATAAAAAATATTTTTTTAAATGTGGGAGACAAGGCAGAAATACTGGAAGAATACCTGAATGAAAATCATGTCAGCTGGTCGGAAACTTTGTATATGGGAGATGACATACCGGATCTGAAAACAATGCAAAAAGCAGCCATGCCCTGTGCGCCTGCTGACGCCGCTCCGGAAATTCTTGAAACTGCGCGGTATATTTCAGCGCATCATGGCGGAAAAGGCTGCGTGCGCGATGTCATAGAAAAATTGCTTCGTTTACACGGACAATGGGATCTTGAATCCTTTGTACCTTCCCGTTGAGCATAAAATTATTTATGAAATCAAAAGCAGTTCCGGCTTTTTTCCGATTGGTCCGGTGGCCGAACCTGCTCTTTATTTCACTTACTCAGTCCCTTTTCTATTTCTGTATAGTCATACCGAGTTTTTACCAGGGTCATCCTGAACATGAAAATATTCTTAAAATAAATGAATTTATCTTACTTAGTCTTTCGTCCGTTTTGATAGCGGCCGCCGGATATATCATCAATGATTATTTTGATCTCAATATAGATCGTGTGAATAAACCCGAACGGGTTGTGGTGGAAAAAATTATTAAAAGGAGATGGGCCATTATCTGGCATTGGATTTTATCAGGTATTGGTATTGGCATCGGGTTCTATCTCTCCTGGAAACTCCGGAATATTTTTATAGGCCCCTCTAACTTATGTTGCGTGTTGTTGCTTTGGTCTTATAGTACCACGTTCAAAAAAAAATTGCTGATCGGGAATATTTTGATTTCACTTCTTACAGCCTGGGTGATCGGCGTTTTATACCTGGCAGAATTCCGGCTGCATCGTTTTGTGGATCCTGAATTCCATGGCGCTCTTTCCAGGATTTATAAATTTACCGTTGTTTATGCATCGTTTGCATTTATCATATCGCTCGTTCGGGAAGTGATCAAGGATATGGAAGATATGGAAGGAGATGCACGTTATGAATGCCGGACGATGCCATTGGTTTGGGGACTGAATGCGGCAAAATTCTTCTGCGTTTGCTGGCTGACCGTACTGGTTGCCGCGCTGATCTTTATACAGTTTTATGTATTACAATACAGATGGTGGCTTACGATCATCTATACCTGTTTCGGAGTCATTTATCCTATACTGCGCGTACTGAAAAAATTATCCAGGGCGGATCAGCCCGCTCAGTTTCATCAGCTCAGCCAGATCGTTAAAGCCATTATGCTGATGGGTATTCTATCCATGATATTTCTAAAATTGTATACGTCATGGATCGGATAATCCTCGCTTCGGCTTCTCCCCGAAGAAAACAATTACTGGAATGGGCAGAAATTCCTTTCGATATCATACCCAGTGATGCTGACGAAATGGTTCCCGACAGGTTACCCGTTTCAGAGATTCCTGTGTTCCTTGCGAATCAGAAAGCTGCCATCGTTCGAAAGAAAATTACACCTGAAAGAATCATATTGGCGGCAGACACCATTGTAGTGTTAGATCAGCAAATGCTTGGAAAACCCCTGGACAGATCCGATGCCATTCGAATGCTTTTGCTATTATCGGGCAAAGTACATGAAGTGATCACCGGGGTTGCACTTACAAATGCAAAAAAAGAGATCCTTTTTGCTGAAACAACGCGGGTTCGTTTTCACTCACTCTCACGAGCAGAAATAGAACATTATGTTGATCATTACCAGCCCTATGATAAGGCCGGTGCCTATGCAATTCAGGAATGGATTGGCGTCACTGGTATCCATTCCATCGACGGCGATTTTTATAATGTCATGGGCCTGCCCGTCAGTCGCGTACTGCAGGAACTTAAATCTTTTTAAGGCAAAGCCTTAAAAAAGATTTAGTCTGGAAGACTGGAAGACTGGAAGTGTTAACTGAAATGTTATCAGTATAGTACTTCCAGACTTCCAGTCTTCCACACTTGTTATTCAGTTTTTTCCCTCCAAAAAGTTGTTGTTTTCATCTTTTCCCCGATATGGGCGGGATCTATTTTTGGTGGAATCCATGATACCGATGACAGAGAAATTATTACAATTCATTTGGAAACACAGATATTTCAATCAGCAAAAACTGGTATTGACAACCGGCGAATCGATGACCATAGATTACCCGGGTGAATTAAATACTTATCAGGGTCCGGATTTCGTCAATGCACGTATTCGCATCAATGGTCAGTGCTGGATTGGGAGTGTTGAATTGCATTTATATTCATCCGGGTGGGTAAAACACAATCATACAGAAGATGGGAACTACCAAAATGTCATGCTGCACGTTGTTTGGAAGCAGGACCGGCTGGAGATTAAAAGAAATATTCCGCAGCTTGAACTGTGCAACCGGATTCCAAAACTCATGTTGGATACCTATACAGGCTGGATGGCAAAGCCTGTTTTTATTCCCTGTGAATTATCAGCTTCCAAAACCGGTTATTGTAAATGGGAAAACTGGGCATCCCAGCTGTTGATCATGCGGCTAAACCGGAAAATGCATCAAATGCTGGATTCCCTGCGTTTGAATCATTATCACTGGGAAGAACAATTATGGTGGATGATGGCCAGGAATTTCGGAAACCCTGTCAATGCTTCTGCATTTGAATCTATCGCCAGGAGCATTCCTTTTTCGTTGTTGGCAAAACACCGGCATCATATTATTCAACTGGAAGCTTTATTCATCGGACAAGCCAATCTGCTTGCCAATGATTTTCATGACCCATATCCAACAATGCTCAAAAAGGAATATGAATTTCTCAGAAAAAAATATCATTTAAAAAAAATATATGAGCCTGTGCATTTACTTCGGATGAGACCGGAGAATTTTCCCTGTATCCGTCTATCCCAGCTTGCGGCAGTTTGTTTTCAGACTACTGCACTGTTTGCATGGATATTGGAATGTGAATCCATTTCGCAGTTAAGGAAAAAACTTATGGTCAGGGCAAATGACTATTGGCATACTCACTACGTATTCGACAAGGCTTCCATATTCAGGGAAAAAATACTTGGGCGGGATATGTGTGATAACATCATCATCAATAGCATTATTCCCATGTTATACACATACGGAAAAATGATTCCGGATGCGGCAATTTTGAAAAAGGCTGTCAGTTGGCTGGCACAAATACCGGCAGAACAAAACGAACTCATGAAGAGCTGGAAACGGATAGGCGTAACCGTAAAAAAAGCGGCAGGCTCACAGGCTCTGACTGAATTAAAAAAGCAATTCTGTGATCAGAGAAAATGTCTGGAATGCGAAATAGGGAAATATTTACTACAGCCGGTTAAACCTCTTAATAGCTAGAAAATTTTTCTGCTGCTGTTGGCCAGTTAAAATTCACTTCAACTTCTATTTCAGGGTGAATACTTAACATTACCGGGCAGGTTTCTGCTGCCCGCTGAAGTATGATGATTTGTTTTTCATTCAACTGCAGATTGTCTGGTAAATGAAATGTTAAAGTGATGCCGGACATTTTACGGGGCTCAGCTTTCATTATTTTTTGTATTTCGATCCGCGTTCCCTTCAGGTCAATTCTATGGTCGCGCGCTTTTTGTCCCATGATCGTCAGCATGCAGGATCCCAGGGCGGTTGCCACAAGATCCGATGGAGAAAACC
>Ga0206913_1004_pt1 | contig 76726 bp, 75 predicted proteins | sample Alteio_BWOrgHeat_72_FD_152942 | JGI IMG/M metagenome (GOLD analysis project Ga0206913, IMG submission 152942) | Enriched cells from forest soil in Barre Woods Harvard Forest LTER site, Petersham, Massachusetts, United States -... | ecosystem: Environmental > Terrestrial > Soil > Temperate forest >... | reverse complement strand
GGACATAATCCAGGGGTATAAACTCGGCGCCGATGATTATATCACCAAACCGTTTGACAGTGAAGTGTTGTTACTGAAGATTCGTGCTATCTTAAAAAGAAATGACGATCTGAATAAAGAAGCTGACAATAAGGAATTTGATCTGGGCTCCTATCATTTCCATCCGAAACTCCGGCAGCTGGTTCATAACGGTCAAACACAAACACTTTCTCCAAAGGAAAATGAGCTGTTGAAAATGCTGGCCGAACACCTGAATGATTTGCTGCCACGGGAAGCGGCGCTTAAAAAGATCTGGGGAAGTGACACTTATTTTAACGGTCGCAGCATGGATGTATATATTGCCAAACTCAGAAAATACCTGCGTGACGATACCAATATTGAAATCGTAAACATTCATGGGAACGGATTCAGACTGGTAGCTCCCGTAAAGGCGTCCGCATAATTCCGGTTCTATTTGGAAATTCAGCAAATTCAGATTGTTGAGGTTGTATTAGCGGACCTCTCTCTTTTACAGGAAATCTCGAAGAGAACTTTTTATGATTCATTTGCTGCATTGAATACAGCAGAGAATATGAAATTCCACCTGGATAATCATTTTACGCGTGAAAAGTTAACTGCTGAAATATTAAACCGGGATTCAACATTCTTTTTTGCCATGCACGAGGGAACGCCGGTCGGATATCTTAAAATAAACCAGGGCTCTGCACAAACTGTTTTACCGAACGATCAGGCGGTTGAAATTGAAAGAATTTATATTGAAGGAGCATTTAAAGGCAATGGCATCGGTAAAACATTTATTTCGAAAGCTGAAGAGCTAGCAAACACTTGCCAGGCAAAATATTTATGGCTGGGCGTGTGGGAAAATAATGAGCCTGCGATCCGCTTTTATGAAAAAAACGGGTTTAAGAAATTTAGTAAACATATTTTCAAACTCGGTGATGATGAGCAAACGGATTTGTTATTGAAGAAAACATTGAAGGTCTAGGCTAATATTTTTCTACATATCCTTCCGATAACATATTATAAAGTTTATTCAAAGAGACGTTTACATCGGCCATTGTCGTAGAATCCGTAATACCGGCATTCTTATGAATCTTTGTTTTTGCAAATGGGATCAACAATTGAATATCCGGTGGCACGATGGCTTCTATAACGCGTAAGGTTTCCAACAGGCTCGAGTGACCAAATTTTCCATCCGAAGAGGCTGTTATCAGCATCACCATCTTGCCTGAAAAATCACTGGTGCCAACCGTCCAGTCTATAGGCTGGCCGACATAAAAATTGCCATTACAAATACTTCACCATGCGATCTTGAACAGATATCCGCAAGAAACGGGTTTTATGAATTCCGACGCGACATTAGTTTTGTATTATCAATCAAAAAATATGCATGTACAAAGCGAACCTGAAATCTTGTATTTCGGAACACCGGTAGTGCTGATAAGCACTTGCAATGAAGATAGCAGTTTCAATGTAGCACCCATATCATCCATATTCTGGCTTGGATGGCGTTGTATCATTGGTATTTCTGCTGCCTCAAAAACCACCCATAATATTATCAGAAACAAATCATGTACGTTGAACCTGCCATCGGTGCACGAAGCATCAGCGGTTAACAGGCTTGCAATGACCACCGGATCAAATCCCGTTCCGAAAGGAAAAATAATAAAAGGTTACCACCACGTGAAGGATAAATTCGGAATTGCAAACCTGACAAAGGTCGCTTCAGAGACGATTACCGCACCCAGGATACAAGAATGCCCGGTTCAAATGGAGGCGAAACTGCAGGCAATTCATTCCATAGCTGAAGATGATGAAAATCAGAATGGAAAAACATTGACGATGGAATTCCGGATTTTGCGTGTCTATCTGGATCAAACTATTTTGATGAAAGGCTCTTTCAATCGTGTAAACCCTGATAAATGGAAACCTTTGATCATGAGTTTCCAAAAATTTTACGGACTGGGTGATCAGGTGCATCCGTCCAGGCTGGCCACTATTCCCGAAGTCCTGTATCACAGCCCGGATATGGATAAAGCAAGAAGAAAATCTGAGGATTTTAAAATTTGAATAATGTACAGCCAATTTGCGAAATCGCAGAAGATATATACATTCTTTCTTAGACTATCTTATTGCGGAGAGGGCGGGATTCGAACCCGCGATAGCGTTTCCACTATACACACTTTCCAGGCGTGCTCCTTCAACCACTCGGACACCTCTCCTTCCGCTTAAGGGACCGCAAAAATAAGGCTTCGAAACATAGGTTTCGAATCTTTTTAAATTTCCGGCAACCGCAGTCAACATTGGTATCAGGCACTCAGCCAACTTGTTGGTTATGAAATATTCTCATTGCATTGTCCGTAGTTTTGTCTGCAATTTCTTCAATACTTATGTCTTTGATCTCTGCTAACTTTTGGGCTACATATACGATGTAACTGCTTTCGTTTAGTTTACCCCGATAGGGTACAGGCGGCAGGTAGGGTGCATCCGTTTCTAAAACAATATGATCCAGCGCTATATATTTTAAAACTTCGGGCAGTTTACTTTTCTTATAAGTAACCGTGCCGCCAATACCGAGATAAAATCCAAGTGCGACTATTTCCTTAGCTGAATTTTCATCTTCATTAAAACAATGAAAAATGCCGCGAAGATTACCATTCTGGTGCTCCCGGACTACCCGAATGGTCTGTTCCATAGAATTACGGGAGTGGATTACAATGGGCAGGTCTAAGGACATCGCCCATTCCACCTGCTGATGAAAAGCCAGGTATTGCTCTTTTTCAAAACTACGGTCCCAATAAAAATCCAAACCGATTTCCCCAATCGCCGCAAACTGCCTGCCAGCAAGACTTTGCTCAACGTGCTGCAGGGCATCGTTGAAGTCAGATTTCACCGAAGAGGGGTGCAGACCCTGCATGGCAAAACAAATGTCCGGATAACGCTTTTCAAGCTCCAACATAGAAGCTTCACTTTGCCTGTCAATTGCCGGAAGATAAAACCGGGTTACTCCGGCAGACGCCGCTCTTTGTATGATATTTTCAATATCTCCTGCCAGCGCCTGGTCATATAAATGACAATGTGTATCAATCAGTTCCATGTAAAATTTGAGATCAGTCTCCTCCTGAAAAAGGTGAATTTTTTAAAAAAAACAGCAGGCGCGGGCAAACACCCGGCCCAATTTTAAACCACAACTTTTGCCATACATGGCTCGTCCTCCTGTGAGGTTGAGCAGATGTATTCCCATGGTTATCTGTGAAATATGTTTGGTGAATCAAAAAAAGTTCTACCTTTAAATCAGTTTTCATAGGGTACGGATTAAAAACGGGCCAGGGTGTCTACCCCGGCCCAATTTTTTTTAATTGCGTTGTGACTACATATCTCCTACTTTTCATAAGTTATTTTATTGTTTCAAAAGAGAATCCTTCACCGGAAAAATACGCTAATACAATAGGTAAAGCAACTTGTAAAACCTGTAATGCCTTAGCACTGTCGTGAAAGACTACGATACTTCCGGACTTCGAATTTTGAATGACTCTTTTAGCTGCCTGCATTCCATTTACTTTAGGATCAAAGTCGCCCGCCAATATATCCCACATCACTACTTTATAATGTAATTTATCAATCAGATTCCGTATCTGAAAAGCGGTGGCCCTTCCATACGGTGGTCTGAACAGGTTCGAATCGATGAGTTCCCGTGCTTTTTCAATATTCTCCAAATATGTTTTGTTATCTGTTTTCCATCCATTCAGGTGATTTTGGGTATGATTGCCCACCCGATGACCCTCCATCAGAATTCTTTTATAAAGAGAAGATTCTGCCTGCACATTTTTCCCAATGCAGAAAAAAGTCGCCCTGGCATTACATTTCTTCAGTTCATCCAACACAAAAGGAGTAGCTGCGCCATGTGGACCATCATCAAAACTGAGAAAGATTTTTTTCTGCCTTCCCTCCGTCTTATAATTCCAGAGGCAGGTAGGATAAAGCATTTTCAGCCAGAAGGGCGTTTTTGTAAAATAAAACATGACCAAAGTTACTCAGAAGCTATTGATATGTATAACCTGGCCTTGCTGGCGGAAGATCTTACCATTTTCCCTTATAAACTGTTCCTGCGTGGTTTTGTCCGTCAGTAGTTTATCTAAATAGATTTTTTTCTTCTTCGCGCGTGATCGTAAGAGGTTTTCCTGTATATACCACCTGGTCACAATAACCCTTTAATAAAGGATCAAGCTGATTATAAAACAGATAGGTTGAAGCAAAAATATCTGCACCAATCACTTTGTCTCCGCTCATGCAAACAAATCCAACAATTGCACTATCGGCAGATTTAAATTTTTCTTTAAAGAAATTATAGTACTCATCATTCAGCTGCATCATTTTCTTGTCGGCTATCTTCGACAGATAGGCTGAACTTTTACTGGGAATCTGACCCTGTCCCAATTGCCGGTTAATTTCCCGCCATATCAACACCTGATTCTTATTTATATCTACAACTTTTCGCAGATCCGGATTTGCATAATTCTCATAAGAGAACTTTTTCTCCTTGTCACTCCATCTGAGTTCTTCGACGCACATAACAGATACGTATTGGTCCCTGCCATTTGGTTCTAACAAAGTATCCTGGGTAAAGATGCGGTCCTGCCTGCCACCCGAAATCAATTCGCCGGATGAGATATAAATCATCTGATCTGAATGATTATTGATTCGCAGAAAATGTACATTTTCGGTCGAAGCGGTACCTCTTTCAGAAATGGTCGCAATCCCCTGTTTCACTGCCTGGCTCAGGGAAATAGCATGGGGTGCATTATTTCCAAATCCATTTTTCGGGCGGATCGGTATTATCCTGAGGTTTTTATACTCAATGGCTGAATCATAGTCAACAGATACATTGTCGTATGTTATCTCCTGGGCGCGAAGAATCTGGCAGAGCAGTAAGCATAAAATGGTTACGTAAAATTTCACAGGTGAATATACTATTTCAGTGATCATATTGCAACGGGGCGCATGGGCTTTAACAAAAATACGCCCCTGCCTTTTGACCCTGATCCGGGTTGCAGCCTCTTTGATTATCTTTGCCTCCCATGGAAAAAAAGGTCAGGGTGCGATTTGCACCGAGTCCCACAGGCGGCTTGCACCTGGGTGGTGTACGTACCGTATTATACAATTACCTGTTTGCGAAACAACATCAGGGGGATTTCATTTTGCGCATCGAAGACACAGACCAGAGCCGTTTTGTGGCCGGGGCAGAAGAGTATATTTACGAAACCCTGAACTGGTGCGGGCTGGAACCCGATGAAAGTCCGTTAAAAGGCGGCCCCTTTGCACCTTACCGCCAGAGTGAAAGAAAAAAAATCTACCGCGAATATGCCGAAACGCTAATCACAGACGGATACGCCTATTACGCTTTCGATACATCAGAAGAACTGGAAGTCATGCGAACCAGTCACCGGACCGAAACCAATCCTTCTCCCCAGTATGATCATCAAACCCGCATGTATATGCGCAATTCGCTCAGTATTGGATCGGAAGGGACGGAAAAATTATTGACGGCCAAAACACCTTATGTTATCAGGATTAAAATGCCCGAAAATGAAGTCCTCCATTTAAACGATATGATTCGCGGACGGGTTGAATTCAATACATCTCTTGTCGATGATAAGGTTCTGCTGAAGGCTGATGGTATGCCGACTTATCACCTCGCCGTAGTGGTAGATGATTTTCTGATGCAGATTACCCATGCTTTCCGTGGTGAAGAATGGCTGCCCAGTGCCCCCGTGCATGTTTTATTGTGGCGATATTTGTTTGGTGAAGAGAATATGCCTGCCTGGGCTCATTTCCCGTTGATATTGAAACCCGATGGCAATGGTAAACTCAGCAAAAGGGATTCCGAACGACTGGGCATTCCAATTTTTGCCATGGCATGGACTGATCCTGTTTCGGGAGAAACCATTTCAGGCTTCCGTGAAAAGGGATTTCTGTCGGAAGCATTTGTGAATATGCTGGCCGTACTCGGATGGAATGACGGAACCGAGCAGGAAATTTATTCTCTCGAAGAACTGAAGGAAAAATTTTCCATAGAACGTGTGCATAAGGCCGGCGCTAAATTTAATTACGAAAAAGCGAAATGGTTTAATCAGGAATGGATACGAAAAGTATCCGTAGATGAGCTAAGCGGGCTAGTCAGAAAAATTTATAATGACCAACAGGTAAGGATACCGGATGAATCATATCTCCGATCTGTTATCATGCTGATCAGGGACCGTTGTCATTTGCTACCAGAGTTCTACACTCAGGGCAGGTTCTTTTTTTCCGCGCCAAAACAATGGGACCTGGGAGCCCTGAAACCTAAATGGAATGTCGCCAAAACTTCTTTCTTTAAATCCTATTCAAATGCTTTCGGAAGCATCAGTGATTGGAACGCCCTCAACCTGGAAATGGTTTTTAAAGAACTGGCAAATTCCCAGGGCATTAAACCCGGAGAGCTTCAGCTTCCTCTTCGTATTATGTTAGTTGGTGAAAAAATGGGGCCACCTGTTTTTGAAATCGCCTCCCTGCTGGGTAAAGAGGAATCAAAAAAACGAATCAATAACCTACTTGACCAAACAGGAGATTGGTAGATTACGAAACACACGGCGACGAGTTACTTTACCTTGCAGAAGGCGCTCTTCCTGCTTTGGGCTTTATGGAGGTTCCCCCTACCAGACACACTTACATCTCAAAACCTTGTATTCTTAGAAAGCGATCCCAATGAAATGAATTACGATTTCATCAGGGAGTTTCCGAAGGCCACACTTACGGACGCGTAACAAATCCTTATACGAGAGAAAATGGAACAGCGATTGTCCTGTTGGTCGGAGCTAGTGAAACATTTAAAAAAAATTTCTCGGATAGACTCCGTGCTCACCGAAAAAAAACACTAGGTTATTAATTCATCATTCCGAGAAAACAGTTGCGTAAATTTGAGTCATGGACAAATCTTTATCACGTCCGATCCGGGTTCTGGTTGCCAAAGTAGGACTGGATGGTCATGACCGGGGAGCAAAAGTAATTGCCACGTCCCTGCGTGATGCCGGGATGGAAGTCATATATACGGGTCTTCGCCAGACTCCTGAAATGGTTGTAAATGCCGCCATTCAGGAAGATGTTGATGCCATTGGCATCAGTATATTGAGCGGTGCACATATGACTGTATTTCCAAAAATCATCAACCTGATGAAAGAAAATAATTTAACCGATGTATTACTAACGGGGGGAGGGATTATTCCTGAGGAGGACCGGATTCGTTTACAGGAGATTGGCGTAGGAAAACTATTTGCACCCGGTACCCCGACTACAGATATTTCAACTTACATCCTGGACTGGGTCATCGAGAACAGGAGATAACTATAAATGAATCATATGTACGAAACGATATCAGCCGAACTGGTGGGCAAAATCTACATTATCACAATCAATCGTCCCGACAAATTAAATGCATTGAATAAGACCGTCATCCGCGAATTGGGAGAGGCAGTTGACGAAGTATACGAAAACCCGCTTATTCATGCGGCCATCATTACCGGCTCTGGTAATCGGGCTTTTGCCGCGGGTGCTGACATCCGTGGATTTGCAGGGCTCAGTAAAGAGGAAGGAATATTGCTTGCAAAACAGGGCATGGATGTATTTTTCAAGATTGAAAATGCACCCAAGCCAATCGTCGCTGCAGTCAATGGATTTGCATTGGGCGGCGGCTGTGAACTGGCAATGGCCTGCCACTTCAGAATATGTAATGAAACAGCTCAATTCGGACAGCCCGAGATCAACCTCGGACTGATTCCAGGTTACGGTGGAACCCAGCGTTTAACAAGATATATCGGAAAGGGACCAGCCTTGGAAGTCATACTAACAGGAAATCCTATAAATGCCACTCTTGCACTACACTATGGATTAGTTAATCATATAACAGCACCGGAAGAACTGATGAATAAAACAAAATCCATCCTCCTTCAAATCATCAGCAAAGCTCCATTGGCGATTAGCAAATCAATTGCCGCAGTAAATGCTGCCGATGGTAAAAGCGATGGATACTCGCTTGAGACCAAACTTTTCGGAGAATGCTTTGCCACGGAAGACGTGAAGGAAGGTATTGCAGCTTTTCTGGAAAAAAGATCCCCTGTATTTCGGGGTATTTAGTCTAGGCTACCCTATTTATAGAATTTCTTTTCATCATACTCCGAATTCCACGAATAGGTAATTGCCTTGCCTCATTCTTCGGTTTAACTTACCGGTAAACAGTCCATGCTTGTCAAAGCCTTTGGAAGTGCAGTGTATGGTGTAGATGCCATAACAATTACAGTAGAAGTGAATGTAATGAAGGGTAAGAATTACTTTATAGTAGGATTACCTGACAATGCCATTAAGGAAAGTCTTCAACGCATAGAAAGCGCTTTGAAAACGAATGGCTTTTTAATGCCCAGAATTAAACTACTTGTGAATCTGGCCCCGGCAAATATCCGCAAGTCCGGTTCAGCTTTTGACCTTCCCATTGCGATCGGAATCCTTGCTGGTAGCGGCCAGATAAAAAACCCTGACCTTCTGAAGCAACTTATCATAATGGGTGAACTAAATCTGGACGGAAATATACTTCCCGTGAAAGGAGTACTTCCTATGGCGATCCAGGCACGCAAAGAAAAATTTAACGGATTTATTGTTCCAAAATCAAATGGAGCGGAAGCAGCCATCGTAAATCAACTGGCTGTTTACCCGGTTTCACATATCCGTGAAGTAGTTGAGTTCTTAGATGGCAGACTTCAAATAGAACCCCCGGATTCCATTACCCGGCAGGATTTTTTTGCGAATCAGTATCATTTTGATATCGATTTTAAAGATGTACGCGGTCAGCAGAATATCAAAAGGGCGCTTGAAATAGCTGCAGCAGGCAGCCACAATGCTATTCTAATCGGTCCACCAGGGTCTGGTAAGACTATGCTAGCCAAGAGAATCCCTACGATCCTCCCACCTTTAAATCTGCAGGAGGCACTTGAGACAACGAAAATCCATAGCGTGGCGGGAAAGTTACAGCCCGATACCATGCTGGTTGCCCGTCGCCCTTTTCGATCACCACATCATACTATTTCTGATATGGCGCTGGTTGGAGGAGGCGGAATCCCCCAGCCCGGAGAAATCTCACTGGCTCATAATGGTGTTTTATTTTTGGACGAGTTACCGGAATTCAGGAGGTCAGTACTGGAAGTAATGCGCCAGCCCATGGAGGAAAGACGGGTGAATATCAGTCGGGCCAGAATGAGCATCGATTTTCCCGCGAGTTTTATGTTGTTAGCGAGCATGAATCCCTGCCCATGCGGATTCTACAACCACCCGGAAAGAGCCTGCAGTTGCCCGCCAGGTGCCGTCCAGAAATATTTAAATCGCATTTCCGGACCGCTGCTCGATAGGATTGACCTGCATGTTGAAGTTACTCCAGTGGGATTCAATGAGTTATCTTCCTTGGACCCTGGTGAAACATCATCTGTTATACGGGAGCGGGTGGTTCGGGCCCGGGAAAAACAATACAAAAGATTTTCAGATCAAATGGGTATTTATGCAAATGCCCAGATGGATAGTAACCTGCTGAAAAAAATATGCCGGATTGAAAAAGCCGGGTCATCCATATTAAAAACCGCAATGGAAAAATTGAATTTGTCTGCAAGGGCATATGACAGAATTCTCAAAGTGTCGAGAACCATCGCCGACTTAGATGATCAGGAGGAAATCAAAACAGTACACCTGGCGGAAGCGATCCAATACCGAAGTCTCGACAGGGAATCCTGGGCGGGATGATTATCTGAGATTTTCCAGAAGAAATTTCGTTTCACTCAAATTCAGACGTTCCAGCTGTTTCAATTTAATGGTCTTAAAAGAGAAAATGCTTTTAATTGTTTGACTTGCAGTGATCCTGAGAATTTTAAAATCCAGGGAAGGACGAGCATTTCGAATGTAGAATGCATCCCATTGATAACGATGGAAAATGCTGAGGAAGTTATCCGTTCTTCCCCGATAACCTTTAACCTGAGCCATACCTGTGATGCCGGGCTTGGCGCAATAACGGAGGGGGTAGTTCGAAACGGTTATACTGAATTCCTGGTCGTCTTTCTTCATAAAAGGACGTGGTCCCACGATACTCATATTTCCGATAATAACGTTCAGGAACTGTGGTAATTCATCCAGGCTCGTAATTCGCAAAAAATGTCCGAGGCGGGTAATCCGCTGATCATTATACATAGCCTGTTGAGAATCAGAGTCTTGATTCACTACCATCGTGCGCAGCTTATAGCAGCGGAAGGGTATACCCAGAAATCCGATACGTGTTTGAATAAAAAATACGGGACCTTTTGAATCCAATTTGATCAGGATAGCCAGGATCGGAATGAGCCAGCTTAAAACCAATACGGTGAGAAGTAAAGAGACTATGACATCAAAAAAACGCTTTCCAATAATGTAAAAAATTCCGGTAAAACGGGCTTTTACCTTCTTTTTCTTTACGAAACTCTTCTGATAATGTGTAACATAATTCTTGGTAACGACGCCAGTGGTCATAAGATATCAGGTTTATACGATCAACAATTATTACCGCTCCGTTTAACTCAAATTTCCTGCCTTTTTAGCTTCCTTAGCACTATTTTAACAATAATCCGACCCCTTTACAACTTGACAGAGATACCTTGGAAAAGGATGCTTTCCAGATAAAAAATATAAATATAAAACCACCTAACGGCTAATTTTGCAGTTTATTGCAAATTAATTGAATAGGGAGTTCTTTCTTTCTTAAACACCGCATTTTCACAAAAATCATAAGTGTTTACACTTATGAAATTAATCACGATTGAACATTCTGTTCGATCCATAAATCCAATCATCTACATAATCAATACCCGTATTGTTTCCGGTAACTTCAAAATTACGCTTTTCCAGAAAGCGAATAACAGATTTTTTTGTTTTAAAATTTTTATCCCCTGAACGATTATATAAAAAATCATGGCAGGAAATAGCAACGTGCCTCACACTCGAAATCTTTTCAAAAGAGCTAATTAAAAGACTTTCTGCGCCTTCAATATTCACCTTAAGCAATCCGACGGTTTCAATTTGGTTTTCTTCCATAAAACCATCCATTGTTATAGCCCTGACTGCTGTCCCTTTAGCAGTGAAAACGGAATTGGCAATATGATTTACTTGACTATCATCAATAAATATTTTTCCGGATTGATCTGATACGGCCATGTTGAATGGCTGGATATTATTCAGATGATTACTTTGAATATTTGCTTTCAGTAATTCAAATGTAAAAGGTGATGCTTCTATTGCATATATTTTTCCTTTATAATCTGCCTGTCTGCTCAAGAACATGCTTTCCATTCCGATTCCCGCACCCACATCGATAAAAACGTCTTCACCACTTGGCAGGTAATGTTTAAAATGAACTTCTTTTATAAAAGTCATTTGCTTATCGGGATCGAATCTGATATCAGGTAAAACCTCATGTATAATCCAGTTGCCCTTATAATGTGTCCAATAATTTCTGGAATGAAACCTGATTTTTGTATCATTGCCCAACATCGTTATACCCATTTTTAAAACTAATTCTGCAAGTTTTGGAAATCCGGAATTTGCCAGTTTCCCGGCTAACGATGAAATCATGCATGATTCATTTAAAAACCAAACTCAAAAATAGAATGTAAGAGACTTTGCCTGACATAATAACCTTAAAAATAAGCTACCTTTGCCAACCCGGAATTATGAATCAAAAATTCGTCAGAACTGCAGCACATTCACAAGCAATTACGTTTAACCAGTTTCCAATATATATTCAGATGTAACACCCTGTCTGTTGAATCTTTAAAACCCAACTGTTGAATAATAAAATGAAAATAGGCATTCTGGGCACAAGAGGTATTCCCAATCAGTATGGGGGTTTTGAGCAACTCGCTGAATATTTGTCTGTAGGATTGCTTGAAAAATCATTCGAAGTGTATGTTTATAACACCCATAACCATTCATACCAGGAAAAAACATGGAATGGTGTTCATATTGTACACTGTTTTAATCCGGAAGAAAAATTAAAAACAGCCGGCCAGTTTATATATGATCTCAACTGCATCCGGGATGCCCGCAAAAGAAATTTTGACGTGTTACTCATCTTAGGATATACCAGCATTTCGATTTGGGGGAGGCTATACCCCAAAAAAGCCACTATCATCATTAATATGGACGGTCTTGAATGGAAGAGAAATAAGTATGCCGGAAGGATTCGAAAATTTTTATTTTATGCAGAAAAGCTAGCCGTAAAGTTTTGTGATTATTTTATTGCGGATTCACTCGCCATTCAAAAATATCTTCAAAGTAAATACAATGTACCGAGTACTTTTATTGCGTATGGAGCTGAAATACCTGGTAAAGCTCAGGAATCCGATCTGGAAGAAAAGGGACTGGTAAAGCATAACTACTTTCTTATCATTGCGCGAATGGAACCAGAGAATAATATTGAAATGGTACTTGATGGATTTTCATCCAGTAATTCAAACAAAAAAATGATCGTTATCGGAAATCCGACAAATCATTTCGGAAATTACCTGCAAAATAAATTCCGGTACGATACAAGAATTATATTTATAGGTGCTTTGTATGATAAGGCAAAATTACATTCGTTGAAAGCCTTCTCAACTTTGTATTTTCATGGCCACAGCGCCGGTGGAACCAATCCCTCATTACTGGAAGCAATGGCAAGCGGGGCACTTATCGCGGCAAATAATAATGAATTCAATGTATCCTTGTTGGGCAAGGATGCCTACTATTTCCTGGACGCTGAAGAAGTAAAACACCTGGTGGAAGAAGTTTCTCACGGCGCTAAGGAAAATGCTATGATAGAAAATAATATTCGAAAAATACGGGAAGAATTTACCTGGGCAAAAATTATAGATCAGTACGCAGATTGCATAGATGAATGTTACAGTGATAAAAATGCGGGGGTGACACAAGTACGACATTAGCCTTTCAATATCCAAAATTTAAAATATACCGGGCTCGCCAATAGAGCATACCACATTAAATTATCATGACACTTCCTGTTATTTCAATCATTACCATTGTTTTTAATGGGGAAAAATATCTGGATCAAACCATTCGAAGCGTCTTAGATCAGAACTATCCTTCTGTTCAGTATATTATTATTGATGGAGGTTCAACCGACGACTCTTTAAACATTATCAAAAAATATGAAAAGGATTTATATCTCTGGATCAGCGAAAAAGACAAAGGCATCAGCGACGCATTTAATAAAGGAATAGCACGCGCCACGGGTGATATTATAGGTATTATCAACGCCGATGACTGGTATGAGCCCGAAACTTTCAATCGGGTTGCCCAAGAAATGGGTGATGCCGACATTTGTTTTGGAGATGTGCAGTTTTGGAAGAACGGCCAAAAAGAATTTATTCAAAAAGGAAATTTGAAATTGTTAAGTAAGGAAATTACGATCATCCACCCCACAGTATTTGTGAAAAGGCAAATGTATGAGACCTATGGAGGATTTGATCTTCAGTACCGATGTGCTATGGATTACGATTTGCTGTTGAAACTGAAAGTTAATCAACGTCGTTTCAGGTATCTTCCTTTCACACTTGCAAATATGCGGTGGGGTGGTCTAAGTGACTCATCGTGGAAAACCGGATGCCGGGAAACAATGGAAATTAAAAATAAATATTTCCCGGAGCATACATTGCGCCATCGGATTTATTATCTGAAACATATATCCGCTATTCAAATAGCCAAAACACTCTCCCAACTAAAACTTGGATTTATTACACGGATTTATCGAAAATTATTTGCCCCTGTCAAAAAAGTCTATAACAATTAACTGACTGTTTTCCCACTTTCCCCACCTTTGAATATAAATAAGGGGAAAAATATAAAGAGAATAATTCCATACTGTGTTCTCAAAACAGCATCTGCAAAACAATAACAGAGAAGTAAGATGGTCAGTACGATCATGGATCGATTACCAGATTTCTTCGCCAGTTGTATCATGCCCGCACAAATAAGTATAAAAGCTGCAAGACCTGGTATGCCGGTCTCAAGTAATGCCTGAAGAAATTGATTGTGTGTATGATAATCCAGGTATCCCTTTCGGTTATCAGGTAAACCGCCGGTAAACATATTCAGTTTTCGGTACTTTTTATTGAGCATATCCTGTGCATCTCCCGGGCTGACTCCAAATAGCCATGCATGATTTTCATTCAATATTTCGTATGCAAATCTCCAGGATATCAGCCTGAATTCAATACCATTAAAGTAGTCTGCCGGGCTGAATTCATTCTGTTCGATAAACGAAATATTGCTTTGCATTTCCTCAGAGATGCGTTTTCGAAGTGGAGAGTTCGTAGTGAAAATAATGATTAGTGCGACCAGAATCGCAGCCAGAGCCCCGATCCGGTAAGACGGCTTCCTGAAAAATTCATTCGTGCAAATGATCAGGTAAACTATGTATATCAAAAAGACTGCGATAACCATTTTTGAAGTCAGCAGGAATAGAAAAACTGAGAAGTAAACCAAAAGAAACAATATCCATTTGCGATTTTTAATATTATCAGGCCTGGCGTTTTCTTCTATCAGGAATAGAATCCCGATAAAAACAATAATTGAATACTGTATCGCATGACCTGAATAAATATAAACCAGTGGGTGATAAAAGAAATAACTTGTATTCCCGGTATGAACATACAATTGCCACGCGTGACCCAGGGCAATGACAGACGCAGTAAACAATATCCGTATGTACCATTTCATCAACATTCCATAATTCTTCCCCCGAACCAATTGGCTGTAGAAAACGGCTATCGGTATCGCTATCAACCCCAGGTTTACCTGCTGAATAAAAAGGCCCTCCTTTGTATTTTGTGTATATAATAATGCTAATCCCTGAACTATAAAATACAGGAAACAGCCTGCATTAAAAAAGTTTACGAATTTTCTGTTCCACCAACTACCCTCGCTAAGACGGTAGTGTAATAATGCAAAGGCTGACATCACGATTAAAGAGATACTGGCAAAAAATCTGAAAGAGAAAATGACGCTAATAAAGAATACGATCATTACCAACTCATATAGCCGGCTCAGTAAGAGTAAATAAGTCCCCTGAATTCTTTTCATATAAGTTGCGTCAAATATATATCTATACCATCAACTGTCAGCCTTCTGTTGCCAACTTATTCAAGTTCATAGTCACTCCATCTTCAGGAAAACTTACGGCCATACAAAAACCTGATCCCCCAGATCGTTTGAACATAATTGATATAATTTGCTACTTTTGACAGGATTAAAAAAAACATCTTTAGCCTTAACTACCTGATTTTTCGAAAGATATCGACATGAACGAAGAAAACATCCCCAGCGAAGACCATATTGACCTGCCCCCATTAAAAAAAATCGCGATTCAAATCCTTCGTTCCATTTTCTCGGTTATCGATCTGTTTGGGGAAGTAGTCCAGAAAAGCAAACTGCTTCTCCTCACAGGACTGATTACCGGTTTGGCAGTGGGATTTTCCTATTATTCCTCCCGGCCGGCCTATTTTGAAGTTTCTATGATTGCGGAATCTTCCGCTGTCTATCGTAAGACCCTGTCCGAAATGATTAAGTCTTTGAATGCACTGATCGGTTCGCGCTCCCAGGGGAAACTAGCTGCCGAACTTGATATTAGCGAACAGCAAGCCAGGCAGATCAACCTCATAGAAATGACAGGATTATCCAATGAATCTCTGGAAAATGACACGTCCACTAAATATAACCAGCCGTTTAAAATTATTGCCCGCATTCACAACCCCGTTTTGACAGACACTTTTCAAAATGCTATTGAAAAATACCTGAATAACAAATCAACACTGAAAAGGGTCAAAGAAGACCAGGTCAGATTCTATAATGAAAAACTTGCTTATACTGATAGAGAGCTGGCAAAATTGGATACTCTGAAAACCGAGTATAATCGTTTTCTGGCTTCCTCAAAAATTACAACCACTTATTATAGTAATGACGTCGATCCCTCGACTATATACAAACAGTCAGCCGAGCTGATCAATGAGAAGGGAACCATATTGTATTGGCTCAGCACAAACTCGAAACCGGTCGAGGTAATTGATGAATTCAAAAGTCCCGTAATGCCGCAGTCATATTCACTTGTCAAATCACTGTCTTTCGGCGCACTGATCGGTCTCGGCAGCTGTTTCCTTCTGGGTTTGTACCTGGAACTATACCGGAAAATCAGGAATTATAAAGGGAACATATAGCGCTAACCATCCACACAATCTTCATACCGGCATGCCGATAAAATTATCCATATCACTGAAAAATTGGGTAGCGCAATACAGAGACAATCTTTTGATTAATCGCCTGTTCGCGGTTCTCAGTATTGACATTCTGGTAAAATTGGCGGGGATTATACTGCTCCCGGTATATTTGAGACTGATGACGCAGGACGAATACGGTTTGTATGGTTACCTACTGTCCATCATTTTTACTTTCTCAGTGGTTTTGAATTTCGGTTTGTATATTCCAATAAGTAAATTTTACCACGATTTTGAAAACGAAGAAGACAGGGGACGCCTTTTATTTACTATCTTTTGTCTGCTGGCCGTAACCCTGACCCTGGTCATTTTCCCGATTTACTTCTTTAACTGGGATTTTGTCTTTGTAAAAATCCTGTTCAAAAACCAGATTCATTATGCTGAATACAGGGGTTCCGTCCTACTGGCATTGGTTGTCTCCATAGGTAATTTCATGCTCACCAATTTCTTATTTACGTCAGAGAAGATAAGGCAGCTCAAGCAGTATAATTTTCTGAGGATTATTTGTATAAATATTTTCGCAATTGCTTTTTTATTTATCCTGAAAAATCATGACCGAGTCAGAGTTCGCCTGGAAACGACCTATCTGGTAGAAGCGGTCCTGTTTCTTAGTTTCATTTTTATTTTTATAAAGGAAGTGCGTACGCGCTTCAGTCGTAAAATAGCGCTGGCCGGTCTTAAACTCGCGATACCCGTAATGTTGTCTGCGGTATTTGGAATAGTTATTAATTTCAGCGATAAATTTTTTCTTGAGAAATACGGCTCTTTCAAAGAGATGTCTTATTATTATCTGGCTGTGTCCTGTGCTGGTGTGATCCCGATGATTTTCACTTCTTTTCAAAATGCATGGCTTCCCCTGTTCCTGAAAGAAAAGGATCTTCTGAAAAATGTAGCAAAAACAAAAAAACTGATCATAAGGCTTTTTGTGATTTTTGGTGTGCTTTCCTGTTCGATTCAGATTTTTGTGTGGATTATTCTTTCATTGGGAATAATTCAAAGCAAATATCATGAAACGCTGTACATTCTTCCACTGCTATTAGTATCACAGATTTTATCGGCACTTACACCTCTGTATACCAATTACCTGGTTTATTTCGAAAAAACACATATTGTTTCGATTACCGGCCTTTTTGTTTGTTGCATAAGTCTGGGTCTCAGTTTATTGTTAATTCCACGATTTGGTGTTTATGGAGCGGGCGCTGTCTCCATTGCATCCAATGCCTGTTATTTTGCCATTTATTATTTTATAATTCGTTTCTACATACAGAAAAAAACAAAGGAAATTCCAGTTATCAATCCATAATCATAAATTCATGCCCATTCCAGATCCTTTTATTTACCTGAAAAAAACCTTGAGATCACTCTGGAATAAACCCCGGTTGAACACCTTTATTTCATCGGTCAGATATTACAGTGACTGGCGTGAACACCTTGCACCCGGCCGGAATTCAGTGAACGACAGAAGCCCCTGGATGAGTTTCTCCGCGGTGCGGTTCTTAAAAGGGATAACCAGGAAAGATATGAGGGTTTTTGAATATGGCTCGGGCGGATCCACCCTGTTCTGGATATCGAGGGTTCAGGATGTTGTTTCAGTGGAGCACGATACTTCCTGGTATTCGAACATGAAAAAACAGCTTGACGAACAGGCCATCCAAAATTTTAAATACATTCTGGCAGAACCCGTAAACGACCCGGGATTCGAAAAAAAACGATTCGAAATTCCGGACGACTACGTATCTGCTGATCCCGCTTACAAGGGTAAAAATTTTGAGCAATATGCAAAATCCATTGATTCATATCCGGACAATTATTTCGATGTCGTCGTCGTTGACGGTCGGGCCAGGCCTTCATGTATTAAGCATGCAATACCAAAATTGAAAAAGAACGGCTATCTAATCATCGACAATTCTGAAAGGAAGTACTATCTGACCCCCTTTACCTTTCTCAGAAACTCATGGAAAATCTCGAAATTTGCAGGTCCAGTGCCATATACGAGGGATTTTTCGGAAACAAGTTTTTTAAAAAAATTGATTTAATGACGCCAGCTCCCATCGCCCTGTTTACTTACAACAGACCTGTCCATACAAGAAAGACCGTTGAAGCGCTTCAAAAAAATAAATTGTCGGCTCAGAGTGACCTGATCGTATTTTCCGACGGCCCGAAAGAAGGCAGTTCCAGCGAGCAGATAGAACAGGTCAGAAACTATCTTAGCACCATTCAACATTTTAATTCGGTCAGCATTGTAGAACGAAAATCGAACTATGGATTGTCTGCCAATATCCTGGATGGTGTTCAACAAATAGTTTCCCGGTATGGAAAGGTGGTGGTATTGGAAGATGATCAGGTTACTTCCCCATTCTTCCTTGATTTCATAAACGAGGGGCTCCGCCTGTATGAAAACGACGAAAATGTGATCAGTATACATGGCTATCTGCTTCCTGTTAATGAAACTTTGCCAGGTACTTTCTTTCTTCGGGGTGCTGACTGCTTTGGTTGGGCTACCTGGAAGAGAGGATGGGATATATTTCAGCCAGATGCTAGCCTGCTTCTGAAAGGTCTTGTTGAATCAAATCAGTGCGAAGAATTTGATTTTAACGGAAGTTATCCTTATGTCCAAATGCTTAAGGATCAGATTGCCGGCAAAACAAGCTCATGGGCCATCCGATGGTATGCATCTGCATTTTTGAAAAATAAGTATACTCTTTACCCCGGAAAATCACTAGTGTCTAATATAGGCGGTGACGGCACCGGGACAAACAATGGATTCGAATATTCATTGCCGGCTCCGGTTGCTTCGGAACCGGTGAAAGTATCGCGAATAGAAGTATCTCAAAACATACAGGCCTACCGTGCCTTTTGCGACTATCACCGGAAAGCGATGAATCCCAGTTTATGGAAAAAAATCAGACGCAGGTTAAGAATGGCATTAAAGCCCTGATTTATTAAATATATGACGTCAAGCCGGCCTTTAAGTTTTATAAAACAACTCGTCCCACCGATTTTCTTAACGTTGTTAAAAAAAGCCGGAAAGTATGGATGGTCTGGTGATTATAAAAACTGGCAGGAAGCAAAGGACTTAACTGGCACCTATGATGATTCGGTCATACTGGATAAAGTAAAACAAGCCTTGCTGAAAGTAAGGAGCGGAGAAGCCGCTTATGAACGTGATTCGGTTTTATTTGACAAAATTCACTATTCGTGGCCGTTGTTATCCGCATTGATGTGGATAGCAGTACAAAATAAAGGCACCCTGAGGGTGGCTGATTTCGGCGGCTCACTGGGTAGCTCCTATTACCAAAACAGGACCTTCCTGGCCGTTGTGCCGGAATTGCAATGGAATATTATAGAACAGGAAAATTTTGTCACTGCTGGTCAGCGATATTTTCAGGACGATCATCTGCATTTTTTTTATACCCCTGAAGAAATGTTTGCAACGCAGGGCTTACCTGATCTTCTGCTGCTTTCATGCGTTTTGCCTTATTTGGAAAAGCCCTACGAAATGCTCCTACGTTTAATGCGGTATAAAATTCCGTATATCCTGATTGATAATACATATTTCAACTACGAAGAAAGGGACCGTATTTGCGTACAACTGGTTCAGCCAGAAATTTATAAAGCCAGCTACCCGTGCTGGATGTTAAATTATGATACGTTGAAAAATACTTTTTCTGATATGTATACGCTCATATCAGAACACCAAAACGATTCATTTATTTTTCTAGACGGGAAAAAAATTCAATACAAGGGCCTACTTCTCAAAATAAAGAAATGAAAATAATAGATAAGATCATGCGATCGGAATATTTCCGTGATCAGCCGCCGGTATTAATTGATATCGGTGCATCGGGCGGGGTCCATTCCAAATGGAAATACATTTCAAAATATTCATATTGTGTGGCATTCGATGCGGATGACCGGGAGTTCCAAATCAGCGAGCAGTCAAATCAAAATTATAAAAAATTTATTCATGTTAATCGGATAGTAGCTGCTACTCCTTCGGATAATATACCTTTTTATTTAACCAATTCTCCATTCTGTTCCAGTATGCTGGAACCGGATGAAGAAAAACTGAGCCCCTGGTTATTCAAACCGCTTTTTGATATAAAAAAAATTACCGATCTGCCCGCCGTTACGTTGGAAGAAACCCTTCAATCAGCAAATATTTCCTATATCGACTGGTTCAAGGTTGATACACAGGGCACAGATCTGCGTCTGTATAAAAGCTTGCCTTCAAAAATTCAGGAAACGGTCCTACTGGCTGAATTTGAACCTGGAATTATGGATGCCTATAAGAATGAAGATAAACTCTACGCCGTTATGCAGGAAATGCATACACAGGGCTTTTGGCTGTCTTCCATGAACGTAAAGGGAACCCAGCGTCTTCAGAACAGTTACGCAAAGCAGATAGGAGGTTTTTTGAGCGAGAGAATCATCAGATCATCGCCCGGATGGGCTGAATTGACCTATCTTCGCAGCCCCGAACACCTGTCCATCCGAAGCCTGCTCCTGATGATTGTCTTCGCCCTGCTTGAACGTCAATATGGTTTTGCGCTGGAGTTGGCAGATAAAGGGATATTGCAGTACAAGAATCCTTTGCTGGATGAAAGCAGACAGGCCGTTTTGCGAAAAATACAAGCGGAAAAAATGAAAATCCCATTGATATTACTCAAAAGGAAAATCAATAAATTATTTGCCGGCATCCATGCTTAATTTCTGTACTCTTTTTGATTCTAATTATCTTTCCCGGGGCCTGGAGCTCTTTGAATCACTGAAAAAAAACACAACAAATTTTCATTTATATGTCGTTGCATTTGATGATGCATGTTACGATTACCTGATAAACCTCAAAAAAAAAGAGCTTACGGCTATTTCACTGTCCGATTTCGAAGATGAAAAATTAAAGCAGGTGAAATTGGGAAGAACATCTGCCGAATATTGCTGGACCTGCACACCATCCATTATCTTATACTGCATTGAAATATTTCAATTGCCTTCCTGTACTTATGTGGATGCTGATATGATCTTTTATGAAGACCCTCAGATTCTGTTTGATGAATTGACAGACAAATCCATTATGATTTCTGAACACAGGTATACCAGGGATTATGATGTATCCGCCACCCACGGTATTTATTGTGTCCAGTTCATGTATTTTAAAAATGATCAAAACGGTTTGAATGCGCTGACCTGGTGGCGCGACCGCTGCATTGAATGGTGTTTTGCTTATCTCGAAGACGGAAAATTCGGAGATCAGAAATACCTCGACGACTGGCAGAAAAGATTCCCGGGTGTGCAGGTTATGCAAAATCCGGGAGGAGGACTGGCACCCTGGAATATACAGCAGTATTTGATCGAAGACAAAAATGGCAAAATATTTATAACGGATAACCAAAACGGAATACGGCTGCCCCTGATATTTTTCCATTTTCATGGGTTGAAATTCTTCACTGACGAAAAGGTGGCCTGCTGTGCTGCACTCTATGAATTGGATAAGAACGTGAAGAAAATACTCTATTTCCCATATATCCGCCTTTTACTGAATACAGGTGACCAGATAGTCCGTTCAGGATTCAAATTAAATCCTCAGGGTGCCAGACAACATTCACCCGGATCCGGGCAAGTTCTCCTGGAGTATATAAAAAATGTAATTTTCCTGATGTTAAAAGGCAGATTGCCGCTGTTTAAGAAAAGCCTTTTTATGATCAGACTGCATAATCATATTTATAAACTGAGCAGAATCAAATAAAAAAATGGCTTATCTCATAGATCTGAAAACGTTTATTGATGTTCGGGGTAATCTCACGGTAATAGAAAAAACAATCCCGTTTGAAATAAAACGAATATTTTATATCTATGGTGTGGATAAATCCGCGCGTGGCGGTCACAGGCACAAAACTACTATACAGGCGGCCATTTGCCTGAAGGGAAGCTGTCGGATTTATAATAATGATGGCCAGGATGAAAATTATTTTGTGCTGGATCAACCGTCCAAATGTCTCATACTGCAGACCCATGACTGGCATACGATGGATCAATTCTCACCGGATGCTATTCTGATGGTTCTCGCATCGGAATATTTTGACCAACAAGACTACATTTTTGAACCTTATAAGAAATGATCGAATACGAAGACCTCGGTAAAGTGAATGAACCCTTTATGCCTGCTTTTGCCAATTCGTTCGAAGCGGTAATAAAGAGTGGGTGGTTTATTTTGGGGAACCGCGTAAAAAACTTTGAAAGAGATTTTTCAGCCTATTGTGGTACTACTTTCAGTTGCGGAGTAGCCAATGGTCTGGATGCCCTGCTACTTTCCCTAAAAGCATGCGATTTCGAAAAGGGAAGCGAAGTAATTGTTCCCTCCAATACTTATATCGCAACCATACTGGCTGTGTTGCATGCAGGCCTGAAACCTGTTTTGGTTGAACCCGATATTTTAACGTATAATATTGATCCGGATAAAATAGAAGAAAAAATAACCGGCAATACAAAAGCAATACTGGTCGTACACCTGTATGGAAAATTATGTGATATGGAACGAATCATGCTAATTGCCCGTAAACGGAATATAAGGGTGATTGAAGATTGTGCCCAGGCCCACGGAGCTGCATTCAGGAATAAAAAAGCAGGAAGCTTCGGAGATTTGGGAGCATTTAGTTTTTATCCAACAAAAAACCTGGGTGCACTAGGTGATGCCGGATCAGTCAATACCTCTGATGAAGCCCTTTTCCGGTCGGTACAAATATTAAGAAATTATGGATCTCAAGTCAAATATCATAATGAAAAAATCGGCTACAATTCCCGGCTGGATGAATTGCAGGCTGCTTTTCTATCCATAAAGCTTCCATACCTCGAGAAGATGAATGACCATAAGAGAAATCTAGCCTTATTATACAGGCAGGGACTGAAGAACGATTTCATAAAGCCCGTTGTACAAAAAGATTTTCTGGATGTCTACCATATTTTCAATGTCCGTCATGAAAACCGGGACCGTTTAAGGGAGTTTCTTTTAAAGAATGAAATTAAAACCGAGATCCACTATCCGGTAGCACCCAATAAACAAACGGCCATGAAGGGTATACTGGATAAAGAACCAACCCCCATTGCAGATGAGATTCATCGTACGACGATCAGTTTGCCCATTTCATCCTTCCATACGACCAGCGAAATCGAACGAGTGATTGAAACAATGAACCGTTTTTAAGAATTGTTTCTTTGCAATGTAAAACGATTGTTCAGCTTGTAACAAAAGGTGTAGTTTCGGACGGAGAAAACAGGCAAATCTTCCGATAGTATGGCCAACCTGATAAGAATCAATAAATATTTACCATTTGCCATTCTGTATTTTTTTCTCAACTCGGTATTTCTGCCATTGGGGTTACTGTATACAACAATTCTTACGCCCTTTTTTCTCATATGGTTGTACAGGCAGAATAAAATCAAATATTGGTGGGTATTTTTTATCCTGACGATTCCGTTCGCATATATTCATTACCGTCAGGGCATAGATTCATATTATTATTTCAAATCCTATGTTCTTCTGTTCACCGTTTTCGTGTTCATCTTAACAATGATCCGGTTTCTGCAAATCACCACCTCTTTAAGAACAATTTTCAGGCAGTTATTGAAAATCAATTTTTTTCTCGTTTGTATTGCCAGTATCCTTTTTTTTATCCCGTCAGCTCGTGGGTTAATGTGGTCGGTATATGATGTTTCAACCGGGCTTATTCAATTTCCACGCTTTAGCCTGTTTACCTATGAACCCTCCTACTATTCTACGCTTCTCATACCTCTTGCATTTTACTATTATCTTAAAATAATCTTCTTTAGGTATCCAAACGCCGGTTACATCTTCTTCATGGTTAGTTTTCCGCTGATTATTTCTTTTTCCCTGGGAGCTATACTGGGTACAGCGATCAGTTTTGGTATTCTTTTTTTTCCGGACATACGCTCGTTTTTCATGAAAAAAAATGTCGCAGTATACGCATTTACAGCGGCGCTGTTTATTATTGCAGCCGCCATTATCGTTTATTATTTATATCCCGACAATCCGTTATACTTAAGAATCAGGAATATTTTCAGTGGGAAAGACACTTCATTTAAAGGAAGGTCCTCCGATTCATTTACACTCGCCTGGCGTGTTGCACGGGAAAAAAGCATATATTTTGGCATCGGGCTTGGGCAATTAAAATTAATCGGCGTACAGATTTGGAACGACTTCTATAATACTGTTTTTAATGTAAATGCAATTACCATTCCTAATGCGGTAGCCGAAACATTTGCTATTTACGGTATCGCGGGTTTGGTCATCCGGTTTAGTCTCGAATGGTATTTTTTCTTCCGGACCAAAACTTATTCAAATTATTACCGCCTGGGTCTATTTATTTTTATATTCATTTACCAGTTCACAGGAAGCTATTTTTTTAATATTGCCGAATACGTGATCTGGACATTGGCTTTCAGCCAGGTATTTGAGGAATTCAATAGGAAAAATATCCTGAAAAAATCAAGGATATGAAAGTCGCATTTATTTCAAGAGCATCATTGTTCAACGATAAAGGTGGTGATACCATTCAGATCGTCAACACAGCGGCGGAATTGAGGCTCATGGGAATTGACGTTGATATTTTTCTGGCAGACCAGAAACCCGACTATACTAAATACGATTTTCTTCATTTCTTCAATATCATCCGCCCGGATGATATCCTCCCGCATATCGGGCGGAGTCGCACTCCCTTCGTCGTATCAACCATTTTTGTGGATTATTCCGAGTATGAGAAAAAAGCGAGACAGGGTACTTCCGCGTTCTTATTCAGATTCTTGTCTCCTGACCTCATTGAATACATGAAAGCATTGGCCAGGTTCGTGGCAAATGGAGTTAAGATAAAAAGCAGATATTTTCTGCTGAATGGGCAGAAGAAATCCATCCAAAAAATCGCCCGGATGACGCAAATGTTGTTACCGAATTCGAAAAGCGAGTATAACAGGCTCTCACGAGCTTATAATATTCAAAAAAAATACAGGGTCATACCAAACGGAATCGACAAAATCCTTTTTACGCCGGTAATAACGGACGAAATAATACGGGATGAACATTTGATTCTTTGTGTGGCAAGAATTGAGGGAAGAAAAAATCAGCTGAATTTGATCCGGGCAATCGTAGGCACACCGTATCGCCTGGTTCTGATAGGTGCCGTGTCGACAAATCAAATCGATTACCACGAGCAATGTAAACAGGCGGCAGGTCCCAATATTGAATTCATTGATTTTCTTGAACAAAAATTACTGTTGGACTATTACCGAAAAGCGAAAGTGCACGTTTTACCCAGTTGGTTTGAAACTACAGGGCTCAGTTCACTGGAGGCAGCCGCCATGGGTTGTAATATTGTAATTACCAGAAAAGGAGATGCATACGAATATTTCGAAAATGATGCCTATTACTGCGATCCGGAATCGCCGGATTCTATATTTCAGGCTATTGATCAGGCTGCCAGGAACACTATCCCGGAGGGTCTTTCGTCGAAAGTTCTGAAGCAGTTTACCTGGGAAATCGCGGCAAAAAAAACAATGGAGGCATATTTCGAAATTCTCGGCAAAAGATCATGATCTGCTTTTATTGCACTTTTTTCAACCAGAATGACCCGGGGACCTCATCCTGCATTTTACCAAGAACCGGAAGTTTTGCAAATACTTCATTTGGATAATGTGATTTCAAATAGTGCAGGGCCCCTATGATTTCAAATGAATGATTGCAAGACAAAAAAGATTCCAATATATACTGTTCGTTCCAAAACATTACATCGTCTACCAGGAGTTCTCCCGGGTAATCTTTGGGTGAATAAATATCATGTACATGTATAACAACTCCTTTTTGTAAGACGGGTAGCAACTCAAGAAATTCAAACAGCACATCTCCTTGCGGACGGGTCATATGGGATGAATCGATAAAAAGTATATCGTTTTCACACAGCGATTTGAAAAGATCAGGTTTCAGATCCTCTACCAACTGCCTGATCACCTGTACACCCGTTTTTTCAAGCCAGGGCATTTCATAAGGTTCTATACAGATATGGTCTACTTTATATTCCGGTTTCTGAATCCGAATGTCGCTGACAGCTTTCTGAATCAGCAGTGTAGAATAACCGCTTCCGATTTCAATGATTTTTGAGGGCAGGAAATTTCTTACCATACAATACAGGTATTCCGCATCTCCGGGCCGTAAGGAAGGATTATCATAGTAAAAAGATAGAGCATTGGCTGTCTTTTTAAAGGGAATGGCAGCCAGTTCGGTCTGAAAATGGAAATTACCCAGCAAATCAAGTTGAGCCTGATCATTCCAGTTAATACCCGGAAGATACCTGTCCCTGTCCAAAGGCAGTTTTAAAAGGCTGTCATCAAATAAAGGTTCATAATAGTGATTTGTAATTGGAAATACGCCCACTTTTTTAAATATCCATTTACTCAAAGGCATGTTAACGATTCTCATTTTCCGAATGGAAAACAACAGAACGGATGCAAGAAAAGTGAAAGGAGAAAGTAAAATATCCAGGATGGGATAGAGAGGTTTGAAAAACTTCCTCAGTTTATGTTTTGTCATCTTAAAAATTTAATACGCATAATCTACAAAGTCTCATCACCATTATCCTGTTCGGTCTCAAAAAAATAAAGATAGCAGATAACCTCAATATCTCCATTTCAACCAGTTAAATCAGGGCATCTTATTATTTTTATCGAAATTGTAAGAAATTAACTGAATTCTGAACCAGTTTCGCCTGTAACTGTTATTTTAATTATATGAAAATATTGCTCACTTATCTCAGACCCTACAGATGGCTCGTGGGCCTGACATTATTCCTGGCCGGGCTGAACACGGGTTTTTCTCTCCTCGATCCCATCATTTTCGGAAAAATTGTTAATCTTTCGAATGATTTTGTCCAGGCCAGCAAACTGCATCATACCGTTTCCGCCGAAAGTTTTTTTACGTCATTCTCGTGGACACATCCAGGCGTCATCAACCTGCTCCTGTTGTCCGTAGCCGTAGCCATGATGAGCCGGATTGCAAAAAATTTCCAGGATTACTTTATGAATGTCGTTGTTCAGAAATTCGGGGCGAAAGTGTTCACAGACGGTTTACAACATGCTATGAAATTACCCTATGAGGACTTCGAGGACCAGCGTAGCGGAGAGACACTGGGTGTATTGCAAAAGGTGAGAACAGATACAGAAAAATTCATAAACTATTTCATCAATCTTCTGTTCGGCGTTATTATCGGCGTAATATTTGTTTTTACTTATGCCGCCATTTATATTCATTGGAGTATTCCATTGGTTTATCTGGGTGGAATTCTCCTGCTCACATTCATTAGTAATATACTGAGCAGGAAGATTAAAATCATACAAAAAAATATTGTTTCACAAACCACTTCCCTGGCTGGTTCGACTACAGAATCCCTACGGAATATTGAACTGGTGAAAAGCCTGGGACTCACACAGGAAGAAGTAAACCGCCTGAATAAGAATACATATAAGATCCTGGGTCTCGAGCTTACGAAGGTAAAACGCATTCGCAGTATCAGTTTTGTACAGGGAACTTTTGTTAATACGCTGCGCCAGGTGATCCTTTTCATTTTGATGTGGCTCATTTTCAAAGACAAGATGAATGCCGGACAACTGGTTACCATGCAGATTTTTTCCTTTTTTGTATTCGGCCCGCTGCAGGATATTGGTAATATCGTGTTGTCTTATCGCGAAGCACAGGCTTCGCTTAATAATTTCGAACAGCTAATGAAAAAAGTTCCCGAGCCTGAAGCAGCAAATCCAAAGCATCTGGGGAAGGTTGAAGTTCTTAGCTTCAGGGATGTAGTTTTTAAACATAAAACGGCACAGCATTATGCGATAGACCGGATCAGCTTTGATGTACAGGTTGGGGAAACCATTGCTTTTGTAGGTCCGTCCGGATCGGGGAAATCAACATTAATGAAATTATTGGTGGGTCTGTACAGACCTTTGCAGGGGAAAATTCTTTATAATAACCTGGATGAAAATTCGATTAGTTTCGATGATCTGCGCAACCAGATCGGATTCGTAACACAGGATACGCAACTTTTTTCAGGAACGATTCGTGAAAATCTGATGTTCGTAAATCCAAATTCTACGGAGCCCGATCTGATAGATGTTTTGAAAAAAGCATCCTGTCTTAATTTGCTGGAAAGAGCGGAAAAGGGGTTGGAGACCATGATCGGAGAAGGGGGCCTGAAGTTATCTGGCGGCGAAAAACAGAGATTGTCCATTGCGAGGGCCCTGTTAAGAAAGCCCCGCGTGCTCATATTTGATGAAGCTACCTCTGCGCTGGATTCCTTAACTGAAGAAGAAATAACGAAAACCATTCGACAGGTTTCTTCCCAAAGAAACCAGATCACCATCCTGATTGCCCACCGATTATCCACGATCATGCATGCCGACCGGATATATGTATTGGAAAAAGGCAAAGTGGTGGAAACCGGAACACATACAAGTTTAAGGGATGAGAAGGGCCTTTATTATGCTATGTGGCGACAACAAATCGGAGAAAGAAAAAACAGTCAGGATATTTCAGAGCCTGTTATGATTTCAACAAGTTAAATCCAGATCGTACATGGAAAAACTTTCCGTTGTAATCATTTGTTTTAATGAAGAAAAAAATATCGGCCGCTGCATTGATTCCGTTGTAGAAGTCGCGGATGAGATCCTGATTTTGGATTCCTATTCCACTGACCAAACGGTAGCAATTGCCGAAGGCAAGGGCGCCATTGTTAAACAGGAAGCATTCAAAGGTTTTATCGAGAAAAAAAACAAGGCCGTTGAGCTGGCTTCCCACGATTATGTATTAAGCCTGGATGCCGACGAAGCGCTGAATCCTCTGCTTGCCGGTAGCATTCTGCGAATCAAAGAAAATTTTACCAATCGTGTATACCGGATGAATCGCTGTAGCAATTATTGTGGCAAATTTATCAGGCATGGAAGCTGGTATCCGGATGCCAAAATCCGCCTTTTCGATCGCAGGATTGCCCATTGGGGAGGAACTAATCCGCACGACCAGGTGGTGATACAGAATAATATTCCCGTTGAACATCTGAAAGGTGATATTCTGCACTATTCCTATCATACGGTATCAGAACACGTAATCCAGAATAATAAGCTCAGTACGCTGGCCGCAGAATCGCTTTTCGCCAACGGTAAAAAAACAAACCTGTTGAATGTCATTCTTCGTCCTTGGTGGAACTTCTTCGTAAGTTTTATTATCAGGGCCGGCTTTCTGGATGGTTTGTTCGGGTTTGTTATTGCTATCCAGATTGCCCATATGACATTCCTTAAGCACCTCAAATTATACCTGCTCTTCAAATCAGGCAAATAGCAGGTACCTTTGTAAAAATTGTTGAATATGGCGGGGAAACCGGGGTTTTTGTGGAGTCTTCTGTTGCAGAAATGCCCAAGATGCCGGAAAGGAAACATGTTTAAGGATCCCAACCCCTGGAATTTAAAATCCACGCTGAAAATGCCTACCCATTGTCCCGAATGCGGCCAATTGTTCGAACTTGAAGTAGGTTTCTGGTATGGTACGGCTTATATCAGTTACGCAGTCACTGTTCTTTTCTGCATTTTCAGTTTTTTATTATGGTTCCTTACCATCGGATTCTCACTAACCGATCAGCGTTTCTACTGGTGGATGGGTATCAACGGGATTTTACTGATCGCTCTTCAACCCTGGTTCATGCGTCTCAGCCGTGCTTTGTATCTGTATTTCTTTGTAGCTTATAACGCTGATTATAAAAATACGCCGCCAAAAACCTTTGATTATAAATCGGAGGACTATTTCCTCAGGGAGGAACCTCCTAAGCCCAAAGCCTAAAAACTAAAGCCCAAAGCAAATGTAAAGCGTGTTTATCACCACCTTTACTCCGTCAACTGCTAACCGTCAACCGTCAACTAAAAAAAAGCCACTCACTTTTGATGAATGGCTCTCGGAATCTATGTAAGGGGGTTAGTAAGGGTGAATAACGTAAAATTATAAATATTATTATTCAAAAGTTCAATCAAAGATCTTTTAATTTAAAAAATTCTTTCGCACGTATCCCTTTTTCAGTTTTTTTTAAACTGCAGCACTCGTGTATCGGATCATGTTCAAAAAACAGAATATAGTCTCCGGTCAGCGCTTCTTCCAGAAAAACCCTTTTTTCTCTTAAGGAAGTAAGCGGAAACATATCATAAGCCATCACATATGGAATGGGCAAGTGTGCCGCGGAGGGTAACAGGTCGGCCATAAAAACAATCGTTTTCCCTTTATAACTCAATTGTGGGAGCATCATCGAATTCGTATGCCCATGTACTACCCGAATACTAAACCCCTCAACAAAAGGGATCTGAGTCAGCTGGCTCTCGCTATCTGCTTTGTCATAGCCCCTTACCGCCAGCATTTGTAACCGACCGCTTTCCTGTATAGGCAGAATATTTTCTTTCAGAAAAGATGCTTTCTCTCTTTCATTCGGTTCCATAGCCCATGCCCAATGACAAGGATTGCTCCAATAAACAGCATTCGGAAATGCAGGCAACAGCTTCCCCTCCTGTCTAATGATCGCACCTCCGCAATGATCAAAGTGTAAATGGGTCAGAAACACATCCGTGATATCATTTCTGCTGAATCCGATCGATTCCAGTGATTCGTCAAGACTATGCTCAATATGCAAATCATAGTGACTAAAGAACTTCGCATCCTGTTTATTACCAATGCCGGTGTCTACCAGGATGAGCCGGTCTCCGTCTTCAATCAGCATGCATCTCAGGGCCCAAGTACAAAGATTATTCGCGTCTGCGGGGTTCATTTTATTCCAGATCGACTTAGGAACTACGCCAAACATAGCGCCTCCGTCGAGCTTGAAATAACCGGTATCGATTGTATGGAGAATCATTTCGTTACATTGACCGTTGACCGTTTACCGTTTTGAGATGATAAAAATATTTGTGATTTCAGAATTTAATTTAAAATAGTTAGTCTTACGGACATCGGTCAACGGTCAACGGTCAACGGTTGTCGCTCAACCGACAACGACTTTAACTTTTGCGCCCTGATCAGCCAAAGCAATCCAAACACAAAAAACACAATCAGACTCAATACCGAATTCTTCATACTGCCTGTGGCTTCTTCGATCAGTCCGAAGCTGAACATCCCGATTACGATGGCTAGTTTCTCTGTAAAGTCATAATAACTAAAATATGAGGATGTATCTTTTGTGTCAGGCATCAATTTAGAATATGTAGAACGGCTGAGAGACTGAATTCCGCCCATTACGAGTCCCACGGCAATGGCAAGGCCATAGAATCCGAATTCGGGATTTCCACCTTGTTCCTTAAAATAGGCTGTATAGTAAGCAGCCACGCAAATCAATATCCAAAAAACAATAATGCCGGTCAGCACACGGAGGTTTCCGAATGTCTCTGACAGTTTACTCATCCATATAGCCCCGGGTATCGCAACCAGTTGTATAACGACGACGGTAATGATCAGTTTCGTATCTGGCAGCTGCAACAACTTACTCCCAAATAAAGTGGCGGCCAGCATAACCGTTTGCACCCCCATGCTATAAAAAAAATATCCGCGGAGAAAGTTTTTTAATACGGGCAGTTTTTTAATTTCCAGGTAAACCTCTTTCATTGCGGAAAAACTTTCGCTGAAAATATGGGTACCGATTTTTCCTGCCGATCGGGTTTCGGGTAGTGCAGCGAAAGTAATCTGCGCAAAAGATGCCCACCAAATACCAACCAGTAAAAATGTAATTCTGGGCGCCAGGAATGGGTCGCCCGGCAACAGGATAACCAATGCAAACCCTATCAATTGCAAAATTACACTGCCAATATACCCGAAGGAGAACCCTTTGGCACTAACCCGGTCACGGTCTTCCGGCGCAGCGATTTCGGGAAGAAATGCATTATAAAAAACCAGGCTGCCGACAAACCCCATAGATGCCATCATAAAACAAATGATACCAAGCCATAAATTGGTACCATTGAAAAAATAAAGAAGGGCACATCCCAGGGAACCCATATAACAGAAGAATTTCATGAACGATTTTTTATTGCCCCGGGTGTCAGCAATAGAAGTCAGCACTGGATAGAGCAACGCTATAAAAAGATAAGCGAAGGCCAGCGAATAATCGTATAGTGAAGAATTTACAAATTTTCTTCCAAGGAATGGAATGATATCACTTCCAAATTGCTTCCTGGTTACAGCCGTAAAATAAATGGGGAAAAAAGTAGTAGTGATAACGAGATTATAAACGGAGTTCGCCCAGTCATACATAGCCCATCCGCGAATTACTTTTTTGGAGGCTGTTTGCATAACCGCTTAGTTTATTGATGAATAACCCCTATCCACATTAAAAAAAGAATCAATGATCCCGCAAGGATTCTGTAATATCCGAATAATTTAAATCCATGGCGCTGTAAATAGGTAATAAAAAAACGGATGGCCAGAAGCGCCACTAAAAAGGCAACGATGCTACCGACTACGAGCATCAACATATTATCCCGAACGAAAACTTCAGGGTTCGCCTTGTGCACATCATAGAAACTTTTTACGGATGCCGCCATCATAGTCGGCACTGCCAGGAAAAAAGAGAATTCAGCAGCCGTGCGCCGGTCAAGTTTTTGTTGCAATCCACCAATGATCGTCGCAGCGCTGCGACTCAGGCCGGGGAACAAAACGGAGAGAACCTGATAACAGCCTATCAGAAATGCGTTTTTATTTGTAACGGCGTCCTGAGTGCGAATCACGGGTTTGGTGAATAGACGGTCAATGAATAATAAGATAATCCCCCCGACGATCATAATCACAGCAATGAATCCGAGATTACCCAGCATCGCATCTATGTGTTTCTTCAATAAAACACCCGCTATAATTGCCGGGATCAGGGCGATGACCAGTTTAAAATAAAACCCGATTTTTTTAAAATCAAAAAACTGTTTGTGGTAAAGTACGACAACCGCCAGGATTGCCGCTAGCTGAATCACGATCTCATAAAGATCGGTAAAGGCGTTTGCGTGAACCCCGATCAGGGGATTAGCAAACTTCATATGTGCCGTTGAAGATATGGGTAAAAATTCTGTAATGCCTTCAATAATGGCAATTACAATGGATTGAATCAGGCTCATTTTGGATTTTCAGCTTTGGATTTCTTAAAGATCCCGACAATCTCCAGAGCCAGGCCGCCAAGAATTAAGATTGGCGCAACGGTAATTCTTCTAAAGCTGTATACTTCGGATGGATCGAATACATTGGGATCCTTGCTTTTTCCGCCAATCATCAGAAGCAGACCGAGCAGGATTAAAACCAGACCGATAAACATCCAACGGTAATTTTCCTTGCCGAATAAAGGTTTGTAATTTTTAGAGCCGCTTGCTGTTTTTACTTGTTTTGCCATAACAGAAAATAGGATCGCAATGTACAGAAATCAATACAATTCATCCAACTTCATCTTTAGGTATTTCAATACGCTACGATGCGTGCTGATGAAGGAAATAAAAATCCCTAACAAAATGATAACAATAAACAGCATAATAAGTAATGGATAATCACGAAGCGCTTTCAGATAGGGCAATTGATTTTCAGCAAAAATGATAATGGCGATCAATCCTCCGACTGCCAGCAAGCCACTGATAAGTCCATTAATAAATGCCCTCAGATCCATCGGTCGGGAAATAAACCAACGGGTGGCGCCCACCATTTGCATTGTTTTGATCAGAAACCGGTTACTGAACATCGCGAGCCGGATGGTATTGTCAATAAGGAAAATGACCAGGATTGAAATAATAACGATTACAGACAGCAAAATGATGCTGATCTTGTTGACGATATTATTGAGATTGGTTACCAGTGACTGCGGATATTGCACATCGCTGACCGCAATATTTTGCAATAAGTCGTTTTTGATTTTCGAAAGAGAATCGATCGAAGCATATTCCTTTGTTATTCTGAAATCAATACTGGCGGGAAGGGGATTCCGGTCGAGTAATGCACCCCAGTCTTTATTTCCATCCTGCAGATATTTCTGTTTGGCAAGGTCCTTGGTCACATACTGGTAATCCTTTACATAGGGCTGGATAGAAATGTATTGAACCAGGGCCGCGCTGTCTCTCGGTGAAACATTTTCGCGTATATACACATTCATTGCAATGTTTTCCTTGAAGTATTGTCCAAGCTTATTTGCATTGATAATAATCCATCCTAAAATGCCCAAAAGAAAAAGTACGAGGGACACACCTACAATCGCCATTATATAAGAAGGTGCGGAACGTTTGGCTGAGCCTTTCCGGGTTTGTGCCATAGTTGAACTATTTCCGTTTTAACAGGTGACTGGAATGGGCAAAAATAAAAGATTTCCCCGCATGATGCGTATTTTTGTTGGTTCATATGGAGTATTCATTCAACGCTATTGAAAAAAAATGGCAGGAAAAGTGGAAGGCCGACCGGATTTATCAGGTGAGCAACCTCAGCACCAAGCCAAAATGTTATGTGCTTGATATGTTCCCCTATCCAAGCGGAACAGGTTTGCACGTTGGTCATCCGCTGGGATATATCGCCAGCGATATCTTTACCCGTTATAAGAGGCTAAAAGGCTTTAACGTATTGCATCCGATGGGATATGATGCTTTCGGATTGCCTGCTGAACAATACGCCATAGATCATGGTATACATCCGGCTACAAGCACAAAACAGAACATCTCCAATTTCAGGGAACAGCTGGACAGGATCGGATTTTCTTTCGACTGGAGCCGCGAAGTGAACACCGCTGAACCCAATTACTATAAGTGGACCCAGTGGATTTTTTTGCAGTTGTTTAACAGTTGGTATAATCGCGGGAAGGCCCAGGCCAGGCCCATTTCAGAACTGATCGCCGCATTTGAGGAAGAAGGAAGCATATCTGTTTCCGGCTACCGCGCGATTCCGTCCTTTACTGCGTCTGAATGGGGGGCATATAACGAAAAACAACAGCAGGACATACTTATGGAATATCGTCTTGCTTATTGTGGATTCGGAGAAGTGAACTGGTGTGAGGCATTGGGTACAGTGCTGGCCAACGACGAGGTCATTAATGGTTTTAGCGAACGGGGTGGTTATCCTGTAGTGAAAAGAAAATTACGTCAATGGTACCTGCGTATCACGGAATATGCCGATCGCCTGCTGGAAGGTCTGGACAAAGTCGCTTTCAGCGATGCCATGAAGGAAATGCAAAGCAATTGGATCGGGAAGAGTTATGGTGCGGAGATTGATTTTGCATTTGCAACCGGTGACACAAAAAAACTCCGGGTATACACAACGCGTCCGGATACGATATTCGGAGTAGATTTTATGGTCGTGGCTCCGGAGCATGAACTAATACCCGCGCTGACTACAGCTGCTGAGAAAAAATCAGTGGAAGAATATATCAGTTATGTAAAAAGCCGCAGCGAACGGGAGCGGCTGGCAGAAAAAAAGATTACGGGGTGTTTTACAGGCTCATATGTCCTCAATCCGTTCAACCAACGCCAAATACCCGTGTGGATTTCAGAATACGTATTGGCGGGTTATGGTACAGGCGCAATCATGGCAGTACCCTGCGGAGATGAACGTGATTTTAAATTTGCACAACATTTCAATATTCCGATTACAAATATTATCGGGTCGCATTTTGATGGAAAAGAGGCCAATCCAACAAAAGACGCCAGGCTTGAAAACAGTGACTTCCTGGATGGTCTCCCGATGCGGGAGGCCGTGCCACTGGTGAATAATAAACTGATGGAGTTGAAGATCGGAAATCCAAGAGTGAACTACAAAATCCGCGATGCAGCGTTTAGCCGGCAACGCTATTGGGGCGAACCTTTTCCCATCAGATGGGAAAACGGAGTCGCTTACCCGCTTGATGAAAAGGACCTTCCGCTTGAGTTGCCCAAAGTGGAAACTTATAAACCCGGACCCGACGGCGAAGGACCTCTGGCAAATCTGAAAATATGGACATCAAAACACCTGGAGACTAATACCATGCCTGGTTATGCCGGAAGCAGCTGGTACTATCTGCGTTACATGGATCCGCATAATACCGAAACATTTTGCAGCCGCGGAGCATCGGATTACTGGAACCAGGTAGACCTTTATATAGGTGGAACCGAACATGCTGTGGGTCATCTGTTATATAGCCGAATGTGGGCCAAATTTCTTTTTGACCTGGGCCTGATCGGCTTTGATGAACCATATAAGAAACTGGTGAACCAGGGCATGATACAGGGAAGCAGCCGCTTTGTTTACAGAATTGAAATCGATGGATCGGATGAAATGGAAGCGTTGGCAAAGCAAAAACCCATTTTTATTTCCGCCGGAATGAAAAATAAATCGCTTCCCGAATTGCAGGAAGAAATAAAATATATTTTGAGAAAAAGCTGGGGAGCAGACGCCGAAAAAATTAAAATCATTTCTATTTCAAGTCTCCATGTGGATGTCAGCCTGGTTGATGGATTGGAACTCGATGTTACAGCATTTACTGCCTGGAGACCAGAATATGCGCAATCCAGTTTTGTATTGGAGAATGGCAAATATATCTGTGGCTCGGAGGTTGAAAAAATGTCCAAATCAAAATTCAATACCGTTAACCCGAATGAGCTGGTGGAAAAATATGGTGCTGATACCTTCCGCATGTATGAAATGTTCCTTGGACCGGTAGAACAAAGCAAACCCTGGGACACAAAGGGTATTGAAGGCGTACATCGTTTTCTGCGAAAGCTCTGGCGTTTGTTTTTTGATGAAACGAAAGGAAAAGTTTGGACGACAGATCCGGCTACGGATGCCGAATGGAAAGTTTTACATAAGGCCATCAAAAAACTCGACGAAGACACAGATCGTTTTTCTTTCAACACTGCGGTAAGTGCCAGTATGATCACGGTGAACGAATTGGGCGAATTGAAAACCCATAAAAAAGAAATTCTGGAGCAATTGCTGATTTTGCTGACACCCTATGCTCCTCATATCTGTGAAGAATTATGGCATGAACTGGGAAATGAAGGCAGCGTACTGAACGCACCTTATCCCGTGTACAATGAAAAACTTCTTGTCGAATCTTCCAAACTATACCCGGTAGCTATTAATGGAAAAACGCGCACTGAACTCAACATAAGCCTGGAAGCAAATCAAGAGCAGGTGGAGGAAATGGTGCTTGCCGATGAATCGGTAAAGAAATGGTTGAATGGAAATTCACCCAAAAAAGTCATCTATGTTAAGAATAAGATGATTAATATAGTGGTCTAAACTTCCCGATTTATATCCGGAATTAATTAATAAAATTGATTTTTCGAGGGGTAAAACTATCAGACTGATATGAAGCTTATATAATACTTATATAAAGCTTATATAATAACCGGGAAACAGGTTTCGTTCTCCAAAATAAATTGATTTTATAATTCAAACTCCTCACTTGGCTCTAAGCTTTGAGCGTTAACCCTTAAGCTTTTCATGGCTTCACCAGCCTCACCAGGGCGCTGCTTCCTTCAGTACTTTGAAGATGCGCTTCGTATCGTTTGTCTTCAACTATGGCGACCATCAGCGAGGTATTGGGTGGTATGGTACCCATGTTTTCGGCAACCATCACGAGTTCATTGTCTGATTGCAGATCTGTTACGGCAATCTTCATAATATACGCCTCTTCTGCAAGCAGGATATGTTCCTTTAATAAACGGCCATTTAAAAATACAGCGATGGAATCTCCGTCGATTTCTGCATTGTCATAAAATCGAAGCTCAATTGAATCACCTTTAATGGGAATAACGTTTTGTAAAATTTTTGTCCGGCTTGTAAATCTTTCTTCATTGGTTTGTATGGCCGGTGGCAAAAAGACCGGTGCAGTCACCTGCTGATTAGATGATACTGGTTTTTCAATACCCGTATTTGAATGCTTTGTTTGCGCAGATGGTTCCTGAGTTGTTTCTTCCGTAACAATCCCGGTTTGTTGGGTATTTATTTTATCTGTTAGCAGGGCTGTTTCTCCTCCATGACCCTGACCTGGAATGACCGATTGCGGTTTTACTTTTGAATTGGACGATGATCCGGACTCATTCCCGGGTATCGATTCTCCCGGACTAAATGCCATTTGCTCAATACTGTCAACGATTTCCGGATGACTCACTCCGTATGCATAATTCTCAATCAGAAAATCCCATTCATCCGGAAAATCGGGTATGGCATTGCCCTTCACGATGTGTAGCTCCTTCTTATCTTTTGTATTATACTCTTTCCCGGAAGATTTTCCGTCGAGCTTCATGACACCCTCACCCGGACAATTAAAATCTGCGACAGCCAGCAGAGGACCTGAATGATTTGAACCATGGTCTTCTATCAGTATATCGTCGTACCAAATCACATCATTATTCCGATCATCAAAATATCCCTTCACCGAATATCGCCGGTAACTAGATTTGGAATCGTAATAGTAGGAAGTACCAATGAGGCTGTCTCCTTTACGAATCAACTTGAGCTCCACCCGGGAATTGCCCATTTTCCCTTTCCAGATGCCTGAGACCGGCTGGGCTTGTAACTGTATACAAATCAGTAGAAAGATGACCGTTTTAGGAACTAATTTTTTACTGAAATAAAAGAATTGCATGTAAGGTCAACGAAGACCGGGAGGTAATATTTTATAAATACTGTTAATTTCAATGGCAGTTTACAGTTGATTCCATGCCCGCCACACTAACCTAGATAAACATCCAGCAAACCATCAGGTAAACTAAGCAAAACAGTCTTGGTTTTATGATCCACTTTATCCAGCGTTTGTTCATTTATTGGAATTAATACTTCTTTAGTATCCAATTCAATTCGACATAATATCTGATGAGGTTGTTCGATTACTTCCAGAATAGGACCCAGGTCTTTTCCCTGGTCCAGGATCCTGTAACCAACCCATCCGATGGGATTATTCTTGTGGGTATGTATTTGGATTTCTTCTTCGTTCAACCAAACATCGCGGCGTAAAAATTTAGTAGCGTCTTCCTTGCTGCCAATTCCTTCCAGTTTCAGGTACAATTCATTGTCTGCTTTTTTCCTGATATTTTCGACGAAATAAGGAAGCAATTCATCTTTTTTTTGTTCCAGGAAAATGACTTTTATTTTTGAAACAGCAATTTTCTTCCCCAGGTGATGCAACACGATCAGATCTCCTTTCAATCCAAAAGCAGAAACAATTTTTCCGATATTTCTATAGCTCTTTTCCATGCCTGAATTCAATAAAAAAAGGCTACCCTGAAAAAGATAGCCTTGATAAGAATATTTTTACACCGTTTAACCCTGTGCTTCGTTCTCCTGCCTTCTTTCAACTCTTCTTGGAGGAGGTGCGTTTCGTCTGCCACCGGGTCTTGCCTTGCGATGATCTTCCTGGCGTTTCTTTACACTTAATTCGTGATCGCTATGCCATTTGGAAAATTTTTCCATAGCAGCTGCTTCATCAAAAAGTCCAAGTCCAACGCCACGTAAGAGATGTTTCAGATATAACACACCCTTATAACTCAAAATGCGGCGGACCGTGTCTGTCGGCTGAGCGCCCTTGTGCAGCCAGTCGAGCGCCTTCTGGCGGTCAAGTTGAACTGAAGCCGGGACAGTTAAAGGATTGTAGGTACCAATTTTCTGAATGAATTTTCCATCTCTTGGTGCGCGAATGTCGGCAATGACGATGAAATAGAATGGTCTTTTCTTAGACCCATGTCTTTGGAGTCTGATTTTTACAGGCATCTTAAATAAAAATTTAAATGCGTTATTTAATAAGGTTTAAAAAGTAGATCGAACGAATCAATCTGTTACTGCAAATGTAATGAATCAACTATAAAATGTCGAATGATTTAACGTCTTTTTTGATGAATGGCGAAATTAACGTTTCCCAAATCCCATTCCTCCCATCGGCATTTTATTCATTGTTTTCATCATCTGTTTCATTTGTTCGAACTGTTTCATGAACGCATTTACTTCTGCAATTTCCTTACCACTTCCTTTGGCGATGCGTTTTCTTCGGTTCTGATCAATTGAATCCGGATTAGCGCGTTCAAAGGGCGTCATGGAGCCAATCATGGCTTCGATTCCTTTGAATGAATCATTACTGATATCAATATCTTTAATGGATTTACCCACACCAGGAATCATTCCCAGGAGATCCTTGATATTGCCCATTTTACGAATCTGGTCAAGTTGCTGCTTAAAATCTTCGAAATCAAATTGATTTTTACGTATTTTCTTTCCCAGTTTCCGGGCTTGTGCTTCGTCAAACTGACCCTGTGCCTTTTCCACCAGTGAAGTGATATCCCCCATTCCCAGAATCCGTTGAGCCATGCGATCCGGATAGAACACATCCAAGGTCTCCATTTTTTCCCCGCTGCTAACGAACTTTATAGGTTTGCTAACCGTGTATTTAATTGAAAGAGCCGCACCACCCCGGGTATCACCGTCTAGTTTCGTAAGTACAACACCCGTAAAGTTTAATCTTTCATTAAAGGCCTTCGCAGTATTCACTGCATCCTGGCCTGTCATGGAATCCACCACAAACAATATTTCCTGTGGATCAACGGCTTTTTTGATATTGTCGACCTCGGTCATCATGGCTTCATCAATGGCCAAACGACCGGCAGTATCCACGATGACGACATTTTTATTTTTGCTTTTTGCTTCTGTAACTGCTTGTTTTGCAATACTTACGGGATCTAAATTGCCTTCCATCGTGAAAACATCCACTCCAATCTGGGAACCCAGAATCCGAAGTTGTTCTATGGCTGCCGGCCGATATATATCTGCCGCCACGAGAAGCGGGGAAAGTCCTTTCTGCGTTTTGAGGTAATATGCAAGTTTGCCACTGAAAGTGGTTTTTCCGGATCCCTGCAGTCCGGCAACCAGGATGACTGCGGGGTTACCCCTGGCATTCAATGGGCTTTCGTTGCCACCCATTAGTTCCGTCAGCTCGTCCTGTACAATTTTGACCATCAGCTGACCCGGACTTACGGCCGTCAGCACTTTCTGACCCAAAGCCTTCTGCCGAATCGTGTCAGTAAAATCTTTGGCAATCTTAAAATTTACGTCAGCATCGATCAAGGCGCGACGGATATCTTTTACCGTTGCTGCCACATTGAGTTCTGTGATCCTGCCCTGACCCTTCAGCTGCTTAAACGCTGAGTCGAGCTTCTCACTCAGATTTTCAAACATATCCCTGTCGTTAAAAATGAAATGAAAAAACGTGAATAAACATCTCGTTCTATCCACGTTTTTCAGAAAGGCAAATGTAAGAAAATGAAGTGTAAATTTATCTCAATCTATATTCTTTGTGATTAAATACCCAGATAATTCCGAAGGGATTTAGCACCCGAATTGGACCTCAGTTTTGTGATAGCCTTATCCTTGATCTGGCGAACACGTTCCCGGGTAAGGCTGAAGCGATCGCCGATATCTTCCAGGCTCATGGGATGGTCCACCCCGATACCAAAGAAAAAGCAGATTACTTCCTTTTGGCGTTCTGTGAGCGTCTGCAGGGAACGGTCGATATCTATTTTCAGGGATTCGTTGTGCTCAATATTTGTTTCCGCCCGATCGGCATTCGTATTTTCCATGACGTCTATCAGCGTGTTGTCCTCACCCTCCGATAATGGGGTATCGACACTTACATGTCTGCCGCCGATGCCGATAGTAGAGCGAACTTCTTCAATATCCAGTTCCAGCACTTCAGCCAGTTCCTCTGGAGAAGGCTCCCTCTCAAACTGCTGTTCAAGCAGGGAATAGGCTTTTTGAATACGATTGGTTAATCCAACTTTATTCAGCGGAAGACGCACGATACGGGATTGTTCAGCCAACGCCTGGAGAATACTTTGGCGAATCCACCAAACCGCATAAGAGATGAATTTGAAACCTCGGGTTTCGTCAAAACGCTGTGCTGCCTTGATCAGGCCCAGATTACCCTCATTGATGAGGTCTGGCAGGGTCAATCCCTGGTTCTGGTACTGTTTGGCTACGGAAACTACGAAACGAAGATTGGCTTTAGTTAGTTTGTCAAGGGCCTTCTGATCTCCCTGCTTGATCCGGATAGCGAGTTTTACCTCTTCTTCCGGAGTGATCAATTCAACTTTTCCGATCTCCTGCAGGTATTTTTCCAAGCTCTGAGACTCACGATTTGTGATACTTTTCGTGATCTTGAGTTGACGCATACTCATGGGCAGGTAATTTTTAAAGGGTTATAGGTTAAAGGGTTCTTCAGAAATTCAGATATTAGGATCCTAATAAAAACGCATAATTGAATCTTTTCTTATCATGTTCAACATAAGATTCACATTAACCTATCCAATATAAGGTTTAAGAACGTGAATAGCAAACCCGAACTGCGATAAATGACTGATTTTCAACTGTTTCCCATTATTGGAAGGGATGATTTCTTCATTATCAGGCTTTTCTGAAGAATTAAAAAAAATTTCAGGTCATGAAATATTTATCTATAATTGCAGCCCACGATCAATAGACAATAGATGAGCAAGAAACAGCAGTTCACGTTAGAATACTCTTTAAAATGCCCACCCTCCATTTTATATGAGTTCTTGAGTACCCCGGCCGGCCTTCAGGAATGGTTTGCGGATAAAGTAGACGAGCGGGATAATATTTTCAGTTTTTCATGGAATGGTTCAACAACCAAGGCTGAAGTATTGGAAAGCGAATTAGATAAGTTTGTTCGTTTTCACTGGTCCGACTCCCCTAAAGAAGAATTTTTCGAATTCCGGATTGAAAAATCAGATATCACCAATCAAACAATTCTTCTGATAAAAGATTTCGCCGATAAAAAAGATATCAAGGACCAATCACAGCTTTGGAGTTACCAGGTGAAGGATCTGTTTCACCGCCTGGGAAACTAATTCGTTGACCGGTGACCGTTCACCGATGACCGTTTGAATTTTCAATTCCACATTTTACATTGGTTTTAGGCTTTGTGCTTTAAGCTTTAGGTTATTTTTGCAAAGTGATAAAAAAATTAGACAAACTAATTATTGGCGCTTTCATCGGTCCGTTCATAGCCACATTTTTCATCACCGTCTTCGTATTGGTCCTCCAGTTTTTCTGGCTTTATATTGATGATATCGTAGGCAAAGGCCTGGATATGATCACCATTTTCACTTTTATAATATATGTCTGCGCAACACTTGTTCCGCTCGCCCTGCCCCTGGCTGTGTTGCTTTCATCTATTATGACTTTTGGAAACCTGGGTGAAACTTTTGAACTCGTAGCCATTAAATCGGCTGGCATTCCCCTGCTCCGCTTTATGCGTCCCCTTTTTATTTGTTCCCTGGTAATCTGCGGTATTGCTTTCGCATTCAATAATTATATTATTCCTGTGGCGCAATTGAAAATGCAGACTCTCAAATATGATATTATTGTCTCCAAACCAGCTTTCGATATCAAAGAAGGAGTCTTTTACGATAAAATCGACGGCTATATTATCAAAATTGGTAAAAAGGACAAGGATGGGACAAATATTCATGATATATTGATCTTCCAGCATAATTACAATCTGTTACAGGATTATGCCACTGTCGCTCAAAGTGGCAAAATGACTATCTCACCCGATAAAAAATTCCTGGAATTTAACCTGAAAAACGGATGGAACTACCAGGAAAAAGGTCAGCGTAATACAGTAAATACAGAACTCATACGTATAGGCTTTGAAGAATATAAAAAAGTATTCGACCTGAGTTCTTTCAAATTAAATAAGACGGACGACAGTGCGTTTAAGAACAATTACCAGATGCTCAATATGCGACAACTGGCAACTACCATCGACTCCCTTGAACACACGACTGCCGCATATCAGAAACAGGCCAACACCCTGTTGAGCGCGCAGATACATCTTCTGAGATACCTCGACAGTCCCTGGAAATCCAGATCCCCGATTGCAAAACTGGATTCCATTCAACAACTGATACCGGATTCCACTTTTCATGATGCGCTGTCCCGAACTTATTCAACCATCAATAACATAAAGACCAGTACTGATATTTCCGCAGTCAGTTATGAAAACGATCGAAGCAATCTGCGAAATCATCTCATGGCGTGGCATGAAAAAATTACCATGTCGATTGCCTGCCTGGTCCTTTTTCTGATCGGCGCACCACTCGGATCTATCATCCGCAAAGGTGGAATCGGTCTTCCCCTGATCTTTGCCGTTATATTTTTCGTCATATTTTTTCTCCTGAATAATTTTGGAAGAAAGTTTGTTAAGCAAGATGTCATGCTTCCTTTCAGCGGAATGTGGATGGCCACCATTGTACTTCTGCCGGTAGGTATTTTCCTGACCTATAAGGCCATGGCAGATTCACAACTGTTTAACAGGGAATTCTATTATCGTATGTTGAAAAAATTCCGCAATCGTAACCATCCGGAAAATAAAATCTCTGTTCCGGATATCTCTTAAAAAAACCCATCCCATTCGCATTGATTCCATTTACATTTGCTGACAAATTATCACGTGGATAAAGGCAGGCAAAACCTCAGCATTCAGAAATGGATACTTTTCGTTGCGGTGATTTTATTCTCAATAAAAATTATTGCCTGGTATCTTACACATTCGGTAGCCATCCTGACTGATGCACTTGAAAGTATAGTAAATGTCATTGCCGGACTGGTTGGACTATATAGTTTATCCATCGCTTATAAACCAAGGGACACAAATCATCCTTACGGGCATGGTAAGGCTGAGTTTCTGTCTGCCGCTATCGAAGGCACGCTGATCATGCTCGCGGGAGTTTTTATTATTTATGAGGCAGTGAATCAGCTCATACATCCGCTTCAGTTACAACAACTCAATGCGGGTATTATTCTGGTTGCTGTCTCGGCCATAATAAATTTTATTGTCGGTTTGTACGCCGTTAAAAAAGGCAGGGAAAATAATTCAGAGGCCCTGCAGGCGAGCGGCCATCATCTGCAATCTGACACTTATTCCACGCTGGCCATTATCCTCGGACTGTTTCTGATTTATTTTACGCATATCCCCCAATTGGACAGTATCGTGGCCATCATCATGAGTGTTGTAATCATGATTATCGGATATCGGATTGCCCGGAAATCGGTGGCCGGAATTATGGACGAAGCAGATGAAAAAATCCTCGTGAAAGTGATTGACCTCGTTAATAACAGCAGGCTTCCCAACTGGGTTGACATCCATAACCTGCGGGTAATAAAATTCGGAAATGTGCTTCACGTAGATTGTCACATGACCGTTCCCTGGTATTTGAATGTTCGGGAAGCACATATTGAAATCGACAGCCTTCGAAAAATTATTATACGAGAATTTGGATCTTCCATGGAATTTTTTGTTCACTCAGATGATTGTATCAGCAGCTGCTGTCCTATTTGCATAAAATCGGATTGTCCTGTAAGGCAACATCCTTTCAGCAGAAAAATCTATTGGGATATGGCGAATGTTATTCCAAATAAAAAACATGACCTGTCTACCACATCCTGATCAGATTTATTCAAATAAACAGCATTTCTCAAAACGGCCTAAATTCGCAAACATCTACAAAAACCCATTACCCATGCAAGCGTGGAAAACGTATCAGGATAAGAATCAGGAAAGATTTCTGGAAGAACTGAAAGCTTTGTTAAGGATCCCATCCGTGAGTTCCGACAGTACTCATCAGCGGGATATGATCACCTGTGCGGAAGCTGTCAGACAATCGCTAATGGATGCGGGTGCAAGCAAAGCAGAAATATTTCCGACTGCGGGCCATCCTGTTGTATTCGCGGAAAAAATAGTGGATGTTTCCAAACCAACCGTCCTGGTGTATGGTCACTATGATGTACAACCGGTGGATCCGTTGGAACTGTGGCATACACCACCATTCGAACCCACTATAAAAAACGGAATGATATATGCCCGGGGTTCAGCCGATGACAAAGGTCAGTTCTTTATGCATGTAAAGGCGTTGGAAATAATGAACCAATCCGGAGAGCTGCCGTGCAATATCAAATTTATCATCGAAGGTGAGGAAGAAATTGGTTCTCCCAGTCTCGGCGACTTTATTTCTTCTCATAAGGACCTGCTAAAAGCGGATGTGATTCTGATCAGCGATACGTCGATGATCAGCCTCGAAACTCCTTCCATAGAAATCGGTGTGCGGGGACTGGCTTATATCCAGGTTGAAATCACCGGACCAAACCGCGATTTGCATAGTGGTGTATATGGTGGTGCAGTAGCTAATCCGATTACAATACTCGCGAAAATGATCGCCAGCTGTCATGATGAAAATAATCACATCACGATTCCCGGATTTTATGACAACGTAGTAGAATCTTCTGTTGCGGACCGGGAAAAAATGGCTGCTGCTCCGTTTGATGAAAAGGAATATATGCGGGATCTTGGTGTCAAATCTCTGTGGGGTGAAAAAGGATACAGTACCAATGAACGTACGGGTATTCGTCCGACATTGGAACTCAACGGAATCTGGGGTGGTTTTCAGGGAGAAGGATCGAAGACCGTTCTGCCTTCCATTGCATCAGCAAAGATTTCAGCGAGGCTGGTTCCAAATCAGCGTTCCGGAGAAATTGCACATATGCTGCTGGATTATTTTAAGAAAATTGCACCTCCCGGAGTAACGGTTAATACTTTTGAACTTCATGGCGGGGAGCCCTATATGACACCGATGGATTCACTGGCCTATATCGCCGCTGAAAAAGCAATTGAGGCCAGCTTTGGAAAGAAACCCGTACCCCAGCGTGGAGGCGGAAGTATTCCGATTTGTTCACTATTGGAAAGTGAACTTGGTATCAAGATTGTATTTATGGGCTTCGGATTGGACAGTGACAACCTGCATTCGCCCAATGAAAAATATAATATCGCTAATTTTTATAAAGGGATAGAAACGATACCATATTTTCATAAGTTCTTTGCGGAAGAAAGCCTCAAATGAGCTCAAAGCGCAAAGCTGAACGCAAGTATGGAAGAATGAAATTTTGGAAGTACCGACAACTGTCAACCTTCAACTGTCAAAAAAAGTGGCTGAAAAAGAAAAATTACGCATCGATAAATACTTGTGGGCCATCAGGCTTTTCAAGACAAGAAGCCTTGCATCGGATGCCTGCGAAAAAAGGAAAGTAAAAAATGAAGCCGGACAGGTTAAGCCCTCCAAACAGGTACATATTGGTGATATTTATGAAGTAAAAACGGAAGCCAAGAGATGGCGTGTTCAGGTGACCGGATTACTGGATCATCGTCTGGCATTTTCTGAAGCAGTAAAATATTACCTTGATATAACACCAGAGGAAGAAGTAGAGCGAATCCAATATCAGGCTGCCACTTTTCATACCGGAAAGAGATTGAGTAAATTAGGCAGGCCAACAAAAAAACAACGTCGCGACCTGGATGGAATGGGGGATTCTGCAGCGCACCTGCCATAAGGGCAGAATGTATTTTTCGGGTTTGTGCCGGGTTTATTTCCTTATTTATTCGATATGCCTATGGGTTGTATTCGGGAAGGCTTCGGGAAGTGTTCGGGAAGGCTTCGGGAGTTCCCGAAGCCTTCCCGAAGGATTCCCGAAGAAACCACGAAACCAATCCATGGAAAACCCGAAACCATATAGAACCAATATAGAAGGAATATCGAAGAAACCTGAAAAAAAGTCAGCCAAAGCGTATCCAGGATTCCTTATTCAAAACAAATTTTTCACATTGCGCATCGACATTATCAGTGTTTTACCGGAATTGCTCGAAAGTTCATTTTCCCATTCCATATTGAAAAGAGCCAGGGAAAAAAATCTATTGGAGATTTTTGTACATCCGTTAAGGAACTGGGCAGTGAACGAATACGGACAGGTGGATGACTATCAGTATGGCGGCGGAGCTGGTATGGTAATGATGTGCGAACCTCTTGCCAATGCCATTGAATCTTTGAAAAAAGAAAGAGATTACGAGGAGATTATCTTCATGAGTCCGGACGGAGAATTATTAAATCAGCCAATGGCCAATGCCCTTTCAATGAAAGAAAATCTGATGATCATCTCCGGACATTATAAAGGGATCGATGAACGGATCCGTGAACATTATATAACACGAGAAATTTCCATAGGGGACTATGTGCTGAGTGGAGGTGAATTGCCGGCTGCCGTATTAACGGATGCTATTGGAAGACTGCTGCCCGGAGTTCTGAATGATGAAACTTCCGCTCTGTTTGACTCCTTTCAGGACAACCTGCTCGCACCACCCGTTTATACCAGGCCGGCAGATTTCAAGGGCTGGAAGGTGCCCGAAATTCTGTTGAGCGGTGATCCTGCTAAAATCGCAGAATGGCGATATGAAGCATCACTCCGCAAAACAAAAGAAAAACGACCTGGCCTTCTGAGCGATTAAGATTTTAACATGGTCATTAAAGGAAAGCTAATAGATATACTGGCCGCGAGAGTCTATCCCGCCGAGGTGCACATCGCGGATAAAAAAATTCTCAGAGTTCAGGAATTGGATTCAAATCAAACAGTTCCAGACCAATATATCTGTCCGGGTTTTATCGATGCTCACGTTCATATTGAAAGTTCAATGCTTGTTCCGTCGGAATTTGCGAGGCTCGCAGTAGTGCACGGAACTGTGGCAACAGTGAGTGATCCTCATGAAATTGCCAACGTCCTGGGAATGGCAGGTGTCGACTTCATGATCGAAAACGGGAAAAAGACGCCATTCCACTTTTATTTCGGCGCGCCGAGCTGCGTGCCTGCTACTGCATTCGAAACGGCCGGTGCATCCCTCCGGTCAGACGAAGTGGATCAATTATTATCAAGACCCGAAATCAAATACCTCAGTGAAATGATGAATTTCCCCGGCGTCCTACAGGGTGATCCGGAAGTGTTGAAGAAAATCGCTTCTTCCAAGAAATATCATAAGCCGGTTGATGGACATGCGCCCGGCTTGCGCGGTGAGGAGGCACGCAAATATATCCAGGCCGGAATCACCACAGATCACGAATGTTTTACAGCCGGGGAAGCGTTGGATAAATTGGGGATGGGAATGAAAATACTAATACGGGAAGGAAGCGCTGCAAGAAATTTTGAGGCCCTTGCTGATTTGCTAAATGAACATTGGGAAAATATGATGTTATGTAGCGACGACAAACATCCCGACAGTCTGTTAAGCGGCCATATCAATCAACTTTGTGCAAGAGCCGTTGCAAAGAATATTGATCCATTTAAAGTACTCAGAGCAGCCTGCATCAATCCGATCTTACATTATAATCTGGATGTAGGACGTTTGCGTCCGGGCGATTCTGCGGATTTTATTCTATTGAAAGACTTGAAAAATTTTGAAGTACTGCAAACTTACCTTCAAGGTGGGTTAGTTGCTGAAAATGGGAAAACTAAAATAAATTCTGTTCCCCATTTGTCCAATCCGAATCAGTTCGATTGTTCATATACCAGGCCGGAAGATTTTGTTTTCAGCGCGCGACCTTCCGATAAATCTATCTATCCGTACCCGGTAATCGAAGCTTATGACGGACAGCTGATCACGGGGAAATATAACGCAGAGATATATGCGAAAAATGGAGTTTGGGAAGCTGACCCCTCGCGGGATATCCTGAAAATCGTTGTGCTGAACCGTTATAAAAAAGCGCCTGTTGCCATCGCCTTTATCAAAAACATCGGATTAAAGTCCGGAGCTTTGGCATCTTCAGTCGCGCACGACAGCCATAATATCGTTGCGGTTGGTGTGAGTGATGAAGCGCTGAGCCGTGCTATAAATGCTGTGATTTCGGAAAAAGGCGGGATCAGCGTAGCCGGCGAAGGGATGGTAAAAAAACTGGGACTACCGGTAGCCGGTTTGATGAGTGCAAAAGACGGGTACCGGACAGCTGAAAGTTATACCACCCTGGATGCAGAGGCAAAAAGAATGGGTTCCCGGTTACTCTCGCCCTTTATGACACTCTCGTTTATGGCACTCCTCGTTATACCCCACCTTAAGCTTAGTGATCGGGGTTTATTCGACGGGGACCAGTTTCAAATATTCTGACCCATTATTTTTTACCGGATAATTTCCGGCTTTCACCGTCATACATACCGAAATGACCTATAAACCTTTGTAATAAAAGTTGAAGGGGGCTAGTTTTACTTAAAATTTAGGGAAATGGACAATATGGAACCCAATATAAAAGAGGATATCAGCAATAAAAAAGATATCAACAATCGCATCCGTAGAAGGTCAGCTGGCAGGATCCTGATTCCTATCGGCCTGGTAAGTGTAGGCGGTGTATTACTGGCACATCAGTTCGGAATGCCTTTGCCGGATTGGATGTTCAGTTGGCAGTTTTTATTGATAATTATCGGAATTTTCAGCGGTCTCGCACATGCCTTTCGGGGACCCGGATGGCTGATCATGATTCTCATCGGCACTTTTTTTCTGATGGATCAACTCGTTCCCGGACTTGATATTCATCGTTTTATTTGGCCGGCCGTCATCATCTTAGTTGGTCTTATCATGCTGATCCGTCCGAAAAAACCGCATTGGATGGAGCATGAATGGCACCGGAAATGGGAGCAAAAGGATTGGAAATCTAAGCAAAGGGATTGGGAGAGATGGCAGAGAAGGAGACATCAGCGGGGATATCCGGGAGTAGGTGGTTTCCCCGAAGATCCTGCAGATGCGCGTATGGGTGAAACCACAGGTTCTACCAGCGGCATGGGATACAGTTCCAAGGGTTTTTCATCGGAAGATTTTATCGATGCGACCACTATCCTGGGCGGTATACATAAAAATATTTTATCAAAAAATTTTAAGGGGGGGGACATCACCATTTTCATGGGGGGCGCAGAAATTAATCTCAGCCAGGCCGATATTCAGGGCACGGCTTCCCTGGATATCACGCAGATTATGGGCGGCACAAAAATAATCGTACCTCCTCATTGGGAAGTGAGGAGTCAACTGACTTCGGTATTCGGAAATATAGAAGACAAAAGAACGAATATCGGCACTACAGATCCGAATAAAGTGCTCATTATCGACGGATCCTCTGTTTTTGGTGGCATTGAAATCAGAAATTATTAATCAACTTATCCGATCAAACATTAAATCAAAACTATGAGCTGGTATCTTACAAAAATTGTTTACAGGATTATTTGCGGCCAGGGAAATCATACGGCACAATTTGATGAACAACTCAGGCTAATAGAAGCAGATAACTCACAGGAAGCCTTTGAAAAAGCTACAATGCTGGGTCAAAAAGAAGAAGATAAATTCTTCAATGAAGAACAGAAACTGGTGCAATGGAAATTCATCAATGTGGCAGAATTGTATAAACTGAGCGGGTTGCTGGACGGGGCAGAGTTATATTCCCGCATTCAGGAAACAGATAATGCCGATCTATATATTGAATTGACGAACAGAAAGGCGGCGCATATTCTGCACAATAGCAAACACCAATTTCTGGAAATTATATAATCCTAATCTTTGGCCAGGTCACCGATCAGCGTCAGCAAATTTCGCAATAGTTTTTTTGGATGGTGGCTGGTATGGGCAGTCCTGCACGCCTCGCTGATCCTGAATTATGGATATTCCCTGAACAATGCGGTGATTGACAGCCTGGTTACAAATAGTCTCCTGCTTGGAGCCTGCTGGATTATCAGCAACATTCTTCGATACTATCTGCCGTACAGTGACCGATACCTGTATGTACTGATCATCAGCGTCATTTTCAGCCTGGTCGTAAATGCGCTGAGTAAATTTATTCTGAATCTCATATTGACTGATATTTCCAATACAAACTATTTGATATTTCTTTCCAATGCCTACTGGCTTCGGCTTGGAATTTCTTTTTTATTGATTGGATGTATGGCGATCATTTGTGTGCTATGGTATACGCAGGAAGAAGAACAGGAAAACCGGCAGAGGAAAAATGATGCGGAAAAACTAAGCCGGGATGCTGAACTCTATAAATTGCGTCAGCAGTTGCAGCCACATTTCTTATTCAATAGCCTGAACTCCATCAGCGCTCTGATTGGTTCCAATCCGTCCCAGGCCAGGAAAATGATTCATCAATTATCCGACTTTCTCCGTACCACACTTAGAAAGGACGAAGAGCAGTGGGTAAAAATGGAGGAGGAAATGCAATCATTGGAATTATACCTGGAAATAGAAAAGGTGCGTTTTGGTCATCGTCTGTCAACATCCATCATGAAAGATGAAGGAAGTATGCATATGCTGATTCCACCCATGCTTTTGCAGCCCGTTGTGGAAAATGCGATCAAATTCGGATTATATGATACGACAGATGCAGTAACTATTCATATTTCTGTACTTCGTGAAAACGACTCTTTGAAAGTGACCGTTCAGAATCCATACGATCCCGACACTGCGAGTCCCCGACATGGCACCGGTTTTGGATTAAATTCAGTAAAACGCAGGCTTTATCTTTTATTCGCAAGAACAGATCTCGTAGAAACTTCAGCAAAGAACCAGGTATTTACGACAACCATAAAAATTCCAAATCATGAAAATTATCATCATTGATGACGAGCCCCTGGCCAGGTCGATCATTAAAGAATACCTGCAATACCATCCGGATCTGGAGTTAATCGCGGAATGCAATGACGGATTTGAAGGTGTTAAAGCGATCCAGCAAATACAGCCCGATTTAATTTTTCTGGATATTCAGATGCCAAAAATAAACGGTTTTGAAATGTTGGAACTCATTGAAGAACCACCTGCCGTCATTTTCACGACAGCTTTTGACGAATATGCAATTCACGCGTTTGAAAGTCACGCCGTGGATTATCTGCTGAAACCATTCAGCCGTGACCGTTTCGAGAAGGCTGTTTCAAAGTGGAAGCAAATGAATAAAACCATCACACCGAAAGATCATCTGACCCCGCTTCTCGAATCTGTTTCAAACAGCCCGGCTGAACATCATCGCGTCGTAGTGAAGCTTGCAGGGAAAATCCGGATCATTCCGATAGATGATATTCATTATCTGGAAGCGGCAGATGATTATGTAAAAATTCATACAAAGGATGGCTCATTTCTGAAAAACAAGACAATGGGACATTTTGAAACGGTATTGAATAAAAATCAATTTGTCAGAACACATCGTTCGTTTATGGTAAATGTTACAGAGATAACCCGAATCGATCCTTACGAAAAAGATAATCACCTGGCCATTCTTAAATCCGGTGGACGGGTACCAGTTAGCAAAACGGGGTATGTTAAGTTGAAATCAGTGCTGGGACTTTGATTAATTGTCAATTGTTAATTGTCAATTGTTAACTGATCTTAATTAACAATTGACAATTAAACGGACCACACAGCTCCATTTATACTGTCTTTTGATGCACCGGTCACAGTATGTAATACATTGATGTCTTCCCGCCACCGCAGGGCACCCATCAGAGCAATGATCAATGCCTCTTTGTAATCCACGAGATTTTCAGACGGAATGATACATTTAATACCGGCCGGGGAAACTTTATTGTTTATACTTTCAATTAGAAAACGGTTGTGCGCTCCGCCACCAGTTATAAGTAAACTCAGTTCTTCCGTTTCGGAAAATGTCAGCTTTAATGGAATCAGTGATTTTGAAATCTGCACTGCGATATGCTCTACATAAGTTGCCAGCGCATCATGTATTGAAAGGTGCGCGTTTAAAATCAAGGGGTATATTTCATTCAGACCAAATTCATTTGAAAGTGATTTTGGATATGACTGTTTGTAATAATTCAATCCATTTAATTTGTCAAGCAGATGCTCATTTATGTTCCCGGCCTCCGCCAGAGAGCCGTTTTCATCGTATCCTTTTTTTGTCCCCGCAGCCAGTAAATTCAATATTCTGTTCGCCGGACACACGTCAAAACCAATCCTGTTTGTTCCTTTTGCAGAAAGGTTTGCGATTCCGCCAATATTTAGAAAAAGATCATAATCGGGAAATAACAACTTTTCGCCAATTGGCACAATCGGCGCTCCCTGCCCCCCCAGCGCCATATCAACACTTCTAAAATCGGTGATTGTTCGAATCCCGGTAACTGCTGCAATGGCTGCTCCGTCCCCGATTTGGGCTGTCATCCGCCTTGCCGGATCATGAAAAGCAGTATGACCATGGGATGCAATGAGCTGAACACGGTAAGTCAGGTTTCTCTCCTCCATAAAATCATTTACTGCATTTCCCAGCCAGTGGCCATAGGTTATATGAAGGAGGAGATAATCTTTTGCTGAGAGCCCAATGATGCCGGTCAATTTTTCCTTCCAATCCAGGGGATAGGGTTTGCAGCATGCCTCCAGTATTTCGAATGTCCACTGTCCGGCATGCTCTTCAAAATGAACAAATGCCATATCGAGCCCATCGAGGGAACTTCCACTCATCAGTCCGATCACATTATACTGCACAGGAAATGATTTTCTGATTCAATCTTTTAATTTTAGTTTTAATGCCGACTGAATTTCGAATATCGGATTTTTAATTTTTATCTATGCTGATAAATCTGAGCCAGGATTATTCGATTCTTTGCGACTGGGTGGCAGAGTTGCGGGATATATCCGTGCAAACGGACCGGATGCGTTTTCGGCGTAACCTGGAAAGAATCGGTGAAATTGCGGGCTATGAAATAAGTCGTACCCTGGCTTTTGAAGAGGTGGAAATTCAGACTCCCCTTGGTATTTCTAATTCGAAGGTGCTCAAAAACCAGCCTGTGCTCGCCACTATCCTCAGAGCCGGGTTACCCCTGCATCAGGGTCTGCTGAACGTGTTTGACAAAGCAGATAATGCTTTTATCTCTGCTTACCGGAAACATGACCGGGACGGATCTTTCGAAATCAGCATGACTTATGTTACACATCCGGAGCTTGAAAACCGTGTTTTGATCATTTCAGATCCTATGCTGGCGACTGGTTCATCCATGGTAAAAACGATCCAGGAACTAAGAGGAGAAGGCAACCCCGCTGAGATTCATGTCGTTACTGCTATAGCCTGCACCGTCGGCATTGAATACCTGCGCAGGGCATTACCTACTTGTAAGATATGGTGTGGGGCCATTGATGACGAACTTACGGCGAAGGGTTATATTGTACCGGGACTAGGAGATGCAGGAGATCTTTCTTTCGGCAACAAAATACAGCTCTAAAACCTGGGTGAAAGGGCGGAATGTATCAGGTTTTTTGTTTATTTTGAACCTGATTCCAATTGATATTCCTATGAATTTAATCACCCTGAAAGGGTCCGCCAGCAGCTTTTAACAGATGTTTGCTGTCAATTCATACAAAATCTCCAAAACGGCCGTAACCAAAGGACTGTGCTTATGAGAAGAATTTTTTACGTGCTGCTTTGTATCACCTGCTTATCCCCCGGAATTTCCCGGGCCCAGGATCCTCAATTTTCACAATTCTTCGCTTCTCCCCTTACATTAAATCCTGCACTTACCGGAAAATTCAATGGTACCCTTCGGGTTGCCGGAAATTATCGTAACCAATGGCCTCAAATCAATAATGCGTTCGTTACTTCCACGATTTCAGTTGATGGAAATATCCTTGCAAATAAGATAAACGCCGGGGATGCTTGGGGAGTTGGTTTGATGGCTATGAGTGACCGTACGGCCAATGGCATCCTTACAAGTAATTATATTGCTATTTCAACGGCATATCAGAAGGCTTTGGATGAAAACGGCTGGAATCAGATCGGAATCGGTTTTCAGGGTTCTTATGCAAATAAAAGGCTTGATGGCACTCAGTTGAATTTTGAAGATCAACTGGACCAGCAGGGTGGCTGGTCGTTGCCGAGTTCAGAACTTGTTAGTGGTCACCAGGTGAATTTAAGTTATTTTGATTTAAATGTCGGCGTACTATACAATGGGTCTACCGACGGGAATAACAACTATTATCTGGGAGCATCTGCATACCATATCCTTCAACCGACTGAATCATTCACCGGGAATAATTTATATACACTTTCTCCACGTTTCACCGTCCATGGCGGTTATTCATTCCCGTTATCCCAATCCAATAATAATAATTTTATACACCTGAGTGGTTTATATAGCAGACAGGCGAATGCAGTGGATGCAATGTTGGGGGGCGCCTGGTCGTATAATTTAACAAGTGAAGAAGAAAACCGCAATCCGACAAATCTGTACCTGGGTGTATGGGCGCGTTTCAGTAATCTGACGGATGCCATTATACCCTATGTCGGACTGGATATCGGATCCTTTACTATTGGTATGTCGTATGATGTGAACGTTTCATCATTAAAACCAGCCTCCCAGGGCCAGGGTGGTTTTGAAATTTCCCTTATCTACATCAAGAAACCTTCAGACGGAAGAAAGCCCATTCCTTGTCCAAAGTTCTAAGATTTTTTTGCGCTCACATATGGATTGCCCTTTACGATGAAACGGTACGGCAATTCCGCATCTGTGCCGGCATACTCCACACCAATTCTATGAGTAATGATTATCTGATCTTTTTTATATCGTAACCCATCATCCTCAATAAATATCTCCTTTGAAAACAAACTGCCACCTGTATGCATTTTAGAAATGCCCATTGCTCGTGCAAGATTACCCGGCCCTTTTGTAAGGGTGTAATCGGGTAAAGGTTTTCCTACACGCTTCAGCATGTAATTAATTCCTTCCATGGGTTCAAGCGCACGCACCAGAATAGCATGTGGGGTATCTTTTTTATTTGTGACAACATTAAAGAGATGATGCATACCGTAAACAATATAAACATATACAGTTCCCGGACTGCCATATATGTGTTCGGATCGGGTGGTTCTGCGACCAGCAAACGCATGCGAGGCGCGATCTCCCACGCCATTATACGCTTCCGTTTCCACAATTCGTCCTGAAGTACGGACGCCATCAAATTGTGTAACCAGAATTTTTCCCAAAAGTTCTCTGGCTATTTGCACTACGTTTTTGCGATCATAAAAAAAATGATCCAGCTTTTTCGGGTTACCCGGCATATACAAATACTTAAAATGTAAATTAGTGCTATATTGAATGCCGATAAAAAATTGCTTTGCTAAAAGAAATTGTCATTGCTATACAAGCCTATTTAAAGGCTAATGATTTCATTAGCAAGCACCGGCTGTGGAAATGGATCCTGATTCCGGGTTTGGCATATATGATCCTGTTTACCATTGGCCTGTATTTTTTCTGGATTTCGGCCGACACTGCCGTTTCGGCGTTATTCTCCGGCCTTGATAAATGGATACATCAGCAACACAGTCCTGCTTATAGTTTCGCTGCCATCATGGTCGGTATTATGGCCAGGCTGATCATGATGTTTTTCTATTTCTCGCTGTTTAAATATTTGTTCCTCATTCTCGGAAGCCCGGTTTTCGCTTATCTCAGTGAAAAAACAGAATGTATTATAGAAGGAAAAGAATTTGTCTTTAACAGACAGGTTTATTTTCATGATATAAAACGAGGAATAAAACTGGCATTGCGTAATTTTTTCTGGCAAACGATCATTACTATTTTCATTCTTCTCTTGTCTTTTATTCCGCTGCTGGGGTCGATCGCGCCCGTGATCGCTGCGCTGGTTGAATGTTATTATTATGGATTTTCAATGCTGGACTATAGCTGCGAACGTCATCATTTATCACCTACCGAAAGTATCCATTTTATCGGTCAGCGCCGGGGACTGGCAATCGGCAATGGCCTGGTATTTTATTTAATGCATTTCATACCATTTGTTGGATGGGTGTTAGCACCATCCTATGCACTGATTGCTGCTACCATCAGCCTGTATCATCAGAATATCGAAGTATGAAAAACGTATCAACCGTTTATTTAATTCCTACATTTCTTGAAGAAGACGGGTTACATGTATTACCGGATTATATATTGGATGCCGTTAAAGCATCTGAAGTTTTTTTTGTAGAGAATGAACGCAGTGCACGTCGCTACCTGAAAAAATTATGGAAAGAAATGGACATTGATAGTTATAGCTGGTTTACAATTCATAAATCAGAGGAAGCTGTAAAACAGGAATTCCTTCAACAGATTAAACTTGGAAAACAAATCGCAATACTTAGTGAGGCGGGTTGTCCGGGTATTGCAGATCCCGGACAAATCCTGGTTGCTGTCGCCCAGGAAGCCGGCATCGCGGTGAAGCCCCTGGTCGGTCCGAATTCTATCCTGCTGGCTTTAATGGCCAGCGGAATGAATGGCCAGCATTTCCAGTTCAATGGCTACCTGCCCATTGAAATAACTGAACGTAGTAAACGGATAAAGGAATTGGAATCTGTGTCAAGGAAAGAAGGTTCTGCCCAGATTTTCATCGAAACACCATACCGGAATAATGTTCTTTTGGATAGTATTTTCAAATCTTGCATTCACACAACACGGTTATGCATTGCCGTTAACCTGACCGGTAGATCTGAATCCATTCAAACAAAGACAATAGAAGCCTGGAAAAATAAAGTTCCAGACATCAATAAGCAGCCGGCTATTTTTATCCTCCAGGCGTGAAGCCTCACTGGCTGCAGGCGTGAGGCAAATTTTCGAATCGGTTTAATCTTGTAACGACCGGGCCCATTCTGTTTTGTCCTGAGGCGCCCATCTTTTGAACTATTGAGGGTTAAACGGCGTCTGAAATGTTCGGGGATCACGCATCGACAAAATACTGTCTACAAGGAAAACAGTCGTGCCCCGCCATGGCAATGCGCCCATATACTCCTTATAATGCAGTTCGAACTCCTTCCCGCTGTTTGACATCAGTTTGCCGGCAACTGATTCATTAGTGACTGAAAAACTGAATTCGTTCGACTGAACCGAGCCAGGCATACCTCCTTTTAAACCGGTTTGTATTAATTTTCCCTCATAGGTTTTGAATACAAATCCTTTTTTCATGAAGTTATTCAGCTGCCCTGCTTTCACTCCTTCCCCAAAGACCCAGTAAAAATGCCAGGCAAACCATACACCACTTATTATTATAATACTCAGCAATAAAATGGTAAGAAATTTTTTCATATTTGCGTTTTTACAAGCCGTATTTGTCAGTCAAGTAAATCAGGGCGGCCATATTGATCGCGCCCAGTTCCAATTCTCTTTTATTTACTTTCTCAAACACGTCGCCGGCGGAGTGATGTATATCGAAATATCGTTGTGAATCCGGGATTAGCTCAGATGCCATGGCTCCGGTAGCTTCATTGAGTGGTTCAACATCTGCTCCTGCCCTGCCGGAATTAAATTCAGTTACTCCGTAGGGTACCAACAGCGGCAACCAATGTTTTACACTGGCTATCTGAGATTCAGTTCCTTTGAAACTAAACCCCCTGGGTGTAAATCCACCTCCATCACTTTCCAATGCAAATATATGTTTCTCGTTTTTCGTTTTGGCTTCCGCACTGTATGCTTTTGCTCCCCTGCCGCCATTTTCCTCATCTGTAAATAAAACAACACGAATGGTATGTTTTGGCTTATAGCCCGTAGCTTTCAGGGCACGAAGCACTTCAATGGATTGAACACAGCCGGCGCCATCATCATGTGCACCTTCTGCGGGATCCCATGAATCAAGATGGCCGCCCACAGTAATATACTGATCGGGAAATTCGGAGCCCCTCCACTCCCCGATTACATTATATCCAATAGTATCAGGCAGTGCTTGCGCGTTGGTAGAAATAAAAAGGCTCAGTCCCGCCTGACTTTCTTTGAGATCAGATTTGGATGTTACCGCTGCCACCATTTTATCAGCATCCTGCAGGCCAACTGCGAGTGTGGGTATTTTTGGAAATGAATCGTTATAAATCATGGCCCCGGTATGGGGGAAATTATCTGTGGATTCGCTCATGGAACGCACGACAGTACCAACGGCTCCATATTTTGCGGCCCGGCTTGCCCCAAAAACCCTGTAGGGTACTGCCTCTGAGTATGCCTGGAAGGTCCATACAAAGTCGACATTGAAAGGATGGTTATAAAAGACGATCTTACCTTTGATTTCATCTTTTCTTCTTTCCAGCTCATCAAAATCTTTAATAAGAATCATAGGTGCCGTAAGCCCCCCCGTCGGAGTCGATACTGAATTTCCTAAGGCGATTACTTCCAGACTTTGCCTGTTTTTTCCGGTTATCAGGACTGCCTGGTCTTTTCCTCCTCTCACCCAATGCGGAATCGTCGCTTTTTGTAAGTACACATTGTCCGCCCCGGCTTTTTTTACAACTTCCTGTGCCCATTTTTCGGAAGTATAGGTGGATGGAGACCCGGATAAACGCTGTCCAATGGTTTTTGTCAGCGTATACAGATTACTGTATGCAGTGCTGTTGTGAAAAATTTCATCTGCAATCTTTCTGATAAAAACTGAATCCGATTGTGCCGCTAAAGAACCGGCAAATAAAAAAACAAAACAACCAAACAAAAACGAACGCATATCTGTTTATTTCCGCTAAGATAAGTAATGCATGGTTCTTATGTGATGCTGGGAAATCTGTTTAACTTCGTTCAATAAATTCAGTACATGCGGATTGGAATAGTTTGTTATCCGACGTTTGGCGGTAGTGGTGTCCTGGCCACAGAACTCGGAAAAGCGCTCGCAGATAAAGGCCACCAGGTGCATTTTATTACTTACCAGCAACCGGTAAGGCTCACTGAATACAATGCAAATATTTTCTATCATGAAGTGCGTGTAACGTCTTATCCGCTTTTCGATTATCAACCTTACGAAACAGCTTTGTCCAGTACGATGGTGGATGTGATTATAAATCACCAATTGGACCTGTTGCATGTTCATTATGCCATTCCGCACGCCTCTGCTGCTTATATGGCAAAAAAGATCGTAGCTACGCAGGGTATTGTAATTCCGGTAATCACAACTTTACACGGAACAGATATCACCCTGGTCGGTCGGGATAAAACGCTGGCACCGGTTGTTGCATTCTCAATCAATGAAAGTGACGCCATAACAGCCGTATCTCAAAATCTGCGGGATGAAACCTACAGCATTTTTGATATCAAGAAAGAAATAGAAGTGATACACAACTTTGTGGATCTGTCCCGGTTTAAAAGAAAACCCATTGATCCGTTCCGAAAAGTAATTGCACCCAATAATGAACGAATTGTAGTGCATGCTTCTAATTTCCGAAAGATTAAAAGAGTTTTTGATGTCGTGAAGATATTTGCGGAAATAAACAGACAAATTCCATCAAAATTGTTATTTGTCGGGGACGGCCCGGATCGTTTTGACGCCGAAAATCTAAGCCGCGAGTTGGGTATCATCGAGGATATCCGTTTCATCGGCAAACAGGAACAAATCGAAGAGATTCTGGCCGTATCGGATCTCTTCATTCTTCCATCAGAATATGAAAGTTTCGGATTAGCTGCATTGGAGGCGATGGCTGCCGGCGTACCCCTGATTTCATCCGATGCGGGAGGTTTGCCTGAAATAAATATAAACGGAAAAACGGGATTTATGAGCCCGGTTGGCGATGTAGCATCGATGAGCCGTCAGGCAATAACCATCCTGGAAAATGACGATGTTTTAAAGACTTTTAAGGTGAATGCCTATGAACAGGCTAAAAAATTCGACATAAATAATATCGTACCGATCTACGAGAGATTATATGATCGTTTTCTGTTAAAATCACAGCCTGCAAAAAAACTCTCCCAGGAAAAAATTTGATTAAAAGAATTCACAATCTATCTCCTCAACCATCTTTCCGGATCGAAAGTGCGGTCTTTGTCGTCTGATAGTACGAAATCCAACTGCCCGATATCACCCAGTTTGCCTAGAACTTGCCCCATTTTAACAGACTGACCTTTGGATACTGAAACAGTAGAAAGATTGCTATAAGTTGTAAAATATCTTCCATGACGAATCATCACAGCAGTCACGTCGCCCACATTAAACACACTTTGCACGTCTCCATCGAAAACGGCCGTTACAGAAGTTCCTGGCGGACTTTCAATTGTAATGCCCTGGTTGTTATGCACTATTCCTTTGATATATTCATGCGGCCCGTACCTCATAGCAATGGTACCGGAAGCAATGGGCCAGGGCAAATGTCCTTTGTCCTTTTCGAAATTGCCGGATAAGGCAATATCCGTTGTTGTGTTAAAATCTGTTTTAGCAGCCGGTTTCATTGCAGGCTTTACCATAGAAGGCATAGTTCCGGCACTACCGGGATTAGACGGATTTTTTGCAACTTCAGTTTTAGCAGGTGCTGTGGTGGTGCTGTTGACGGCAGCGCCGGCTGCAGCTCTTTTCTTTGCTTCCCGAATGGCATCTTCACGTGCACGCCGGATGGCAGCTGCAATGGCATTGCCCAGTTTCTGATCCTGCCGCTGTTTCGCATTCATCTCTTTCTTCAACTCTTTTTCCTGACCCTGTAACTGTTCAACCACCTGATCTTTTTCTTTCTTTTCTACTTCGAGTACCTGGCGTTCCTTATTTTGTTTTACGAGTGCCTCGTCTTTCTCAATGCGTTTTATTTTTAATCCGTCTATTTTATTTTGAAGAAGCACTTGTGTTCTCTGAATATTTTCAGCCCTTTGTTCGCGATAGGCTCTGTAGGATTTCAGGTATTCGACTCTTTTCACCGCATCATTGAAATTACTGGAAGCAAATAAGAAATTAAGGTAATCGTAATTGGTCCGGTTCTCATAAGCATATATTACACTTTCTGCATATTGTTTACGAAGGGTGTCCAGTTCTTTCTTGAGTTTGATGATTTCCTGCCAGGATGTGTTCATATCAGCCTGGATAAAATTCAATTGCTGATTGATATTTGATATTGCGGCTTGCCGGAGGCGCAGTCTTTTTTGCAGAAGGGCTAGCTGGCCCAGGGTTTGTTTCCGGTTTTTATGAGTTTCATCGAGAGAACGTTTTACATCCTCTATTTCTTTTTGTATGGAAGCGCGCTCTTTTTCGAGTTCGCTTCTACTCTGGGTTGGTGACTGTGCGTGGGCACTGGATACCAAATAAAAAATAGAAATGAACAGGATGATCGGTTTGCGCATATGCGAATTACGTTCGGGATGAAGTTACTGTATAACGTCTAGTTGCGTTTATAATTTTTCGGGATGGAGAACGGAAAGTCTAAATTCTCGTTAAAACGAATATTTTTAAAACTCAGTTCAACATCCAGCCTGGCTTTTTCAGAGACTACAATTTTACGATATGTTGAGAAAAAAGCCGTGTCTGCTTTTTCATAATCCCCGTAGGTAATATCGCAGGATCTGGTTTGAAGTGGATTCACATCGTCCAGCTTACTGCGTTTCAGGCTTAGATCGTTATTAAGCGTCAGGTAATTCCTGAAAATCGGGCCGATGCTGAGTATGGATATTCCCTGCATGTCCTTTCTGTAATACAGGATATTACTGTCCAGATAAATGGGGTTACCAAGCACAATGGATTGCAGAGTATGAAAGTCGAAAGGCAGGTGACTGATATTCTGCAAATAACCCACGGACCTCAGTTGGTACACTTTATCGAGTTTATTCAGGACTTTCACACTATCAGGTGTTATCACGGCGCGGAACGCTTCAAAGCCAAGTAATGCATTGATGGAAATCCAGATTACTTTATCTTTCTGGAGCCTGATAAAGGCATTGAATTCATAGTCTTTTCCGTCACTGCTTTCATAATGCACTTTTAGTTTTGCTGAAAACGTTCTACAATCGATGATACCTGATTGAATATGGCTATATAACTGTTGGATATATTTTAGGGAATCCGAATGCAAATCTTCCACTGCCCTAACAGTATCTGTTTTTGTTTGAACCGTATCTTTTTTGCTTATAGCGGTTGTAATTTTTTTTGCCGACCGGCATGAAAAGTTGCCTAGTCCAATCAATGCAAACAGTATTAACCCGACACTCCATGTAAGAAAAATCTTGCCTGCATGTATCATATTCAAAATTCAATCATTTTATATAGGCGTTTGACGATTAACAGCAGGTATCAAATCTTACATTCGCAATCTCAGATTATACCTTCCCGGTGTGTCCGAACCCACCTTCGTTTCTGACAGTCTCAATCAATTCCGATACAGTATGCCATTCCACATGTTCAACCGTTCCGACAACCATTTGTGCGATGCGGTCTCCGGGATGAATTTGTTGCTCCGTGTTGGAAAGATTGATTAATATGACTTTCAACTCTCCCCGATAATCGGCATCAATCGTGCCTGGGGAATTCAAACAGGTAATTCCCTGTTTTAAAGCCAGCCCGCTTCGGGGTCTCACCTGAGCTTCATATCCCGGAGGCAGTTCAATAAATATCCCGGTAGGTATCAACTGACGTTCGAATGGTTGCAGAATGATGGCAGATGAAATATTTGCTCTCAGATCCATCCCTGCGGCATCAGGAGTAGCATAAGCGGGCAGCGGATGATTTGATTGATTTATGATCTTAACAGGAATGGACATGTGCGCAAAGATAATTAATCCGGTTTCCTTAACAATACGACAGCTTGCGCCATAATTCCTTCTTCTTTTCCAATAAAACCCAGCTTTTCAGTTGTGGTCGCTTTAACTGAAATATCATCTACAGTGATTTCTAATATATCTGCAATAACGTTCCTCATTTCCGAAACAAAACCCATAATTTTCGGTCTCTCCAGGCAAACGACTGTGTCAAGATTTACAACATGGAAGTTTTTCTGACGTATCATCTGAAATGTTTTGCGGAGCAAAATCTTACTATCAATATCCTTAAGGTGTGTATCTGTATCGGGAAAATGAATACCGATATCCCCCAGATTCAGAGCGCCCAGCAACGCGTCACAGATGGCGTGCAATAACACATCAGCATCACTGTGACCGGTTGCGCCTTTATGATGTGGAATTTCAATGCCGCCCAGCCATAATTTTCTGCCTTCAACAAGTTGATGAAAATCCGTTCCCAAACCAATCCGGTAAGACATGGTGATTAAAATTTAAAAGCTGTTTCAAAGGTCGTCAAATGTAAACAACCCTTCATGAAACAGCTTTCCGGGAATTTTTTTCTATTCTGAACCTGCAGCGGCCTTATTTGGATTAGAACTATCCAGATCGAATGTCAATCCAAAGCGGATGGTATTGGATAACGGATTTCTTGTTATACCTGATCCCGATGGAATGAGATATGAGAAATTTAATCCGAGCATATTATATTTCAGGCCTACACCCATCGTAAAATATTGTCTTCCCCCCTGGTCCTTGCTTTCATAAAAATAGCCCAGGCGAAACATGAACTGATCATTATATGTATATTCAGCTCCGATTGATGCATTGATTGTATTGAACTGTCCGTTAAAAGACTTGAACCAGCTGCTTACCACGCTTTGGCTATAATATTCATTCAGTGCTGCCTGTGATACCGTGTCTACTCCACCCACAGGTGTTGGCGGAGCCGGCACCAGCAATTTGTTCAGATCCAGTCCAAAACTGATTTTATTTTGTTCATCAAAAACCTTCGTATAATTACCACCAAGGCCCATATTGGCCGGAATATATTCTTTTTGAGTCGCATCATTTGTATACCCTATTTTGGTACCGAGATTCGACAGCACGAATCCTAACGTAAAACCTTCCTGATTAGCAGCTACATTTTTATAAGTGAATGACAGATCAGCGGCTACAGCGGTACCTGCTTTATAAGCAGAAATGCTTCCGGATGCTGCGGCAGCACCCAAAGTAAGATTCGAATTGATATATCGAAGCGTCAAGCCGATACCGAGTTTACTGGAAAGTTTACGTGAATATCCGAGGTCAAAGGCAAATTCCCGCGGTCTTCCTTCACCCCAGTTGTTACCGTTATAATCGGAAAACTGTATACTTCCCAGGCTGAAATAACGTAATGATGCCGATAGGGCCTGGTTTTCATCCAGTTGGTGATAACCTGATGCTGCCAGCAAATAGACGTCATTTAATCCCAGATCTTTCAACCAGGGAGTATAGGTAATGCCGATTCCGGTCTTATATTCGGAAAAGGGTGTTTTAGAAAGATTATAAAATGAAGAGTTCGCATCCGGTGAAGTTGCAATGCCTTCTTCCCCCAAACCGCCCGCACGGGCATCAGGTGAAATTCTTAGAAACGGAACGGCCGTTGTTGTTACATTTATCGGAGCAGTTGATTGGGCATTCAAAGTATGAAAAAAAAGCATGCAGCCTACCAAAACAGTTAGTCGAAAAAACACTCTTTTCATGTAATAATTTATTTATCTGATAAAAGGAAATGGTCGCAAAATGAGACATTACCGCGAAAAATCACGACGTCCGACTCATTTTAACATTTAGAGAGTAGAAATTTTCGATAGCTAATTAGTTGGTTTTTAGTAAGTTCCAACAATGGAAGCCGTTAGAGTCTGCAATTCATACAGGTATTCAACGACATAACTTGTTCTCCTTTTCATCCAACGGAAACATAACCAGAATATTGCACAGGTTTAAGGTTTCCGATAATTGGCAAAACTAAGCAAAAAAACGGCCAACAAATCCCTACGGTTTAACATTCCTGAAACGGGATTTTTTCCGATAAACAAACTAATTTCGTCCACCTTGCGTACTATTCAGTCAGGGGGGTCTGATTTACAATATTTGTTTCAAACCCACGTTTCTATACTTAACAAATCACGGTTAAACGCGTTTTCTATGAATCTCAAAAATCTGATTACCCTCGCTTCCTTTGCCGCAGTTATGGGTTCTTGCAAAACAAAGACCCAATCCAGTGCTGTGACCGGCTGGAATTACAACGACAAAAACATGGGAGGCTACCAGGTGTCCAAAGAAAAAGAACAACGTACCGGCCCCGGATTGGTTTTTGTTCAGGGTGGTACATTCACTATGGGTGCTACGGAAGAAGATGTAATGAGCGACTGGAATAATATTCCGCGTCGTGTTACCGTGAATTCCTTTTATATCGACAAAACAGAAGTTGCCAATGTGCACTATCGCGAATACCTCTACTGGATAAACAATGTGTTTGAAGGAGATGAATATCAGGCAGTGCGAAATGCCGCTCTCCCCGATACGCTGGTATGGAGAAGTGAATTGGCTTATAATGAACCACTGGTGGAATATTATTTCCGTCATCCTTCCTACAATTACTATCCTGTAGTAGGAGTAAGCTGGAGACAGGCACATGATTTTTGTATTTGGAGAACCGACCGTGTGAATGAAAAAGCACTGGTTGATCGTGGGTTTATCAATAAAAACTCTTTGAAAAATATTCAGGGACTCGGACAGGAAAACTTTAACACCAAATCATATCTGGTAGGTGAATATCAGGCAACACCTGGTCCGGCCGCCAAATCAAAAAAGAACGAACTTAAAAATCCAAACGGAACGCCGCGTACGCAGGTAACATTTGAAGATGGTATCCTGCTCCCTGCATATCGTCTGCCTACAGAAGCAGAATGGGAATATGCGGCACTTGGCTATATCAATCAGAACCCTAATCCAAGTACCAGTGACAAAAAAAGAGGAGAAGAGCTGATTGCTAACAAACAGGTTTATTCGTGGAGCCAGAATGTAAACGGCCTTCGTGATTCACGTCGTGGCACTTGGCAGGGAACTTTCCTTGCGAATTTTAAAAGAGGAAATGGAGATAACATGGGTGTCGCTGGCGGATTGAACGATAATGCTGTATATACAGCTGATGTAACTTCTTTTTATCCAAATGGTTTCGGGTTATACAACATGTCCGGTAATGTGAGCGAGTGGGTTGAAGACGTTTATCGTCCCCTTTCTTCCCAGGATGTAAACGGTGTTGCTCCTTTCCGTGGTAATAAATTTGAAACGATGGACCTGGGTAAAGAAGGTAAGCCAGAAAGAGATAGTCTGGGCAGGATTAAATATCGTGCCGTAACTGATAAAGAAAGTGAAACAAGAAGAAACTATCAGAAAGGTGATGTAATTAACTATCTGGATGGTGACTCCCTGATCGCAGGCATCAGTTATGGATATGGCAAAACTACACTGATCAGCGATAAATCAAGGGTTATCAAGGGTGGTAGCTGGGATGACCGTGCTTACTGGCTCGGACCCGGAACCCGCCGCTTCATGGAAGAAGATCAGGCCAGTTCTACAGTTGGTTTCCGTTGCGCCATGGATCGTGTAGGAAGCGCAGCAGGTAACGGCAGACAAACCGGTATCAGCTATAAAACAAGAAAGCAAAACGCCCGCAAACAGTAATACCTTTTTAAACTATATAAAGCCATCCCGATTCTACGGGGTGGCTTTTTTGTTTATATTTAAAATAGTAAAATGAATGCTGTGAATGATTCCGATTCTCTGTTTTCAATAGTCAGATTATATCAAATTTTTTCTAATCACCCCAATATTTGCACCGATACCCGAAAAGTTCGGGAGGGTGATATTTTCTTTGCTTTAAAAGGTGATAACTTCAATGGTAATAACTTTGCCGTTCAGGCGCTGGATAACGGAGCCTCCTATGCGATTATTGACGAAGAAGTAGATGATCACGACAAACATCAAGATCGCCTGATCCGTACAAATGATGTATTAACCACACTCCAGGCATTGGCTGCATATCACCGTAACCAGTTCACAATTCCCTTCATTGCGATTACGGGAAGCAATGGAAAAACCACATCGAAAGAACTGATACATGCCGTGCTCTCTGAAAAATATAAAACTTACACAACGGAAGGCAATCTGAACAATCATATTGGAATCCCTCTAACGATTCTTAAAATAAAAAAAGATGCTCAAATCGCCATCGTGGAAATGGGTGCCAATCATCTCGGTGAAATTGCCGGCTATTGCATCTATACAAGACCTACCCATGGATTAATCACTAATGTGGGTAAAGCGCATCTGGAAGGATTTGGAGGCCCGGAAGGAGTTATGAAAGGAAAGGGTGAACTTTTTGACTACCTGCGCGCCTATGGCGGCAGCGCATTTGTGATGTGGGACTATGAGTATCTTCAATTAATGAGTAAGGGGATCGGTGAAGTTTATTCCTATGGAACAAATCATGCTGATATTACCGGCATTACAGAACAAGCCTCGCCATTTCTGAAAGTGAGAATAACGAGAGGAAGTTCAGCGGGTTCCATTCAAACGAGACTGACCGGTGATTATAATTTGCCCAACGTACTGGCTGCGGTTTGTTTGGGCAGTTATTTCAAAGTGGATCCTATCCGGATCAGAAAAGGAATTGAAGAATATGAACCCTCCAATAGCCGGTCACAGCTGATTCAGAAGGGAAACAATTATATTGTACTGGATGCCTACAATGCCAATCCTTCCAGCATGAAACTGGCCATCGAAAACTTCGTTCATTTTCCTGTAGCAGATAAAATCTTACTGCTGGGGGGTATGATGGAGCTCGGCGCCGATAGCCTTTCAGAACACGAGCAAATTATCCTGCAGATCGGAAAAAATAAATGGAAAGATGTAGCATTGGTGGGAGGTGATTTCATGAACATACATCATCCCTACAGGAGTTTTTCCAATGCGAATGAAGCCGGTGACTGGGTCGCCTCTCAAATTTTCGACAATACCGCTTTTCTGGTAAAGGGTTCAAGAAGTATGCAAATGGAAAAAACGATTCAAAGCCTGGTAAAGAAATCCTAACCTATGCTGAATGCAATCCTACATTTCCATACTTCCACACTTCCATACTTCCATACTGTTACCGCCCTGCCTTCCATTTGGTTACTGAATGTTTAATGGGCTGAATCGTCCGGATATAGGCATACATATTTGCGAGATCCGAATCTGTCATATTACCATATAATGTCCAGGGCATCATGGTTTGCAATTCACCGGGATTCACGACACGGTGCGCTGTAGTGCTGTCACGATACATCGCAAAATGCTGTATGAAAAATTCCCTGGTCCAGGACCCAATGCCCGTTTCTTTGTCGGGTGTAATATTTGCGGATGTTACCATACCTCCGGGCGTTGGAAAGACGCGTCCGCCGGCCAGCGCCAGGGTTTCATCAAATTTCCCCTTTTCAAATGGAGTATGACAATCATGACAGGCAGCGATGGTAAACAGGTATCTTCCTTTGGCCAGACTGTCCCCTAAAGCCGGTAATGGCATTGGCTCAGCTTTTTTTGGAACCGTATTCAGAATGATATTCATTGGAAAATCAGCAGCAGATTCCGGAACCACATTGGCAATCGGTTGAAGCGAGCGTATATAGGCAATTACAGATTTCACATCTTCCGGATTTGCAAATCCATAGGCATGATAAGGCATAACGGGAAAAATCGGTTTGCCATTTCTGCGAACTCCAGTGGTAATGGCCCTGTATATCTCTCCGTCAGTCCAACCACTAATGCCGGAAGGCGTAATATTAGCGGAATAAAATACACCCGGAAAGCCCATAGTTTGATCAAACCGTTCCCCTCCCTGACCCCTGGCCGAGAGTACCATCGGCATAGAATATTTTGTCACATCCCGTGTACTATGACAGTCCATACACGACATTACGCTGTTTGCCAGATAACGACCCCTTTCAACATTTACCGGAGATTTGTCTACCGTTAATTCAGGAGCCGGCCCTACGTCAGGCAAAGCTGTTTTAACATACGCTGTGATAACAATGATAATAAGAAGAATAGAACACAGGATGATGCCTAAAATTTTAAGAAGTTTTTTCATGTTGGTGGGTTATACTGAAATTTAGAACTTCTATCGCGGACTGATCAGGGAACTCATAGGTGTACGGCGGTTTTTGAAATCCATCATGTCAACCTTTACACTGCCCACACTAATAGGACTTTCAACTCGAACCGGGATATGGTTTGCGTCATCACTTATCCATACGGTCATCTTTTCTCCCCCTTCAAAAATGGTTCCTTTTATAAGAAGAGGTTTAATTTTAATGGCCCGGAATTTTCCATATTTTGTCTTAATGGTTTCTTTACCCACGTAACGTATGTACAGATCATATACCTGGTTATCAAGGAACATAGAAAAAGGTATCTTGTCGCCCGGTTTCATTTTATCAAAATCAATATTGCGGGCATAATACATCGTACTTAAAACGTCCTGAATACAATCCGGTGTTTTAAAAACTCCCGAATTTGTAATAGCTGTATGAGCCGTTTTATTAAAACTTACATTTTCATATTTCCTGTAAGATCCCTCACTGACATTGCGGATAAATTTCAATGGTTGCAACGTTGCTGTATCAATATAACTTTCATATTTGTCTCTGACCTTAAAAAAATTATCCAAAAACGAATAATTTTTCCCTGCTCCTGTAACGTGATAAACTGGTTTGCCACTAAGTTCTTCCAAGGCTACGGTAAATGTGGCTTCACCGGCAGCAATATAGACACCCGCCAGCGTATAATAGACTTTGAAAGTAATACTTTCACTGGCCTGGAAAGCCTGATTTGGCAAACCGCAAAAGTCACCCCCGTCTTTTAAAGGCAATGAAATACCAAATAAAAAAACACATATAATCAGGGTAATTGATTTCATCTACTACTAAATAATTTGATCCTTAAAATTAATAAACTCCCTACTAACGCAGGGATTATTAAATTAATCAGCCAGATGCCCAGTGATACCGCCAGTATTCCTGCCGTATTTAAGGTGTACACCTGAAATACCTGAATACCGACGGCCCAACGAAATCCGAGATCTGTTAAAAACGTTAACGTGGGGACTATAGCCATCAGTACAAACATGACACTAACGCCCGTGAATACCTGCAATCCAAGTAATGGAATACCGAACAAAGAAAACAAAAGTCCATATTGCAGCATAAATACCAGGTAACGAACCGTCGAAAGGAACAGAATTCCTGACAAGGCACGGAAACTATAATTCTTCGGAACAGAAAATGTTTTATTATTTTTTATCAGCCATTTATTCACCCTTCTTACCAACGGATCAAACCTGTAATAAACAAGGAGTAATGCAAACGCTGCCAGGATCGTCAAAATAATAACAGGTTTGAATAATGTAGGAGACAACCAGGCTTCGGGACTGACTGGGGTCCAATAGTGGTACAGAAATAAACCAACCGATCCGGCAGTAAGCGTTACCAGCATTTGGGACATGCTACAAAGAATAGTTGGTGCAACCGAAACAACTTTGTTGCCCGGATCAACGAAAAGCATTCTTCCCAGGTATTCTCCCACACGGTTCGGTGTAAATGAGGCAATACAGGTCCCTGCCAGAATCGCCTTGAAAGCCCGTTCAAACCGGATAGACTGTATCGGTCGAAGAGCAATCTGCCATTTCGTGGTTTCCAATGTCCAGTTTATCACCATGAGTAAGAACATGCAATATAATTTCCATTGCTGTTTTCCTGTCGCAGCAACAAACATCTGATGAATTGAATCTTTCCAATTCGGCTGTTTATGCAGCTGGCGGATCACCGTGTAGAAAAGAAAGAACATTATGACGGGCCCGGCAACGTAGTTGACTATTAATTTGATATTTTTGTTCAGCACCACAATCAAAAATAGCGTTCCCTCTGCAAAAGAACTCCAAAATAATCCTTGGTATTGATCCCGGCACTCTGATGATGGGATGGGGCCTGATATGTATTGAAGGCTCCCGAACCAAGTTTATTGAAATGGATGTATTGCATGTTCCCGTACGCATGGATGCTTATCAGCGTCTGGAACTTATTTATTTCACTGTACAGCAACTGATAAAAAAGTATAAACCGGATGATTTTGCTATTGAGGCGCCTTTTTATGGCAAGAATGTGCAAAGCATGCTTAAACTCGGAAGAGCCCAGGGCGTAGCCATCGCCGCTGCCATGCAGTCTGGCATCCCGGTTACTGAATACGCACCACGAAAAATAAAACAGTCGATAACGGGAAATGGGAATGCAGGTAAGGAACAAGTTTGGAAAATGCTTCAACAGGTATTAGAGATCCGGCTGGAAATTGTTCGTTTTGATGCATCTGACGCCCTGGCCGTAGCGCTTTGCCACCATTATCAATTCCGCTCTGCTGCATCTACAGAAAAAAAACTGAGTGGATGGAATGATTTTATTGCGAAAAATCCGAAACGAGTCATTTGAAACAAGGGTGAGAGTATGAGAGTATGAGAGTATGGGAGTTCATATAAATAATTTGATAAAGCAATATTAAAATGAAAACTATCTTACTGCGTATACACTCTCATACTCTTATACTCACATACTATTAACTTCCTCCTATGACCATCTTTACAAGTATCATCAATGGCGAAATCCCTGCTTATCGTATATCAGAAGATGATTTGTTCTTGGCTTTTCTCGATATCAATCCCCTGCGCGAAGGCCATACACTGGTGATTCCCAAAATCGAGACCGATCATTTTTTTGATCTGGACGAGAAATTCCTTTCGAGAATACTTGTGTTTTCGAAACCGATCGCCAAAGCAATCGAAAAGTCATTTAATTGTAATCGTTGCGGACTCACCGTAGTCGGCCTTGAAGTTCCACACGCTCACTTACACCTGATTCCTATAAATCAGGTAAGCGACATGGATTTCAAAAAGACCAAATTAAAATTAAATGAAGAAGCGTTTCGGAAAATCCAGTCGAAGATCATTTCAAACTTGAATAAGCAGGCAATTTGAAATCTGTTCAAATCTTGCCTCTTTGCTTTATGTTCATCATGCATGAAAGAAGCGGTGCACAGATTATACAGTAATATTTTCCACCTTAAATTGAAGTTTTCCTGCGGGAACAATCACATCCGCCACTTCACCAACCTGCTTGCCCAACAGTCCCTTTCCGATGGGGGATGCTACAGAGATTTTGCCCTGTTTGAGATCTGCTTCCTTTTCGGAAACCAGATGATAGGTTGATTGTTTTTTATTGGACAGATTCGTAACGGTTACTTTGGTTAAAATGGACACCTTACTGGTATCAATATTTCCTTCTTCCAAAATGCGTACATTGGAGAGATCTGCTTCCAGGCGCTGAATTTTAGCCTCCAGATGCCCCTGTGCTTCTTTTGCTGCATCGTATTCTGCATTTTCTTTCAAGTCTCCTTTTTCTCTTGCCTCAGCAATAGCTCTTGAAGCTGCCGGCCGGTCAATGCTCTTCATTTTTTGCAGTTCACCCCTCAGTTTCTCGAGTGCCTCCTTTGTTAAATATGTGATTCCACTCATAAATCCTTCTCTGTTTATTATAAAAGAAAAAAAATACAACGCCCTTTGGGAGGCGTTGCATTTGTGCAAAGATAAGGAATCTGATTAAAAAGGTATTTTTAGGGACTGTTAAGACTGACTGAAATAAGGAGCGGGTATTCCCCGAACCGGCGGTTAGACCTCCTATTAACGAAAAGCGAGTCCTTATGCCTGAACTTAAATGTTCAATTTGTCCAAAATCACTTTGGCCATTTCATAAAATGCCTCCCGTGAATACCCTGCAATATGGGGCGTTAATAACACATTATCAAAGCTTAACAAGCGGTCCAGCTGCTGTTTTTCCGATGCCGTATAACTTTCGAGTTTCTCATTTTCAAGCACATCCAGTGCAGCTCCGGATATCTTGTCAGCCTCCAGTGCTCTGATCAGGGCGGCTGTATCCTGGGTTTTACCCCGACTGGTATTTATAAAAAAGGGCTTATTTTTTAACGAACCAAAAAAGCTGTCTCCCGCCATATGATATGTTTCTGCCGTGAGGGGTATATGGAGGCTGATCACGTTAGCATACCTTCCCAGCTGTTCCATATTGGCTTCTTTTATTTTCCCGGCCCCGAAATTGAATTTGTATTTATCGTACGCCAAAACGGTTACATCAAAAGGAGACAATAAACGGGCAAATGATGAGCCCGTATTTCCGTAACCGATAATACCAACTGTCTTACCTTTTAGTTCTATGCCCCGGTTTGCATCTCTTATCCACTTACCCTCTTTTACTTCACGGGATGCTCTCGGAATATTATTCAGCAGGGATAACAGCATGCCCAGTGCATGTTCGGCAACCGCATTCCGGTTTCCTTCCGGGCTGCTTACACACTGTATACCTTTTTGTATTGCATAGTCTACATCTACCAATTCCATGCCGCTGCCCAGTCTTCCTATCCATTTCAGAGAACCTGCTTTTTCCAGCATGGGTCTGTCTATCTTTAAACGGGTTGTAATTATCAACCCTGCCGCATCTGAAATAACGTCCTTTAATTCCTCGTAGCTGATTTGAGGAACATATGCCACTTCAAACCCATTCTTTTCCAAGCGGTCGATCAGGTATTCATGCACTTTTGCGGTTACAAAAACTTTTCCGATTCGCATGTTTCAAATAATTTTTCTAATATTCCTTTATTTGATTCCCAACTTTTCACAACCATACTCCCATACTCCCATACTTATTTCATTCTCCAGGTCAGTTCCGCGAACTGCAAAATCGTTAATTGTTCCGCACGCTTGTTAAATAAAGGGTCCATTAAAACCTCATCAGTGAAAAGGCTTTTTACTGCATTGCGCAAAGTTTTCCTTCGTTGATTAAATGCAGTTTTCACAAGTAAAAAAAACTTTTTCTCAGTTTTGACAGGAGGTGATTCAATCTTTGGGGTGAGGCGTATGACCGCACTTTTTACCTTTGGTGGCGGGTTAAAGGCCTGCTCATTAACTTCAAACAAGTATTCCACATCAAAAAAAGCCTGCAATAGTACGCTTGTAACACCATAAATTCTGTTCCCCTCAGAAGCTGCAATACGCAGTGCCACTTCTTTCTGAAACATACCAATCACCCCTTCGACATCTTCCCGCCAACCCAACACTTTGAATAAAATTTCTGTAGAAATATTATAAGGGAAATTACCAATAATGGTAAAGCGGCCCTCAAAAGGTTTTTCCATTTGAAGAAAATCGAGCTCTATGATACGATCCTGAAGGACTGGATATTTTTTTTTTAGAAAAGCGACTTTCTCCCGATCGATTTCAACCGCTCTGAAATCCACCCCTTCTATTCCGATGAGATGTTTGGTCAGAGCCCCGGCACCCGGGCCAATTTCCAGTAATTGATTAAATTTATTTTGTTTGAGAGCATCTATGATTAACTGGCAAACCAACTCATCTTTCAGAAAATGCTGACCCAGGGATTTCTTCAGATTGAGCGGTCTTTGCAAATGCGTCATAAAAGCAAAAATAAACCATCCTTCAGGCTAATAATCGTATTTTTAATCATCGAAAAATAATACATGAGCATTCCACAACAAAGACCTGTTATAGGTATTTCTATCGGCGACCTGAACGGTATCGGAACCGAACTGGCCATCAAAACTTTTTCCGATAACAGGCTGCTGGAAATTTGCACTCCTATCCTGTTCGGATCCAATAAACTGATCAATTTTTATCGCAAATCAATCCCGGATGCCACTTTCAATTACCAGCATATTAAAGACCTTTCGAGACCGTTTCACAAACAAGTTAACCTGTTTAATTGCTGGGAAGAAGAAGTTCCTATCAATCCCGGACAATTAACCGAGACGG